>Ga0310811_10012617_pt1 | contig 10972 bp, 2 predicted proteins | sample YCmetagenome_FD_207642 | JGI IMG/M metagenome (GOLD analysis project Ga0310811, IMG submission 207642) | Soil microbial communities from experimental microcosm in Duke University, North Carolina, United States - YC | ecosystem: Engineered > Artificial ecosystem > Soil microcosm > Unclassified ...
CACCTTGCCCTCCGCGGTGTTCAGCGACGTCACGGGGACCGTCACGTCCGCGGTCGGCTGGGAGTTCAGCTTGACCGTGAAGGTTGCCGTCCCGCCGTCTTCCGACGTCGGCCCCGACATCGTCGAGACCACCAGGCCCGCCGTGTCGTTATCGGTGATGGTCACCGTCGCCTGATTGGGGGTCATGACCGTGTAGACCGGAGCGTTGGGCGTCAGCGTCACGATGACCGTCTCGCCCGGGTCGACGATCGCGTCGTCGATCGCGGCCACCGTGATGGTGGCCGTGGAGGAACTGCTCGGGATGACGACCGAGCCCGTCAGCGTGGTGTAGTCGCTGCCGGCGGTCGCGGTGCCGCTGACCGTGTAATTGACCGTCAGATTGACGAGCGTGGCGCCGGTCCGAGTCACCGTAAAGACGCCGTTGGCGCCGCCTTCCGCCGCCGTCGCGGTGGTCGCCGAAATCGTCACCTCGGGCTCGTTGTCCGTGTTGGTCACGTTGACCGTGCCGGCATTCTTGGCGTTGTAGTTGCCGTCGGAGCTGCTGGTGGGGTTGAGCGTGATCTGGTAGGCGTGGTTCGGGTCCGTCACCAGGTCGTTCTGGCCCGTCACCGTCACGGTCTGGAGCGTGTTCCAGTTCACCGTGGTGAAGGTCAGGTTCAGGGTCTGGGCGGGGGTCGGGAACGCCACCGACGACACCAGGCCCTCGCCCGTGTCGGAGGTCGTCACCGGGATGGTCACCGTGCCCGTGGGCTGGGAGTTCAACTTCACCGTGAAGGTGGCGGTGCCGGCGTTCTCGGTCGTGTTGCCCGAGATCGCCGAGACCGTGAAGCCGAAGTTGTCGTTGTCGCTGATCGTCACCGTCGCGTTGTTCGGATTCTTGACCGTGTAGACCGGGGCGTTCGGCGTCAGGGTCAGGATCACCGTCTCCGAGCCCTCGGCCACCGCGTCGTCGAGGACCGCGACCGTGATGGTCGCCGTGGCGGAGCCGGCAGGGATCGTCACCGAGCCCGACAGGGTCGCATAGTCGGTGCCGTTGGTCGCCGTGCCGCCGATCGTGTAGTTGACCGTGAGGCCCGCCGCGACGCTGCCCGTGCGGGTGACCGTGAAGACGCCGTTGGTCGACGGCTCCGACGCCGCCGGCGTCGTCGCCGCGATCGTCACCTCCGGCTCGTTGTCGTCGTTGATGACGTCGACGGGCGTGACGATGATGGCGCTGTAGTTGAAGTCAAGGCTGTTCGGGGTCAGGTTGATCTGATAACCGACGTTGCCGTCCGTCGCGGTGTCGTTGACGCCTGTGACCGTGACCGTCTGCAGCGTGTTCCAGTTCAGGTTCGTGAACGTCAAGCTGTTCGGCGCGACCGTGCCTTCCCCCGTGTTCGAGCTGGTGAGCTGGATCGTCACGTCCGAACCGGGCTGCGACTGGAGCTTCACGGTGAAGGTGGCCGGGGTGAGGTTCTCGCTGGTGTGGCCCGAGATGGCGGAAACGATGACGCCCGCCTGGTCGTCGTCCGTCAACGTCGCGATCGCGCCCGACGGAGTGCCCACCGTGTAGTTGGCGGACGCCGAGATGAAGAGGTTCACGGTCTTCAACCCCTCGACGATGAAGTCGTTGATGACGTTGACGGTCACCGTCGTCGTCGCGGCGCCCACCGGGAAGGTCACCGACCCGGACGGCGTCACGTAGTCGGTCCCCGAGGTCGCGGAGCCACCCATGGTGTAGTTCACCGTGAGCGCCGCCGCGGTGCTGCCGGTGCGGGTCAGCGTGTACACGGCGTTGGTCGACGGCTCGGCCATGTGGGTCGTGACGACGACCGACACCTCGGGCTCGTTGTCGTCGTTGATGACGGCCACGGTCCCCGGGTCCTTCTGGTCGTAGTTGCCGTCGGCGCTCGACGTCGGACTGAGGGTGATGTTGTACGGGTTCGCCGGGTCGGTCACGCTGTCGTTCTGTCCCGTCACCGTCACCGTCTGGAGCGTGTTCCAGTTCGCCGGGGTGAAGGTCAGGTTGATGGAGTTGGCGGGGGTCGGGAAGGCCGTCGAGGAGACCAGGCCCTCGGCGGGCTTCGACGTGGTCACCGGGATCGTCACGTTCGACGTCGGCTGCGACTTCAGCTTCACCGTGAACGTCGCGGGCGTGCCGTTTTCGTCCGTGTGACCCGAGATCGCCGACACCGTGAAGCCGGCGACGTCGTCGTCGTTGATGGTCACCGTGGCCTGGGACGGGCTGCCGACCGTGTAGGCGGCGTTGGCCGAGATCGTCACGATGACGGTCTCCGGGCCTTCGACAATGAAGTCGTTGATGACGGGGACGATGATGGTCTGCGAGGCGAGGCCGGCCGGGAACGGCAGCGTGCCGGTCATGGCGTTGTAGTCGGCGCCGGGCGTCGCGGTGCCGCCGACCGTGTAGTTGACGGTCAGCGTGCCGGCGGTCGAGCCGGTGCGGGTCACCGTGAACACGCCGTTCGTGTTGGGCTCGCTCGCGGTCGGCGTGGTCGCCACGATCGTGATTTCGGGCTCGTTGTCGTCGTTGATCACATCCACCGGGGTGATCGTCTTGCCGCTGTAGTTGCCGTCGCCGCTGGTCACCGGCGTCATCGTGATCTGGTAGGCCTTGGGGCCGTCCGTGACGGTGTCGTTCACGCCCGTCACCGTGACCGTCTTGGGCGTGCTCCAGTCGAGGCTGTTGAACGAGAGCGACGTCGGCGAGACCGTGCCCTCGGCGGTATTCGAGCTGGCCACGGGGAACGACACCGTGTTGCCGGGGGACGGCTGGCTGGTCAGGCGCACCGTGAAGGTCGCCGGGGTGAGGTTCTCGCTGGTGTGGCCCGAGATCGCCGAGACCTGGAAGCCGGCCACGTCGTCGTCGGAGATGGTCACGGTCGCCGCCCAGGGCAGCACGACCGTGTAGTTCCCCGAGACCGCCAGCGTCACGTCGACCGTCTCGGGGTTCTCGACGCTGAAGTCGTTGATGACCTGCACGGTGATCGTCGCCGAGGCGGAGCCGGCGGGGATCGTGACCGATCCCGGGAGCCCGACGTAGTCCGCATCCGCCGTCGCCGATCCGCCCACGACGTAGAGCACGGTCAGCGGGTTGAGGGTCGAGCCCGTACGGGTGACGGTGAAGACGCCATTGGTCGCCGGCTCTGCGGCGTTGGGCGTCGTCGCCGTGATGGACACCTCGGGCTCGTTGTCGTCGTTGATGACGGCCACGGGCCCGGGGTTCTTCAGGTCGTAGTTCCCGTCGCCGCTCGACGTCGGGCCCAGGATGATGTTGTAGGCGTGGGCGGGGTCCGTCACGAAGTCGTTCTGGCCGGTAACCGTGACGGTCTTATCGGCGCTCCAGTCCGACGGGGTGAAGGTCAGGCTGGTCGGGGACGGGTTCCCCTCCCCCGTGTTGGAGCTCGAAATCGGGATCGTCACGTTGGTCAGCGGCTGGCTCAGCAGGTGGACCCGGAACGTGGCCTGTCCGAGGTTCTCGTTGGTGTTGCCGGAAATGGGAGAAACCGCGAAGCCCGCGGTGTCGTCGTCGTTGATCGTCAACGTCGCCTGCTGGACCATGATCGTGTAGGCCGCGTTCGCCGTGAGCGTGACGATCACCGTCTCGCCCGGATCGGCGATCAGGTCATTGATCGGGCTGACCGTGATGGTCGCGGAACCGAAGGTGGCGGGGATGATGACCGAGCCTGACAGGGTGGTGTAATCCGTCCCCGCCGTCGCGGTGCCGCCCACGGTATAGAAGACCGTCAGCGCCGAGGCAAAGCTGCCGGTGCGCGTCACGGTGAAGTTGCCGGCGGTCGCCGGCTCGGCCGCGTTCGCGCCCAGGAAGATCCTCACCTCCGGTTCGTTGTCCAGGTTGGTGACCGAGACGTCCAGGGGATTCTGGCCGCTGTAGTCGGGGTCGCCGCTCGAAACGGTCCCGAGGACGATGGAGTACGCCTGCGAGCCGTCCGTATTGGGGTCGTTGGCGCCGGTGATGAGGACGCTCTGGTCGGTGGCCCAGTTGGCGGGCGTGAAGACCAGCTGGGTGATGCCCACCGTTCCCTCCAGCGAGTTGGAGCTGGAGACCGGGATGGTCACGGGGAAGGACGGCTTCGATTTCAGGCGGACCGTGAACGACGCCGTCCCGCCCGATTCGGTCGTCACCAGGCCCGACGTGGGATTGATCGTGAAGTCGGCGTTGACGCAGTCGATGCGCTGGCCCAGGATGTCGAGGTCGGACGTGCCGCCGTAGGCGTGGTCCCACACGACGAGACCGCTCATGTCGTTCCCGTTGAGCGCGACCGACGGCTTCTCGTCTTCGAAGGACTGACTCGAGACGAAGATCGTGTCGATGGGAAACCCGACGGGCTCCGTCGTGCAGTCGTAGACTTGCGCGGCGATGTCCCCGTTCCCGACCACCGGGGGCGTGGCCGTGTAGTAGTGGAAGGCGACGACCAGGCGGTCCTTGGCGCCGCGGCGGATGATCGCGCAGGAGGGGGTTTTCGAATAGTAGGTCGTGCTCGTTTCGGCGAACACCACGGCGCCCACGGTCGGCGCGAACATCGAGAAGTTGATCCGGACGGCCCAGACGTCGTAGCTGAAGGGGCTGATGTCGTTCTGCCGCACCCAGGTCGCGAAGGCGTACGGGATGTTGTCCTCCCCCGCCATCCGGACGTCGGCCTCGTCCCGGGAGTCGCTGCTGATGGTTCCCTGCGTCCCGACCGAGCTCGCGCCGACGTCGATGCCGACGCCCACGATGTCGCCGGTGGAGCTCCCGACGCCGCCGGGCCGACGCGTCCACGTCACGCCCGCAATGTCGCCGCACACGGGGGTCACGGCCGGCTTCTCGTCCCAGAAGACCGATCCGTCGATGCCCACCAGCCCGTTGGGGATGCCGGTCGACTGGGGGATGGTCTTGAAGTAGATGTCGTGGTCCGTCGCGGAGTAGAAGTACTCGATGACGACGATCCACTGGAGCTTCGTGGCCGACCAGCCCACCATCGGATTCATGACGTCGCGGCCCGCGACCGACAGGATGCCGATCTTCGTTCCTACCAGGGAGGGGACGCCCGCGACGATCTTGACGCGCTGCCCCACGATGATGAAGTTGCCGCCGCTCTTCTCGTGCCAGACGACCAGGAATTCGTTGTTGTTCGAGCGGGCCACCCGGGGACGGCGCGAATCGTTGCCGCTCAGGTTCTCGATGTCGAGGGTGCCCGTCGGGGTGCCCGTCGCGGAAACGGCCGTGCATTCGATGTCGCCGTTGCCGGCGCTCACGTTGCGCTCGTAGACCGAGAGGTATGAGTTCGCCGCCGGGCTGAACGCCACGTCGGACTCCAGATTGATTTCCGCCCCCGAGCCGTTGACGAAGAAGTTGCTGCCGATGAGGGGGTCGATCGTCAGGGGGAACTCGGCCCGCGACAGGAAATCGCGGTCCAGCGTCATCTCCAGCCGGCCTTCCCCGACGAGGTAGTTCAGGGCCCGGCGCTTGCCCGTCGCGTCGATGGCCACCGCGCCCCCGTACGTGAACGCGGTCGCGCCCTCCTCGGTCCGGTACTCGACCGACTCCTTCGGGAACTCGGCTCCCACGGCGGCGTCCTTGCGGACGAGCCCGGGCGTGAGCGTCGTGTCCACCGCCACGGTCAGCGTCAGCTCGCCGGCCGTGCGGAGCGGCTCCAGCGACTTGTCCAGCACGATGACCTGCTCGACGGAGGCGCCCTTGACGAGGTATTTCTCCGTGACGGCGCCGCGCGCATAGACCACCTCGTTCACGTCGCCCTCGCCGGGCTTCGGCTCGACGCGGGGCAGGAAGCCGGACGCCGGGAGCGGCGCGCCGCCGATCCGGATCTCCCGGAGCATCACCGACAGTTCCCTTCCCAGGGACGTGAAGTGGGCCCGCTCGGCCGTGTACTCGCGCCGCAGGGTATCGGAACCGCCGTTGACCGCCCAGGGGACGGCCGGGTCGCGCATCGGCGGCACCGGCTCGACGAGGTTGGTATCGGTCGCAGCAAGCCGGGTGACCTTCGGGGACGTGGGGCCTTTCGGAAGGGACGGGGCGACGACGGGCTCGGAGGACGCGGCGCGTGGCTTCACGGCGACGGGCGCGACCGGCACGGCATGCCGGCGGGCCTGGTGGGCGATGAGGAAGAGGCCGGCCAGAAGGCCGAGCCCACCCATGGCCCAGACATAGTGGACCCGACGGCCGCGTCTCATGTTCATATCCCGGCTCTCTTACCCGACCTCTTACCCCGCGCTGGATCGGCAGGAGCGGGAAAGACCTTCTTCCCCGCCTCGCAGACGTGCGGTCACTTGCGTTCCTGCGTCAGCGTCGCCTTGGACAAATCACCCCGAATCACCACGGTCTGACCGTGGTGAAGATCTTTGATCTCCTGCTTCACCTTGAGCTGCGCGTTGTCGCGCGACGGCCAGCAGAGCTCGACGACGTAGGACGTGCCCACGACCTCGAGCTCCTGGAGCCCCACCGGCGTGAAGTCCGTCGACAGCTCCTTTTCCGCGCGGCTGATCGTCACCTCCGCGAAGGGGGCGACGTTCACCTGCAGCGACCAGGTCCCCTGGTACTCGATCACCTGGGTCAGGCCCTTGACCGACTCCGCGACCAGATCCTCCGTCGGATACTTGAACTCCGGGTCGTTGGCCAGCGTCATCAGCGTGGCGAGCTGGTCCTTGCCGTCGCGGGCGCTGGTCTTGACGAGGTCTTCGACCCAGGCAGGGCGGGCGCCGCTGCCGATCAGCTTCCGCGCGTCGTCGAGCACCTTGCCCTTGAGGGCATTGAGCTCGAAGGTCAGCGAGTCGCGGAACTTGGGCTGCAGCTCGGGGCAGCGCTTGTATTCCTCCCGGAGGCCGGGCAGCACCTTGGCCAGCGGCTCGCGGCGGATCCGGTCGAGGTGGGAGCTCCACGTGCGCTCGGTCTTCTCCACCAGGTCGCGGTGGTCCTTGAGGGCCTTCTCGAAGAGCGGGATCTTGGCGTGCTGCTTGTCCTGCCGGGTCAGGTCGTCCGCGGCGGCGCGCAGCGTGACCCAGTCCTGCTTGACGATCGCCTCATCGCCGCGGGCGACGATGCTTTCCACCAGCTTCTTCCCTTCGTCGCCCTTGCCGACGGTCTTCAGCACGACGCCGACCGACAGCCCGGCGAGGAGCACCGCGGCCGTGGCGGCGCTGATGAGCGGATGCTGGCGGACCTTCCGGCGGATCCGGCGGTAGAGGCCCGGCTCCTGCGCCAGGATGTCCTCGTCCTTCAGGTACCGGTCGATGTCCTCGGCCAGCTCCTTCGCCGACTGGTAGCGGTCGTTCTTCCCCTTCTCGAGGGCCTTGAGGCAGATCGTCTCGAGGGGCTTGGGCACCAGCAGGCCCTTGGTCTTCGACTTGCCGAGCTTGCTGGTCGTGTCGCCCGTCGCGATCGCGTTCTTGGTAATGACGTCGTTGGGCCGCTCGGGCAGTTCCGTCGCGATCTTGCGCAGGATCTCGGGGACGCTCTCGCCCGTGTAGGGCGGGCGGCCGGTGAGCATCTCGTACATGATCGCGCCGAGGGCGTACACGTCCGTCCGCGGGTCGACGTCGCGGTTGCGGCCTTCGGCCTGCTCCGGCGCCATGTACGTCGGGGTGCCCTTCACGACGCCCGTCAGGGTGGCGCCGTCGCCCTGGTCGACTTCCTTCGCGAGGCCGAAGTCCACCACGTACGGGTTGTGCTTCATGTCGACGAGCACGTTGTGGGGCTTCAGGTCGCGGTGGATGATCGGCGGCTTGGTGTTGTGGGCGTAGTCCACCGCCAGCGCGATGTTCTGCATGATCTTCAGGAACTTCAGCGGGTCGGAGTTGAAGCGGGTCTTGGTGTTCCGCTCCTTCCCGCCGTGGATCATCGCCAGCAGGTTTCCGCCCTCGATGTACTCCATGCTCAGGTAGTAGCGGTTGCTCATGCACCCGAGCTCGTAGATGCGCACGATGTTGGGGTGGCGCAGGCGCACCGACATCCGCGCCTCGCGCTGGAACTCCTCGATCTGGCTGCTGCCGCTGCTCGTGTCCGAGCTGTCGTCTTCCTGGTTGCGGATGAACTTCAGGGCGACGAACTGCAGGATCAGGGTGTCCCAGGCCTTGTAGACGACGCCGGCGCCGCCTCGGCCCAGCTCGCTCATCAGGACGTACTTGCCGAAGACGCGGTTCGGGTCCTTGGCGGCCTGCACCACCTCCGCAGGCATCGCCTTCTGGTTGGCGAGCGCCGCCGAGGAGCCGCCCGCGCCCGTCTTGGGCGTGGTGTTCTGGATCTGGGTGCGGTCCACGGTCGACGAACTCGACCCCGTCGGCTGCGTCGCGCCCGTGTTGGTCGACCCCTGCTTCGTCGTGACGTCGTAGGACGGGTTCGACAGGGTGGACGACGAGGAGCCCGGGAGCTTCGGCAGTTCGGACGGCGGCTTCGGGATGCCGGCCGGGATGGCGCGCTTCGAGCCCATGATGGACGTCGAGCCGTCGCCCACGCTCGGCTTGGGCCCGCCCATGTCGAGCATCGTTTCGCCCGCGCCGGGGACCGGGATGACCGTGGCGCCCATGTCGATTGGCGAGGCCTCGCCGGGCTTGCGGCCGGCGCTGCCCATGTCGAGCATCGTGGTGCCGCCGCCCTCCGGCAGCGGGCCGATCGAGCGTTCGAGCGCCGGGGCCTGCTCGGCGGGCTTCTTATCCTTGGGCAGTTCGAACGGCTTGGGCTTCGAGGACGTGCGGGGCGTGTCCCCCATCCCGAGCATCGTTTCGCCGCCGCCGGGGACGTTCCCGATCGAGCGATCGGCGGGAGGGACCGTCGCGGCGGGCTTGTCCTTCGGGAGGGAGAAGGGCTTCGCGGAGCCCATGTCCAGCATGGTCTCGCCGCCGCCGGGCACCATCCCGATCGAGCGCTCGCCGGCCGGGGCCGCTTCCGTGGGCTTGTCCTTCGGGAGCTCGAACGGCTTGGACGACGTGCGGGGCGTCTCGCCCGCCATCGGGTCGACGGGCTTCTTCGCCTTCGGGGAGCCGTAGTCGAGGAGCGACTCGTCGTTGTCCATCCACGACGGCAGGCTCGAGGGCTCGGACGCCGCCTTCGCGGGCTCCGCGGGGGCCGGGGCCTTGGGCGGCACCGCGGGCGGCTTCGCCGCCTTCGGAGAACCGTAATCGAGCAGCGACTCGTCGTTGTCCATCCACGAGGGGAGCGCGGTCGGGGCGCTCTCCTGCGGCGGCTTCGCGGGGGGCGGCGTCGCCGCCGGGCCCTCGGACGGAAGCTTGGGCAACGCCTTGGGCTTCGACGAGGTCCGGGGCGTCACGCCCATGTCGAGCATCGTCTCGTCGCCGCCGCCGGACGCGAGCGTGATCTTGTCCTCCTCCGGCAGCGGCGGCAGCGACGACTTGTTGGACTTGGTGTCGCGGATCCCGGTCGCCGACGGATCGTCGAGCGGGTTGACCGCGACCTTGTCGATCAGGCCGCCCCGCAGGATCGCGGAGGGCGTCGGCGTCGAGGCGGCCGGAAACTCGGAGAAGGTGCCGCTGATCTCGTTGACCGACGCGGCGAGCTCGCCCGGCTTCCACTTCATGGACTGGCCGGGGTCCGTGACCCGCATGGTGCCCTTGCAGAAGGTGCAGAAGTAGCGGGACGTCGGATGATAGTAGACGATCTGGTGCACGGCGCTGCACTTCGTGCAGGTCTCGACGACCTTGGACGCCTCGCGAAGGACGTCGAAGAGGAGCGCGGACGAGACCGCCCTGGTGCGCAGCAGGGTTTCGCGGAGCGTCTCGACCTTGCCGCCCTTGGCCGCGTGGCCCTGGCGGTCCTCGAGCGCCTTCTGGAGCTGCTCGTCGGAAATGATCCGGTGGAAGACGAGGAGCTTGGCAAAATCCTCTTCGCTTCCCTCGAGATTGACCATTCCCGGCATAGACATTCGAGACGAATTGTATTGCACGGATTCAGTTTTTCCAAAATTGGAACCGAATTTCCCGGCGCCGGACTTTTCCTGACGGAAAATTCCTTCGCGGTCCATCCGGGTCTGCAGGCGGCTGAGGAAGCCGACCTCGTCGCTCTCGGCGGCGGGCAGGTCCCCCATCCCCTTGACGAAGCTTTCGGCGTCATGGTCGCCGGCCCCCAGGGAGCGCAGCAGGCCATCGATCTCCTGGTCGCCGAGGAGCTGCCGGCGGAGCTCCGGGTCGGACTCCATCGCCTGGAGCAGCTCGCGGCCTTCGTCGGGCGCGAGCATGCCGTACGACAGGAAGCGGAGCCAGAGCTCCTCCATGCGTTCGCGGCTCATCGCTGCCCCGCCTGGGCCAGCCGGGCCCCGATGCAGTCGCGAAGGGTCTGGCGGATGCGCATCATCGTCACCCAGACGGCCCCCTCGGACTTCCCGGTCTCCTGCGCGATCTCGGCCGCGGTGCGTCCCTTGAAGTAGGCGTCGCGGATCATGCCCGCGCTGTGCTTCTGGAGGCCGTCGATGCAGGTCCGCAGGGCCGCGACGACCTGTTCGTGGCGGGCCGCGGCGGCTTCGTCGCCGTCCATGCGCTCCTCGGCCCACTTGGAGAGGGAGGCCTCGAAGGTGTCGGCCTCCTGGGTGCGGCGCCGCTGCTCGTCGCGGAGGTGCTTCAGCGCGAGGTTGCGGGCGATGCCCAGGAGCCAGAGCCCCAGCGTGGACTGCTGGCGGTAGGTGGCGAGGTTCCGGTAGGCGGCGATGAAGGTTTCCTGGGCCAGGTCCTCGACGACGTCCATGCCGCGCACGAAGCGGCCGAGGTAGCAGCGCACCTTGGCCTGGTGGAGGCGCACGAGCTGGGTGAACGCGTCGCGGGACCCCGCGCGGATGTCGGCGACGAGTTTCGCCGTTTCCTCCGTGGAGGCATTGACGCCCGGCCCCGTGCTCATCGGGGGCCCCCCGCGCCCGGAGGGCTAATTATAATGGAACGGCCCGCCCCAGACTGCCACGCGCTGCTCACAATTGAATCCCTATCTCTGTTACGGAGTACCCCCATCCCAGCA
>Ga0310811_10012618_pt1 | contig 10971 bp, 10 predicted proteins | sample YCmetagenome_FD_207642 | JGI IMG/M metagenome (GOLD analysis project Ga0310811, IMG submission 207642) | Soil microbial communities from experimental microcosm in Duke University, North Carolina, United States - YC | ecosystem: Engineered > Artificial ecosystem > Soil microcosm > Unclassified ...
GCCGCATTCATGGCGAAGCTGGTGCCGTCGAATACCAGCGAATCGTTGCCTCCCACCTGGTTGACGTAAACCAGCGGAACGGCGTGGTGCCGGGCGGCGGCGGTGAAGATCTCGCGGCGGAGCGCTCGTTTGCCCATGTGGTAAGGAGACGCATTGATGCTGATCAGGAGTTTGCCGCCGGCGGAAATCAGCTCATCGACGGGATCGCGCCGGTAGAGCCGACGCTCCCAGAATTGTTTATCGTTCCACGCATCTTCGCAGATGGTGAGCGCCACCGCAGTGTCGTCGATCCGCGTGAGTTTCTGATTCTCGGCGGGCGTGAAATAGCGTGCTTCGTCGAAAACATCATAGGTGGGGAGCAGCATTTTGGACTGCTGGAACACGATGCTGCCTTTTTGCAGAATGGCGGCGCTGTTGGTGGCCCCTTTGCCGGCAGGCGAATGTGCGCGGCCCACGTAGCCGCAGATCACGGACAGGCAGAGATCCGCCGTCTCCGCGGCAAGCCGCTTCAAGTGCTGTTCTGACCGCTCGATAAATGTGGGTTTCTCAACCAGATCCCGCGGCGGATAACCCGTGATCGAAAGTTCGGGGAATACGATCACTTCCGCCCCGGCACTCGCGGCTTCACGCGACGCCGAGACCATGCGTGCGACGTTGCCCACGAGATCGCCGACCGTCGTGTTGATCTGCCCAAGCGCGATTTTCATTGAGAATTCTATAGTGGCACAGCCGTCCGCGTCTGTGGCGGGCGCATGAATCTTTAAGGTCGCAAATTGCGACCTTTGCGGGGCGGGCTGTGGTCCGCGGTGAATCCGATGCCGCGGCGCGGCGGTACGGACTCGGCAACCGGCTCCATGAGTTGGCGGATGGCACGAAACACCTGCCGGAACCGGGCATCGTATTTCTTCCCCATCTCGCTCAGTTGGCGTACCAGTTCTTGACTCCTCGCGGAGAGTTCGCGCAGCTTCACAAACGCCCGCATGATCACAATGTTCACCGCAATGGAGCGGTTGCTGTGTAATACGCTGGACAGCATCGCCACGCCCTGTTCCGTGAAGACATACGGAAGATACTTGCGGTGACGGCCGCGCTTTAAGGTCGCAATTTGCGACCTTAAAGATATTACGATCTCTGCTTCATTGACCGTGAGCCGGAACATGAAGTCCGTTGGAAACCGCTTGCGGTTGCGCTTGACCTGCTCGTTGAGCCGCTTGGTCGTCACCCCGTAGAGTTCTGCAAAATCGGCATCGAGCATCACCTTGTGCCCGCGGATAACGTAAATGCACCGGCTTATGGATGACATCAAAGAGGGTAAATGCACCAGACCAGTGTTCTTCGGCAACATGACGTGCACCTCCCGTAGGCACTGTTTGGACCATCCCGGACGGGATGGGATAGGCGGATGAGACGTTCTCGCGCTTCAGCCGCCGATGGCGTACATGGGCCGGGGCGGGGGCACGAAACGGGCGCTATTGATTTCGTGGCCGGCCCACTTATCCTTCACGTTCGAGCGAATCAACGCGGCGATCTCCTCATCGCTTGCGTCCGAGCGTAGCAGCGATTTCACGTCGGCTTCTTCAATCGCGAAAAGGCAGTAACGCAACTTGCCATCGGCGGTGAGCCGGAGGCGATTGCAGTTCAGACAGAATGGCCGCGTGACCGACGCGATGAAGCCGACTCGTCCGCCGCCATCCGCGTATCGGTACTCGGTAGCGGGGGCGCGCGGGTCGCGATCCGGAATTTCCACGAGCGGCGAAATCTCACGTGACAAGGTATCGATCATTTCGTCCGCGCTCAGCACCCTCGTCCGGCCCCACAGTTGCTGCGCATCGAGCGGCATGAACTCGATGAAGCGCGGTTCGATGCCCCGCTCCCGGCAGAAGCGCGCAATGGGAACAATGTCGGGCTCGGTAAGGTCTTTGATAGCGACTGCGTTCAACTTTACCGGCCCGTAGCCGATCCGCAGACAGGTGTCGATGCCGGCCAGCACTTTGTCGAGGTCGTCGCGGCGCGTGATGTGACGGAATCGTTCGCGGTCGAGCGTATCCAGATGGATGTTGATGCGGCGCAGTCCGGCTGCGTACAGGGGCTCCGCCATCTCGGCCAGCAGAACCGCGTTGGTGGTGAGCGCAAGGTCCTGGATACCGGGAATCGAGACCAGTTTCCGGATCAAGACTGGCAGATCGCGGCGGACGAGCGGCTCGCCGCCGGTGATGCGCAGCTTGCGGATCCCCAGTCCCACGGCCACGCGTACGAAGCGCTCGATCTCTTCGAACGATAGAATTTCGCTGCGCTCCGTGAACTGCACCCCGGTCTCGGGCATGCAATAGAAGCACCGGATATTGCAGCGGTCGGTTACGCTGATGCGCAGATTGTCATGCGCGCGCCCGAAGGAATCGACGAGCGGACTGGTATCCATACCGGTTCACTTGACGGCGAGCATCCGCTCGAGCGGCACACGCGCGCGGCGCATCAAATCCTCGCTGATCTCGACGCGCGGTTCCAGATAGAGCAGCGCATCCCGCAGCTTTTCGAGCGTGTTCAGCCGCATGTAGGGGCATTCGCTGCAATTGCAGTTTTCGTTGGCCACGAAGAAAAATTGCTTCTCGGGTGCCAGTTTGCGTAGCGAATGGCCCACGCCGCTCTCGGTCATCACGATGAATTCGCGGGCGTCGCTGCGCACACACCAGTCGATGAGGGCGGAGGTCGAGCCGACGAAATCGGCCATATCGAGCACGGCCTCGGGGCATTCCGGATGGGCGACAATTTTAGCGTCGGGGTGTGCTTCGCGCGCCTCAATCAATCGCCGCACGGGAAACGTGGCATGCACGATGCATGTTCCCTGCCAGATCTTCATGTTTTGCCGGCCCGTTTGCTGCTTCACATAGTTGCCGAGGTTGCGATCGGGCAGGAAAAGAACTGTCTTGGCGGCCGGAATGGAGTTGACGATCTGCACGGCGTTGCGCGAAGTGCACAGAATATCGCTTTCCGCCTTCACTTCGATCGAGGTGTTGATGTAGCTGACGATGACATGGTCCGGGTGCGCCCGCCGGTACGCGCGCACCGGCTCGACCGGGCAGCTCTCGACCAGACTGCAACTGGCGTCCTTGTCGGGCACCACGACGGTGCGATGCGGATTGAGCACCTTGGCGGTCTCGGCCATGAACCACACGCCGCAAAAAGCAATGACGTCGCCCTCGAAGTCGCGCGCCTTTCGCGCCAGTTCCAGGCTGTCACCCACCCAGTCCGCCAGTTCCTGAATCTCGGCTTCCTGATAGTGGTGTGCCAGCAGAATGGCGCGCCGCTCCTGTTTCAGGTCGAGAATCTCCTCAGCGAGGGTCTTGGTGGCCAACATGGCAGAATTCACCTCTATTGTAACAACTCCACCTATATAGAGTGCCCCTGCGATAATGAAGGTTCAACTTGTTGAAAATCGTCCTGATTTCGACGTACGAGCTGGGCCGCCAGCCCTTTGGCCTGGCATCGCCTGCAGCTTGGTTACGCGCGGACGGCCACGAAGTCACATGTGTGGACCTAGCCTGCGGTCCGTTACCGGGTTTGCCGGTGGAGCAGGCCGACCTGGTGTCGTTCTACCTGCCCATGCATACGGCGACCCGGCTGGCGGTTGCGGTGATCGAAAAGGTCCGCACGATCAATCCACGCGCCCACCTGTGCTGCTACGGGCTCTACGCGCCCATGAACGAGCCATACCTGCGCGAATTGGGAGTGCGGACGATACTGGGCGGGGAGTTCGAACAGGGCCTACGCGACCTAGCGGGCAGATTGCCGGATGGCGCCGGTGGTTCGCAGCGCCAGCCGTTGATCTCGCTTGCAAGGCAGAATTTCCTGGTGCCCGACCGGTCTGGTCTGCCGGATTTTGGGCGCTACGCACCGCTGCTCATTGGCGGCGAGCAAAAACTTGTCGGCTACACGGAAGCCAGCCGGGGATGCAGGCACTTGTGCCGGCACTGCCCCATCGTTCCTGTATACAACGGCACATTTCGCGTGGTGGATCGCGGCGTGGTCTTGGAAGACATCCGCCGGCAAGTGGCAGCCGGCGCGGAACACATTACATTCGGCGATCCCGATTTTTTCAATGGGCCAGGGCATGCAGTCGCCATCGTCCAGGCACTGCATGCCGAATATCCCTCGGTCACCTACGACGCCACCATCAAGATCGAGCATCTGCTGCAACATCGCGACCTGCTCCCGGTGCTCAAGCAGACCGGCTGCCTGTTTGTGACCAGCGCGGTGGAATCGATCGACGACGCGGTGTTGGAGAAGCTGGCAAAAGGGCACACGCGCGCGGACTTTATTCAAGTGGTCGGTATTATGCGAAAGGTGGAACTGACGTTGGCGCCGACGTTCGTGACTTTCACGCCATGGACCACGCGGGAAGGCTTTCGCGAACTGCTGCGCGCGATTGTGGATCTGGAGATGGTGGAGAATGTCGGCCCCATCCAGCTCGCCATGCGCCTGCTGATCCCGGCGGGCTCGCGACTCATGATGTTGCCCGACCTCCGCAAAATGATCGGGCCTTTCGACCCCGCGGCTCTCTCCTACAAATGGCAGCATAGCGACCCGGAACTCGACCGGCTTTGCGCGGAGATTCAAAAGCTCATCCAGCGCGAGGAGCGCCGTAAAGCCTCGCGGAGTGAGATTTTCAGCAAGATCTGGGAACTGGCGCACGGGCGGCCGCATGATTTCCATTTGGCATCCCGCGCGACCATTCCCTATCTCAACGAACCCTGGTACTGTTGAGCGGAGCCAATGGAAGAGCAGGTTGCTCTTGTGTAAATGCGATCGGGCGCCGGCAAGTGTGCAGAATTCCCGGTCTGGCATCTGAACTGCCTCTAGCCTGTTCCGATCTTTGCACGGCCGCTCTCGACATACTCAAAACCCGGTGCGCCGCCGTCGCGGGCGAATCGCTGCGACGAGCACCTTTCGCCGGTCTGGCCCTGGCTCGCGAGGACAGCGCGTTCGACTTCCTTTTTTCGCTGGTCGAGACGGCGCCCGAGAAGATCGCGGCCCAAGCCCCCTTCTCGCTGGCCATCTACCGGCAGGACGATCTCATCCCCGGCCGTGTGGCATCCCTCGTCGCGGGCCGCCAGGGCAACGTCCTGAGGCAGGTTCTCGCAGCCGCGTTCGGCCTTACCGTGCGCCTAAAGCCCTAGGCGTTTCCCTCCGATATTTGCTCTAGCTAGCGAATTTTCTTAGTCCCTGGCTTGACATGCTGATCCCCGCGGTCCACCCCGGCGCAGTGACCGTCCGCCCCGTGGCTTTGCTGCTCATTCCGTCGCTCTCTGACTGCTTGTTTTTCGCCATTCTGGTCTGGGTTTTCGCGGCGGGGAGCGGCTGGAGCGTTTTGCTGGCGGATGGCGACACGGGTTGGCATATTCGCACGGGCGAGTACATTCTGGACACCCGCTCGGTGCCGATGCGCGATTTGTTTTCTTTCAGCAAGGCCGGCCAGCCGTGGTTTGCCTGGGAATGGTTGAGCGACATGATCTTTGCGCTGCTTTACCGCGCCTGGGGACTCAAAGGCGTAGTGGCCTTCACCGGCCTGGTGCTCTCGTTTTCGTCCGCGCTGCTTTACCGCTACATGATGTGGCGCGGAGCGAACCTGTTGGCGGCGCTGGGTGCAACGTTATTGGCGGCCGGAGCCTCGACCGTGCATTACTTGGCGCGGCCGCACATCTTTACGCTGCTGGGCCTGACGGCCGCCGTTTGGGTTTTGGAACGAGACCGGCGCAGTCCCGGGCGCGCCGTTTGGTGGCTGGTCCCCATGACGGCAGTTTGGACCAATCTGCACGGCGGCTTTCTTGCCTGGATTGCGTGCCTGGGCCTGGTGGCTGGGGGCTCGTTGTGGCAGGCGGCACTGGATCCGCCGGGCTTGCGGCGACGCTTCTATTCCGCCCGGCGATATACGGCGCTCGCCGGCGCATGCGCGCTCGCCACGTTCGCGAATCCCTACGGCTGGCATTTGCACCAGCACATTGTCAGCTATCTGCGGTCGGACTGGATCCGGCAGGTGGTGGATGAATTCCAGTCTCCGCGATTTCGTTCGGAGAGCATGCTGCAATTCGAGATCCTGCTGTTTGCCGGGCTGGCGCTCCTACCTTTGCTTTACCGGCGGTGCCTCTTGGCGGAGTTGCTGCTCATCGCGTTTTGGGCGCATTCGGCCCTGGCTTCAGCGCGGCACGTGCCGCTTTACGCCTTCCTTGCGGCGCCTCTCTGCGCGCTCGAAGCCAGCCGCTTGTGGTCGGCTTGGAGTGTGCGGTTCGAACGGCGGTCGGTAGGCGCCGCCTTGTGCAATTGTCTGCGAGATTTTTCCGCCGCCCCGCAGCGCTCAAGCCTGTGGGTACCGGTGGGGTTAGTGGGGCTGGCCCTACTGCCCTGGAATTGGCCGCAGGATTTTCCCGGCAACAAATTTCCGGTGGCCGCGGTCAACCGGAACATCGCCCGGATGGCTCCGTCCGGCGGCTCCCGGCCGCGCATCCTGACGTCAGACCAGTGGGGTGATTACTTGATTTACCGGTTTTATCCGCAGGGGCGCGTGTTCGTGGACGGGCGCAGCGACTTCTACGGGCCCGAGGTCGGCCGCGAGTACCTGGGCTTGCTCAATGCCGTCCCGGGCTGGGAACGCATCCTGGATCAGTATGGCTTCGATCTGGCCCTCCTCCCCTCCGAATGGCCGCTCGCCCATCTGCTCATGCGCGATGGGCGCTGGAGGGTGCTAGACCACGACCGCCAGGCCTTTTTTCTCGAACGGGTTGGCCAAGCCGCACTAAACCAAAAACCCGATTCCACCGAAAGAATACACAGGGGGCCAACCGAGTGACGCCGAAGCATGCCGCGCGCCTGCCAGCAGTTGTGGGGCCCGGCGCCCAGAGAAAAGGCAAGGGCCGGATCAGCGCCGGTTACGATGCCTGGCGTCTGCCTTCGGGGAAAAGACTGGTTGAGTTTGCGCTGGCATCCGGCTTCCTCGCGCCGCCGCTGATGGACGTCCAGCGTGAGCGCGATGCAGCGGGGAAGAAACGGGCATGACCGGATTCGGCGGAGTCACGTTGGCGGTGGGATGCGCTGCGGTGGTCGAAGATCTGGCGCGCCGCCGCATATCGAACTGGACTTCGGGAGCCGCGCTGGCTTCCGGATTCGTGCTGCACATTGCGCAGCACGGCTGGCGCGGCGCGCTCTTGGCATCTTTGGGAACGCTTGTGGGCTTTGCCGTCTTCCTGGTCTTTTACCTGCTCAACGGCATGGGTGGCGGCGACGTGAAATTGATGGCGGGATTCGGCAGCCTGCTGGGTCCGGGCGCGATCGCCTGGGCCGCCTGGTTTGCCGCCGTCGCCGGCGGGTTGATGGGCGCGGGTTACGCGGTCGTACTGGCTTTGCGCGCGCGGCGCCGTGCCGCGCCGGGCGGCCAGGCAATTCCTTACGCGCCCGCTATTGTGGCCGGTGTGTGGCTGGCGGAATTTGCCCTGGGGTAAGACAGAACACAACGAGTGAACTATGGACCGACGATTTTTGACCGTTTTAGCCATGAGCATCGTGCTGGCGCTGGTTGTCTCCGCGGTGTTTTATCAGATGTCGACCCGCGGCGCGCGGGGCAAACCGAAGCAGGTGGAATTCCGCGATTTGGTGACCGCTGCGCAACCGCTCCCGGTGGGCACCTCAGTCAGGCGGGAGGAGTTAAAGATCACCAAGATCCCCGCAGACCTGTTTCCTCACGGCGGTTTCTCCAAAGTGGAGGAGGTCATCGACCGGCCGGTGGTGAGTAATGTGCTGCTGGACGAGCCGGTGCTCGAAGGCCGGCTGGCCGCCCGCGGCAGCGGCATGGGCCTCGCGCCCATTATTCCACCGGGCATGCGCGCGGTTTCGGTGCGCGTCAACGATGTCGTGGGCGTGGCCGGATACGTATTGCCCGGCATGCGTGTGGACGTGCTGGTTACCGGCCGGCCGCCGAATTTCAACGGCACCATTACCAACACCGTCCTGCAGAACATCGTGGTGCTGACGGCGGGCCAAGTGCTGCAGCCGGAGTCGCGCGGCCAAGCCATCAATACGCCCGTGGTCACCCTGCTCGTGACGCCAGATCAGGCCGAGATTCTGACCCTCGCCGGAAGCGAGGGCCGCATCCAACTCGTTCTGAGGAACGGCGCCGATCAAGGCACGGAAAAAACATCCGGCCGCGAAACGTCGGAACTGTTCGGGCGTCGCACGAGTAAGGCGGAGGTACCCGAGAAAGCCCGCGCCCACCCTCCCCGGCAGGCTGCGGCGCCCGCTCCGCCGGCTCCGGCGCGGCCCGCAACGGCCGACGAAGTGGTCATGATCCGCGGCAACCAGCGAACCGTGGAAGTGGTGGGGGCGAAGAAGCGTCCGGAGGGAATCAATTGAGCACTCTTAACAAGCGAAAATTTCGGGCGAACCCCGGGAACGCCGTGTCCGGCCGATGGTTGCCGGGGCTGGCGCTGGTCCTGGCCGCGGCTGTTACGGCCGAGGACCTCCCGTCGCAAGGTCCGGTGGAACAGATGAAGCTGAACGTCGGCCGTAGCGTGGTGCTCGACCGGCAGGCGGATGTGGCCCGCATCTCCATCAGCAATCCGGAAATCGTGGACGCGGTGGCCATCACTACCCGCGAGATTCTGATTAACGCCAAATCGGCGGGCGCGGCCACGCTGGTCATCTGGCCGAAATCCGGCAGCCGCACCATGTATGCCGTTACCGTGGAGCGCGATCTCGTACCCATCCGGCGGTTGTTGAAAGAAACCTTTCCCGATGAAGCCATCGAAGTACTGGCGGATCGGGATTCTTTGGCGCTGGTCGGCCGCGCAAGCAATCAAGGCATCGCGGACCGGGCCATGGCGCTGGTGGCGCCGCTGGTGAAGACGGTAGTGAACAATCTCCAGGTGGTCCCGCCCCGGGCCGACAAGCAGATCATACTGCGCGTCAAGTTCGCCGAGGTCAATCGCAACGTAGCCAAATCCTTCGGCATAAACCTGCTTTCGACGGGTGCGGGCAACACGCCCGGCCGCATTACTACGGGACAATTTCCGAGCGGTACGCCCTCCGTGTTGACAGGCCAGATTCCGGGACGCCTGACGGGCACCACCACCGACTTCTCCTTAAGCGATGTGCTGAATATTTTTGCCTTCCGCCCCGACCTGAACCTGGGGGTTCTGATTCGCGATCTGCAATCCCAGGGTGTTCTGCAAATCCTGGCGGAGCCGAATCTGGTGACCACCAGCGGCAAGGAAGCGAGCTTTCTGGTGGGCGGCGAATTCCCGGTTCCGGTAGTACAGGGTGGTCAGAACGCCGGCGCGATTACCATCGTGTTCCGCGAGTTCGGGATCCGGTTGACGTTTCTGCCGCAGGTCACGGCAAACAATACCATTAAAATGCACGTGAAGCCCGAGGTCTCCACCATCGACCTGGCGAACGGCGTGGTTTTCTCCGGCTTCACCATTCCCGCTTTGGCCACGCGCCGCATCGAGACCGACATCGAACTGGGCGAGGGACAGAGCTTCGTGATTGCCGGGCTGCTGGACGACCGCGTGACCGAAAATCTTTCGCAGGTGCCGGGCCTGTCGCATATTCCGATCCTGGGCGCGCTCTTTAAGAGCCGCTCCGAAACCAAGTCCAAAACCGAACTGCTGGTGATGGTAACCCCGGAGAGCGTCTATCCGATGCTGGCCACCGACCCCAAGCCGCTGCTCGTCATGCCGAAGGAGTTTCTGCCCGGTATAGCGCCTAAGCACTCCGTCCCCGGAAAGGCGCCGCATGGCGAAGATCCCGCTGAAAAGCCGGCCGCCGCCATCGGGCCCGGGCCTGCCGGCCCGGCGCCGGCCATGGTTGCGACACTCCCGGGCGGCACCATGCCGGTCGAGGAGGCGCATGCGGCGGCCAAAACGGCCCCCTCCGGCGAGCAGCCGGCAACCCCGGCAGCCGAGGCTGCGCCCGATGCCCAAACCGGAATCGATAACCCGCCCGGAGGCTCGCCACAGGATCCAGCCACGGCCTCTGATACTGCTCCGCCTGTTCCGCCGGTCCAGCCGGCGGCCGACCGCGTCTTAAAGCCGCAGGCGGAGGCGCCTGGCCACTAAGCGAGCTCCCATGGCCGCTCAGATTCCCAACTCGAACGTCGTGGATAGCCCGGCGACGCTCACGGCGCTCGCCATACTGCCCAACCGGGCCCTGGCGCAGCAGTTTCTCCGTGCTCTCCCGGAGAGCCGCGCCTTTCAGATCTCCGCCGAGTGGACCAGCTACCCGTCGGTCCCGAGGCTGATGGCGCAACTGCGGCAGGCACGGCCGGATGTGGTGCTGATCGATGTCTCGAGCAATGTCGCCGAAGGATCGGCGCTCATTGATGCGGCCTGCAGTTCGGCCACCCCAGTTCCGGTGATTGCCCTGCATACCAGTAATAACGCGCCCGCGCTGCTCGATTGCCTGCGCGCCGGGGCTACCGAGTTTCTCTACGCGCCGTTTACCGCCGAGATGCAGCGCCAGGCGGTGGCCCGCATTGCCAGCCGCTTTCCGGGCGAGGAGCCGGGTGAGACCCAGCGTGGCCGGCTGGTCGTGTTCTCGAGCGCCAAGCCGGGTTCGGGAGCTTCCACGCTCGCGGCCCACACGGCGTTTGCTCTGCATGAGGTCACCGGACAGCGCATTCTCCTGGTGGACTTTGCCCTCTGGAGCGGCACCATGCGCCTGCTGTTCAAGCTGCCGGAAGCGCCGTCGGTAGCCGAGGCTTTGCGCGCGCTCGATGCCAACAGCCTCAATGCGACTCCCGAAACCTGGACGCCGCTGGTGCAGCGCAAGGGCGGCGTGGATGTGCTGCCGTCGCCCGGGGCGCTGGCCATTGGCAACCCGGATCCCTCCAAGCTCCGCAAAATTCTCGAGTGCGCGCGCCCGGTTTACGACTGGGTGATCGTAGACCTGCCCACGGTATTCGAGAGGCTCAGCCTGCTCATGCTG
>Ga0310811_10012619_pt1 | contig 10971 bp, 12 predicted proteins | sample YCmetagenome_FD_207642 | JGI IMG/M metagenome (GOLD analysis project Ga0310811, IMG submission 207642) | Soil microbial communities from experimental microcosm in Duke University, North Carolina, United States - YC | ecosystem: Engineered > Artificial ecosystem > Soil microcosm > Unclassified ...
CCAGTTGCCGTCGGACTCGACGAGCCAGCGGAACCCGAGCGACGGCTCGTAGAGGAGATATTCCTCGAACGGATACCCGGTCCCGTCGATGATCGCCTTGCGGCGCATCCATCCGATCACGACGAGGATCGTGTCCTCGAAGTGCGCCTTGGTGCCGAGCGGGATCGTGAGCGACTCGCGCTCCTGTTTCGCGACGACCGAGAGCGGGCCGCTGCTGGTGTCGACGAGCGCGCCGCAGTACGGACAGCCGATCCGTTGCGTCGCGTCGGGCGCGCGCAGCTCGAGCGAGCCGGCGCAGTTCGGGCACGCGAGGCGCGTCGCGCGGATGTCCGGCGACCTCGGCGGCCCGGCGTCACCGCCGCTGATCCCGAGATCGAGCAGCGCCGCGCCCCAGCCGGCGTAGATCGCAGGCACGGCGTCCGAGTAGTCGATCGTCGCGAAGCGGCCGTCGGGTCCCGATAGATCTGCGTAGTCGTACTTGGTGCCCGGTCCGAGCCGGAACGGAATCTCGCCGGCCGCGGCGACGTACGTCGCCCGGCCGACCTCGCTGACGGTCATGCGTCCCGCGCTGGGGATCTCGAGCTCGTCGCCCACGCGCGCGCGCGCCGCGACCGCGGCCGAATGCTCGACCTCGAACATCATGTAGAAGCGGCCCTGCGCCTCGGCGAGCCAACCCCAGCGGCCGTCGTCGAAGCGCGCGTACCACTCGTCCCAGCGACCGCCGGCCTCGTGCGCGAGCTGCGCGCGTCCGACCAGCTGGAACGGCGCGCCCTTCCACGAGCCGATCGCGAACAACGCGAGCGGCGACTGCGTCTCGGCGAGATCCGCGAACGCGCCGAGCGTCTCGAGCCCGCGATCGCCGCGCACGCACGCGGCGCGGCAGTGATCGCACACGCGCACGAACGTGTCGTCGAAGCGGAACTCGACGTCGGCGCCGCACTGCGGGCACGCGGCCTTCACGCGCCGCCTCGTGCGAGCTCGCGCACGATCACGCGCGTCGAGCCGAGGTGCGTCGCGCACACGAGATCCCACGAGGGCCCGCGCCGCGGCGTGCAGCAATAGAGGTTGATCGTCGCGACGCCGCTCTCGGGGAACGTGTGGCAGGCGAGGTGCGACTCGGCGAGCAGGTACAGCGCGGTCACCCCGCCGGGCCCGGGGAAGACGTGGATCGCCGGCTCACCGACGACGCGCAGCTCGCAGCGCGCCACGATCTCGCCGCACAACGCGATCACGCGCGCGCGATCGCGCAGGCGCTCGGCCGAGCAGTCGAACGCATCGACGACCCACTCGGTGCCTCCGTCCACGCGCGCGACAATAGCCTAGCGGAGCCCGCGAAGGGCGCGATCGAAGATCCGATCGACCCATGCCGCAAGTTTCCCGGGCGGCACGTCGACGCGCTTCATCAGGACCAGCGAGGCGAGCCCGTGCATCGCGGCCCACAGCGCGATCACGGGATGCGGGCCCGGATCGTTCGCGAAGATCCCCGCCGCCATGCCCTCGCGCACCTGCGCCTCGAGCATGCGATACGCCTCTTCGACCAGCGCGTCGACAGTGACGAACGGCGAGGAGCTCTTGCGACGTTTTCGCTCCGCCCCCTCGTTCAAGCGCGGCCCGAACATCACGCGGAAGTGCGCGGGGTGCGCGGCGGCGAACGCGACGTACGCGCGCGCGGCGGCGGCCAAGCGCTGCGCGGGCCCGGTCACGCTCGCGGCCTCGGCTTGGGTGGTCTCGATCAAGCCGCGGAAGCCTTGCTCGGCGACCGCCGCCAGGAGCGCCGCCTTGTCGGCGAAGTGCCGGTACGCGGCGCGATGATTCACGCCGAGCCGGCGCGCGGCCTCGCGCAGCGTGAACGCCTCCGCGCCTTGCTCGGCGATGATCGCGACCGCAGCGTCGACGAGCGCGCGGCGCAGATCGCCGTGGTGATAGGTGCGTCGCGCCCGGCGCGGGCGTTTCGCGGACGCGCGCGTCACCACGGTCACTCGGCTCCGGGCTGCTCGGCGGCGTCACCGGCCGTCGGGGCGAGCTGGCGGAGCGGATGCAAGAGGATGTGCACCTCGCCGGCGGTGACCTCGCTCGCGTTGGGCGCGGGCGTCATCACGATCGCCGCTTCGATCACGGCGCCGCCACCCTCGCTGAGATGGATCACGCGCTTGACCGAGTGGTGGCGCGTCGACACCGCGACCAGATCGTGGAGCAGCGACGGGCACACCTCGGTGAGCCCGGTGTCCTTGAGATCGATCCCGACCGCGTCGCCGGCGACGCCGAGGAAATCGAGGAACGCCTGGTTGGCGACGCGCACCTTGCCGACCGCGTCGCACGACGCCATCGGCAGCGGCGCCGCGCCGAAGACCTCGTTCGCGGCCTTGATGCGATGATCGACCTCGCGCCGCTCGCGGCCGCCTTCGCCCGCGCCGCCGCCGCGCCGCCGCCCCATCTCCATGCCGAGCATGTTCATGAGCGTGCGCAGCTCGTACATGAGGCCGGCGACGTCGGCGTGACGATCGGCGGGGTTCTTCGCGGTCGCGCGCGCGATGATCTCGTCGGCGCGCTCGTCGAGCGGCTCGTCGATCAAGCTCGACGGCGCCGGGACCGACTCGTGCTGCTGCTTGTGGAAGACCGCGTCCATGTCGCCGGTGAACGGCAGCTTGCCGGTCAGCATCTCGTAGAAGACGATGCCGAGCGCGTAGATGTCGGTCGCCGTCGACGCCGGCGCGCCGGTGATGCGCTCGGGCGCGAGGTACTCGGGCGTGCCGTCGATCGTGCCGGCGCCTCGTCCGAGATCCGGACGCGCGAGGCCGAAGTCGAGGACCTTCACCGTGCGCCGCGCGCTCGGCGAGCGCACCAGGAAGATGTTCTCGCTCTTGATGTCGCCGTGGATGATCGAGCGCGAGTGGATGAAGCGCACGGCATCGCAGACCTGCCACATGATGTCGCACGCGACTTTCGGCGCCATGCGGCCGCTCGAGCGCAGCTTGTGGTGCGCGGTCTGGCCGTCGAGCAGCTCCATCACCATGAACAAGCCGAAGCTCGGATCCTGACCGAAGTCGACGATCGAGCAGATGTTGTCGTGGGTGAGCGCGGAGGCGAGGCGCGCCTCGCGATAGAACATCTCGCGGATGCGCGGGTCGGTCGCGATCGGCGCCTTGATCAGCTTGAGCGCGAACGCCTTGCCGAGGACCTGGTGGCGCACGCGCAAGACGCGGCCCATGCCGCCGCGGCCGAGCTGTCCCTCGACGACGTAGCGGCCGCCGATGATGTCGCCGGTGCGCGCGCCGCGCGTCTTGTTCGGGCCGGTGTCCTCGCGCGTGCGGCGCTGCGGCGTGCCTTCCACCGACGCCGGCGTCGGCACCGGCGTCAGCCCGCGCGGCAGCGGGTGCAGGTCTTCGTCTTCGCGGAGCGCAGCGAGGCCGCCGAGCACGCTCAGCGTCAATGACGGGAGGAGCGTCTCGTGCCCGTCTCGGGACTCGGGGACCTCGTCCTCGGTTGAGTCGGCGTCGTCGGACATCCGCGGCGCTCGATAGTACCTAAGGCACGGGCGGCGGGGTAGGGTAGCGCGCGATGGACGAGGTCGAGTTCGACAAGGCCGCGCGCGACGAGCTCCACGCGATCGAGGACGCCCTCTCGCAGGTAGATCCCGACGACGTCGAGATCACGACCTCCGACGGCATCCTGCGCCTGGACGCGCGTGACGGCACCAAGATCGTGATCAACAGCCATCGCGCGGCGCGGCAGATCTGGATGGCCGCGGTCTCGACGGCCTGGCACTTCGACCCGGTCGACGGCGGCAAGTGGGTCGCCCCCAAGACCGGCGACGAGCTCCGCGCGACCATCACGCGGCTGCTCGCCGAGCACGCCGGTGTCCAGGTCTCGTTGGTGTAGGATCGGCCCATGGCGGAGAACCAGTTCCTGAGCGTCATCCGCATCTGGGCGGCGATGGCGTGGGCCGATGACAAGGTCGTGGCGGCCGAGGCGCTCGCGATGGAGCGGCTGATCCAAGCCGCCGAGCTCTCCGACGCGGATCGCGCGACCGCGCGCGGCTTCTTGAAGGAGAAGGTCGAGCTCGACACGTCGAACCTGGGCGCGCTCACCGACGAGGCGCGCCGCGGCATCTACAAGGCCGCGTGCCGGATGGCCGCGGTCGATCGCAACCTCGACGAGCCCGAGCGCGCGTTGCTCGTGAAGTTGCGCGACGGCCTGAAGATCGGCGCGGCCGCCGCCGAGATCGAGACCGCCGTGTTCGGAGCGACGAAGACCTGATGCAGCGGCGTCACTCGGCTCGTCATCTGTTGTGGCGGGGGGTGATCGCGGCGGTGTCGGATGTCGCCATGGCGACCGGGGTCTACCCGGTGGTGCCGCACGTGCTCGCGCACGGCGCGCGCGGCGGCCGCGTGATCGCGCGCGAGTGGGCGTGGTCGATCGCGCTGTCGGCGGCGCGGCCGTGCGGGTTCTTGCCGTTGCCCGGCGCGCGCGTGCACGGGCCGCGTCCGATCATCATGGTCCACGGCTACGCGATGAACCGCGCGAACTTCATCCCGCTCGCCAAGCGGCTCGCGAAGGCGGGGCTCGGGCCGATCGTCGGCTTCGAGTACTGGACGCTCGGCAAGACCGCTTCGGCGGCGAGGAAGCTAGGCGAGTTCGTCGATCGCGTGCGCAGCGAGACCGGCGCGACGAACGTGGATGTGATCGGGCACTCGATGGGCGGCGTGGTCGGGCGCTACTACGTCACGTTCGGCGGCGGCGACGGCGTGGTGAAGAACCTCGTGACGATCGGCTCGCCGCACTCGGGCACCGAGGTCGCCCCGGTCGGGCTCGGGCGCCCGACCAAGGAGCTCTTCCTCGGCTCGTCGTTGATGCAGCGCCTCGCCGCGGCGAAGAAGCCTTCGCAGACGCGCTTGACGGTGATCTGGTCGCGCGCCGACGCGCTGGTCTCGGGACCGCACGCCGCGCACCTCGAGGGCGCCGACGAGCTCGTCTTCGATGATCTCGGTCACCTCTCGATGTTGACGAGCCGCGTCGTCGCGGATGCGTTGATCGAACGCCTGCGGTGACGTGATACGGTGGCGCCGTGCGCATCGCGATCGCGCTGTTGTTGCTGGCGTCGTGTCGCGACACGAGCGAGCCGGCGTCGATCGACGCGACGCCGCTCGCGCCCGACGTGCCGGTCACGACGATCGCCTCGCTTCGCTTCGCGGTCGTCGGCGACACGCGGCCGGTGAACCTCGACGACACCGGCAACTATCCGACCGCGGTGATCACGCAGATCTGGTCCGACGTCGCCGCGCTCCAGCCGCCGACGACGTTCGCGGTCTCGACCGGCGACTACATGTTCGCGAGCGTGAGCGGCGACCAGGCGTCGCGGCAGATGGACATCTACATGGGCGCGCGCGCGTCGTACCCGAGCGCGGTGTACGCGGCGATGGGCAACCACGAGTGCACGGGCGCGACCGCGTCGAACTGCGGGCCGGGCACGACCGGCGGCGAGACGAAGAACTACAACGAGTACCTGACGAAGATGGTCGCGCCGCTCGGGTTCCAGCACCCGTGGTTCGACGCGTACTTCGCGGCGGCCGACGGCACGTGGACCGCGAAGCTCGTCGTCGTCGCGGGCAACGCGTGGAACGCGGAGCAAGCCGCGTGGCTCGAGCACGCGCTGAGCGTGCCGTCGACGTACACGTTCGTCGTGCGGCACGAGTCGAACGACGCCGACACCGCGCCGGGCGTGACGCCGTCGGCGCAGATCATCGCGAAGCACCCGCTGACCTTGTTGATCGTCGGGCACACGCACACGTACTCGCATCGCGGCGCCGAGCGCGAGGTGATCATCGGCAACGGCGGCGCGCCGCTGTCGGGCGGCGCGAACTACGGCTACGCGGTGATCGAGCGGCGCGGCGACGGCGCGATCGAGCTGCGCGAGTACGACTACCTGACGAACGCGATGGTCGACGCGTGGGCGATCGGCGCCGATGGCTTGGCGCGCTGAGCTGCTCGTCGCGATCTCGCTCGTCGCGTGCGGGAAACGCGCGTCGACCGACGAGCAGAAGAAGCCTTTGCCGGCGCCGGCGCCGCGCGTCTTGCCACCGGGCCCGATCGCGGTGCCACGCGCGCGCGCGCCGATCCCGATCGACGGCGAGTGGGAGCCGGCCTGGAACGACGTCGCGGCGCGCATGATCTTCCACGCGCGCGACGCGGTCTCGACGGAGGCGCGGCCGTACAGCGAGATGCGCCTCTTGCGCGATCGCGACGCGCTGCTGGTCGGCCTCTACGCCGCCGACGAGGAGATCCACTCGAACGAGACCTTCGACGTCACGATCGGCGCGCTTCACTTCACGGTCGACGCGACCGGCGCGATCGCGCCGCCGATCGCCGGCGCGAAGAGCGCGATCGATCTCGACGGCACGCGCGATCAGCCGGGCGACTACGACGAAGAATGGAAGCTCGAGCTCTCGATCCCGTTGTCCGCGCTCGGCGCCGGCGAGCAGCCGATCAAGGCCTCGCGCTGCGACACGCCGAAAGACGGCATCGAACGCTGCGGCGAGTGGTCGGGCGCGCTCGCGCCGCTATAGATCCAGCTGGAGCATGTGGCGCCGGAACGCCTCGGTGAAGCCGGCGCGGAGACTGGTACGCGCGCGCGACGCCGATCATGTCGATCGTGACGATCGGCGGCGCGTGGTCGAGCGCGACGAACGCGGCCGCGTGATCGCCGTCGAACCAGACGCCGGAGCCTTCGGGCCAGGCGAGCGCTTGCGCGTGGCCGACCTCGTCGAGCGACATCGGCCCCGAGTTGGGGACGCCCCCGAAGGTCTCGTGAAGCTCCGCAGCTTCACGGCACGCCGAACAAGGTCGCCATGGTCGCGCGCTCGATCGTCACGTCGACCATGTCGCCGGGCGCGCCGAGGCCGCGCGGGAGGATCACGGTCTTGAAGCCGTCGGTGCGCCCCATCATCTGCTGCGCGTCGCGCCGCGACGGCCCGTGCACGAGCACGCGCTCGCGCTTGCCGATCTGCTTCGAGAAGACGTCGGCGCCGATCTGCTCCTGCAGCGTCACGATCTCGACCAGGCGGCGGCGCTTCTCGTCGGGCGAGACGTCGTCGGGCAGCTTCTTCGCGGCGAAGGTCAGATCGCGCTCGCTGTACGCGAACATGAACGCCGAGTCGAAGCGCAGCTCGCGCATGACCGCGAGGGTCGCCTCGTGATCCTCGCGCGTCTCGCCCGAGAAGCCGCTCAAGATGTCGGTCGAGAACGCGATGTCCGGGCACGCGGCGCGCAGGCGCCCGACGATCGCGCGGAAGTCGTCGACGGTGTAGCCGCGCCGCATGCGCGCGAGCACGGCGTCGCTGCCCGATTGCAGCGGCAGGTGGACGTACTTGCAGATCTTCGGCTCGGTCGCGATCACCTCGACGACGTCGTCGGTGAAGTCGACCGGGTAGGGCGACGTGAAGCGCACGCGCTCGAGGCCGTCGACCTGCGCGACCGCGCGGAGCAGCTGCGCGAACGTGACGTCTTCCCAGCGGTACGAGTTCACCGTCTGGCCGAGCAGCACGATCTCCTTGTAGCCGGCGTCGGCGAGCTCGCGCGCTTGCCGCAGGATCTCGCGCGGCGACGTGCCGCGCTCGCGCCCGCGCGTGAACGGCACGACGCAGAACGTGCAGAACTTGTCGCAGCCGCGCTGGATCGTGACGAAGCCGGAGACGCCGTCGCCGCCGACCGCGCCCGACAGCCCCTCGTAGGTCTCGCGCTTGTCGAGCTCGACGTCGAGCACGACCGGCGCGCCGGCTTCGCGATGTCGCGCCGCCTCGAGCAGCGAGGGCATGCGCCGATACGTATCCGGCCCCGCGATCACGTCGACGCCGGGCGCGCGCTCGGCGAGCGAATCCTTCAAGTGCTCGGCCATGCAGCCGGCGATCGCGAGCACGAAGTCGCCGCGCTTCTTCTTGAGCGCGGTGAGCTCGGCGACGCGTCCGGTGACGCGCTCCTCCGCCTTCTCGCGCACCGCGCACGTGTTGATGATCACGACGTCGGCGTCGTCGACGCGCTCGGCCCGCGCGTACCCGGCGCCGGCGAGGATGCCGCCGAGCACGTCGCTGTCGGCGACGTTCATCTGGCAGCCGTAGGTCTCGATGTAGACCTTGGGCGCGCCCGGGCGTGCGATCGGGGCGGGCGCGGGAGCCCCGCGCTTGCCGATCTGGAGCAGCTCGTCCGCCATGACGGGCGTGGTTACCACGCTCGCTCGGCGGTTGCTATCCTGGCGTCGTGGGCCTCGCGCTCTGGGTCGGGCTCGTCGGCGCCGCGCTGTTGTCGGCGGCGCTGGTCGTCGTCGTCTTGCCGAGGACGGCGCACGCGGCGTTCGAGCGCGGCCAGCTCACCGCGGCGCGATTTCGCTATCGATTGCTCGCGCGGCTGTCGCCGTCGCGCCGCCGGCGAGGTCGAGCGCGGCGCGCGCGTGCTCGCGTCCGTCGACGAGCGCCGGCTCGATGGCGCGTCGCGCGCGGCCTGGCTCAACAACCGCGCGTACGCCGCGCTGCGCGCCGGCACCGATCCGGCGACCGCGCTCGAGATGTGCGAGGAGGCCGCGCGCCTCCGGCCCGACGTGCCCGGCCTCGTGCACACGCGCGGCCTCGCGCTGCTCGCGTGCGGCCGCACCGACGAGGCGATCCGCGCGTTCGAGATCATGTGGGAGCTCGGCGAGCTGTCGCCGCGGCTCGAGGCCGAGCGCTGCCGCGATCTCGCGCGCGCGTGGGACGCGAAGGGCCACCGCGACTACGCCGCCGACTATCGCGCGCGCGCCGCGAAGCTCGACGGTGCCCCCGGCGAGCTGCCGTCGTCGCACGCGATCTTCGAAGACGCTGGCGAGTGACTTGCAGTCCGCCTCCGCGCGGCGAACGCCGCCAGGAGGTTACGGACATGCGAGCGACACGATGTGCAGCAGTGATGATCTCGATGTGCAGCGCGCTGATCACGGCGTGCACGACCGAAGACGAAGCGCCGCCCGAGACGTTGATGGTCTCGGTCGAGACGCCGACCGGCGTCGTCCAGGTCGAGGCGACGATCCGCGACGGGCTCGCGATCGTCGACGACGACATCGTGCTCGGCAGCGAAGACGACGCGCGCGTCGCCGAGGTCTCGAACCTGCGCAGCGCGGGGCGCAACCTCACGACCTATCGCTGGCCGAACGGCGTCGTGCCGTACGAGCTCGATCCGACCTACGACAGCGATCAACGCCAGGCGATCCTCGACGCCATGCGCGAGTGGTACCTGATCACGCCGTACCGCTTCGTGATCCACACCAACGAGCCCGACTACGTCTACTTCCTGAACGACAGCGCGAACAACTCGTCGTCGATCGGTCGCCACGGGGGCAAGCAGTACATCCGCGTCGCGGGGCGCCGGCCCGGCTTGATCGAGCACGAGATCGGGCACGCGCTCGGCCTCTGGCACGAGCAGCAGCGCGCCGATCGCGACAACTACGTGACGGTCCACCTCGAGAACGTGCTGCCCGACAAGGTCCCCAACTTCCAGACCTACGTGCAGCAAGGCACCGACGGGCGCGACCTGTTCCCGTACGACATCAACTCGATCATGCACTACGGCTCGTACGCGTTCAGCGCGAACACGAAGCCGACGATCACGCGCAAGGACGGCTCGACCTTCGACGAGCAGCGCGACGCGCCGACCGACGAGGACGTCGGCGGCGCGGTCCGCGTGCTGACGTACACCGACGGGCAGCAGACGTACACGAACGTCAACGGCGCGACCGGCCGCTGCCTCGACGTGCAGGCGGCGAGCTACACGCGCGGCGCGCCGATCAACAACTACACGTGCCACGGCGGCGACAACCAGCGCTGGATCTGGTGGTGGATCCCGTGGAACGGCTCGTACCTGCTGATCAACCAGCGCAGTGGCATGTGCCTCGACACCAGCGCGTTCGTCTCCGGCACGCGTGTCGCGCAGCAGCCGTGCGACGGCTCGCTCGGCGAGCGCTGGGATCTCTCCGACGGGCGGCTGCACTCGGCGTCGAGCCCGAGTTGGTGCGTGCAGGCGAAGAGCGATTGGACCGCGACGATCGAGCCGTGCGACGGTGGGACCGATCAGAAGTGGGCGTTCAACTACTAGTGCGCGGCTGCATCACGACGTCGATCACGCCGTAGGTCTTCGCCTCCTCGGGCGACATGAAGCGATCGCGATCGGTGTCGCGCGCGATCACCTCGACGGGCTGCCCGGTGTGCAGCGCGTAGAGCTCGTTGAGCGTGTCGCGCGCGCGCAGGATCTCGCGGGCGTGGATCTCGATGTCGGTGCTCTGGCCGTGCATGCCGCCGACGTGCGGCTGGTGCATCATCACGCGCGAGTGCGGCAGCGCGTGGCGCTTGCCCTTGGTGCCGGTGGCGAGCAGGAAGCTCGCCATCGACGCCGCCTGACCCATGCAGTAGGTCGCGACGTCGCAGTGGAGCAGGCGCATCGTGTCGTAGATCGCGAGCCCCGCCGTCACGACGCCGCCGGGCGAGTTGATGTACATCATGATGTCCTTGCCCGGATCCTCGGCGTCGAGGAAGAGCAGCTGCGCGATGATCACGTTCGCGACGGCGTCGTCGATCTCGCTGCCGAGGAAGACGATGCGGTCCTTGAGCAGGCGCGAGTAGACGTCCCAGCCGCGCTCGCCGCGGTGGGTCTGCTCCACGACGGTCGGGACGATCTGCATAGTCATGGGATATTTCATCGCGACTTCTCCGGCTTCTCGGGCTTCTCCGGCCCGCTCAACCAGTCGACCAGCGCCGCGCGCGAGAACCGCCACGCGTAGCCGAGCTTCCGGCCCGGCAGCTTCCCGGCCTCGGCCAGCTCGAGCACGATCTTCTGATCGACCTGGAGCAGGTCGGCGGCCTGCTCCGCGGTCAGCACCTCCGGCGGATCGTCGGGCTGGAACGAGTACGTGCCCATGGTCGCGCCCGGGTGCACGTACTTCTCGACCAGCCCCGCGAC
>Ga0310811_10012620_pt1 | contig 10970 bp, 12 predicted proteins | sample YCmetagenome_FD_207642 | JGI IMG/M metagenome (GOLD analysis project Ga0310811, IMG submission 207642) | Soil microbial communities from experimental microcosm in Duke University, North Carolina, United States - YC | ecosystem: Engineered > Artificial ecosystem > Soil microcosm > Unclassified ...
GCGAAACCTGTGACATAGAATGGACGCCATAGGTGCGGCAAACAACCCCTTGCGAGAGGCCGCGCCTTAAGATTACCATTTTTTGGCCCTCCAGCGCGGTGCCGTGTTGAAGGTAGCGGCTCGGCCATATTTGCTGGAGTCTGGACCGCGATACCAAGCGGCGAAGGATCCGGTAGATGGCCGGGTGATCGTTCGCCGTATCCTCTGTTCAACGGCGCGCCTTTGGGTGCGCTGCGTCATCATCCCTTAACGTTAGCCTGGGAGGCGATATTCATGGCAAAGATCACGAAAGTAATGGTCGGCGAGTCACTGGTCGGCGACGGCAACGAGGTTGCCCATATCGACCTGATCATCGGCCCGCGCGGCAGCGCCGCAGAGCATGCGTTCTGCAACGCCCTGACGAACAACAAGGACGGCTTCACCTCGCTGCTCGCCGTTCTCGCGCCGAACATGGCCTGCAAGCCGAACACGATCCTGTTCAACAAGGTCACCATCAAGGGCGCCAAGCAGGCCGTCCAGATGTTCGGCCCCGCGCAGCATGCGGTGGCGAAGGCCGTGGCGGACAGCGTCGCCGACGGCACGATCCCGCAGGATGAGGCCGACGATCTCTTCATCTGCGTCGGCGTCTTCATCCATTGGCTGGCCGAAGACGACAAGAAGATCCACGAGTACAACTACAAGGCCGTCAAGGAGTCGATCGAGCGCGCCGTTGCCGGCAAGCCGACGCCCGCCGAGACGGTCGCCGCGAAGGACAAGGTCAAGCATCCTTTCGCGCCCTGATATCGCTTGCTCGACGGAGGCGCTGGCGAAGTTCGCCAGCGCCTCTTTTATTAATGCTCGGCTGTGCCGGCGAAGCGCACCAGCGCCGCGGGTCCTATTCTCCCGTCGTGAAGCGCCGAGGCGATAAGAACGCCGGCGGCTCCCGCCTCGGTCAGCCCCGTCAGATCATCCAGGTCCCGCACCCCGCCCGCAGCATAGAGCCGGCGGCCGGGATTTTTCGCCATGATCTGGCGCAAGCGGGCGAGATCGGGGCCCTCGCCGCTGCCGACCCGTGCCAGAGTCATGACGATGACCCGCGCCGGCCAGAGCTCGGGCTCGGGATCCGCCGCCGGGCCCAGGAAGCGGTCACCGGCGAAATCGAGGGAAAGGATGATCCGATGGGCCTGGGGCGAGCCAGCCAGCCGGCGCAATCCTTCCCAATCCGCCTGGGTCTCGCTGCCGAGCACGAGGTCGCCGATGTCCCGGCGGAGCCATTCCAGACATTGGCCGGGATCGCGGAAGCCGGCATCGACCCAGAGCTTGAGGCTGGGAAAGCGCCGGCGCAGGTCTCGCAGCACGGCCTCATTGTCGCCGGTGCCTTCGATGGCATCGAGATCGGCGACATAGAGGCTGGGGAAGGGTGCCAGCCCCAGCAGGCCGCCGACCACCGCCTCGGGCGTGCTGCCCTGGCAGAGGCTCGAGCTGATCGGCCGGTAAGCGGCGCGCTGGCCCTTGCGGGCATGAACGACCTCGCCTTGCCTGAGGTCGATGACGGGGATGATCTCGAACATGGGATGTTCATACGGCATGGCTGAGCCGATCGCCACCGGTTGGGATCTCGGCGGGGCCCATATCAAGGCCGCCCAGATGGATGCGGCCGGGCGTCTGCATCGGGCCATTCAGATTCCCTGCACGCTCTGGCGGGGGCTGGAGCATCTGGAGCGGGCGCTCGCGATACTCGATCGCGAGCTGCTGCCCTCCGAGCTACACGGGGTGACGATGACCGGCGAGCTGGTGGATCTCTTCGCCGACCGCCGCGAAGGGGTGGGCCGGCTCATCGATGCCATGCTCGCTCATTTTCCCGACAAGCAATTGCGCTTCTATGGCGGCGAGGCCGGCTTTCTTGCGCCGGCTGATGCCAAGGCGCGGCCGGAGACCGTCGCCTCGGCCAATTGGCATGCGAGCGGGCGTTACCTCGCGGAGCGGGGTGCAACCGGGCTCTTCGTCGACATCGGCAGCACCACCACCGACATATTGCCCATCGCCAACGGCGCGGTTCACTGCCAGGGGTTCAGCGACGCGGCGCGGATGATTGTGGAGGAGCTGGTCTATACCGGCGTCACCCGCACCCCGGTCATGGTGCTGGCCAACAGCGTTCCGTTTGCCGGGCAGCGCCAGGGGCTGATGGCCGAATATTTCGCGACCGCGGCGGATATCCACCGCCTGACCGGCGAACTACCGGGGGACGCCGACCAGCACGACACGGCGGACGGCCGCGGCAAGAGCGCCGAAGAGAGCGCGGCCCGCCTCGCCCGCATGCTGGGCCGCGATCTCGCGAGCGCTGAATTGGCGGCATGGCGGGAGCTCGCCCATTATCTTGCGGCCTGCCAGCGCCGCCTCATTGAGGAGGCCATGGATCGCGTGCTCTCGCGCGGGCTGTTGCCGGAGGCCGCACCCGTCATCGGCGCCGGCGTCGGGCGCTTTCTTCTGCCGGAGATCGCGCGCCGGCTGAAGCGACCCTATCGCGATTTCGCCGATCTCATGCAGGGCGATCCTACCTTGCGCGAATGGGCCGCCCGCGCCGCCCCCGCCGCCGCCGTCGCGGGGCTTGTCTCTTCCGTCATTCCCGCCTGAAAGCCGCGATCCGCTCCATCAGCCAATCCCAGGCCTGGCGCTCGTTCGGTCCGGCGGTCTTGTCGATGGCGATGGTGAGATAGGCGATCTCGCGGTCGATCTTCTCCGGCGGCAGCATATGCAGCCGGCTGACCAGGATCGCGGCCTCGACGACCGCGGCCTGGGCCCGGTTGAAGCCCCGGAAGGGCGCATGGGTCGCCTCATGCACCACGCGGCAGTGGAAACGCGGCCGCTCCGCATGCTCCTCCACCCGTTCGACCTGAAGCTCGGCATGGGCCAGGGCCGCCCCCAGATGGGCGCCGGGGATCTTGGCCGCCGGCCGGGTGGGCCAGTCGCGCCGGCCGGTGAGGCAGCCGGCGAAGATCAGCACGTCATCGGTGTAATTGGCGACCGCATGGGGATTGGCGCGCAGGTTTTCCAAGGTCTGGGACGGCCGGAAGGGCGCGATCACGAAGCCGCCGGGCTCGACGATCAGCCCGATGGGGGCGATATGGACGCTGCCGTCCAGGGCCTGGGTGGTGACGATCGTTTCGCGGATCATGGTTTCGGCTTCCGGCGCCGCGGCGGCAGGGTGGTGCCTGCCCGCTTCAATTTCAGCAGGTCCTCGTCGGGCTCCTCCACCGCCACGCCCCAGCGCAGCGGCTGGTCCTGGACATAGCGCTTGCCGAGCTTCCAGGCGATCTCCGCCTTGGCGGTCTCGGCACCGAGATAGAAGGCATGGCTGCCGTCGCTCTCCACGCCCAGATGCGGGAAGAACTGGAACGGATCGGTGGCGATCCGGTGGCCCTGGCGGTTGTAGATATGGATGCCGTCCTCGGCCACGGCGATGCGGAAATTGTCGTCGCCGATCATCGCCGCCAGCTCCGCGATATCGGCCGGGCTGTCGGGAAAGGGCTTGCGGTCATGGACCGTCAGCAGCGCCGGGGCCATGCCGATGGGCAGGCTTCCTGCTTCATGGGCGGCGAACATGATGCGCCGGGCCCAATCGGTCTCGGCCACGGCGCGCCGGCAATGCGGGCTCACCTGCACCACCAGGACATTGGTGATGGCAAGCTCCGAGACGATGCCCATGAGCATCGCCGTTACCCCCGTGCTGTCGGCCCCGGTCAGCTCCGTCAGATTGCCCGTGCCCATCAGGATCGGGGCCTTGGGCCGCTGCCGCCGCAACTCGGCATAGCGGCCGAGGGAGGCGGTGAAGCCGAAATGGATGGGGTCCAGGATCGGATCGGCGAGATAGGGCTTCTTGGCCTTGTCCAGGGCATCCATGGCGCGCAGCAGGGAATCGAGATCGCCATGGCGGGCGGGAATCAGGACCGGGATGGCATCCACCTCATGGGCCAGGTGAAGCGTCTTTTCGGTCAGGCTCAGCATATAGCTGGCACCGGCCTTGGCGCCGCGGCGGAGCTCCTCGATATCGGCGGAATCGATGCTGACGGTATGGCCCGCGGCCACCAAGGAAGCCGTCGCGCTTTCGAGCAGGGGAAAAGGCGTGTCCGGCAGGCAGCCGAGATCGATGACATCGGCCCCGTCCCGCCGGTACAGGGCCGCGCGCTCCAGGATCGCCTCGACCGACAGGCTCGGCGCCTCCACGATCTCGGCGAAGATCCGCACATTCTGGCGCGAGAGGTCCGGCGGGGGGCCCTTGCGCCCGAAGAACTCGGCGAGGTCCTGGAGATCCTCCGGCCCGCGCTGCACCGGCCGGCCGTAGTAGCTGGCCAGGGCCTCGAGATCGCCGCGAAAACGCCCGGGCAGGAGCACCCGATCGGCCTTGATGGGGGCGGGCAGGCGGCGGCGGAGGATCTGCCCCGTCATCAAGGCGGCGACCTTCACCCCGATATCGACGATCTCATAGGTGAAATCCGACGGCGCCATGTGGGCGAGCAGCTTGGTCAGCCGCGGCTTGGCCAGATGGCCGGTGACGAAAAGGATATGCTCAGTCATTGCCGGCGAGCAGCGTACCGGCGAGGCGCCCCGCGGCCAAGGCCGCGGCAAAATCCTCCGCGCCCGGGGCCTCGATGCAGCGGCATTCGATGGCGCTGCCGGCGAGGAAGCGCGGCAGCAGCGGATCGACGATGCCGGCCTCGGCCAAAGCCGCCGCGCTGGCGCCCCCCGCCGGCAGGGCCGCCGATTTCACCAGCAAGACCCGGCCCACGCCGAGCTTGCGCGCCAGCCAGACCGCGAGGCTGTCGGAGGTGACCTGCCAGCTCTCCGGAATGTCCGGCGCGCCGGTGGTCATGCGGCTCGGCAGCCAGACGGGAGTCACGCCCTGGCGGCAGGCGGCTTGGAGGGCGGCGCGGCTCGCGGCCGGCCGCAGCCCCGGCTGGAGCGCGGCCAGCATCAGGGCAAATTGCTCCATGGCGAGGATCGCCATGAGATGGGCCGCCTGATCGGCGAAGGGAAGCTGATGCTGGGCAATGCGCACGGCATCGGCAAAGGGCCCGCCGCCGGCCACGAGGATCGCGCGCCCCCGGGCTGTGGCGAGTTGAGTGAGCCAGGCGGAAAGATGGGGCGATTGGATCAGGCTGCCGCCCAGCTTGACCACCACGGCCCCGCCGAGGCGAGGCCGGCGCTCCGTTGTCGCCGCCGGCATCCTATCCGCCGTTGCGGCTCAGGACGCCTCGCCGCGCCGGCGCTCGATCTCGACCCCGACGCTGGCCCCGGGCTCGACATCGAGCTTCTCGATCATGACGCGCACCTCGATGACGCGGCGGTGCGCCAGGCAGAGATCGGCGATGGCCTCGGCCAGGGTCTCGACCAGATTGATATGCTCGCCCGTGGCCAGCCGCTTGATGCCGCCCAGGACCTCGTCATAGGAGAGGACATTGGCGATGTCGTCGTTGCGCGGCGCCGCTTCGGCCTCGACGCGCATGCTGACATTGATGCGCACCCGCTGCGGCCGCAGCTTCTCATGGGCATAGACGCCGATGCGGCAAAGCAGGACCAGGTCGCGAATGAACATGCGGTAAGGCGGGCTCCGCTCGCCCCGGCCCTCCGGTACCGTCATCTGCTCGGCCAGCAGTCGCAGGATCGACATGGCACGTTCCGTACTTTCGCCGCTCTCCGGAGCGGAAAAACATGGGGTGTTACTGAGGCTGTCATAATGGCCAAAAGCCCCGGGGCTGGCAAATCAGCTCCCGATCTCGCCTTCGAGAAGGCGCGGGTAGCGCAGGCGCAGGGCCGTCACCGCGGCCTCGATCTCGGCCGCCCCCCGCTCGCCGGGCGGGGGCAAGTCGGGCCGCCAGTCGAGCGCCGCCCGGCCGGGCGAGCGGGTCAGGAATAGAATCCGCGTGGCCAGCGCCATCGCCTCCCGCAGGTCGTGGGTGACGAAGATGCTGGTGGTGCGCCGGCCGCGCCAGAGCCGGGTCACGAGCTGGCGCAGATGCTCGGCCGTCGGCATGTCGAGGGAAACGAAGGGCTCATCCAGGAGCATCAGCTCCGGGGCGACCAGGAGCGCGCGGGCCAGGGCCACGCGGCGCTGCATGCCGCCCGAGAGCTGGCCCGGATAGGCGTCGGCGAAGCCGGCGATATCGACCTCCTCCAGCAAAGCGCGGGCACGGCTCGCCGCCGTCGCGTCCCCGGTTGGGGCGACCAGAAGCAGATTGTCCAGCACCGTCAGCCAGGGCATCAGCCGGGGTTCCTGGAAGACGATGGCCGCGCGCAGGCCGGGCGGCAGAGCGAGCTGGCCGGTGAAGCCCCGGTCGAGCCCGGCGAGGATGCGCAGCAGGGTTGTCTTGCCGCTGCCGGAGGGGCCGACGAGGCAGAGGAACTCCCCTGCCGCAACCGTCAGATCAAGACGGTCGAGGGCTAGATGCTCCGGTGGTCCCGCGAAGCGCCGGCTGAGTTCGGTGACCGCGATGGTCGAAGCCGGGGAGGAGGCTGATGTCATCGCCGGCGCCAGGCGGTGACCCGCCGCTCCAGGGGGATGAGCAGGGCCCATTCGATCGCCAGCACGATGGCGATGAAGGCGATGGAATAGGCGAGGATTCCCGCGATATCGAAATAATTGAACAGCGTGCGGATCTCGAAGCCGACGCCGTTCGGCCGCCCGAGCAGCTCGACCACCAGCACCAGCTTCCAGATCAGCGCCAGGCCGGAGCGGGCCGAGGCGAAGAGCCCGGGATAGAGCTGCGGCAGATAGATGCGCAGGAAGATCCGTCCGCGCGAGAGATGAAAGGCCCCGCCGACCTCGATGAGGGAGCGGTCGAGGCGGCGCGCCTCCTCGCGCATGATGGTAGCGACCAGGGGTATCTTATTGACTGCGACCGCCAGGATCGCCGCCACGTCGTTCAGCCCGAACCAGACATAGCAGAGCACCATCACGACCAGCGCCGGCAGATTGAGGGCGATGATCAGCCAGGCGTCGAGGAGCCGATCGGCGAGCGCGCTGCGCCCCATCAGGATGCCGAGGCCCGAACCCAGGGCCATGGCCAGGATGAAGGCGACGGCGACGCGATAGAGGGTCATGCCGAGATTGAAGAAGAGCTCGCCGCTTTCGGCGGCGCGCCGCATGGCCGCCGCCACCTCGGCCGGTCCGGGCAGGACGCGGCTCCCCAGGATCAGGGCGGCGGCTTCCCAGACCAGCAGCAGCAGGACGAAGGAACCCAGGCGCAGCCAGAGCTGGCGGCCGGCCGGCGTCGGCGTTCCGCGCGGCGGGCCGCCAGGGGCGATGGCCATGATGCCGCTGGCTGCCTACCGGGAGAAGCCGGTCCAGAAGGTGCCGGGGGCGAGCGAGCTGTCGCCGCCGGCAATCGCAGGCCCCACCGCATCGACCATGACCTTGAAGGCCTGCTGGGCGGCAGCGGCGTCGGCCGCGTTCCAGCCCGTGGGAATGCCGCGGCGATAGCTCTGGCGCAGGGCCTGGAAAAGGGCGTCGTCCGGGGCGTCCATGAGCGGGCGGAGTGCGACCCATTCGGCGTCGGAGGTCAGCAGCCGCTGCTTCGCCTCGAAGGAGGCTTCGAGGAAATTGCGGATCAGCTCGGGATGCGACTTGGCCCAGGACTCGTGGAAGACCCAGCCCAGCAGCGGCGGCGGCTGCTCGATGCCGAGCGCGGGCAGGATGCCCGTGATGGGCAGGATCTCATGGAAGCCGGCGACCTTGAGGCGGGCATTGAACTGCCAGAAATTGGCGACGGCATCGAGCTTGCGGTCGAGGGCCAGGCGGTTCAGCAAAGGCGGCGCACCGAAATTGGCGTCGACCGCCTTGGCGAGATCGATCTTCGCCGTCTTCATCGCATAGGCGCGCAGCAGCACCCAGCTCTTGTCCGTCGGTCCGCCGCCGATCCCGAGCTTCTTGCCGGCCAGGTCGCCGATATCGGCGATCGCCGAGCCCGGCGGCACCATGACGCCGCCGACCGCGAGCGAATGGGCGACGAAGGTGGGGTCACCCCCCTGCCAGCGCTGATGGGAGACCCAGAACCAGTCGGTGACGATCAGATCGACGCTGCCGGAGAGGAGCGCCAGGCTGGCGGCATCCTTGTCGGCGAGCTTGAGCGTGGTCAGATGGAAGCCGTGGCTTTCATCCAGCTTGTTGCGCCGGATGACATCCAGCTCCCAATCGACACTGCCGAAGGAGAGGACGCCGACCCGCACCTCCGGCAGATCGGCGAAGGCAGGCCCGGCCGCGCCCAGGGCGAGCCATACGCCGAGCGCGAGGGCAAGGAAGATGCCCCGCCGCCGGCGCGGCTCAGGGCAGGGGTTGGCCCTGCGCATCCAGCAAGGGAACGCCATAGTCCTTCAGGATCGCAACGATCTTGTCGCGATTGCCCTTGATCAGCTTGTCGACCTGGCGTTTCCACTCGATCTCGTTCGGCCGTACGCCCATGGTGATGTAGAAATCCATGCGCGCATCCTTGGCCTCCTTGACCAAGGGGGTGACGATCAGCTGATCGCCAAAGGTCTTGGCGTAATAGCCGGCGATCGGCCCCCAGAGCAGCGCGACATCGATCTCGCCTTTGGCGAGATCCTCGATCATCAGCTTGCCCGGCGCGTCGAACCGCGTATCCACCACCAGCTGATAAGGCCGGACATTGCCCATCAGCCCTTGGCCGGCGATCACATCGGACGGCGGGGTGCCGGCGGTGAGGCCGATCCTGAGTTTCTTCAGCCGGGGATCGTGCAGCTCGGTGATGTCGAGATTGTCCTTCCGCCGGGTGACGATGACATAGCTGGAGCGATAATAGGGGTTGGTGTTCAGCACCAGCTCCGCCCCCGAGGCGATTCCCATGACCAGGTCGCAGCGCCTGGCATTCAGCGTGTTCCGGAGAAAGCCGGTCGCATCGGGATACCAGGTGTATTTGACCGGGACCTTGAGATCCTGGGCCAGCAGATCGGCGATCTTGTTCTCGAAGCCCTGCTGCTTGTGATTGGAGAAGGGCAGGCTGGCGGGATCGGAGCAGACCCGGAGCGCCGTCCGGTCGACGGCCTCGATATGATCGGCGGCCACGACCCTGCCGGCGAGGCCCAGGAGGAGGAGGCCGGCGAGAGCCGCCACCCTCCGCCGGGCGGAGAAAGCATGGGACAATGCGGACCTCATGGGGGAAATCCGCTCAGCTCGGTCCCATGCAGGCATTCTCGGCATCGATCGCCTCTTGCGTCTTGGCCTCATGCTTCTGGGGCCGGCCGCGGCCCAGCTTGCCGTCGGCGCGGGCGCGCAGATAGGTATAGATGTCGTCGATATAGCACATGACATTGGGATCCGTGCCCAGGGCCGGCATCACCAGGGTCTGCGCGGCATTCACGTCCTTCTTGCCGCTGGCGACGATCTCGACGAATTTCTCATAAGGAATGTGCTTCAGGGAATCGACCAGCCGCGGCCCGAAGGAGCTGCCTTCGCCGTCGAAGCCATGGCAGGTCTCGCAGATCGAGTTGAAGCGGCGATAGCCGTCATAGGTCGCCCAGTCGACCGTCCCGTCGGCGGAAATCTTGTAGGGCGTGTCGGTATTCACCGTCGCCGGGGCATTGGCGTCGGTGGTGCTCGGCGCGGTCGACGAATCGGCGAGCTGCAGGCGGGTCGGCTTTGCGCCGTCCTCGGCGCGGCCTTCGAGCGCGATGCCGGCGCCCAGGCAAAGAGAGAGTGCGAGCGAAACGGCGAACCACCGTCGATGGGACATTCTGTGACCTCTTGAAAGCAAAGCTGAGTCGGGCAAACGCCTCTAGGGATGGACCGGCTCCCAGGGATGGAAAGGGGCTGGCGCTTGCGCGCCAGCCCCCTCCGTCACGTCAAGGAACGCATTATTGCTCGACGGTGAAGACCGTCAATGCGCCGCCAAGCTGGGTGTAGGACGACAGAGCCTTATAGGCGCCGACGGCACCCAGGCCTTCCTGATCGCCGGTCAACCCGGCCGCCATGCCGATCCCGGCCCATCCGCCGACACCGGAGAGCACGGCGATGTACTGCTTCCCGCCGTGGGTGTAGGTGTTGATGTTGCCGATGATGCCCGAGGGCGTCTTGAACTTCCACAGCAGCTGGCCGCTCTTGGCGTCGACCGCCTTGATGTAGCCGTCCAGCGTTCCGTAGAAGACGACTCCGCCGGCCGTCGCCAGGGCACCGCTCCAGACCGAGAAGGTCTCAGGATCGGACCAGACGATCTTGCCCGTGGTGGGGTCCCAGGCGATGAAATTGCCCAGGGTGTCGCCACCCGGTGCCGGATACATGCTGAGCGTCGCACCGACATAGGGCTGTCCCGCCTGATAGGCGACCTTGAACGGCTCATAGTCCATGCAGACGTGGTTGGTCGGAACATAGACCAGCCCGGTTTGCGGGCTGTAGCTCGAGGGCTGCTCGTCCTTGCTGCCGAGAGCCGCCGGGCAGATGCCCTTCGTGTTGGTGTCCTGTCCGCCGGCTTCCGTCGAATATTCCTTCACCCGGTCAGGCAGGCCGGTGGCCAGGTCGACCTTGGTCGCCCAGTTCACCGCTGGATCGTACTTTTCCGCAACCAGCAGCTTGCCGTTGGTGCGGTCGAGGGTATAGCCGAAGCCGTTACGATCGAAATGCGCCAGCAACTTGCCGCTGGAGCCGGCCATATCCTTGTCGATCAGGACCATCTCGTTGACGCCGTCATAGTCCCACTCGTCATGGGGCGTCATCTGATAGACCCACTTCGCCATGCCGGTGTCGGCGTCGCGAGCGAAGATCGTCATCGACCATTTGTTGTCGCCCGGGCGCTGCACCGGGTTCCAGGTGCTGGGGTTGCCCGTCCCGTAGTAGATCGAGTTGAGTTCCGGATCATAGGAGATCCAGCCCCAGGTCGTGCCGCCGCCGATCTTCCACTGGTCACCCTGCCAGGTGGAAATGCCGGAGTCCTTGCCGACCGGCTTGCCGAGCGCCGTCGTCTTGTCGCCGTCCATCAGCGTGTCAG
>Ga0310811_10012622_pt1 | contig 10970 bp, 10 predicted proteins | sample YCmetagenome_FD_207642 | JGI IMG/M metagenome (GOLD analysis project Ga0310811, IMG submission 207642) | Soil microbial communities from experimental microcosm in Duke University, North Carolina, United States - YC | ecosystem: Engineered > Artificial ecosystem > Soil microcosm > Unclassified ...
GCGGACGCCTATGTCGCACGCGGCAATGCACTGCTGATGCACGGCGAAGCCGACGAAGCACAGCGGGCCTTCGAACGCGCGACGGCTCTCGATCCGCGCAACTTCTATGCTCACTACTGGTTCGCGAAGTTCTGGGTCGCGCGCGCTCAGCACGCGCTGGCCGTGAAGCACTACGAACTTGCGTTCGAGATTCAACCGGACGACTACCGGCCGATTGTGCTGTCGATCCAGGAATACCAGGCCATCAACGACAAGGCCGGCGAGCAGAACGCGCTGCGCCGAGCCTGGCCAGTGCTGGAGCGGCGTCTCGCGCTCGACCCGCATGATTCCTATGCGAGCGATCACGGGGCCGGTGTGCTCATGCTGCTGGGACGGCGAGACGAAGCGAACCGCCTGCTCGACCGCGCAATCGCGCTACGCCCGGATGACTATCGGACCTTATACACGGCGGCCTGTACCGCCGCGCTCGGCGGGGAATACGACCGCGCGCTGGATTTTCTCGATCGTGCCGTCGGCACGGGGCGCGGCGATCGCATCTGGCTGCTCAACGACAACGACCTGGCGCCGCTGCGCGAACACCCGCGGTTCAAGCAGATCGTCGATCGACTGAAGTAGGGAGAACCGATGGTGACGACACGAAACATCGCGACGAACCTGACCATCGTTGCAGCCCTGTTCGCCACCGCTTCACTTCCGACCGCTGCAGCAACGCCTACTGCGCAGATCGATCACATCATGCTCGGCATCGACGATCTCGATCGCGGCGTGAAGCAGTTCGAGGAGGCGACCGGCGTCAAACCCGTCTACGGCGGCAAGCATCCACGCGGCACCCACAACGCCCTCGTGTCGTTGGGCGAGGGCACGTACCTCGAGATCATCGCCGTGCAGAAGGGCGTCACTCCCCCGGACGACTACACGGGACTCGCACAGCTGCACACGCTCACCCCGATCGGATGGGCGGTGTCGTCCAAGGACAGTGCTCAGCTTCGCAGCCGCCTGGAGGCCGCAGGCATGACCGTGACTGAAGCGGCGCCCGGATCGCGCACCACGCCGGCAGGGAAGACGTTGTCGTGGCAGACCTTCGGCCTCAAAGATAACTTCGAGGAAGCGCCGTTCTTCATCGTGTGGTCGGCGCAGACGGCCCATCCGTCGACGACCTCGCCACCCGGCTGCAAGCTGCAGCAGTGGCGTATTGCCGGCCCGCATCAGAAAGATCTCGAGCAGTTGCGTCGGACGCTGGATTTGCGCTCCGAAGCTGCTGACGCCAAAGCCACTTCGATGCGGCTGACGCTAACCTGTCCGAAGGGTCAGGTCGTGTTCTGAGTTGCGAGTCGACTCGCTGGTCGGCGCGAACTTCGGGATCGGTTGCCCCGGTCGCAGCACCTTCTTCACCGACTGCAGCCGATCCCACACCGCTTCCATGATGACCGTCGCGGCGGTCTCGGGATGGCAGAGCTCGCCCTTGCAGGCCGAACGCATCAGCTGCGTGCGGATCCCCTTGCCCCAGTCCTGGAACTGCGGCAGGTCCTCGCGCTTCGTCGCCAGCAACTTGTCCCGGAACTCCGGATACATGTCCGCGACGATCCTATCCACCGCCCGGGTAACATTGCGCGGCAACGGTTTGATCGCGTTAGGACACCGGCCGGGTTCCGGGGGCAGCTCGGCGGCATTGGCCACCGGCTCGGCGGTGAGAGCAGTGAGGATGAGCAGGATGAAGAGCTGTCGACCCATGGTGGCATACAGTGCCATCGACGCCGGCCTTGTGCCAGATCCGTGCGACCTGGATCACAGCCCCCCTGCCTGCAGCGCGGGCACAGTGCGCGGCCAATGACTGGCGAACCTTCCTTCAAACGCTTCATCCGGGCGTACGGCGCGTTGCTGTTCGCTCGCACACCCGCCGCGGACGATCTGACGATTTCGTCCAAACTTGCTCTGCTGCTGCCGGCCATCGGTCTGGCGCTGTGGCTGATCGTCGATCGATGGCTTGCGGGGCCCGACGCAGGGTTCTGGCCGGACGCAGTGCTTACGTGGTCTTGGTACGCACTGATCTTGCTCGCGTCGACGTGGGCCGCGAGCCGGCTGGCGCGGCCGCGCGTGTCGTACGAACGCGTCTTCGTGCTTACCGCTGCGTTCGTTCCCGTGTTCTTGTTGCTGGCGCTCGCTCGGGATTTCTGGGTTCCGTACGACTGGGCGATCCTGGCGTCGCTCGCGATCGTGATCTACGCCGTCATCTACATCGCGCGCGTGCTTCACGCGCTGACAGGGCGGGAGCAGTTGCGAGCGATGGGCGCGGTCGCGGCGATCTTGGTCGCCGCTGTCGTGGCCACACACTACTTCGAATTCAGCGGAAGCTTCTGGTATCCCGGTGATGACGCGGACGATGCCTCGGACAATTGGAGTGAGCGGGCGAGCTACGAGGCGTTGATGTATGCGCAGCCGGGGCGAATCGACGCCGCGGTGAGAGCGCTGCAACGTCCCGCTGATCTCCCAGCTGCTGCGTTCTTCGTCGGCTTTGCCGGCCAGGGCGATCAGCGCGTGTTCGCGGGTGAGATCGCTCTCGCACGCAAAGTCATTGCGGCGAAGTTCGGCAGCGCGCAGCGGTCGGTGCTGTTGGTCAACGATGAGCGCGATATGGATCGCCTACCGCTGGCGAGCCTGACAGCGCTGCGGTATGCGCTCAAAGGTGTCGCTGCACACATGAAGCTGGACAGCGATGTGCTGTTCCTGTCGCTCTCGTCCCATGGCTCCCCGGAAGGCGAACTCGCGGTCAGCGATGGCGGTATGCCGTTGAACGACCTGTCCGCAGCGGACCTTGCGACGGCGCTGCGCGAATCCCGCATCAAGTGGAAGGTCGTCATCGTATCGGCTTGCTATGCCGGGAAATTCGTCGAGCCGCTGCGCGACGACAGCAGCATCGTCATCGCGGCGGCCGCAGCCGATCGGACCTCGTTCGGCTGCTCCGACGATCGCGATCTGACCTACTTTGGGGAAGCCTTCTATCGAGATGCGCTGCCGGCGGCACCCGACTTGCAAACGGCGTTTGACATAGCGTCCGAAGCGCTCGCAGCACGCGAGCAAGCCGAGAAAATAACGGCCTCGAATCCGACAGCGCACTTCGGTACCTCTTTGGTAGAGCATCTCCGGACCGCTTTCCCTGGCGAGTGAGGGTCTGCCTACGCACTTGCCGCGCTGCCCCTCGGGTCTATTGACGCAGGGCGGGCAAGAGCGCAAAACGTGATCCCGACATTGGGCCGGGGCATCCCAATGAGCAAAGTCATTCACGTCACACTCGTCGCACGCACGATTCTGCCGGCTTTCGCGCACAGCGAGCCTGCGGACGTGACCGCGCTCAACGAGGCTGTGATTCGCGAGAACCTCGAAAAAATCAATCGCGGCGACGCGCACGGCGCAGCTTCAGACTGGTCGGACGACGCGCAGAGTTTCGGGCATTACGCAGGCGGCCGCGCGGGCATACAGAGTGTGCTCGAAGACATCCTCGATACGGTTCCCGACTATCACATGGACATCGTGGAGATGGTCGCGGCGGGCGATGCAGTGGTGGTTCGCTGCAACCTCACCGGAACGCATCGAGAGGCCGGCGTCCGCAACGAGATCGCGCACATCCGCTGGTACACGCTGCGCGACGGCAAGATCGTGCAGCAGTGGGCGACGCGAGATGACTACGGAATGATGCGCCAGCTCGGGAAGACTCCCAAGCCACCCGTCAATTCGCACTGAGCCGCGCGCGTTCGCTGACCTGTATGCGTTGTTCGGGTCGCAGCACTCGCTGCACCGACTCGAGACGATCCCACACTGCTTCCATGATCACTGTCGATGCTGTTTCGGGATGGCAGAGCTCGCCGTTGCACGCCGAGCGAATGAGCTGATTGTTGTTGCCGGCTTCGAGGCACAGCGACTGGCGGATTCCGGTTTGCCACTCCTGGTACTGCACCAGGTTCTCGCGCTTGGTGCTGATCAATTTCTCGCGAAACTCCGGCTCGATGTTCTTGACGATGCGTTCGACGACTCTGTTCACGTTGCGCGGCAGCGGCTTGAGTGCGCGCGGGCAACTGCCTGGTGTGGGCGGCTGATCGGCGGCTACAGCGACGTTGGCTGCGGCGAGCGCCGCCAGCATGAACAAAATGCAGAACTGCGATCTCATTCAGGACACCTCTCGTCGATCATCTGAACGCGCTCGGTGGGCAGCGAGTTCGGGTGGAGTGGTATCGAAATTACGTGGGTCGAGAGCGGTCCGATATTGCCCAGGAGTTGGCAGACTTCCGGGCAAGCCTCGGTGGTTATTTTTCTACCACTTTCGACCTACAACTAAGTGTGACGCTCGTCGCACTCAAAATCGGAACCGTCGCGCCGCACTCCGCATCTCTCACGCGGATCCGCAATGGGGTCCATCCAACAATCGTTGGGGAACGCAGACCAATCATGATGCAACTCAAGATGATGTGTGCGACGGCGGCGCTTGGTTGTGCGCAACAAGTGCGTTCGCTGAGCATGCGATGCGCTATCGGCTTGCGCCGATTGCAGGGCAAAACGACGACCTCAGTCCGCGCTGAACTGCGCGGCGCGGCGAGCGTCTGGATGCTCCGGGCTCAGCGTTTCGCGTAAGTGCGGCAGCGCCTCTTTCGCGGCGACTCGAGCGGCCTCGTGATCGCCGCGATTCTCCTGGATGCGTGCGATCGTCAGCAGCGATTGACCGGTGAGACTCGACCAGGGCTTGTCGCCTTGCAGGCGACGCGAGATTTCCAGCGCACGACGTGCATCCGCCATCGCGGCATCCGCATCGCCTTTGCCGAGCTGTGCGTCGGCGCGGAAGTTCAAGGCACGCACGAGCGGCGCGACCGCCATGCCGCGACCGTCGTAGAACTCGACGATTTTCGTCAGGCCCGCGATTGCTTCGGGGAAGCGGCCATGCGCCGAGTCGATGCGCGCTTGCACCTGCATGATCAGCATCGCGGGCACGCTGTCTGCCGGCACGGATTTGCCGACGAGCGGTGCGATATCGGCCAGCTCCGTTTCGGCGCGATGTACATCGCCCATGAGCAAGTATGTGCCGGAGCGATAGGCGAGCGCGCCGACGCGCATGCCTTCGTGGCCGGCGCGCGTTGCGGATTCGATCGCGACTTGATAAGCGTCGAGCGCTTCCGGATATCGCGCGAGGCTCGATAGAGCGCTGGCGCGATTGACGAGGAGATAGGGCGGCGGCTCGCCGCCGATCGAGCGTTGCACGGCAATTCGCAGCGCTTCGTCGTACTGCTCGAGCGCGCGGCGCGTGTCGCCGGCGGAATTGCTGGCCAAGCCCCAGTTGTTGCGGAGGAAGAAGACGCTGGGGCTTTCGCCGCGGCCGATCTCGGTCATCTTGGCGAGCGCTTGCGCGTAGAAGCGTTCGGCTTCGCCATTGCGGCCGGCGAGATAGTGGGCTGCGGCGATGTCTGCGAGCACGAACGCTTCGTCGTCCGGTTTCGAGATCGGCAGTTCGTGCAGGCGCGCTTGCGCTCGCAGGGCGTACTCGAGGGCTGCCTGCGGATCGTTTGTGTTCTGCGCGATGTAACCGCGATTGCGCAGGCACTGGATTTCGGATGTCGTGCCAGCGCTGGCGGCGAGGCCCTGCTCGATGAGCGTCCGCGCGTCGTCGGGTTTGCCGAGGAGCGACGCGGCGTATGCGGATTCGCATAGGAGCAATGCGCGCAAGTCGCGGTCTGTTGTCGCCGCGGTCAGGTCACGCGCGCGAGAGAGCATATCCTCGGCGGGCGCTGGATTTCCCGAGCTGAGATAGTACGAGGAGAGCATCGAGAGAATCGCAGCCCGGTGCTCTGGAATGTCGTCCTCCCTGATCAGAATCGACCGGCTGCGCTCGATCAGATCGGCGACGCGGACGGGTTGATCCGCCGGCGCGACTTCCGTGAGCATGCCCTTCACGAACTCGATGACGGCGGTGTTGCGGGCCGCGAGTGCAAGCGCGCGGTCACGTTGCCGCGTCGCCTCGACCGCTTCCCAGACAGATACGGCTGCCGCCGCAACGATGGTGAACAGAACGATCGCCGCCGCGCCCACCACCAGCCTGTTGCGCACCGCGAATTTTCCAGCGCGATACGCGAACGAGTCGGGCCGTGCGCTGACCGGTTGGTGATTCAAGTGACGCCGCAGATCGGCCCCGAACGCTTCGACAGACGGATAGCGCTCCGCGGGCGTCTTCTTCAGCGCCTTGAGCACGATGTTGTCGAGGTCTCCGCGCAGGGCACGCACTTGTTGTGGAGGAAGGAGAGCAGCTTCGCTCGGCCGCGCCGGCTCGGCATCCACGATCGCCTGCATCCGTTCGAGCGGCGTGCGCCCGGAACCAACAGTCGGGTGCCGACCAGTGAGCAGGACATAGAGCAACGCGCCGAGCGAATACACATCGGTGCCGCCCGTCGCCTCGCCGCCGTGGACTTGCTCGGGGGCTGCGTACTCGGGCGTGAATACGAAGCCGCCAACGTGTGTGAGGTCCGCCATCGGCGTCGCGTCGGTGCCGTCGTCGAGCAGCTTCGCGATGCCGAAGTCGACGAGCTTCACCTGACCGTCGTTCGTCACCAGGATGTTCGACGGCTTGATGTCGCGATGGAGGATGAGCTTGCCGTGCGCATGCGAGACGGCAGCGAGAACATCGAGAAAGAGCCGGACGCGCGCGGTCACATCGCGCTGCCGCGAGTCGCACCACTTGGTGATCGTTTCGCCTTCGACGTACTCGATCACGAGATACGGCTGGCCGGTCTGCGTGACGCCGGCATCGATCAGTCGCGCGATGTTGGGATGTGTGAGGCGCCCGAGCGCGCGGCCTTCGCGACGAAACCGTTCGATACCGCCGGGCCCGAGTAACGCTGGATTGAGCAGCTTCACCGCGACATGTGCTTCGTAGCGACCATCGCTGCGATGAGCTAGCCACACGGTGCCCATGCCGCCTTGGCCGAGCAGGCTGTCGAGTGTGTAGCTGCCGATGATCTGGCCCTGCAGGCCGGGCTCCGGCACGGGCCGCACCAGCGAGCTCTCGAGAAACTTCTCCTGCTCCATCTCGGAGTACTGCGCCAGCAGATCGGCGAGGTCTGCGGCGTCCGTGGAGCTGTTGCGACGAAGCTCGGCGAGGCGCTCCGCACGCGCGGACGTGTCGAGCGCCAGCAGCTCATCGAGCAGCGGACTGAGTGCGTCCCATCGCGCCTTGTCGAAGCGGATCTTCACGGCTCGCGCAGCACATCGTGCAGGAGGAGTCGAGCCTTGTTCCAGTCGCGCATCACCGTGCGCTCCGAGAGATCGAGCAACGCTGCGATCTCGGCGAACGAGAAACCGCAGAAGAAATGCAGATCGACCAGTTCCGCGAGCGTGGTGCTCACCGAGGCGAGCTCGTCGAGCGCATCGCTGATGCGTTGCAGATCGAGCGACTCGCCCGCGACGTCCGCGGTTTCGATCGGCGACGACGTGATCTCGAATCCCGCCCCTCGCTTCAGCGCGTGCCGCTCGCGAACGAAGTCGATGACGAGCCTGCGCATCGCGCGTGAGGCGTAAGCCATGAAGTGTGCGCGATTTGGGAAGCTGACCTCGTCGCGAGCCGAGATCTTGAGATACGCCTCGTGCAGCAACGTCGTTGGGCTGACGGTGAGCTGCGGTCCGCTGCGGCGAAGCGCGCTTTGCGCGATCTGGCGGAGCTGCGCGTACAGGTCGGTGAAGAGATCGCTCGACGGATCTGCATTGCCGGCAACGGTCACGTGAGCCACCCGCAGACTGCTCAACTGCGCCGGAGCGCAGTGTGCGCCCGCCGTGTGGAAGAGGGAAGCGTAAGCCATAGAGATCCCCGTGTGGCTCTGCTCATACGAACGGAACGCAGTAGCTGAAGGTGACAGGTTCGACGCCAGATTCCGCAAACGGGTTGCACGCCCAGACCTGTCAGTCCCGCCAAGGCCTCTCCGTTCTATTTCGGTGTCGCTACCCATCAAGAGCACGCCCATGAAAGACGGCCTGATCCGCAGCTTCATGTTGACCAAAAAACCTTCATTCACATCGCCAGGAGAATTCACCGTGTATCGCAACATTGTTCCTTCTATTGCATTCATCAGCGTCGTCGCGACGCTCGGCATCGCCGGCGCCGTCGCCCGCGGTGCAGACAACGATCGCTCGGGCGACTTTGCTGCTGCTGCATCGGCCGGAGCGTGCGGGGGCCTTCCCAGTCACGACGCCCTTCGCGCCGCGCTTGTGGACGCGCGCGGCCAGGCCAACGGCGGCTTCAACCTCGACATGTGGGGTGCAGTCGTCAATCGCGACGGCATCGTCTGCGCGGTCGCTTTCACCGGCTCTGATCGCGGCCGTCAATGGCCGGGCAGCCGCGTGATCGCTGCGCAGAAGGCGAACACCGCGAACGCGTTCAGCCTGCCGGGCTTGGCGCTTTCGACTGCGAATCTGTGGGCGGCGGTGCAGCCGGGCGGTTCGCTGTATGGCTTGCAGCACAGCAATCCGGTCAGCACGAACGTCGCGTACGAGGGACCCGCGAGCGCGTTCGGTCAGGACGACGATCCGATGGTCGGCCAGCGCATCGGTGGCGTGAACGTGTTCGGCGGTGGTCTGCCGCTCTACAACGCACGCAAGCAACTCGTCGGCGCGATCGGTGTCAGCGGCGACACGTCGTGCGCCGATCACAACATCGCATGGCGCACGCGTGCGCGCTTGGCGCTCGACTTCGTGCCCGGTGGTGTCAGCGCGCGAGGCGACGACAACATCAACTACCAGGGCATCGTCTCGGTGCCGAGCCTGCAAGCCGACTTCTCGCATCCGATCTGCAAGAAGGCAGGCGTGGATGAAGTGTCCTCGATCAGTGCGAGCCTGCCTCCGACGCGCAAGTAACGCAGGGAGGGGCCGAGGAGGCGAGAGATCCCCGTCTCTCGCCTTCTCGTTTTCAAGTCAGGTGCTTATGAATCACCTCACACGCTCGAGTTACTGGCTCATGGTCTTCGTCGCCTGCGGCGTATTCCTGCTCGAAGGACGACGAGCGCGGTCACAAGGTTGTGCGGCTCAGAACCAGGATGCAACGAGCCTGGCCGCCAGCGACACCAGCAACGTCATGCTGAGTGACGCGCCAACCAATGCGCAGAAGGTGACACCCGCGGCGACACAATGATCCAGATAGTCGCCTCGCGGGGCCCAAACTTTCTCATTCATCGGCAAGAGCCTCCTTAGTTCGCAGTGACTGTCCCAAACGAACGAACACAAAGTCACCACACTTCCGGACAGGTGTGCCCTTTGGTACCGTCGACGGACCGATGGAAATCTTTCAAGGGTTCCTGGTGCTGCTGGTCGGCGCCGTTGGTCTGACCGCCATCGCGCGCCGGATCAACGTTCCTTACCCGTCCCTGCTGGCGCTGGGCGGCGTCGCGCTCGCTCTATTGGTACCCGCCGCGCCGAAGATCGAGGTCGATCCTGAGCTCATGCTGGTGTTGTTCGTGGCGCCGGTGCTGCTCGACGCTGCGTACGACACGTCTGTGCGCGACCTGCGCCAGAACTGGATTCCGATCACGTGTCTCGTGATTGCCGCGGTTGGAGTTACGACGATCGCAGTCGCATGGACGGCGCACGCGTTGGTGCCGGCGATGTCGTGGGCGGCTGCGATTGCGCTCGGCGCGATTGTCGCGCCACCGGACGCCGCGGCGGCCAGCGCGATTCTGCGACAGCTGCGGTTGCCGCATCGTCTGATGGTGATACTGCAGGATGAGAGCCTGCTGAACGATGCGAGCGCGCTGATGATCTATCGCATCGCCGTGCTTGCAGTTGCTTCCGGCGGGCTGAATTTTGCCACGGTCGTGCCGCTGTCTTTGCTGGCGATCGCCGGCAGTGTGATCGCGGGATATCTGCTCGCGCGTGTGTCGATGAGGTTCTTTCTCGGTATCAAGGATGTGCCGAGCTCGATCGTGATGCAGTTCTCGACGACGTTCGGCGTGTGGATTCTCGCCGAGGCTCTGCATTTATCCGCGATCGTGACGCTCGTCGTCTACGGCATCACCGTGGCGCGCGACGCACCGCGCGTGATCCCGGCACGCAATCGTCTGCCGTCCTATGCGGTCTGGGATCTCGCCGTGTTCGTGTTGAACGTGCTCGCGTTCGTGCTGATTGGTCTGCAGCTCGGTCCGATCCTCGGACCGCTCGACCGGGCAGAGCGAGTCGAGTATTTCCAGGTCGCGGCCATCGTATTGGGCATCTGCATCGCCGCCCGGTTCGTTTGGGTCTACAGCTACGCGCTGGTCGCGCGGTTGAAGGTGCGCTGGGTCGGCGCCGGCAAATGGCCCGGGACCGCAAGGCCGACCGCGCGAGGCTCGCTCGTCGTGAGTTGGTGCGGAATGCGCGGGATCGTCACGCTGGCCGCGGCGTACGCACTCCCCAACGACTTTCCTCATCGCGATTTGATCGTGCTGACCTCATTCTTCGTTGTCGTCGGAACATTGGTGCTGCAAGGCCTGACGCTGCGCCCGCTGATTCTGCTGCTGAACCTGCACGACGACGATCCGGTGAATCGCGAGGTCCGCATGGCATGCGAGCGCGTCGTCCACGCCGGTCTGCAGGTTCTCGATGGCGATGAATCCGAGCAGGCGCAGGTCATTCGCCGCGAACTGGAATCACAGCTTACGGAGCTCGATGATGAGAGCAAGGACGTCAACGAACTCGATCAGTACAGCTCCATGCGCGCGCGCATCGTGGCGGCTCAACGTCAGGCGTTGCTGGAGATGAGGTCGAAGGATGAGATCGGGGACGACGCGTTTCATCAGATCGAGGCGCAGTTGGATGTGGCGGAGGTGAATGCGTTGGGGGCGGAGTATCCGTGAAGCGGAGTCCTCTGCAGCACCGCGGGACTTACCGAAGTTCCTGTTTGGCCGCGGAGCTCAAGTACGGACGAATCGTATTCCTGACTTTCACTTGAGAGGCGTGTTCGTCCGCGCTCAATT
>Ga0310811_10012623_pt1 | contig 10970 bp, 11 predicted proteins | sample YCmetagenome_FD_207642 | JGI IMG/M metagenome (GOLD analysis project Ga0310811, IMG submission 207642) | Soil microbial communities from experimental microcosm in Duke University, North Carolina, United States - YC | ecosystem: Engineered > Artificial ecosystem > Soil microcosm > Unclassified ...
CACTCGCCGGCAGCCCGACAGCGTCCAGAAGCGCGGCGATGCGGCGCTGTTCTTGACGGTAACCGAGACGCAGCCCATGATCGGCGAAGGCGTCGGCAATCTGCCCGCCGATGCGCAAGACGGGGTTCAGCGAATTCATCGAGCCCTGCGGCACGAGTGCAATGCCGGCGAGGCGCAATTGCCGGATGCCGTTATCGTCGAGGTGGGCAATGCGGGCATCGTCGAGCCAGACTGAGCCAGCCTCGATATGGCCGGGCGGCTTAATCAAGCGCAGGATCGATAATGCGAGCGTCGATTTGCCGGAGCCGCTCTCGCCGGCGAGGCCGAAGCGCTCACCCGGCATCAACGCGAAGCTGACATCATCGACCGCCTGCACCTTGCCGAGCGGATGATCGAAGGCGACGGAAAGACCTTCGACACGCAATACCGGTCGCGTCACGCGCTCCTCCGCAGGCGCGGGTTGGCGATCTCGTCGAGCCCGACAGTCAGGAAAAACAGACCGAGGAATACCGTCACGATGATGACGGTCGGCGCCGCCCACCACCACCACCAGCCATTGATCATCGCGGCGTTGAAATTGACCCAGTACAAGGTCATGCCGAGCGTCGGCGCGTCGATCGGGCCGAGGCCCAAAACTTCGAGACCGATTGAGGCGAGGATCGCGGCCGAGACGGCATTGACCAAGGTCGCGGCGAGATAGGGCAACAGGTTCGGCATCAGCTCGAAAAAGATGATCGCCGGGCCGCTCATGCCCGAAAGCCGCGCCACCTCGACATAGCCGCGCTCGCGCAACGACAGCACCTGGGCGCGGATCGTGCGGGTCGGGTAGAGCCAGGCGAGCGAGGCGACGACGATCGCCATTTGATTGACGGTCAGCGTGCCCTTCAGCGACACGGCGATGATGATCAGCACGAGGAGACCGGGCACGGTCAGGCCGATATCGGCAACGCCGCGGATCACGGTGTCGAGCACGCCGCGGTAATAGGCGGCGATGAAGGCGAGGACCGTGCCGATGCCGACGCCGAGAAAGCCGGCGATAAAGCCGATCCGCAGCGTCAACGGCGTCCCGGCGATCATCACCGCGAGAAGGTCGCGGCCCTGGCGATCGGTGCCGAACGGGTAATCCCAGGAGGGCGCACGCAGCGTCGGCGCGGACAGGGGCCGCGCGTCCTCGATATCCACCAGCATGCCGCCGATCACGACAAAGAGCGCGAGCGCGGCCAGCAAGGCAATCCCCAGGGACAAGGACGGATTGCGCCGGAAATAGCGAAGTATGCCGCGCATCACGTCCGGCGATAGGAGATGCGGGGGTCGAGCCAGGGATAGATCACGTCGAGCACAAAGGTCGTAAAGCCAAGCGCGACGATGACCGTGAACACGACGCCCTGAATCACGAAATGATCGTTTTCGCGGATCGCCTGAAACAGCAAGGTGCCGATGCCGGGATAGCCGAAGATGACTTCGACCAACACCGCGCCCGACAGGATCTGCCCAAGCGCGAGGGCGAGCGCGGTCACCTGTGGCAGGATCGCATTGCGCAGACAGTAACGCAGAAAGACGGTCGGCGCCTTCAGCCCTTTCGCCTCGGCGAAGGTGACGTAATCCTCGCCCATTGTCGTCACCATCATGCCGCGCATGCCGAGCGCCCATCCGCCGGTTGCGACAAGGATGATCGATAGCGCGGGCAACAGCGCGTGCTGCAAGACGTCGGTTATAAAACGCCAGCTGAAGGTTGGGACCGCGCCGGCGGAATAGCCGCCGAAGATCGGCAAGAGCGGGATCTGGAAGGCGAGCAGATACGTCAGGATCAGGCCGAGCAGAAAGAAAGGGATCGCGTGCAACGCCCAGAGCGGCGGCATCAGCCAGCGCATCCAGCGCGGCGCGCCGGGCCAGGCGAGGAGAGCGCCGAGAAACGAGCCGATCGCGAAAGAGAGCAGCGTCGTCGTGCCGAGCAGGCCCAAGGTCCAGGGCAGCGCGTCGGCGATCAGCTCGCTGACCCGGCGCGGGTAATTGGCAATCGAATAGTTGAAATCGAGATGCGCGACGCCGTCGAGATAGGTCAGGTATTGCCGCCACAACGGCTTGTCGAGACCGAACTGACGCTCGTATTCGCGCGTCATCTCGTCGATGCCGCCCTGCACATAACCGCCGAGCGCGGCCTGCTGCAGCAATTTCGTGCGCACCGGGTCTTGTCCGGAAAGGCGCGGCAGAAAGAAGTTGAGCGAGGCGGCGAGCCAGACGATCAATAGAAAGACGCCGAAGCGGCGCGCGACATAGGCGGCCTGCATCACTCCGCCCTAAGATCGCCATGGCGGGATTTGTTCCAGCCATCACGTCCAAAAACCCCGACCGTACAAACACTGAAGACGTGGGTGCCCGGCACAAGGCCGGGCACGGGGTCTATGGGGTCGAGGACATTACACACGATGCTTCGGTAGACCGGTTTCAGACCTATGTCGATGAGGTGCGCTGCAGGTTCCACAGCACCATCGCGAAGGTCAGGTGCCAGTGGGCGCCGTTGACGTAAGCATTCTGCTCGGTCGGCCAGTTCTTCCAATACGCGGTGTTCCATGGGATGCGGTGGTAGTTCTGCACGAGCTGGATGTCCGGCAATTCGGGCAGCCAGATCGCCATCGCGCGGTGCCAGACATCAGCGAGCCTTTTCGTGTCGTCCGGCGCGACGGCATAGGCTTCGTCGACGAGCTTGTCGTAGTCTGCGTTCTTCCAGCGCGCAAAATTGGCCTGATGCGCGCCGGGCACCGCGATCGAGGCGCCCTGGTAGAGGCGCAATGTCGCATAGGGCTCGTTGATCGAGCCGCCATGGCCGTAGATCGCGCCGTCGAACTGCCCCTTTTGAAAGCGGTCATCGAAATCGGGCGGCAATGCCATGCCGGCCTCGACACCGCGCCGCTTCAGCATCTCGACGATAACTGGCCCGATCGCTGGCCCCGACGCGCCAAATCCGATGATGTCGAGCTTTAAGCGCTTGCCCTGGGCATCGGCCCAGAAGCCTTCGCCGTCCTTTTTGAAGCCCTTGCCCTGGAGGAGCGCGTCCGCCTTTTTCGGCGCGAATTCGTTGGTGTCGTATTTTGCGAGGAGATCCTTTACCGCGTCGAAATAGGGCGCGAGCGGCGGATAAGGCGGCAGCGGCAATTTCGACGCGCTTGAGGCGCCGAGATAGCCGACCTCGATCAATTGTTGGCGGTCGATGTAGTAGCTCAAGGCCCAGCGCACATCGCGGTCGTTGAAGGGCGGGCGCTCGTTGTTGACGTAAAGCGAGATCGGCCACCAATCCATGTAGCCGTAAGGCGGCTTTTGGCCGGTATGCGTCGTCACCTTGTCGTTCCCGCGAAACACGGTCGGGAAGGTGGCGGGCTGCATGGCTGTGCCGGCGTCGATCTGGTTCGTGATGATCGCCTGCGCGTTCTGCTGCTCGCCGGCGCTCGGCAGCCAGATATTGCGCTCGACCGCCGGCAATGGCGCCAATTTGATATCGGCCGCCCACCAGAAGCCGCGGCGGTCGAATACCTTCTGCTGCGGCGAGGTATCGGCGACCTGCCACGGTCCGGTCGTCAGTGGCCATTTCCTCGCGGTGTCGAAATTCTTGAAGGTTGTCCAGTCCTGCCCGTCGAAAACGTGCTTCGGCACGATGTAGACGCCGATGTCGTATTTGTACGTCATGAAAAAAAAGAAACGCGGCGACGGGACCTTGAAATCGACGACGACGATGTTGCCGTCGGTCGCGGTCGCTTTGTCGACCGCCTGCTGCACATCGATGCCCCAGCGCACCTTGGCGCCGAGGTCGCGCAGGCTGTTCAGCGTATATGCGACATCTTCGGCGCTGAACGGCACGCCGTCGCTCCAGCGGATGCCGGAGCGGGTCTTGATCGTCAGACGCTTGAAGTCGGGAGAAAACTCGTACCTCTCCGCCAGCCACATCTGCGTCTTGTCGGCAAAGGCGCTGTAATAGGCGAGCGGCTCGTAGATCAGGTTCGGGCCGTTCTGGTGGTTGGAGCCGATCGAGTACGGGTTCCACAAATCCCAATCGACCCAGCGCCCCTCACGGCCGCCCCAGACGAGGATCATCGTGCGGTCACGCGGAACCGGCGGCAGATCGGCGCGCGCCGTTTGCCAGGGCAGGAGCGCGGCGGCGCCGGCGGCAAGACCGGTCTTCAGGACATCGCGGCGGCCGAGCGGCACCGATTGCAGATCCTCCAGCATCTCGGGCTCCCCTCCCCTGCCCGCGCCAAGCGCGGGTCGTTAGCGAATATAGCGCGGCCTGCGCCTATGTATTGTCAAGCCGCGCCGGCTGTCCGGGGCGGCACACGGGTTTGCCGTCAACGCGGCATGCGGATACGCTCTGCCCCCGCTGATCGGCAAGGGAGAGGGATCATGGGCAGGCTCGAGGGGAAGGTCGCGCTGGTCACCGGCTCGGGGCGCAACATCGGCCGGGCGACGATATTGAAGCTCGCCGGCGAGGGCGCCAATGTCGTCATCAACGCGCGCTCGAACGAGCAGGAAGCCCAGGCGGTGGCGCGAGAGGCGCAAGATCTCGGCGTCAAGGCGCTCCCGATCATCGCCGATGTCGGCAAGAAGAACGAAGTCGAGGCGATGGCGGGGAAGGCGCTCGGCGAATTCGGCCGCGTCGACATCCTGATCAACAATGCCGCGATCCGGCCGCACAAGCCGTTTCTCGACGTCAGCGATGAGGATTGGGAGCGAGTCCGCAACGTCGTGCTCGATGGGGCCTTTTACCTGACGCGGGCGCTGATCGGCGAGATGGTGAAGAACAAGTACGGGCGCGTCCTGTTCTTCTGCGGCGATGGCTCGATATCCGCGCGCGGCACCGGCCGCGCCCATCTCTCGGCGGCGAAGATGGGGCTGATCGGCATGGCGCGCGGGCTCGCCACCGAATTCGCGCCGCATAATATCCGGGTCAATGTGGTGTCGCCTGGCAGCATCGACACGAGGCGCGACAACCCCGAATGGTATGGCGGCCATGTGCCGAACGCCGGCGGCATTCCGCTCGGACGGCAGGGACATGTCGACGAGATCGCCGCGACCTGCCTGTTCCTCGTCAGCGAAGATGGCGGGTTCATCACCGGGCAGACGATCCACGTCAATGGCGGCGCCGCCTATTACTGACGCGGATCACGCTGCCGACCGCGTCGTCAAAACGAGGGAAAAGGCCATCGCGAGCGATACAAAGCCGGCGGATGACCCGCCGGTCGAGACCGGCCTCGCCGCATTGCTCGACCGTCTCGAAATACCGAGCGCGCATTTTGCCGGCCGAGGTTCGGCGGATCTGCGGCGCTTTATGTCTCGTCATCCGAAGCGCGTCGCGTCGTTGACGCTGCTGTGCCCTGTGGTGCTGGACCCGCAGAGCCTGGGGCCACTCGCCGGGCGACTTCTGGTCGTGACCGGCGACCGCGGGCCGGGCTCTGACCGGGTGCGGGCGGGCCTCTCCGAACTGCCGGAAGCCACGGTGGCCGTCCTCGAGGATTACGCCGGGCATACCTGGGCCGACATCGCCGCCGAACGCGGCGACAGCGTCGGGGCCGCGATGCAGGCGTTCCTGGCGCGCCCCGGCCTGCCGCCGGTGCAGCCGGCCACCGCCGCGCCGGATCAGGAGGGCGAGATCGCAGGCATCGCCTTTCGCGTGCGCGGCACCGGGCCGCCGCTGGTGCTGCTGCCACTCGATCTGTCACCGGGGCAATGGGAGCCGCTGATCCCGGCATTGTCGGCAAGCTATTGCACGATCACGCTCGGCGGCGCGCTGTTCGGCAGCGTGGCCAGCCTGGAGGAGCGCGGCCGCTCGGGTTACATGGCGGTCGTGCGCGCGCTGCTCGACGTCCTCGCGATCCTGCCGGGTGAGAGCGTGCTCGAAGTCGGCTGCGGCTCGGGCGTCATCATGCGCGAGCTGGCGCGGCGGACCCGTGGCGCCAATCGGCTGATCGGCCGCGACATGAGCCCCTATCTGCTGCGCGAAGCACGCGCATTGGCGCGGCGCGCCGGGCTGCTCGACCATATTGATTTCGGCGAGGGTCGCGCCGAGGCATTGCCGCTGCCGGATGGCGCGATCGATGTTGCCTTGTCATCCACCGTGTTCGAGGAGGGCGATGCCGAGCTGATGCTGTCGGAGATCGTGCGGGTGACCCGGCCGGGCGGACGGATCGGCATCGTCGTCAACGCGATCGACATGCCGTTCTGGGTCAATCTGCCGCTCGAACCGGCGTTGAAGGCAAAGGTTGACATGCCCGGCATCATCGGCGGCGGCATGGCGCCAAAGGGGGTCGCGGACATGAGCCTCTATCGCCGCCTCGCCGCGCTCGGGCTGACCGGGCTGAGATGCTTTCCACAGCTGGTTTCGGTCCTACCCGGTTCGGAGCGCATCGAGCGCTATCAGCAGCAGATCCTCGCCACGCTGAGCCCGGCCGAAGCCGGAGCGTTTCGTCAGGCCGTTGCCGCCGCCGAGCGCGACGGCACTTTCTTTATCGCGCAGGCCTACCACTGCGCAGTGGGCACCAAGCCGGGCTGAGCCGCGCGCTATCGGAGAAAGGGCGCCGAACCGCGCAGACGTGCTACGGTCGCCTGTAATCGCTGAGGAGAGGAGAGAGAAATGGCGAAAGCCTATTGGGTGGCGACGTATCGTTCGATCTCGAACCCCGACGCGCTGGCCGGGTATGCCAAGCTTGCCGGTCCGGCAATCCAGGCCGCCGGCGGGCGCTTTCTGGCGCGCGGCACTGCCGTCAAAGCGTATGAGGCGGGGCTGCTGCAGCGGGTCGTCATCATCGAGTTCGACAGCGTCGATAACGCCACCGCGGCGCATGACAGCGCGGGGTACCAGGAAGCGCTGAAGGTGCTCGGCAACGGCGCCGATCGCGACCTGCGCATCGTCGAAGGCGTATAGTAGAAACAGCAAAAGCGATCCCCGCCCCGGGGCTTGTCCTGGGGGTCCACGTCTTTCCGCGCGACCGCACGGAATAAGCCGTCGATGGCCGGAACAAGTCCGGCCAAGGGGCACCTGAAGGAGACACCTCATGCCGCGTCTCGGTTTTGGCGCCTTTCTCGCGCCGCATCACCCCGTCGGCGAGAACCCGCTATTGCAGTTCCGCCGCGACCTGGATCTCGTCGAGCATCTCGACAAGCTCGGCTATGACGAATTCTGGTGCGGCGAGCATCATTCGAGCGGTTGGGAGATGATCGGCTCGCCCGAGATGTTTCTCGCCGCCGCGGCGGAGCGCTCAAAGCGCATCAAGCTCGCGACCGGCGTCGTCTCATTGCCGTATCACCACCCGTTCAATGTCGCGCAGCGGATGGTGCAGCTCGATTGGATGAGCGGCGGGCGGGCGATCTTCGGCTCCGGCCCGGGCGCCCTCGCCTCGGACGCGCACACCTTGGGCATCGATCCGATGGTGCAGCGCGACCAGCAGGACGAGGCGATCGGCATCATCCGGCGGCTGATGCGCGGCGAGCGGGTCACCGCCAAGAGCGACTGGTTCAAATTGCAGGATGCACAGCTGCAGCTTCTGCCGCTGCAGGAGGAGATGCCGTTCGCGACCGCCTCGCAGATCAGCCCGTCGGGCATGACCTTGGCCGGCAAGCACGGGATCGGCGTCATTTCGATCGGGTCGCTGTCGGAAGAAGGCCTCAACGCGCTGCCGACGCAATGGGGTTTCGCCGAGAGCGCCGCGAAGAAGCACTGCACGACAGTCGACCGCAAGGATTGGCGCGTGCTGCTCAGCTGGCATATCGCCGAGACGCGCGAGAAGGCGATCGCGGAAGCCCGCCACGGCCTCATGCGGCATCACAACGAATACATCGTCGGCACGTTGCAGCGGCCGGGCGCGACACCCTTCAAGGACCCGGACGAAGCGATCGAGAAGACCGCTTTCGCGCCGAACGCCGCGGCCACGATCGGGACACCTGACGATCTCGTCGCGCGCATCAAATCGGTGCTGGAGATCAGCGGCGGTTTTGGCACCCTGGTCGGCTTTGTGCACGATTGGGCCAACCCGGAGAACACGTTCCGCAGCTGGGACCTGGTGGCGCGTTATGTCGTGCCGGAGATCAACGGCTATCTCGCCGGGCTGCGGCAATCGCAGCATTTCGTCGCGACCAACCGCGGCGTCTTCGACCGCGCCAAGGAAGCGATCATGGCGAAGATCACCGAGAACGAGGCGGCGGTCGCCGCCCTCGCGGTGACGCGCGGCTCGCGGCTTGGCGATGTCGCCTCGGCAAGCAACATCCCCGATCTCGACAAGGCCCGCGCCCGCGCGAAGGCGCGATAACCGCAGCGGCCGCGGCTAACCCGGCTTCAGCGGCGGGAGGATGTCGGCGGGATCGAGCCCGAGCTCATAAAGCCCCATGGCGTGGAGGCAGAAATCCGAGGGCGGCGGGTGCAGCGGGCCGAGCGCGCCGTCGCGGAACAATTGCTCGAGGCGCGCGGTCTTGAAGATGCCGTGCGCGCCGCTGAGGGTCAGCGCAGCGCGGGTAATTCGGCTGACCGCCTCGCCGACCATGTATTTCGCACGATAGAGGGCGGCGGTGGTTTCCGGCGTCGGGCCTTCTTTGTCGCTGAGCCAAGCCGAGCGGTACATGATGAGCCGCGCCGCTTCGAGATCGGCGCTCATCTCGGCGATATGGCGGCGCACATCGGGGTGATAGGCCAGCGATTGCGTGTAACCCTCGGGTTTCCGAGCCTGCACAACCCGGCGCAGCTCGTCGAAAGCGGCTTGCGCAACGCCGAGATAGACCGGCGTATAGGAGCCCCAGAACCAGTTCAGATTGGCGTGTCGGAACTGCCGCATGTCGTCGGATCGGTAGACGACGGCCTCTTCCGGGACCCAGCATTCGTCGAGGATTAGCGAGTCGCTGCGCGTCGCGCGCATGCCGAGGACATCCCAATCCGCCTCGACGCGGCGCCCCTCGGCATTGCGCGGCAACATGACGATCATCGCGGCCGAGGGGCTCGTCGCGCCGTCGGGATAGACCATGACGAGCACGAAATCGGCGGCTTCGAGCATCGAAGCGAACATCTTGCGGCCGGAGATGCGATAGCCGCCATCGGCTCGCCTAGCGCGGGTCTTCAACGGCCGCTCGCCGATCAGCGAGGTTGTGACCGGCTCGGAGAAGTTGCCGGCGATCAGCTTCTTTTCGCGCACAACGAGATCGGCGATATGGCGCTTTGTCTCGGGAGAGACCTCCGGGCTTTCGAGCAGCGGCATGACGACAGAAGCGTGCATGTTAAACGCGAGCGCTGTCGACGGGCAGCCCTGCCCCAGCGCCTCATAGGCGATCGTGTGATCGAGCAAACTCGCGCCGCCGCCGCCCCATTCCCGCCCGACCGTCAATGCGAGAAACCCCTCGTCGCGCAGCGTGTCGTAATTCTCGATCGGGTGGCTCGCTTCGCGGTCATGCGCCGCCGAGCGGGTCGCAAAATCGGCGGCCAGCTCCAGACATTTCTGCCGCAGACGGCATTGCTCGGGGGTGAATGCGAAATCCACGTGCGGTCACCTAAGTTTGCGAAGCTGCGACAGGCCGGGATGGCAGCAGCCCGAGTGCGACGAGCTCGGCTCGCAAGCTGGCCGCCGTCGTAAAATGGATCGCGTGAATTCCGAACGGGCGGGCCGCGACGACATTCGCCTCCACATCATCGATATAGACGGTGCGGCGCGGATCGATCGCAAAGCGCTGGATCAGCAATTCGAAGATGCGCGGATCGGGCTTGATGAGCCCGACCTCGCCCGAGACCAGAATGCTGCGAAACCAGCGCAGAAATTCAAAGCGCTCGAAAGTGGGGGCATAGGTTTCGGCCGAGAAATTCGTAAGGCCATAGAGGGGCGTGCCCCGATCGCGAAGCTCGGCCAGGATCTCCACCGATCCGGCGATCGGGCCGGGCATCATTTCATCGAAACGGGCGAAATAGGCATCGATCAGCTCGGCCTTCTCCGGATGCTCGGCCTTCAGCAGCCGGGCGCCTTCGGCAAAGCTGCGGCCGGCATCCTGGCAGCGGTTCCATTCATGGGTGTCTCGTCACCCGCAAACAGCTTGCGGTAGAGGTGCCGGGGATCCCAGTCGATCAACACGCCGCCGAGGTCGAACAGGACGGTATCGCGGGCCGGTTTTGCCATCCGCCGGTGCAACCCCTGCTGCTGTTGGGATACGATAACCAGCCGCGGCGAGCGGCCGCAATGCCGCAGACTGTTGGGCTGTGAGGTGAGGATGACGTCGATTTGGCTGCGGCCCGAGGAGCGACAGGAGCAGCGGCTCCGAACATTGATCGACCGGCTCGCCGAGGAGCACGGGACCGTCCCCTTTGCGCCGCATCTGACGGTGTGCAGCGTCCCGGGCGATCTCGGCGTACTCGATGCCGCGGCGGCTTATGTCAGGGAATGCGGGCTGCTGCCGATAAGGGTCGCGAAGACGGCCGTTACGGGCGCGGTCATCACGCCCTTCCGAGCGGTCTTTATCGAGGTCGAGAACCGCCCCGAGCTGCGCGAATTCCGCGAGCGGCTGCGCGAGACCGTCGGCGCGCCCGAACTCATCCCGCCGCATATCAGCTTGCTTTACACAATCGATCGCGTGACGCAGGCGCCGCGGTCCGATTTCGATGTTGAGAGGCTGGAAGCGATCGCGGCGCGCTGCGCCGAGGAAATCACCGACACGCATTTCACGCTCGGCCGGCCGGTCGTCAACAATGCCGGGGGCGGCGAAAGCAATGTGCGCGGCTGGAGAGCGATACGGGAGCTGTAGGAACTTACAGGCCGAGATAGAATTTGCGGACGAGCTCGTTGTTGTTGAGCTCGTCGGCGTTGCGGCCCTCGAACGCAATTTGGCCGTGCACGATGACATAGCCTCTATCGGCGATGCGAACCGCCTGATTGAAGTTTTGCTCGGCCATCAACACGGTCAGCTCAAACCGCTCCTGCAATTCCTTGATCTTGTCGATCGTTCGGCTGACGAGGATC
>Ga0310811_10012624_pt1 | contig 10969 bp, 8 predicted proteins | sample YCmetagenome_FD_207642 | JGI IMG/M metagenome (GOLD analysis project Ga0310811, IMG submission 207642) | Soil microbial communities from experimental microcosm in Duke University, North Carolina, United States - YC | ecosystem: Engineered > Artificial ecosystem > Soil microcosm > Unclassified ...
GATGGCAGCGCTTCCTCCTGCAAACACGCGCGTCATAGAATTTTTCGGAAACTCCATCACCGCTGGTTATGCCATTGAAGATTATACAGGAGCCGATCGGTCTGACAGTATCTTTACCAATAACTATTACACTTACGCTGCACTTACCGCGCGTCATTATCATGCTGATGCATATTACACTGTTAAGTCTGGCATTGGTATTTTGGTAAGCTGGTTTCCCCTCATCATGCCAGAGCTTTACGACAGGCTTGATCCTAATGATTCACTGAGCAAATGGGATTTCAAAAAAGTTACGCCACAAATTGTTGTTATCAATTTGTTTCAGAATGATTCATGGCTGGTAGAGAAACCTGAGCACCCTTCATTTAAGCAAAGGTTTGGTGACAAAGCTCCCAATAAAGCTCAAATCGTTGCAGCGTATAAATCATTTGTAACAAAAGTACGTGGTGTTTATCCTGATGCTCATATCATTTGTGCTTTAGGTTCTATGGACGCAACGCGTGAAGGCTCTGTCTGGCCAGGCTACGTTCAACAGGCTGTCGATGAGTTGAAGGACAAAAAAATCTATACTCACTTTTTTCCTTTTATGGGGAAAGCAGGACATCCTCTCAAAGAAGACAATGCTAAAATGGCAGAAGAACTGATTGCTTTTATTGATAAGACGATAAAGTGGTAATTGGTTATCAGTCCACAGTCGATGGTCCATGGTCAATAGTCATTACTAATGACAAAGAACCATTGACTATGGACCATAGACTATCGACTATTTAATAGACTAAAAACTATTTCAATACGTCACTGTTTAGGGGCGATAGTGTTTAACTAATAGTTGCATATTGAAAATTCTCTACACGTAATTTATGGCAAAGTCTAAAATAAGTATGGCCAAGGTTTTTAAAACCATTGTATGGCCAAGAAGGAAGCTTCTTTTTGTTGGATTAATTCTCATTATAATAAGTCGAGCCGCCGGGCTAGTTCCGCCCTGGGCTACAAAACCTTTCATCGATGATATTCTGGACAAGCATGATCTGTCGCAGCTTCCAAGATTATTGACATTTGTAACCATAGCCATCACCATCCAGGCTATCACATCATTTGTGTTGACAAAGATACTCAGTGTTGAAGCGCAGCATCTGATTTCTATTTTACGCTCACAGGTGCAAAAACATCTGCTTCGATTACCAATACGTTTTTTTGACAATCAGAAATCCGGCGCATTGGTATCACGAATTATGAACGATGTTGAAGGCGTACGAAATCTGGTAGGCACCGGATTGATTCAACTGGTTGGAGGGATTTTAACAGCTGTCATATCTGTTTTCTTTCTAATCAACATCAGTCCACTAATGACATTGTTTATTCTTTTGCCAATGTCAATTTTTGGTTTTGTTACCATGAAAGCATTTAGCTACATCCGACCAATTTTCAGAGAGCGAGGCAAGATCACAGCTGATGTAACCGGAAGATTAACGGAAACACTTAATGGTATTCGTGTTATAAAAGGATTTAATGCTGAGAACCAGGAGATCAGAATTTTTGAGAAAGGTGTTGATAACCTTTTTCAAAATGTAAAGAAGAGTCTTACATCAACCAGTTTTGTTACCAGCTCAGGCGCTTTTTTGGTAGGCCTTGCCAGCGTTGGTATCATGGCGTTGAGTGGTTATTTTAAATTAACATCAGGTGAATTTCTTCAGTTTACCATGTTCATGGTGTTTATGATAGCACCCATTGTGCAGATGAGTAACATTGGGAGTCAGCTAACGGAAGCCTTTGCAGGTCTTGATCGCACAGAGGAACTCATGAATATGTCCGTTGAAGATGATGGAACTGTGCGTACGGTTAAGATTGAAGACATGAAAGGAAATATAAAATTCAATAATGTTTCTTTCGCGTATGAAGAAGGTAAAGAAGTTGTTCGCAATATAAATTTTGATGCGCCCTCAGGATCTGTAACCGCGCTTGTTGGTACATCAGGTTCAGGCAAGACAACCATAGCCGGTTTAGCAGCTTCTTTTCTCAACCCTCAAAGTGGTGTCATAACTATTGATGGTATTGATTTAAGTACGGTTTCATTGAATAGCTATCGTAGCAACCTGGGTGTCGTGTTACAAGATGATTTTCTTTTTGAAGGAACCATTCGTGAGAATATTTTATATCCACGTCCTGATTCTTCTGAAGATCAATTACTGGAAGCAGTAAAGGCGGCTCACGTAAATGAGTTTACCGATCGCTTCGAGCTTGGTTTGAATACCGTGATAGGTGAGCGAGGTGTTAAACTTTCGGGTGGACAACGTCAACGCGTGGCTATTGCTCGTGCCATTCTGGCCAACCCACGCATTCTTATATTAGATGAGGCGACATCAAACCTGGATACAGAAAGTGAATCATTTATTCAGGAGAGCTTGCGCAGCTTAATGAAAGGAAGAACCACCTTTGTTATTGCTCACCGTTTGAGTACCATCCGTCAGGCTGATCAGATTCTTGTAGTGGAAGGCGGTAACATAGCAGAGCGAGGCAAACATGACGAGTTGATTGCAAATAAAGGACGCTATTTTGAACTCTACACCTATCAGGCCCGAATCTAGTTCAGTATGAAATAGACGAAAATCACATAAAGTCTTACAAATCCATCACATTTAAACCTCCATCTGGAGGTTTTTTTATTGTCTCTGATTCTTTAAAAACCCCTTATATCGTTTGAATTGTCACTTTTTCAGGAAATTAAAATAGAGTAATCCATAGAATATTTTGATGTCAATAGAAACAGACACTTTCTTATGGGCGTTCGTATAGTAAACCCAACGATAGACTGCAAGCAGACCATTGCAGGAGAATATTATCCTTATTCTGAACGATGATGACATTTATTACGTGCATCGTAGCACTGGCATCTTCGAAAAAGTTAGATCGGCAGAAGGTGTGACATTTGCATCACAAAACAACAACAAAACATTTCACGATAAACAAAACAAAAACATGAAAACAGTTAACGTTATTATCTTCGCTCTCGTATCATTCAGCACTTCATTATTTGCTGAGTCACCAGCTACAATGGCTGTTATTCCAAATGCAGCATCTGGCGTTTACAAAGTATGTTATAAAGGAGCTGAAGCTGGTAAAGTAAAATTATCAATCTTGAACGCAACCAATGATGTAGTATTTTCAGAAGTGATGACAGGTGTTTCTTCATTCATCCGTCCTTATAACTTCAGCCAGTTAGCAGAAGGTGAATATACTATCGTTTTAGAAGATAAAGCTGGTAAGCAAGTTGAACAAGTTAGCTACCGTCTTAATAAAGTTGAAAGCATAATCAGTGTTTCTAAACTTGCTGGTTTTGATAACAAGTTTATTGTTAGCGTTGCCAACAAAGGTACTGACATGGTGAACGTAAGAATTTCTGATCTTGCAGGTAACGTATTGCATGATCAAACTGAAAAAGTAGATGGTCACTTCGCTTTGATCTACAACTTGAATGAAATTAAAGCTTACACTTCAAAAGTTACTTTCGAAGTATCAACCAGTGGTAAGACTTACACTGTAACATACTAAAAATATTTTCCCTCTCGTAAAACTAAAGGCGGTCCATCGGACTGCCTTTTTCTTTTATATTCCAATGACGTTTTAAGTTTTGTATATTGGTGGATTACTTTCCGCCTATGACTAAACACTTCTTTGGTTTCCTCGTGCTCACTCTTTTGTTTCTTTCTAAAGCGGGTATCGCTCAGATAAATGTTATTCATAAAGACTCTATTGTTTATCGCATCACTTATCGCGATACCGTTATTTACCACTATGACACCGTTCAGATAAGACACTACGTACATACTGACACACTTGAGCATATAAATCATCCGGTAACAGCAGCGCAGGGGAGAAGGAAAAAACTTATCAACCAGAATAACTGGGGCATAGGACCATCGGTTGGTGCTTACTACTCCCCGTTTAATGGATTTGATCTCAACATCGGTTTTGGTATCCAGTATTACCTCTTATCAGTTCCTTCCTTCCGAAATCCACATCTCGGTCACAAAAAAAACAAGAAATAGAATAGTTGAGTTTTGCGATATCCTATGAGCGTCAATGGTTTAGTCTCAGGGGGAAATGCGATTGACGTTGGTGTAATATTTTACTCAAACTTTCATTTCATATGAATGTCATTTTCTTCACATTTGAGAAAATATAGTGCATGTCCTGGCCGACAAAAGTTATTCTTAATCTTTTACTGTTATTCATTTTTATCCAGTCACACGGTCAGGATAGTACGTCTTATGTAGATTGGTATCAGCATTTCTTTCAAGAGATAAATCCGCAGCATGCCGAAGAGGAAATAATTCTCACCAGAGAAAGACTTTTGAATGCTGAAGCTCGTAAAGATGCCCATACTGAGGCGCATCAATTAAAAGAGCTTGGCCTTCTTTACCTCACGCGCAAGTTAGAGTATGATACAGCTACTGATCTTCTCATAAAATCATTAATCATTGAAGATTCTCTTGATCTAAAGAAGGAAAAGCTTTTTACCTACCTGGCACTTGCCCAGGTGTTTGAAGATGTGGGAGATTACTATCAGAGTGGCAAGTTCCTGGATCAGGCGCTTGATCTACATACTTCAGATGACGATCTCTCAACCCTGGCACTTATTCTTATGCACCAGGGAAATGTTCACGCTCTCTCTGGCAGAATTGATGAAGCATTTGAAAATTACCAGCAGATTCTTCAGTATAAAGATCAACTTCAGCAGCCATCCATAGAAGCCGATGCATTATTTAATCTCGGAAAACTTTATGCTATGCAAGGTAGGTCTGCCGAAGCGTTGAAGAAACATAAAGAAGCACTTGCCATACGTCGTGCTATTCATGATAAGAGAAATGAAGCAGTATCCTTAAATGAAGTAGGTGAACTATGTCGGCTTACGAAAGATAGTAAAAGGGCCTTGGCAAATCATGTGGCAGCACTGGAAATCAGGCAGGCGTTAAAGGATAAAAAAGGAATTGCAGAATCGTATAATAATATCGGGTTGCTGTTCTATAGTCAAAAAGATTTTAAGCGTGCCATTGCCAATGTGAACTTTGCACTGGCTGCCGGTCAGGATGCGCAAGATCAGGTGCAACAACGAAAGAGCTTTGAACTCTTGAGTCTCTGTTATGAAGCACTTGGCGATTTTAAACTCGCGCTGAAAAATAAAAATCTGTTTCAGGCTATGAATGATTTCATTCAAAATGAAATTAACGAGCGCAACCTGTTGGAATTGCAAAACAGATATGTCATTCAAAAGAAAGAAACACAGATCAGCAATCTTGAGCTTGACAGAATTGCACGCGAGCGTCAGCTAAAAGAGCAACAACAGTTCAGAAATATTCTTTTTGTGTTCATCGGTCTTGCTGTTATCATTGCTGCGTTAGTGGCTTATCTGTATTTTCTCAAGAGACGTTCACATACCGAACTAGAAGCGGTTAATGATGTTATCAATCATAAAAACCAGGAGCTTGAAGATCTCAATGCTACAAAAGATAAATTCTTTTCCATCATCAGTCATGATTTGAAGGGGCCGTTAAATTCACTTACTTCATTTTCTTCTTTGCTGATCAATCATATTGAAAACTTGAGCAAAGAAGAAATTCAAATGCTGGCGAAAGATCTTGACAAGTCAATCAAGAATTTATTCGAGTTACTGGAGAACCTGCTGGAATGGTCAAGATCACAAACCGGTAACATTGAATTTACTCCTGAGCCTATTGAGTTGAATCAGCTGCTTGCATTGAATGCGGAATTACTTTACGCACAAGCCAATGCCAAGAAGATAGCGATCATCAATAATGCCAAGAACAGTATTCAGGTAAAGGCGCACAAAAATTCTGTTAATACCGTTATCAGAAATCTGGTATCGAATGCCATTAAATTCACTCCCGAAGGAGGGACTATTACATTGGCCCTGCAGCAGAAAGCCAATGAAGTAATAGTTTCAGTTGCAGACACGGGTGTAGGCATGAGCGAGGAAGTTGTTAAAAAACTTTTCAGACTCGACACCAAACTCACTACAAAAGGAACGGCCAACGAGAAAGGTACAGGTCTTGGATTGATTCTCTGCAAAGAATTTGTCGAGAAGAATTGCGGCCGAATGGGTGTGGAAAGTGAAGTTGGCAAAGGCTCAAGATTTTATTTTTCACTGCCTCTGCAAGGTTGATTCAGATAAGAATTGCACCGCAAATAAATAATGATTTTAAATGACTCTTAATTAGGTATTTTTACCCGTGAGTTATAATTAAATCTGCTGGAAATAGTAATTCATAATCCTTCTTTATAATTTAATTAGAACCAAACCACACGTATTATGCAACCACCAGAAGCCCATGAAAGAATCCTTGCAATTGATATTGGAGGCTCTCGGATAAAAGCAACCATTTTAGATCCGGAGGGTAATATGCTGGTTGAGTATGATAAGATAGAGACGCCTTCGAGTGGTCAACCTCAGGATATAATGCAAGCCATCCTTACGTTAACAAAGCCCTTTGAGCCTTACGATAAGGTATCGGTAGGCTTTCCAGGCTATGTAAAAGGTGGTGTTGTGCATACTGCACCTAATCTGGGTACTGCAAAATGGAAAGGTGTTCAGTTCAGTAAATTACTGGTTGAAAATCTTAAGAGACCTGTTCGCCTGTTAAACGATGCAGATATGCAGGGACTTGGAATAGTAAGCGGCAAGGGTCTTGAAATAGTTATTACATTAGGTACCGGATTTGGTACAGCCATTTTAATCGATGGTAATCTTATGCCTCACTTTGAAATTGCACATCATCCGGTTTCAAAAGACAGAACATACGATGAGTATATTGGCGAACATGCCCGTGAAGAGGTTGGTGATGAGCGGTGGAATAAACGTATGCGCAAAGTGATTGAAATTCTAAAGACGGTATTTAACTATGATCGCCTTTATATCAGCGGAGGAAATTCACGCAAGCTGAACTTTACGCTGGATGAAAACATTATAGTAGCTAGTAACCGTCTGGGTATACGCGGCGGAGCGAAGCTCTGGCATAAAGAAGATAACTACACGGTTACATCATTTCATCCTGAAAAGAGCGTAGGACAAATCTCATAATAAAAATATGAAAATCGGAATTGCGGCAGATCATGGTGGCTATCAACTCAAGCAAACCATTATTGCATTTCTGGAAGCTAAGGGCCATCAGTTGAAAGACTTTGGTGCCCGGGTTCTTGATCCGGCAGATGATTATCCTGATTTTGTAATCCCGTTAGGCAAAGCCGTTGCCAGTAAGGAAGTAGACCGTGGCATCGCTATTTGTGGTAGTGGTGTTGGGGCATCTATTGCTGTTAACAAAATTGCCGGTGTGAGGGCTGCTTTAATTCACGAGAACTTCTCGGCACATCAGGGTGTTGAAGATGACGATATGAATCTGATCTGCCTTGGAGGCCGCGTAACAGGCGATGAAGCAGCAAAAGAGCTTATTTTAGCATTTCTTAATTCTACGTTCACAGGGGCTGAAAGACACCAAAGAAGATTAAATAAAGTTCAGGAATTAGAAAAGCATGACTAATTTTACGCCCATTATTGATTAACCCCTATAAAATTAAAGAAATGCAAGTTGAAAATTACACTTTCGGAATGATCGGTCTTGGTACTATGGGCCGTAACCTCCTGCTAAACATGTCAGACCACGGTTTTAAAGTAGCCGGTTATGATAAGGATGCTGATAAGGTAGCACAGCTTGGCAAAGAAGCCGGAAAAGGTGTAGTGAAGGGATTCACGTCCCTGAGCGAATTTGTGAACAGTTTACAAAAGCCACGCGCTGTTATGATGCTGGTGCCGGCTGGTAAAATTGTAGACAGTGTGATCGCAGAGATTTCTCCGTTACTGGAAAAAGGAGATTTGATTATCGATGGTGGTAATTCTCATTTTAGCGATACGAACAGACGCGTTGATGAACTGAAAGCCAAAGGACTTCACTTCTTTGGAATGGGAATTTCTGGTGGCGAAGAAGGTGCCAGAAAAGGACCAAGCATGATGCCGGGCGGCGATCAGGAAGCATATAAAGTTGTTAAGCATATTTTTGATGCAGTGGCAGCCAAAGTTAAAGGCGAGCCTTGCGTTACCTATATCGGTTCAGGTTCTGCTGGTCACTTTGTGAAAATGGTTCACAATGGTATTGAGTATGCCATCATGCAATTGCTTTCTGAAACATACGAAGTGATGCAGAAAGGTCTTGGCCTTAATGGCGATCAGATCCATGCTATCTTCACCAAATGGAATGAAGGACGACTTCAATCTTTCCTCGTAGAAATCACACGTGATATTTTTGGTTATAAACAGCCCGGTGCTGATCACCTGTTGTTGAATGATATTAAAGACGAAGCAAAATCAAAAGGTACTGGTAAGTGGACGTCACAAGTGGCGATGGATTTACAATTACCTGTAACAGCCATTGATACAGCTGTATCGATGCGTGACTTGTCAAAATATAAAACATTACGCGTAAAGGCATCCACTTTATACAAAGACGGTGCTCTTAAACTGGATGTTGATCAGGAGAAATTTATTCAATCATTAGAGGAAGCATTATACTTCTCTACCATCATAGCTTATGCTCAAGGCATGCATTTGCTTGCTCAGGCTTCAAAAGAATATGGTTATGGTTTGAAGATGGATGGCATCGCGCTGATCTGGCGTGGTGGATGTATCATCCGTTCAGCATTCCTCGAAGATATGTATCAGGCATACAAGAAAGACAACACACTTCCTCACTTGTTGCTCGATGAAGGAATCGCTCACAAAGTCAACAGCATCATCAAAGGAGTTCGTCAGGTAGTTTCATTAACAGCAGCTTCGGGTATTGCTATCCCGGCACACAGTGCTTCGTTAAGTTACTTCGATGCTTTCCGCAGTGAGAAAATGCCATCGAACCTCATCCAGGCACAACGCGATTATTTTGGAGCGCACACTTATGAACTTATAGGTAAAGAAGGTGTGTTCCATACGCAATGGATTACAAAATAAATTATACGAATACACATGATCAAGGTCTGAAGCGCTATGCAAAACCTCAGGCTTGATTATGTGCTGAATGAAAATTAAATATTAATTCAAACAACATTCCAATGAGTTCAGAATCGAATAAGGCAACCTCTACTATATTTTTTATTTTCGGTGGCACAGGTGATCTTACCTCGCGAAAATTAGTACCTGCATTATATAATTTATTTCTAGACGGCTGGATGCCCAAGCATTATCAGGTCGTTGCCATGGGCCGTACGGTTTATACTGATGAGAAATTTCGTGAAGATTTATTGAAAGATATCAATCAGTTTTCACGTAGCGGAAAAGCAGACCCTGCCAAGTGGGCCGAGTTCTCTAAGAATATTTACTTCCAGGTTTCTGATATTCAGAATGAGCAGACTTACCTCGATCAGAGTGCACGCATTGCCAATTTTACAAAAGAGTGTGGTGAAGAGCCAACACTTATTTATTACCTGGCAGTAGCGCCTCGCTTCTTCAGCACCATTGCTGAAAATCTTTCAAAGCATAAACTCGCTGCTAATCCAGAGAAAGCGCGCATTGTTATAGAGAAACCATTTGGTCATGATCTGGAATCTGCAAAGGAACTGAACAGACAGCTTGGTGAAATCTTTGCTGAAAGTCAGATCTATCGCATCGATCATTATCTTGGTAAAGAAACAGTTCAGAACATTTTAGCTTTCCGCTTTGCAAACTCTATACTTGAGCCACTCTGGAATCGTAATTATATTGATCACGTTCAGATTTCTGTAAGTGAACAATTGAGTGTTGGAGATCGTGGAGGATACTATGATGAGTCAGGTGCGTTGCGTGATATGGTACAAAATCACATTCTTCAATTACTGTGTCTTGTTGCCATGGAACCTCCTGTTAGTTTTCAGGCTGATGAAGTGCGCAATCGTAAAGTAGATGTGTTACGTGCTATGCGAAAATTCACACCAGAAGATGTTAAGAAAAATGCCGTTCGTGGTCAGTATGGTGGCGGCTGGGTTGAAGGCAAAGAAGTAGTTGGATACCGCGAAGAGAAAGGCGTGAAGCCAGACTCTAACACAGAAACTTTTGCAGCTATTAAATTTTTCGTTGATAACTGGCGCTGGACAGGAGTACCGTTCTACCTGAGAACAGGTAAGCGCATGCACAAGTCATCTTCTATCATTACTGTTCAGTTTAAAGATGTTCCTCATTTGATTTTCCCTACGGAAGCAAATGAAGGCTGGCAACAAAACAGGTTGATCATAAGCATTCAGCCTGAGATGAGCATTCGTTTACAAGTACAGGCAAAACGTCCTGGTCTCGAAATGATTCTCAATCCGGTTGATATGATCTTTGATTATAAGGGCACGTACACCAACGATACCCCTGAAGCTTACGAAACACTATTGCTCGACACGATGCTTGGTGATCAAACACTCTTTATGCGTGGCGACCAGGTTGAAGCAGCGTGGGATTTACTCATGCCGATCATCAATACATGGGCGGCCAAGAAGAGCATCAACTTCCCTAACTATTCAGCTGATTCATGGGGACCAGAAGTAGCGGAAGCGTTAATTGCCCAGGATGGATTTCATTGGTTTACACTTCCAATAAAAGATAAGAAGTAAGCGTTGTTAAGTCAGGTGTAAATCAAATATCATAATAAAATTTTCATGTTACATATTTTTGATCAGGTTGATAATCTTTTAACATCATTAGCCGATTATATAGTTGCACAATCAGAGGAAGCTATTAAGAGAGAAGGAAGATTTTCTTTTGTGTTGTCAGGCGGAAGTTCTCCGAAGAGATTGTTTGAGTTGTTAGCGTCTGATGCTTATCGCAATAAGATTGAATGGAGCAAAGTGTTTTTCTTTTTTGGAGATGAACGCTATGTGCCGTTAAATCATGCAGAGAGCAATTACCTGATGGCAAAGAACGCATTGTTTGCACCACTGAATATTGCAGACT
>Ga0310811_10012626_pt1 | contig 10967 bp, 6 predicted proteins | sample YCmetagenome_FD_207642 | JGI IMG/M metagenome (GOLD analysis project Ga0310811, IMG submission 207642) | Soil microbial communities from experimental microcosm in Duke University, North Carolina, United States - YC | ecosystem: Engineered > Artificial ecosystem > Soil microcosm > Unclassified ...
TCCGCGAGTCTCAGCCACCAGGCCTCGACGATGCCCAGGTTCATCAGCGCCGCCGCGCGCAGGTCGCTGGCCAGGGCGATCTCTCCCTCAGACCGCCCGGCCGTTGGCAGGTCGGTGATCGCAGCCTGCCCGACGGCGGCGGCCAGGTCCCCGCGCCGCCGTGCCATCCACAGCTCAAGTGACGCGACAGCGGCCCGGAGCCGGGGTACACGCTCGCCGGAGGCGGTCTCAGTGCGCGACGTGGCCACCGACAGGTAAGCGGCCGCCTCGTCCAGGTGCCCTGTGGCAAGCTCGCCGGTAGCGTGCACCAGCGCCAGCTCGGGGTCTTCGCCTGAGCCCGCCGGAAACGCCTGCAGGAGTGCCTGCAGGGCCTGCGTGTGGCCGTCAAGGGTGAGGCTGAAGGAATGGTCGGCGAGCAGCCGGGCCGCGCCGGCCCAGTCGCCCGCCGCCTGGGTGTGCCGGATCGCGTCGATCACCCTTCCATGCTCGCTAAGCCAGGCGGCGGCCCGCCGGTGCAGCACAGGTATGTCCGCGGCGGGCGTGCGGCGCAGCTCCAGCCGCAGGAGGTCCCCGAACAGGTGGTGGTAGCGGAACCAGGTGCGCGCGGGGTCAAGCGAGACCACGAACGCGTTCGCGTCTTCCAGGTCCAGCAAGATCCGCTCCGAGCCAGTACGGCCGGTCAGCAGGTCGGCCAGCTCCCCGTTGACGCGATCTAGTACGCACGTGGAGAGGAGCAGGTGCTGGACTTCGTCGGGCTGGCGTTCCAGCATCTCGGCGAGGAGGTATTCGGCTACCGTGCGGTCGCTGCCGGAGAATTCCGCGACGAAACGCTCCGGGTCCGGGTGTCCGGCCAGCGACAGCGCCGCCAGCCGCAAACCCGCGGCCCACCCCTCCGTCCGCCGACGCAGCTCGCTCACCCCGGCCGCCGATAGCCCGATGCCCGAAGCGGCGAGCAGCTCACTGGCTTCCCGCTCGGTGAACCGCAGGTCTGCCGCCCGGATTTCGGCCAGCTCGCCGGCCAGGCGCAGCTGGTGCAGGCGCAGCGGCAGGTCGCGGCGAGTTGCCAGGACGGCATGGACCCGCGGCGGGAGGTTCATCAGCAGCCGGGAGAGTTCACCGAGGGTCTCCGGCGAGTTCAGCTCGTGGAGGTCATCAATGATCAGCGTGATGTCGCCGTCAGCGGCGGCCAGCTCGGCGAGGATCCTGTCGGCCATCACGTCCGCGCTGAACCGAGGCGCCGCTGCTGACGGCTCGGCGCTGGCGGCGGTGCCTGCGGCGCGACGGACGGCGTCGAGCAGGGCAAGCCAGAAATCCTGCGCGTCCCGCTGGTCACGGTGCACCTGTACCACGGCGAGCCGGTCCGGGCGGCTCAGCCGGCCTGCCCAGGCGCGCAGCAGCGACGACTTCCCGCTGCCGGCCGGAGCCGAGATGATCGTGACCTTCCCCTGGGTCGCGCGGTCGAGGCTGGCGAGCAGGTCGTCACGGGCGATTAGCCGGGCGTCACCCTGCCCTGGCCTGCGGAACTGATCCCCTCCGGACACCTTTCAAGCAAATCGGCTCATTCACCTTTTCGCTAGTCGTCAGATGACGACACTTCTGGCGCCGTTCACCGGTGAACCCAGCGGGTGTAGCTCTAGATCACCAGAGCCTGAACCGGTCCCTCCTGTGGCTAAGGGCTGTCGCAGCCTGGTTCTGCTGATCTTCCGCGGCGTATCTCAAGGAGGCACAGGCCTAGCGCCTCCACCTCTGCCAGCACCCCGAATAGCGCCGACTGGTCCAGCAGGCCGGTAAGGAGGGTATGCGCGCCCTCGGGTCGAGCCGCCACCGCCGGAAAGGCAGATAGCAGCGTCGGGTCCAGGTGCCCGTCGACGCGTATCGTATACAAGGCCGGCGCCGGGTTCATGCCGTCAGCATTAAGCCGCGGCAGGTGACCCAACATCACCGGGATCAGGTGAACCGGCGGTCGCCGTTCCTGGCGGGGTTACTGCTGGAGTATGGCGTCGACCCATCCCTTGCAGGTCGTTGACCCCGGTGATCCGCCCGTTCCCGCGGCGCCACGGCGACGAGCCAGGCACAAGCCGCCGTCCCCTGGGCTGCGGCTTCGAACTGCTTCCGGTCCCGCCCGCCGGCCTGGGAATCACTGGGATCCGGTGATGTCCGTTCACCTGCCCGCGGGCGACTCTCGGTTGAGACCGGCTCGCGGCTCATCTGACAAGGAGTACACATGGCATCCCTGAACGAAGACGCCAAGCTCAGCTTTGAGCGGGACATCAAGCCGCTGTTCCGGGCAAAGGACCGAGACTCGATGCTGACCGCCTTCGACTTGTTCGAATACGAGGATGTCGTCGACAACGCCGACGCCATCCTCGGCTCCCTGCGCAGCGGGCAGATGCCTTGTGACGGCCCGTGGCCCGACGCGGACGTGGACAAGCTTCAGCAGTGGATTGAGCTCGGCAAGCCCGCGTAGGCCGATGACGAAAGGACGTCCCAGATGACCAGCCAGCCCCTTCGCGACCCTGCTGCCGACGAACTGCTCACTCCGCAGAACTCGGCCCTGGTCGTCATCGACTACCAGCCGAGCCAGGTGCAGACCGTTCACTCCATCGACCGCGACCTGCTCATCCGGAACATCGTGTCCGTCGCCCGGCTAGCCAAGACCTTCAGCTTGCCCGTCGTGCTGTCCACTATCAACGTCGCTGGCGGCCAGGGCCCGACGGTCCCTGACCTGAGGAACGTCCTCGCCGACAGCCCGGAGATCGACAGGACCTCGATCAACTCCTGGGAGGACATCGAATTCCGGCGCGCCATCGCGGCCACCGGCGCCGGAAGCTCATCATGACTGCCCTGTGGACCGAGGTGTGCCTGGCGTTGGGTGTCCCTGGCTTGCGAGCTCCAGCGCGACTGGGCGCGCACGGACACCGTTCCCGAGGTAGTCGACATCGTCCTTACCTCCCGGCTGCTCAAGGAAGCGGACTAGGCGGGCTAGGGCGAGATGCCCTGGCGCAGCGCCTCGCGGACGATATCGACCCGACCACTCCCGCCGAGCTTAGTCAGGATGCGAGAGATGTAGGTCTGCACGGTCCGGCGGGACAGGAACATTCCGCCGGCGATGTCCGCAGTCGAGTCGCCTCTGGCCACGCGAGTGGCGACCTTCAGCTCAGTAGGGGTCAGCGCGTCCCAGCCAGAGGCGGCGCGCTGCCCTCGCTGGCCGCGCGCATCCCGCCTGATGCCGTGAGGGCGGAGCCTGGCTTCAGCCCGCCGGACGTCCCAGCGCGCCTGCAGTCCGTCATACAGGCTGATCGCCTCATCCAGCGCGGCTCTCGCCTCATCTTCCCGGCCGCGTGCCGCCTGCACCACGGCCAGGTCCTCCAGAGCAGCCGGCAATTCCACCGCCGGGCCCATCGCCCGGTAATGCGCGACGGCCTCCTGAAGCGAGTCAGGGTCGGCGTCGAGGATGCCTTGACACCGCAGGCTGGCGGCGGCTGCCCTGGCCGGCCTGGTCTCGGCAGCCGCTTCCGCCAGACAGGCCCGCGCCGCGGCCTGCGCCGTCTGCTGGTCGCCGACGGCGAGCGCGAGCCGTACCAGGTCTGGCACCCACTGGTGGATCAGGGTCATCTCCCCGTCGCGGCGGGGCAGCATCGCGGCGAGCGTCAGCATGGCCTGGTGGGTATCACCCCTTTGCTCCAGTGCGAGCGCGTCCGCGGCCACTAGGAAGTCCTGGTTCTCCCGATCGGAGATCACCTGAATGGGCAACGCCAGGCCGCGCCGGAGCAGGTCGCCAGCCGTCGTGCGCTTGTCGCGGCGTCCAGCGATGAGCGCCGACACGCCATGCCACAACAGCGAGGACCATCGCTCACGCAGAAACGTGTACATAAGCCCGGGAGCCTCCGCGTCGTCCGGCCCCAGCTCGGCGAGCGCGTCGTCCCACTGGCCAAGCCAGTACCGCAGCACTGCCGCGGTGACCCACGTCCCGCGGTCGGAGTTCCCGCCGCGCCGGGCGGTCTCGCGGGCCTGCCGCAGGGTCATCTCGGCCTGGGGCCATCGGTCAAGGTTCTGCAGCGTGAAGATGCGGTCATCGAGAGCGAACGAGCGCAGGTCCGCATTGGCAGCATCGTCGCCGAGCAAGCTGAGCGCACTGTCGATGTGGTCAAGCGCGGCTACGTGGTCTCGCCGGATGGAGCTGATCAGCCAGAGGTCGGTCTGGGCATGTGCCGTTGCGAACTTGTCTCCGGCCTCTCCCGCGACGGCCAGGGCCGCAAGCGCGGTGGCCTCAGCGACCTCCAGGTCGCCGGTAGCGGACCTCTTGAGCATCGCCAGCAGGGCAAGCATCCGTGCCCGCCACAAGGTGAGCAGGTCGGCCGATGCAAGCGCCTGGCTCAGCGTGTTAATCGCATCATCGTTGCGGCCGGCACTGACCTGCGCGCGGGTCAAGACCCAGTACGTCTCGGCCCGTTGTACCGGGTCGGCCATGGCGGTCAGCGCCTGGCTGGCCCGCGCGGCTGCTTCCTCATGAGACCCGGCGGCAAGCAACGCCCAGACCAGGCAGGTCGTCAGTCCGTCCCTGGCGTCATGCCGCGCGGGCATGCTGTCCAGCTCCCTGCGCAGCAGCTCGGCCGCGAGCCGTGGCGCGCGAACGGCCAGCGCCCGCCCGGACTCGAGGAGCCATTCCCGTACCCAGTCCGTGCCTGGCAGCTGTGCGGCGGAAAGCTGCTGGGCGACGGTCAGGGCGTCGGCTCGCGTCGTCGCCAGTTCCCGCGCCGCCTCGGCGTGCAATGCGGTACGCAACGCGGCAGGCATGCTCTCGTAGAGTGCCTGCTGGATCAGCGGGTGCCGGAATGCGAGATCGGGACCGGATCCGATCAGGATGCCCGCCGTGACGGCCTCTTCGACGGCCGCCGACAGGTCCGACGCGGGCCTGCGCATGACCACGGCCAGGCCGGTGACCGCGAACGTCCCGCCGAGCAGCGCCGCGGTCCGCAGCATCCGAGCCGTCTCGGCCGAGACGGAACTGAGCCGGTCATTGAGCACGGCGGCCAGGGACGCCGGCAGCGGCCCCCCGGTGATGATCACCTCGGCGGTGGGGCCGATCTCAATCGCCCGGTCGCGGACCAGCGCGTCGATCAGCTCGCGCACGTACAGCGGATTGCCTGCGGCCTGTGCGGTCAGCGCGCGCAGCGCTTCCCCGGGCGGGGATCCGAGCATTCCCGCGACCAGGGCGGTCACGTCAGTTTCCGGCAGCGGCCCCAGCGTGACAACCGCCCCGCCACGGCGGGTGATCGCCGCGCGTAGCTCGCGCACCTCCGCCCGGACCGGAGTGGGCCGGCACGTCGCTATCAGCAGCAACGGCAGCTGGCTGATTGAGGTGGCGAGCTGGTGCCAGACGATCAGCGACGATTCATCGGCCCACTGCAGGTCGTCAACGACCATGACCGTCGGCGCGGCCGCGCAGAGCTCGTCCACCAGCGCTTCCAGCACCTCGGTACCGCTCGGCGACATGTCGCCATCCCTGTACAGCCCTTGTTGGAAGCTGCGGAGCAGGGCCGCCGCCCGCGCTCGCCTCGGGTCGGGAGAACCCAGCCGGACCTGGAGGCAGTCAAGCATTACGCGCAGTGGCAGCCGCTCCGTCAATGTCCCCGCGGTCCCCCATCCGATGTCCCAGCTCGGATCGCAGCCTGCCGCCAGGCCCTCGGCGACCAGGGAGGACTTGCCGATCCCGGGCTCGCCTTCCACCCAGACGACTGTCCCCTCGCCGCGACTGAGGGCCTCGACACCAGTACGCAGGATGGTGAGCTCTTGCTCACGACCCACCCACCGCCGGGGCCGCTCAACTGACCACATAGCAGTAAAGGTAGCGATTAGCCAACATGTATGCCCAGGTAAGCAGTCCTCTCCACGACCGGCATGTCGGTGGTCCTTTCTCAGAAGACCTTGATGGTCTTGGTGATGGGGAGCTGGCGGATCCTGGTTCCCGTGAGGGCGGCGATGGCGCTGGTCAGGGCGGGCGCGGCGGTCGGGACGCTGACCTCGCCGACCCCGGTCGGCGGCTCGCCCGACTCGATCAAGAGCACGTCGATCTGGGGCACGGACTTCATCCGCATGACCGGGTAGCGGTCGAAGTTCTGGGTGATGATCTGGCCGCCGTCGCCGAGCACGGCCTCCCCCCAGGCGGCCGCGCCAAGCGCCCAGATGAGGCCGCCTTCGACCTGCGCGCGGACCATGTCGGGGTTGACGATGATGCCGCAGTCGAGGGCGAAAGTGACTTTCTCGATGTGGATGCGGTTGCGGCTGTCGAGGGAGACCTCGGTGACCTGGGCGCTGTGGCTGTCGAGGAAGCTGCTGCAGGCGACGCCGCGGGCGCGTCCCTCGGGCAGCGGATCCCCCCACTCGGCCCGGTCGGCGGCCAGTTCCAGCGCCCGCAGGGTCCGCGGGTTGCCTGCAAGCAGGTCGCGGCGGAAGTCCACGGGGTCGCGTCCAACGGCCGCAGCGAGCTCGTCGATCGCTGACTCGCGGGCGAATTCGCTGTGCGAGTTGCCGACCGACCGCCACACCATGATGGGCACGCCGGTCTGCATGGGAGTGGTCTCCAGCTTGAAGTTGGCCATCGCGTACGGGCCGTCGACGGCACCGCTTGTCGTCATGTAGTCGACGCCGTCCTTGAACAGGAAGTCGACCGCCAGCGGCATGTTGGGCGAGGTGGGCTCGGCGGCGATCTGCTGGTGGAACGCGGTCAGGCGGCCCTGGTCGTCGGCGCCGGCCCGGACCCGGTGGACGGCCATCGCCCGGTACCGGCCGGCCTTGAGCTCCTCCTCCCGCAGCGACTGGACTTTCACCGGGTACTTCCACTCCAGTGCCCGGGCGACCTGCACCGCCTCACTGACCGGGTCGTGTCCGGAGGTGCTGTGCAGCCCGAACGACCCGCCGGCGAACGGGACGTGGATGCGGACCCGGTCCTCGCTTATTCCGGCTGCCGCCGAGGCGGACATCCGGGCGTAGGTGGGCCCTTCGGTGCCGGCCCACACCTCCAGGACGCCGTCGTCGCCCATCCGGCACACGGCGTTATGCGGCTCCATCGGAGCATGAGGAAGGTAGGGCAGCTCATAGAACGCGTCCACGACGTGCGCCGCCCCCGCGAGTGCGGCCGCGACGTCGCCGTCCTCCCGGGCCACCACGGCCTGCTCGCCCGACTCGGCCAGCCGCCGGTGCTCGGCGAGCAGTTCGTCCGAGCTGCGCCGCTCGGCGTGCCGTTCGTCCCAGTCCACCCGCAGCGCGCGCAGCCCCCGCTGCGCGTCATCGAAGGTCTCGCCGACTACCGCGATGCCCTCGTCGATCGGGATAACCGCCTTGACGCCGGGTTCGGCCAGCGCCGCGCTGTCATCGACCGCGGCCGGCGTGGCGCCGAACTTGGGGGGATGCAGCACCACCGCGGTCAGCATTCCGGGCAGGGTGACGTCGATGGTGTACCGCGCCGTGCCGAGGATCTTCCCAGGAGACTCGACCCGGAGCCGGCCCTCGCGCCCGAGCAGCTTGTACTGTCCTGGATCTTTCGGCTGCACACCGTCCGGGACGGGCAGCTGACTGGCCCGCGCGGCGAGCTCGCCGAATCCCGCGCGCTTCCCGCTCGGGTGGCGCACGACTCCCGACTCGGCCGCTACTTCTGCTGCGGGCACGCCCCACGCCTCGGCCGCGGCCGCCGCCAGCCGGGCCCGGGCCTGGGCCGCGGCCAGGCGGTACCGTTCCCAGAAGCCCACGGTTCCCGAGGACTTGCCGCTCAGCTGGATGAACCCGCCACCCGCCGGGGTTCCGTACACATCCCCCTTGGGACCGACCCCGTTCGCCGCGCTGACCACGCGGACCGAGGCGAAGTCCGCGTCCAGTTCCTCCGCCACGATCATCGCCAGCGCGGTGTGGGACCCCTGCCCCATCTCGAGCGTGTTCGAGTAGGCGACGACGCTCCCGTCCTGAAGGACGCGGACGTAGGGGTGGACCGGATCGGCCAGCTCTTCCGGCGTCAGCGGCGTCATCTCGAGTTCTGCGACGTCCGCAAGCGACTCAGGAACCCGGCCCGCGGCCAGGGTCTCGGCGGCCTGCCCGATCGCGCTCTTGATGCGCGGGTAGGTGCCGCACCGGCACAGGTTCCCGTTCATCCAGCTGGCGACGGCCGCGTCATCCGGGGACCGGTTAGCCTCCAGGAGCGCCACGGCGGCCAGCGTCTGGCCCGGCTGGCAGTACCCGCACTGCACCACGTTCCCCCGGTGCCACGCGTCCCGGACCGCGTCCACGACCGGCCCCGAGGCACCCTCGACGGTGGTGACCGCCTTCCCGACGGCACGCCCGGCTTGTGTCTGGCACGACTTGGTGTTGCGCCCGTCGATCAGTACCGTGCACGCCGCGCACTGCCCGATCCCGCAGCCGTACTTCGTCCCGCGCAGTCCAAGCACGTCCCGCAGCACCCACAGCAGCGGGCTGACCGCGAAGCGGTCGTCAACCTCGGCATCGGTACCGTTCACGTTCAGCTTCACGAGGACCTCCAGGGCGTGGGAGCGGGCGACGGGGACTCATCCCCGCCGTCCGCACGGCCAGTGATCACGCCAGGCTCCCCGCTAGCCAGGTGAGCGGTCATCACTGGATCCCGGTGATTTGGCGCGCCTGCTCAGTCAGGCTGCCCTGACTGCTGCGGCCGGACCTTGCGGAGTTCGAGGAGGTCGAGGCCGAGGGCCTCTATCTCGGCGAGGACGCCGTAGAGCGCTGCGGCGTCCGGCAGCAGGCCAGTGAGCACGGTTTCGGCGCCCTGCTGCTGTGGCACGAACGCCGGGAACGCCGTCAGCAGGGTAGGACCGAGGTGGCCGCTGACCCGGATCTGGTACAGGGCGGGGTCGTCACCCATGGGCTTATCTTCGGGAGCCGTCAGGTGAGCCGGCATCACCGGAATCCGGCGACGACGGCTCACCTCGCCCACGGCGAACATGAGAGACCGGGCAAGGCACACGCGCCCCGGCCAAGACAACGGGAGGCGGTCTTATGGGGCAGGAACACGACCTTGGCGGCTCGTTCGCGCTCGGCCTACGGCGGGTGCGCCGGACCGGGTACGGCGCGATGCAGCTCGCCGGCGACGGGGTCTTCGGGCCACCGCACGACCGGGATGAAGCGCTAATGGTCCTGCGGGCAGCGGTCGAGGCCGGAGTCGACCACATCGACACCGCGCAGTACTACGGCGCGGGCACGGTAAACGAGCTCATCCGGGAGGCACTGCACCCCTATCCGGACGGGCTGGCGATCGTGAGCAAGGTGGCCGCCCGCCGCGACGCCAGTGGCGTGCTGCGGCGCTACGACGAGCCGCACCAGCTGCGCCAGGGCATCGAAGAGAATCTCGTTACGCTCGGCGCGAGCAGGCTGGCCGCCGTCAACTTGCGGGTGATGGACCCGGCTGAGCTCCCGGGAGAACGCTTCGACGCCCAGCTAACAGCCCTGGTCAAGGCACGCGAGGATGGACTGATCGGCGGCGTCGGACTCAGCAACGTCTCCCGGGAACACTTGCTGCGAGCCGTCGACCAGACCGAGGTCGTCTGCGTGCAGAACCTGTTCAACCTGGCCGACCAGCGATCTGCCGATGTGCTGGCCGAATGCACCGAACGCGGCATCGCCTTCGTCCCCTTCTGTCCGCTGGGCTGGCCCGGCGACGTGCACCACCACCTGCTCACCAGCCCCGTACTCGCCATCCTGGCAGCCGGGCTGGGCGCCACCCCGGCCCAGGTCGCCCTCGCCTGGCTGCTCGGCTTCGCCCCGAACATGCTGCTGATACCCGGAACCCGCACGCGCGCCCATCTCGCCGAGAACCTCGCGGCCGCCGACCTTGATCTCGACGACGCGGCCCGGGCGACGCTGGCAAGGCACTTCCCCCTGCCCGCCAGCCGGGAAAGGGCGGGTGGGACGCGGATCAGGCCGTGAGGCCGGCTGCCTTCGGCTCCTCGCCTGGTCAGGGCCGCCGCGGGGACGGCGCCAGGAGCCCGAGGGCACGGGCCTGTTCCACCGCCTCGTGGCGGCGGTGCGCGCCGAGCTTGTCGTACAGGTGGCGCATGTGGGTCTTGACCGTGTTCACCGACAGGTACATCTCGTCGGCGATCTCCGGGGCCGAGAGCTTGGTGGGCAGGTAGTGCAGGACACGGGCCTCGGCGTGGCTGAGCGGCTCACGCAGGCGCGGCCCGGGCGGCTGCTCGCCCGGCTGCTGGCCGGCCAGCACGTTCAGGACCTGCCCGATCAGGTCGGCGTGCGCGGTGCCATGGCGGCGGTGGCGATCGAGCAGCGCGGGCGCCGGGTCGTACAAGAACGGGAAGAGCAGGCATTCCGGCTCAGCCAGGTCCAGAGCTCGCTCAAGGGCGCTCCTTGCGGCACCCGCGTCGCCGATCGCATCGGAGGCGATCGCCTGGAGCAGGAAAGCCTGGACGTCCCAGAGATGGGCGTTCTGCAACGGAGCCGAGCCGTCGATGACGGGCGCGAGCACGGCGGCCGCCGCCTTCGGGTCGCCTTGGGATAGCCGCAGCGATGCTTCAGCGATGCGTATCTCTGCCCGTTCTCGCTCCGGCGCGTCCATGTCGGCGAGAGCTTGCTCGACGCGCCGCGTTTCGCCCTTGCGCGCGAGCGTTTGCAGCAGGTGTGAGCGCAGCCGCGGTGCGAGTGTGTGCGGCTCGACCAGTGACTTGGTGAGCCGTTCGGCCGCAAGGAAGGCACTGAGCGCGGTGTCGTGACGGCCGCTCACGAACTCGAGCATGCCGCGGCCGTAGTGCAGCCGCATCCCCGCAGCCGGCTCGACGCCGGTCAGGACGGTGCGCTCGGCCTGGCCGAGCGCCCGCTCAGCGTCTTCGATCCGTCCCTGGGTGACCATCGCCACGCCGAGGGCGAGGTAAGCGACCCCGACGACCGGATGATCGGCCCAGCCGTGCTGATTGGCCAGCTCGATCGCCTGCCGGCCG
>Ga0310811_10012627_pt1 | contig 10967 bp, 10 predicted proteins | sample YCmetagenome_FD_207642 | JGI IMG/M metagenome (GOLD analysis project Ga0310811, IMG submission 207642) | Soil microbial communities from experimental microcosm in Duke University, North Carolina, United States - YC | ecosystem: Engineered > Artificial ecosystem > Soil microcosm > Unclassified ...
CGGTCGCGACGGGTCTTCGTGCTGTCTTGAATACGCCGCGCGTTGCCGTGCGGCCAACGCCGGACGGCGCCCTCGTGCTCGATTCAGCCTGGTCTGAGGAAGAGGTGATCAGACACGGCGACGGGCGTTACGACGTGCACGAGAGCACGCTGGAGGGCCTGCTGCGGGAAGGCTCCGCCGTGCTCGCCGGGAACCCACTCCTGGAATTGGACTCTGTCGGCATGGGGCCAAAGCCGATCCCCTTCGACGGCGAACCGGTCTTCGGACCCTTGGACGGTGTTCCCGGCTATCACATCGCTTTCAGCCATAGTGGCGCCACGCTCGGCCTCATCGCGGGTGAACTTCTGGCGATGGAAATAGTGACCGGCGAGGCGCATCCGCTTCTGGCATCGTTCCGTCCCGCTCGGTTTCTCTGAACCGCAGCCCCTCGTGGGAGCGTTGGTTCGGCACATAGGCCAGCGCTGCGTTGAAAACCCGGTGTGCCTAGGTGAGGGGTCTCGATGCAGATCTGCTTCGTAAGCTTTGGCTTTGCCTCGCAAACAGAGGGTCACGAGGGGCGCGGATGCCGGCTACCTGCGCCAATGGGCGAAGATCGCCGAGGTCGATCCCGACAGCTGGTGGGTCCTGGGAGATGCTCTGGGCCTGGGCCTGGCAGCCTGCCAGAGGGCTTGCGGGTCGGCTTCAACACGGCGGCGGCGCCGGTCCACGCACTGATCCAGGCGCGCGACGAAAAGCGCCTGTTGCGGATGCACGCCAGATAGCCGCCTACAAGCTGCTGGTGATCGACGAGCTCGGCTACGTGCCGCTGTCGCCGACCGGCGCCGAACTTCTGTTCGACATTTCAGGCAACGCTACGGGCGCGGCTCGACCATTGTGACCAGCAACCTCCCGTTCGACGAATGAACCGGCGTGTTTGCCCCCGAGCGCCTGACCGGCGCGTTGCTCGACCGGCTCACCCATCACGTTCACATGCTGGGAAGGAATGACGACAGCTACCGCCTCAAACAGAGCAAGCAATGCCAGCACGCGAGTTCATCAACTCGCGCGCCAGCCCCCGATGAATGACCTACAGGCGGCAAGGCGGCTCCTACGGGGCGCCTTGCCGCCACCATTCGTGATGTGGCAACCGACCGCTGGCTACGGTGCGGCCTTGCTGCCTTAGCCTCGCCGCAAACGAAAAAACTCGCTTATGGGATTGGCGACTGCTTCCCACACCCGTGATCCGCCAGCGCCTATGCGATGTAAGGCTATCTTGAACATGGACCTCTGCTTCGACATCAACATTCTCCTGATAATTGGGGACCGAAAGCCTGCTCCTCTGAGCCTCTGGGTTCCCGATATACGTGGTTCCAGGATATCCGATAAGGTTAGTAGCCGCGGAAAGCTATGCAAGAGGTCCACGGAGAATCTCGGTCGCGCGCCGAATTAAATTTATTGCCCGAACAAAGGGGTCCGGATTTTGTCTTCGAGGATTCCTGCTGTGCGGCGCCCATCGAGACGCACTCCGAATCCTGTGTTAGCCGCACTGTTATTGGGTGCCGTGAATATTGCTGCAGTGGGCTTGCCGATCGTGTTCTCGTTGGACACTTGCCATAGGAAAAGGCGGTGTGAGCCTTAGGGTAAGGCACCGAAAGATCCGCAGGGGAACGGGCCGTTTCTACGACCTCCGGATGACCGAGGATCGCTCGCCTCGATCGCCGCTCGATAAAAGGCATAAAATGACGCCGACTTTGCCGGCTGACGGGCCATTGCCTGATTCGTAATCGACATCGTCTCATTCGGCTTCCCTTTGATTTCTCTGTCTCGCTCCACGGCCTGATGCAGGCTATTTGCCGATGTCATCGCCGACCGCCCACCTCGTCGAAATGTCTCAGCAAATCGGCGGGATCCTCATAAACCCGAGCCGCTCCGGCTCGCTCTAGTTCCTCCTGGCCGTAGCCGCCGGAGAGGAGGCCGACGCCCAGGCCACGGCACCGCCGGGCGGCGAGCATGTCCCAAATTGCGTCGCCGACGATCACTGCCGTTTCGATCGGCGCGTCGAGCTTGGCGGCTGCCGCAAGGAAGAGATCGGGATCCGGTTTGGCGAATTTGACGTGGTCGCGGGTGACGACCGGCACCTTGTCCAAATCGACACCTAAAGCGCAAAGGTTCGGTCCCGCCGTTTCCATACGGCCGCTAGTTGCGATCGCCCAGCGATGGCCGCCCTCGTCGAGAGCGGCGAGCAGTTCGCGCGCCCCCGGGAGGGGTCGGACCTGCTTCACGTGATGCCGGTAGGCTTCAGCGTGCAGCCGGCCCAGTCGCTCCACACGCTCCTGGCTGATCTCGAGACCCGTCTCCCGCAGGAGCTGATTCATAAATAATCCGCCGCTCATTCCGATGCGGCGATGGATGCGCCACACGGACAACTCAATGCCTTCCTCGTCAAGCGCATCTCTCCAGGCGAGAACATGTTGATAGACGCTGTCGACCAGTGTGCCGTCCAGATCGAAGAGAAACACGGACTCTATGCGCGTGGACATGAACTTTCCTTTCATAAAGAGAGCTACTGTCGACCAAGCTTGATCCCGAGTGTGTTTGTAGCCACCTGCCTACCCTGGCGACTACGGGGGATCCGACCCTCCGAGTACTGCTACGCGTCAAATGGCGGTGTAGGAAGGCGTTGCGTTGGTCATCCCGCGCCTCGTGCGGGGGTAAGTGGCTTCGCTGCATGCCCTCGCGCTACGGAACGCATCGATTGGGCGGTGGGCGACGTCACAAGGCCGGGGTTCCTGGCCTACGAGCAAGTGGACTTTACCGATAAGACCGCGCGAAACCTGGCGTGAAACCGCCGGAGGTGTGAGAAGGTAAGCCGGGCGTATGGCGCAATGGTCGGGCGACGAGAACAGAAAAAAAGCAGATTGACGATAGGCACATTCAATGCGCGCGGGCTTGGCGTGAGTCTGTTTCCGCGAACTGCAAACGGGCGTGCGGCATTTTGAAGGCCGTGTAGGAGCCCGGATAGATGTCCGCACCCGACACATCGCCGCCGCTGAAAGCTTTTCTAGCACTCCCCAAGGCGTCCCCGCATATACTCAAGGATATCCTGGGATCTTTCTGCTTATGCTAGGTGTCGGAGGGCTGGCACTTCGCAAAGCAACATCAATCAGTGAGACTGTGCTTTCTGGAACTTGGGGAGCGACAACAAACGACGACCTAGCCGATATCCTCCGGCACACCGATGCGTCCGGAGAAAATGAGCTTGAGGAGCCTCTTCGCTTTGTCACCTTCAGCTCCCACGGCATTAATGCGGAAGCGGATGGTGGCAGGCCGAGTGACCTTTACGTGGATGCCCTTCCGGCGACCCTCTTGGTAATCGTCTCAATCATAGTGCCGCTCTTTGGAACTCACGTAGTTCCTACGACTCGGCCCACGGAATGACCTGATGTTCTCCGCTCCTACAGATGATATTGCAGCTAGCCTTGGAGTAGTTCCCGTCCCAGCTGCTCGGATTGCCTCGTTGTCGCCCGACGGCAGCAGGACTGCCCGCGGACCGCACACATCATGTGCGGACGGGACCGGAAAAATCATGATCTGGTTGATCAATGCTCTGCGTTCGCTGCGGTCACCACGCTGCGTGCGAACCAGCTGCCTCGCGCAGCGCCACCATGAAGCTCGGCAGGTCCCAGTCGCCGTCGTGCCGCAATCCGTTGATGAAGAAGGTCGGGGTGCCGTTCACTCCGCTGCGCACGCCGCTCACGAAATCCTCGCGCACTTTCGGAGCGTACGCGGCCGTGGCGAGTTCTCGCCCGAACCGCTCGACATCGAGTCCAAGCGTTCTAGCATAGCCCAACAGAAAGGGTCCTGCGAGCCGCTCTTGGTTGCTGAACAGCACATCGTGCATCGCCCAGAACTTACCCTGCGCACCGGCAGCTTCTACCGCCTCCGCTGCCTGCTGAGCATGCGGATGCACAGTCGTCAGCGGGAAGTGGCGGAAGACGTATTGCAGTTGCTCTCCTAGGCGCTCGAGGATTTCCTTGATCACCAGATGCGCTGCGCCACAATGCGGACACTCGTAATCACCGTACTCCACGAGAACTAGAGAAGCATTGACGGACCCGCGGATATGATCGCGGTCGGCCGAGACCGGCAGGACGAGCCTCGACGGCCAGAGTGTCGTGCTCATGGCGCCACCTTCCGGGGATAGGCCATGGAATCGAGGGCGCGCAGGATGCCGTCAGCACCAGGATTGACGCCGATCGGTGAGACATAGCTCCAATAGATTGTTCCTTTCGGGTCGACCACGAACAGCGCACGCTCGCTTACCCCGTCGCTCTGGCGGTAGACGCCATAAGCGCGCGCCGCCGAGCCCTTCGGCTCGAAGTCGGCCAGCAATGGAAATCGGACCTTGCGATCCCGCGCGAAAGCGAGGTGGCACCAGACGCCGTCCACGGAAATGCCTAGAAGCTGGGCGTTGTATTTCTGGAACTCCGGCAAAATCTCCTGATACAGCACCATCTGGTCACTGCAGACTGGGCTCCAGTCAGCTGGGTAAAATGCGAGCACCACCGGCCGCCCGCGGAAGTCGTTGACCGCAACTATTTGGTCCGGCGTGTCGTGCAGCCGAAATGATGGTGCTGGTGTGCCGGCCGAAAGTGGCGTCGTGGGCTGCACAGAAATCTCGTCCATAGCCGTGCCCTCGAAGGAACCCCTGTTCCAGCACGGAGTAGGTCGCGCGCCAGCGCCGACGCCATGATCGTCGTCAAGAACGCGACGACTCTGTGTTCACTTGAGCGCGAGGTGCCGGCGCCGTTGGCTCGCGGATTGACGAAGTCGCCAGAAAGGCAGTGCAAGCGGGGGTCAATTGACAACCGTCAAGGCGATCCCCGTTTGGACACGCTACTCATGCCGCGTGCCCAGACGGGCATCGGCCCGGATGCAACGCACGGTTCAAAAACTGCCACGGTGAATGCCACGGGAGGTAATATGAGAACTGATATAGATATCAAGCGAGATGTCGAGGACGAATTGACTTTCAACCCGGATATCGACGCGACTGATATTGCGGTGGCCGTGAAGAGTGGCGTCGTGACGCTGACGGGATTCGTCCGCAGCTACGGCCAGAAATGGGAAGCCGAACGCGCCGTCAAGCGCGTCAATGGTGTGGCCGGTGTTGCCAACGACATTGAGGTCCGGCTACCGGTCTTCAACAAGCGTCCCGATCCCGAGATCGCACGCGAGGCAGTCTCCGCGATCCAGGCCATCCTGCCCTACTCGTCAGAGCATGTTAAAGCCGTGGTTCGCGACGGCTGGGTCACGCTTGAGGGCCAAGTTGAATGGAATTATCAGCGTGAGCGTGCCGAGGAAGCGGTGCGCCGGCTGCGCGGTGTGAAGGGGGTGAGCAACTCTATCCAGCTGTATCCGCGCATCCCGCCCAGCGAGATCAAGCGCAAGATTGAAGAAGCGTTTCGCCGCAGCGCGGAGGTCGACGCTGGCAGGGTCACGGTCGAGACCGAGGCTGGCGTCGTAACGCTGCGTGGCTCGGTGCGGTCCTGGGCCGAGCGGCGGGAAGCCGAGCGCACCGCCTGGGCTGCCCCGGGCGTCACGCGGGTGGAGAATCACATTGTCGTAAGCCCACCATAGTATCACCTGCACCCGGCAGTGCGGCCGACCGAGAGAAGCGACTGGGTTGCTGTCTCGAGATGGTGCTGGCCGCGCTGACCGGAGCCCGATGTCTGTGTCGCGCCGAAGTGATCGATGACCTTAGGGAGAGTAATCCCGACTTGCTCGCCATCGCCGCGAAGTGTGCGGCGAGCCTCGGCAATGGATTGCAGGTCATGCTAGGACTCAGCTTGTTGTAACGGCATGTTCGATCGGTTGCTAGATCGTCCGTCTGTAGCCGCCAATATCTCGGACTCATGCGGGGCTTGCCTTGTTCAAGAAGGTGCGGCTCAACCAACTAGTGGGAAACCGCACCGCGCATCATTGATGCCATCGACCGACTGCCTAACTACGCGATCCGAGGCGGGAAATTGACGGCTGTCAAGGCGTGTCGCGCTGGGAACGTGATAGACGGCGGCAAGCCTAGGGAGCGCAGTCATGGCCAATCTCTGCGACATCTGCGGTGTACGTACCGCCGTGGTGCGTGCAACCGTCCTCAACGCCGAGGGACAGCGAGAGACACTTAACCTATGCGAGCAGGACTACCGTCGACTGGCACGCCAGCAGCATTTCAGCTCGCCGCTAGAGTCGCTCTTCAGTGGCCGCGGCAGCTTGTTCGAAGAGTTCTTCGGCAATGATGCCAGCCCAGCGGAGCGCGACGAGGACGGGGCACGGGGCGGGGGCCACGCGATCCCAATTCGGACGGGCCGCGGCCGACGCGCCCCCGAGGAGCGGCTAAGCGATCACGCCGTGGAACTGCTACAGCAGGCTGCGCGTACTGCCCAGGAATGGGGGCGGCGAGAGGTGGACACCGAGCATCTGCTGCATGCGCTGGCGGGCAGCGATGTAGTCCGGACAGTGCTCGAGCAGTTCAAAGTCTCTGTCGATGAGTTGCGCCAGCAACTCGAAGGTGAGGACCACCGCCCCAATGCAGGCGATTACAAGCAGGAGGCGGGGAATGGAACTGAGATCGGTGTCTCGCCGCGGGTGAAAGACGCGCTGAGTCGGGCCTTCGCGGTCTCGCGCGAGCTGGGCCACGGATACGTCGGGCCGGAGCATCTGTTGGTGGGGCTGGCGGAAGAGGATGAAGGGGTCGCGGGTACGCTGCTGGGCCGCTACGGCTTGACCGGACCGGCATTGCGCCAGCAGATCGTCAAGGTGGTTGGTCGCGGAGCCGAGGAAGGCCGGGTAGACCGCCCAACCAACACGCCCACGCTCGACAAATTCGGACGGGACCTGACCGCGATGGCGCGTGAAGGCAAACTCGATCCGGTGATCGGGCGTGCCCGTGAGATCGAGACCACGATCGAGGTGCTCGCCCGACGCAAGAAGAACAACCCGGTACTGATCGGCGAGCCCGGCGTGGGCAAAACCGCGATCGTCGAGGGCCTCGCTCAGCACATCGCGGCCGGCGAGGTCCCAGAGGCGCTGCGCGGCAAAAGGGTGGTCGAGCTGATGGTGAACTCGCTCGTAGCCGGCTCGAAATACCGCGGCGAGTTCGAAGAGCGGGTCCAGCAGGTGCTTAAAGAAGTCAGCGCGCAGCAGGACACTCTAATTCTGTTCATCGACGAAATCCACACGATCGTCGGCGCCGGTGCAGCCGGCGGCGAGGGCGGGCTCGATGTCGCCAACGTTTTCAAGCCGGCGCTAGCGCGCGGCGAACTACATCTGATCGGTGCAACGACGCTGAACGACTATCAGAAGCACATCGAGAAGGATGCGGCGCTGGAGCGGCGGTTCCAGCCAGTACTGGTGCCGGAGCCTTCGATTGAGCAGACGATCATGATCCTGCGCGGCCTGCGCGATACGCTCGAGGCGCACCACAAGGTCACGATCAGCGACGAGGCGATCGTCGCCGCGGCCGAGCTGTCCGATCGCTATGTCACCGGGCGGTTTCTCCCTGACAAGGCGATCGACCTGATCGACCAGGCGGCGGCGCGGGTGAAAATCGGCGCGACCGCGAGACCGCCCGATGTGCAGGAACTGGAGGCACAGGTGCGCCAGCTCAAGCGTGAGAAGGACTATGCCACCTCACGCCAGCGCTTCGACCGCGCTGGCGAGCTGCAGAAGCAGTGGGAGGGACGTAACCAGGCTCTGGAGGAGGCGACCGACCGCTGGCGGCGCGAACGCGGCTCTGGGAGCACTGACGTCCGCGCCAAACACATCGCGGAAATCGTCTCACGCCTCACCGGGGTTCCTGTGACCGAGCTGACCACTGAGGAGCGCGAGCGTCTGACCAGGCTTGAGGAGCGGTTGCACGAGCGAGTGATCGGCCAGGACGAGGCGGTGCGGGCGGTGAGCGATGCCGTGCGCTTGGCTCGCGCTGGGCTACGCGAGGGGCGGCGGCCGGTGGCGACATTCCTATTCCTAGGGCCCACCGGCGTGGGCAAGACCGAGCTGGCCAAGGCGCTGGCCGAAGCAGTGTTCGGCGACGAGGACGCTATGATCCGCCTCGACATGAGCGAATACATGGAGCGCCATGCGGTGGCGCGGCTGATCGGCGCGCCTCCGGGCTATGTCGGCTATGAGGAGGGCGGGCAGCTCACTGAGCGGGTGCGCCGGCGTCCGTATTGCGTGATCTTGCTCGATGAGATCGAGAAGGCGCATCCGGATGTCTACAACGCACTGCTGCAGGTATTCGATGACGGCAGGCTGACTGACGGCAGGGGCCGGGTGGTCGATTTCACCAACACAATCCTGATAGCCACCTCGAATCTCGGCGCGGAGATCATCCAACGCCATCTGCGCGAGCAGGACGGTGCCGGAAGCGCGGCCGATGAAGCCGCCCTAAAGCGCGAGGTGATGGAGGTGCTACGCGGCCATTTCCGCCCCGAGTTCCTCAACCGCATCGACGAGACCATCGTATTCCAGGCACTCGACCAGCTGCAGATCCGCGCCATAGTCGGGCTGCAGTTGGCACGCGTGAAGCGGACGGCCCACGGGCAGGGCGTGACCCTCATGTTCGATGATTCGCTCGCCGAGCATTTCGCGGCCGCTGGGTATCGGCCGGAATTCGGCGCTCGCGAGCTGCGGCGGCTCATCCGTGCGGAGTTGGAGACGCAGCTCGCGCGCGCGATGCTGGCCGCCGAGATCCAGGAGGGCCAGACGGTCGCGGTACGCTGGGATGCCGCGGTCGGGCGTGTCATCTTCACGCCCCAGGTGGCGCCGAGTGGGGAGAAGCAATCGGCCGCCGAGGCGGCAGACCAGCCTGCCCGGCGCGCACGGCGGGATCGCAAACCGCCGGCAGCCGCCGAGTAGAGCGTAGAGAAGCGGGGACAACGCAGTTCTTGCGCGCCGTGCTGCACGCTTGCGGGGACCCGTGTCGTCTGGCCGGTGCTCACACTCTATCAGCGCTTTGAGCAGATGGTCCTGCTGGGCTTGACCGGACTGATCTCCGCCCTCGTCGTGGTCGCGCGCTGGTGCATCTGATGGTGAGAATCTTGCTGCTGATGCCGTCCGGCCGGGCCGAACCGGTGCAGCAGGAGGTGTTCCAGTCGGTGTTCGGGATGGTTATGACGGTGCTGATCGCGCTGGAGTTCAACCACTTCATGCTCGGCCCGTCGGAACGCCGCCATGGGGTTGGTCAGGTACGCACCCTCGTATTGATCGCGTCGCTCGCGGTGGTACGGAAGTGCATTGTCGTTGGCGCGGCGTAGGTCACTCCGATTACAATCAGGGGTTTGGCGGCCTGGGCGCAGTTTATTGGCTCGCGCGCGAGCAGGGCTGACGCGAGGACGAAGAAGGGCCGGCGCAAGTGGATAGAATTGAGGGATCTATCGATCCGCGCCTCGACGCATGTCACGGAGGGGATGACGCAAGAGCGAGCCAGGTCGGTGGCGTTGGTGAACAGACATGATTTCTGACGCACAGGTCGCCTATCTCTTGGCGCATTAAAGCAGTGCGCAGCGTTGACTGAGCCCACGCGATTGACCGAGGCAAAATCGTCCGCGTGTTTTCAGATCGTTGATCGGCTACGCCACCGCGGTCGATGCATTCACTTTGCAACGATCCGCAGGCAATAGCGCCCGCAACAATCGATTCAGTCCTCGCCGGTATGCCTGCTTTCGCCGAGCCTCCAATTCAACGAGTCGCCAACACTCCTAAGCTCTATGTCGGTGATTAGAAGGATGGTTCTCACCGCTCCGTTCGCGGAGACCCATCAAGCTATCATGCTTGTGAACCATGCGCTCTTTGATCCAAAAAATGCCCACCGTCTTCGCGCCCGTCAAGCAGGCTTCGATCAGCGGAGTTGTCGGCGGCGAAGTCGCTCCACATGGACCAATTCGTACTTGCGCTCGCCACGACGTGGAGACGGGGCTCTTTCAGAGCGTGTCCTGACCGACGGTGCCTCAGGGCTTCAGCGCATCGACATCGACGATTGCGACATTGCGCACGCCCACGAGGCGGATCGCCCCGCTCTCGTTGAGTTTGCCAAGGGCGCGGCTGACTGACTCCACCGACATGCCGAGATAATCGGCAATGTCATAGCGCGAGATCGGCAAGATGAAGCTCTCGCTACCAGGTTCCATCAATCGCTCGGAAATCTCCCAGAGGAACGAGCCGACCCGTTGAGTTGTGCGCATGTGGTTGGAGACGGTCAACATGCGTCGCTGCAGCCGCATCACCGCGCCGAAGGCGATATCCACCAGCAGCGAGGCAACCTCCGTCTGTTCCGCGGCGAGTGCACGGATATCGTCCTGCCGATAGGTCGCAATCACGGTGTTCTCCGCGAGCACCTCGGCCACGACCGGCTCTGTTTCCCGGCAGCCGAACGCAAAGAAATAACCCATCAGAAGGAAATCCATCGTCTGCTGGCGGCCGCTTGCCAGCAAGGCGAAGGTCTTCGCCGCCCCCTGCCATAGCCGGTAGAGCGATTCGCCCTGCTCGTCCGAGCTCTGCAGGCACTCGCCGCGCCGGTAGGCAACCGGCCGCGCAATGCAATCGAGGGCGAGTGGTGCACGGCTTGACGGCGCAAATCCCGGCCCCGAGACGGGCGAAGCCAAGGACTGCCGATATTCACCGGGAACCACGAGGTGGGGACGTGCATCGTCTTGCATCACAGATTCCTTCGCTCTATTACCCGGCGCTAGTTGGGGCTGCCAGCTATTGGCGAGGCGCGAGAGTGTTGCCAGCATGTGCGCCCGGGCTGCCCTTTTGGCCCGAATCTTTGGATGTGCTGGTCACCAGTTGTTTGGCAATCATCCCCAGCGCTGGTGCGCGCGTCGGACAGAGAGTCGGATTGGACTGATTTCACTTCGATCGTCCAGAGGCGCAAGGAGGCACCGAGATCGACGCAGAGTTATGTGATAATGGCTGTTCATGGCCGTCCT
>Ga0310811_10012628_pt1 | contig 10967 bp, 11 predicted proteins | sample YCmetagenome_FD_207642 | JGI IMG/M metagenome (GOLD analysis project Ga0310811, IMG submission 207642) | Soil microbial communities from experimental microcosm in Duke University, North Carolina, United States - YC | ecosystem: Engineered > Artificial ecosystem > Soil microcosm > Unclassified ...
GTCAGAACGAAATACACACCCTAAAGTTGATGAACATCACTCGCCAAGGGTGATTGTTAGATACTTTGATGTTGTCCGGACGCATAGTATCAGCATGGACGATACTGAAAGACACGAGTGTGCTCATGTCCTTTACGAGCTCCTGGGACTATGTCAAAATAGGAGCTACTAAATGAGGGGGGTCTGGGGTGGTTGCAAGGTTCTCACCTAGGATGTATTCCATGAGAAGCACTTCACGTTGTTGGCTCGTCTTGTGCCTTTGATTTGTTGTACACTTCTCCCAAGCACCAATGGTCATTAATACTGCAGCATATAAAACCCTATTTTCTGTCTCTACTTCTTTCGTTACTCCGTCGATGGTATTTTCCCGTTGAGACCCGAGCAATGCATCTTTGTAGGGCACACATTTGATATCGATTGCCTGCTATGTTCTCATGTCAAAAAAAAAGGAGGACGGCGACCTTGTCATTATAAAACAGTTTCCTCGGACTCGATCTGTTTCGAACTTCAGAGCAACGAGTTAAGTATCAGAAGGGAACATGTGCCTAGCTGTGACTTTCTCATCATGTGAAAATCATATAGGGTCATGAAGTTGACGTCTATGTCCAATGTCCATCAAACATAATTTCCAATTGTTGATGGAGACTAGGAGGTTTCCAACGAGTTCTATAGGTATGATATATTCTATACACGAACAGACGTGGCGTCTTTCTTGGCTATTGAATGCAAATCTTGTTCTGTTCCAAACTTTTCGTCAGTGATAAACATCGAATAGATGCAATAATGACTGACGCATGCCCCACACGTGTGATCTCAAATCAAGGAATTCTTGTTAAGGTCTGTAAGTTCACCCTCTGCTGTTTAAGCGCAACAACGTACCGATGTGCAATCCATCGTACACTTTCTTGAGCTCCGCACGAACCCTTGACAAGTCGTCTTTACTTGCGGAGCTCTGAGCAAGCGCCTTCAAGTCTTTCTCCACTGCTTCGATACGACGGACGTGTGCAGACACCTGAATAAATAATAAATAACATAAACGGGATGTTTCACAGAGGCGCAAAGTCTCAAACCTTCTCTGTGCTTGCTTGTAGCTCCTCCACGCTGGCCTGTAACGCCGTGGAAGCAAGTTTATACTCGTCTAAAAGATGGTATGCAGCAAACGCGGAAGCCAACGAGAATCCAAACAGGAACCCGATTAGTCTGCGCCAGTGACAAGTAAGAGATAGCAAGACGCGTGTAAGATTGCTTACCCTCCCCGAAAGCCCCCGACCGGTCTCTTCTGCGGCTGCACCGATCCTAGGTTGGGTGAAGCAGACGCTTCTTCCCGTAGCACTCTAGTCGTCGACAGAAATCGCGCACCTGAGCGTTGAGCCAATTTTGGGGTAAGAGCCAGACAACGCGAGGCCATGGCGGTGAGAGGAAGGATGTTGTTCGGCGTTAGCCGGTAGACTCTGGTCGCGTTTGTGGCAACTCTACTTTGTTCTTTCACTCCAAAGATTTTGTATTCACCCCCTTCCGATTCTCGGTTTTTGCCAGTGCCAAATGAGTGTATAATCAAGATTTGGGACCTGCTCTTGAGGAAACAGTGCATTATCCAACATTAAGCACAAATGGCTTCAAAACGTAAGGCGGACGACGCGGAGGAAATGACGTCTCGGGAACGGAAGAAACTCAAAATTGCAGGTGCTCGGACCATTGCAGTTCAGCCATCTGTGTCAACCAGTGGTAGTGGGATTGTCCAATCGTCAGGAAACGCGCTTGCCGGACCGTCAAGTACCACGGTTCGATTCGACTGTGAGCATCTTTCGCGTGTCGTTTCTTCACTTGATATTTACCTGTAATAGCTATGCAAGGATTACCCGCGTCAATCGATGTAGAAAGGTTCACAGAGGTACAGTGTTTGACCAATTCCGGCCCTATGTCATTCGATTATGAGACACCAGGCTCGAGCGTATGAGATCGATGCCATGCAGAAAGCGATCAAGACAGCAGGGTTAGAAACATGTGCCCCAACACGTATATAACTACTTATCTCTGATCCTCAGGGAAAGTGTGACTCATCGCGCATGGCAGACTTTGCCTCGCCATCTACGACGAAGGGCCGCTAGCCACGATGTCCGTCGTGTTCCCTTGCGTTTGCGGGACAAAGCACGCGCCGAGGTGAGGCTCAAACCACTTTCCTGGAAATTTTCTTCATTTTGCTTGTCAGATGGCTCCTGTCACCCGGCGCATACTCAAGCGTGGACGTTCTAAGCAGGGGAAAACAAAGCGAGTGAGCCGCACCGAATCCCTCTTGAAGCGACAACGTCAGTATATGTGTCCCCGCGTGCTCCTTATCTTATGTTGTGTTTGGCAGGCGACAAGACATGGCTTGAGACTCATATTTGGCACGCCAAGCGGATGAAGATGGAAAATATGTGGGGGTACAGACTCGTTAGTCTCTAGTTGTGATTACAGGTTCCCTCTGAATCCTTTGTCCAGGCAATAACACCGACCGAGAAATCTTTCCGTCCCTCACATCGAGCCTCTATGCATGGCTCAATCCTGCACGATTCATCGTACCACTCGCTGATCGAGCTCAAAGGACCTGAAAAAATCCTTCGAAATATCCTGGATTTATGCTGTGATCCTCAGTGCACTGGAATGAAGCGGTCAGTATGTGGGTTGGAGGAGGAGCGTAAACTGATCATTCATTAGATCCATGTCTGGTGCTCGCGTGCTCGAGACGGACCTATACAAAGCAGGAAGCTACCCCTTTGACTTGATCGCACCAGTAACGATCATGTGGCGGCCGTTACCTGTTGGAAATACGTCGGCACAGACGAACGCGTCCTCGGCGGAAGGATCCTCTAAACGCAGGCGCAAAGGAAAGAAAGTTGTAGTAGCTGACACAATTCAACAGAGTCCCGCGAGAACAGTCTGGGTGCGTTCGCACCCTGCAGTGTTCGACGACATCTTCGCAGCGTTACGAGGATCTGCTTCATTGGTTCTTCAGGCTGAAAAACAGCGACATAAAGATGTACATGCAGAAGTAGAAATAGCCGATCTGCGAGGCAGCGTCAATACTTTTGAAATCATGGGGCCCAAAGCGAGCCAGGTCATCAAGGGCGCCTTGTCTTCAGTTGGAGATGATGACAGACAGGAATTCAAAAAGGTGCTTTCGTTCTTCACTTGACGTCCTTGCGAATCTGACAATGTAGACAGTTCTGGCCGTCCCTAACTGATCTCCAGACCACCGCGTCCTTACCCCGCGGAATAGTCATCGGGATGAAAGTCCTTGACCCACGACTGAAGTAGGTATCTCTGACTACTTGACTTCCACACGAGTAACTTGCCACCCAGGTTTCCGCCTAAGAACGCCAAACCCAAAACGGACGGTCAACACCCCGCGAAACAGGTAATGACGTTCCCCGCAGCCATTCTTGCTCAAAGCGAAATCTGGGATGAAGAAAAGCGTTCAGTGCTACAAAAACCGACATATAAGAAGAAAGATCTTGATGCGCGCCGCTCCAAGGTAAACCACTTATTGGTCCTCATACTGACAAACAATAAGTAACTTGCACACAAAGAATCTTGTTCCAGGCACGCCACTTTCACCTATTCGCCAGGACGATCGTATCCCACTGTTGCTCATACAACGCTCGCTCGAATCGCCTGGAAGCACTCATGGTATCCACGGCTGGACGCTTGTTATTCCTGCTGGGTGGGGCATGCCTTTCCTCCCCTCACTGATACACACTGGCACACGCGTCGGCGGGCAGCGAGAGCGAGGCACACAAGCCTTCGAGGCAGGCACTGCGTATTTTCCGAGAGATTTTCCTTGCACAGAGTTCTACGAGAAGTATTGGGGCGAGTGCGCCGTTAAAGAGAAAGCGAAATGGAGCAGGACGCCACCAGCAAAGAGGGCCAATTATAAGAAACTTGGTACCCGTAGCCCATGGCGGGCGGATTGGGAAGTTGTACTTGGGCTCCCGGTGGCGCCTGGCGTAGATGAGAACCTTGTGTCGGCACAAAGAGGGCCTCAGGATGCAATGGAGGTTGACAAAGCACCCGCTGTTCGCCCGTGGGTGCTCCGTGGCGTCGAAGTTCCGACTATCCTCGAAAAAGTAACACAAGTGCTTGATCATGGTGCTGGTCTCCTTGCAGAAATCAACAGGCTTCGGACGAAACGTGGTATGGATGTACTCGATGCAAGTTATCGCCCTGAGGATCTCCTGAAAGGGGCATTGGTCATGGTCCGTCTGAAGATGGTCAGCCGGGGCGCCCCAAACGACCTTGCCATTATCTACCGCGTTGATGACGTTGAAGCCAAGAAGATCATCCAGGAGAATGGCAAGACGCGAGAGGGTGCAGGTGCAAATGATGTTCGTCTTTTTTCACTTTGATCATGCACTCGTAGATTGATTTACTCCCTTAGCTCCCCGAGGCTGCTCCGCCCCACACGTCTATCATTGGGTATGTTACTACCGGCAACATGTCCTTGTCCCGCGGAGAAGGTTTCGCCATCGGCGCTGTCCCAGTGTCAGTGCAGTTAGAATTGCAACAGCAAGCACGGAGGTGTGAATTTCCCGCTCGTGGCAAGCGTTAACTGATGTAACTACAGGAATGGAGAACTTCGTCCACTGGTTAAAATTCGTGATCGTGCTGGGATGGTTTGCCGTGCTGCATATCTTGATTTACTTGACTCATGATAAGTACTTTGTTTTTGTTGTTACATGGGTTTCACCCATTGGACTTTGCATGTGAAGATTTTCGCAGCTACTGACATGTCCTAAGCTTCACTATCAATGTTGATACAAGGGCTTCACAAAATCCTCGAGTACAAATATCGGTGATACGATACACAGTCGTACGTGAATCGACAGTCAGCCCAACAGTGTCGACCAAGAATACGTAGGTAAAGGTAAACTGGGCATCGTCCATATCAATAATGTAAGAAATGAAGTAAAATAAAGCGGGTATTTGAATAAAGTGCACGATGGTATGAGCAATTAGGTAGATGATCCAACCACAGGTGTTAAACAAATATCCAAAGCCTTCACGGAAGATTGTTCTCCTTTTTGAACCACTGCACGGAGAGAAGGATCAGTCGCGCCGAAAAAAAACCAGCAGCCGACACTTACCTCGACCATTCTTCTAACACCCTCCTCCAACCCAATCTCCGGTTCGTACCCAAGCACACGCCTTGCTTTCTCGATATTATGGTACCTCGTAGCACAGCTATACCCAACCCTATATCGCGTGAACCCAGCCTCTTTCCCAATTAAGGACGCCCAACACTCCGCAAGGAAACCCAGCACCATCCCAAAGCTCCTAGGTATCACCCACACAGGCTTCTGTGCCCGCTCAGACGCGCCCGACGCGGACTTCGACGAAGGCGGGTCGAGTGCAAGCCATATGAGGCGCATGAAATCCCAGAAGTACACTGGCTCGCCGTTCGTGATGAAAAACGCCTGCCCCGCAACCTGCAGCGGTGAGGTCTCTGCGAGGTCAATGGCATTGTCAGAGAACTGGTCGAATCGGGAGCGTATGATAGGGTGCGCGGGAGTGCGCGGATCACGTGGGGCGGTGAACGCTGCCTCTATTTCGGCCGCATTAGGCGGCAGCGTGACGTATGGTCCTAGAGGGCGTGCTTCGCATGTCGGGACGCGCTTTGCTCCAATTGTTGCGCTGACAGGCTGAAGGGCACGGTCAAGGTGAAGTTCGGCTTTAAGGGAATCTATAGTGAGCGTGTCTTGTGAAGATGCAGTAAGTGAGGGGGAGGAAAGCTTGTCGGCGGCGATTAGATGTGCTTTGGCGAGATTACCGACATAGGTGTAATCGAAGAGGTTATTGTTGTCTCCAACTTGGAAGTGGGTTTGTCCACGCTGGTAGGCTTGGTAGAGGCCCACCATCATTTGACGATCACCCTCACTGAAGAGTATCGCATTGTGTCAAGATTGGTTGATATAAAGAAACGACATACCCAAAAATGCCTGCAGGTCGTAAAGCAACAGTCAGGAGTCCGCCCTTGCCATTGGCCTCAAGGATAAGTTTCTCTCCCTGTGCTTTTGAGTCGTTATATGCATCAAATGGCTTCTCCGGGAATGGAGCACGTTCGTCGAGGTTGACGACGTCACCACCATCAAAGACGACACCGGCACTGCTTGTGTACACTAGCTTTGTCACACCTGCGGCCTGCGCTGCGCTGATGACGGCTTTGCAACCGTCGACATTGACTTTATAATATATGCTTGGATCTTTGGCGCCGTGTGGTGGCGAAGCAGTGTGGATTATACAAGTCGTACCGGTCTGCAATTATTCCGACAATAAACAGACACACACCACACAGAGAAGGAAAGTGAATTAGCGCTCGACGACCATAAAATTGAGTGAAGTAGCGCGCACCTTTCTCAATACATCAAGCAATTGGGATTCGTCCGTAATATCACCGGAATAGAAGTCAACATCGTGATGTCGCTGGACGATGTCGAATACACAGACGATGTCCCTACGAGCTAGAAGGTGCTCAACGATGTGACGGCCAACAAAACCGCTACCTCCAATGACAAGATATATATCTTTTCGTTGCGACATGAAGGATGTATAACCTGTTCAGGTTTGGTGACTAAAGTTCGAAAAGTTGCTTTTATTATATATTGCGGCTTGCCCTCATTTTACCTGAGGCGTGTAAAACACCAAAGCACGTGACTTCGCTGACAAATCAGTAACCTGGTAGTAAGACGCGTTCGCACTTGAAGTTCGCTAAAATCTCGAACCCAACGAGTTATAACTCGACTCAGATCGGAATTTCGAGTTGAAACGATTTTGTTCACTTTCGAACTGAATCGAGTCTACATCGAGTTTAACTTGCCCCGACAGCAACACTAGACAAGTCTGTTCTGATCGTGAAGATGCGTATCCCAGATACATCCCGCAAATATACTCCAGAGGAAAAACAACAGCTGCTCCAGAATCTTGACATTGAAGGTGCATTAAACTTGCTCCGCATTGTCTCACTTTTTTATTCACTGAATTTCTACCTCCATCCTTGTGTACAGTCGAACACCGTGTTCGCCAACTCGAGGAATGGCTCGCAGACGCACTCAAAAACTTTCGGCTTCACCAAGAAGGGCTCATTGCCCGCATTCCAAAACTCGTGCGCGGTGTGACCATGGGCGAGTTTGCTGATACATACAATGGCGATATTCAAGCGTGTCTTCGTGGTCTCGTGGGCGGTGCTCCACCAAATCTCGAGATCGACCGTGAGACTCGCAAGCGCAAGTGGGAGGAGGCTAGTGAAGGTGAACGCGCCCTTAAGAATGGTACGTGGTAAATTTGGCATCAGTCTTTTCATTGACGCGCTTTTCATTCAGCGAGGATGATGCATGCCACTCCCAAGAAGAAGCCCCCTCCTGCTAACACGGGCACTGCACAACGCGTTCGCACATTCTCTGCGGCAGTCCCGCGTACCCCTGGGCAACTCCGTCCAACCTTCCGTTTGCCCTCCGTCAGTCCTCAGAAAGCGTCTGCCCTCCAAACATCTCCCTCTAAATTGCGTGCTCCATCACCCTCCAAAGTTCCACCTTCACCTGGAAAATCGGTGCCATGGAATGCCAGGCCACCATCCCAGGCAAAGCGTCTGCCAAGCAGCGCAACCTTCGCTCCAACTTTACCCGCTAAGGCGCCCACTTATCCTGCCCTCCGTGCACCCCGCCGCGACGAGAGCATGCTTAGTCTAAATGGGTCTCCGCTAGCTAACCCGTACAAGCTCGGATTGGAGTGGTTTGCTACTGAAGAGGAAGAGGAGGGTATTGATGACATGGACGTAAAAACCAAAGGCAAAGGAAAAGAGACGCAGGTAGATACGCGAGGCGAAAGCAAGACTCTAAGACGCGTAAACAGCATAGTCATACGGCGTGATCCATCCGTCTCACTCGTCCCCTCGTCCTCCTCCCAGACCACCTTCTCCCAAACGCACTCACAAGCCAACTCTCAAACTCAAAACCATAATCGCACGCACTCACGCACAGCTACTCGTGTCCCAGAGCCACCGGTGCCCAAACCCGCTACGCCTTCTCTCCTGCCTTCCAGCTCGCTCTCGTCCCTCCCTTCCTCGTCCTCTGCCCGTGCAGTCGTCGCGATCTCAACCTCCGATGGACATGTCCTCGAATTCGACCCGCTACAAACATCACCGCGCGCACTCGATGCACTCGTAGGCATCACAGACAGCGCAAAGAAGCAAGCACGTGAGGAAATGGGGCGCTTGGTGCAGGCTGCAGTGAACAAGTGGAGTATCGCATAGCACAGCTGAGCGGGTGTCTGCTTTACGCGTTGTGCAGGCTCGCATTAGGCGTGCCACCAATTTGCATGCCGTGTCGCTCATACAATATTATGTATAGATTTTTGATTCGTTATTCACCTCGCTAACGCACCTGTTAAACACCGACATCCCATCGCATGTTCCAGTTATTTATTTCGCATGCCGAGTATCGATGTAAAGATGTAGCGCTAGCATATAAGCCTATGGACACTATTTATGTCGAGCAAAAAATAGATGTTATTTTGAAGACTTGAGTGAATGATTGATTTGCGTGACACCTCTAGCTGGAGACGATGGTGTTACATTCAACATTGTTCACAAAGTGCTTCTTAATTATCGCCATGACCACATCCACATGTTCTACATATTAAAATAACAGGAACTTTAGGGTAGACGGATCGTGATGATGTGGGCCTTCAGTGTATGTATCACTGGAGGTACGATGTCTTGCCAATTTGCAGGGACACTGAACGGCCAAAACACCGTAGCGTGAAATTTCGTACATTGCATACCAAGTAATCATGATACAACTAAGGCTAGCCATCATATCATATATTGGGTCAGCTGCATTCTGGAGATTAATATTAGCTAGTACTCACCACGTTATGACGGGGCAAGGAAGTCAAACATAACAGTACTTAAGATAGAAAATGTCCCAGTAGGATCTACAAGAAATTCGTTAACTGTCAGATTGCCCTGCAAACATTATGCCACCCTGATGAAGGAAAATAATCAGACGTATTTGCATACGTTGCGAGGATCTCACTGCCTTGACTCATCCCTTACAGGTTTGCGTTGGCAGCTTTCCCAAAAATTTCTTCCAAAAATGCATTCGAGTTCGGCGATCGACCCAGGAAATCCTGTTCCATCATGTGAGTTATGACTATCTTCAGATTGGATTGCAAAGTTGCGACGTACCTCAAGTAAGTCTGTTTCATCTCGACTACCACCCAACAAGAGAATCTTGTCCCTGTAAAGCTTACCCAAAGCAGGGTTCAACGGATCCTTCTTGAATACTGTCGCATACATGTCCGCGGCAAACACGAGAGAGTACGTGTAACTGGTTATCACGTTCGCCCGAGGTGTCGGTTTCAGTCGGTGGCACATCAGAATACAATGATCGCATGGCTCACCCATAATACCCTGCATCATAGCCACGGACGATATGTCCAAAAGTGCCTTGTCCTGGTAGGGCTTTCCCCCCTTTTACGAGCGAGATCGATTCACGCAGATCATTCCAGAGTTTGGTATAATCAGCCGCCTCTGTTCAATAGCCTATAAGCCCTGTAGTCAATAATAATAATGACACGTGCATCCAACCTTTATCAACGTGCACTTTGAGATCAAACTTGGCAAAGAACACTTGCCGAAGGTAGTATAACCCTACGTTTACGTAGCGACTGTGACACCCGTCATTTTTCATTCTCGAAATTCTCAAGATGAAACACACCTCCTTATCGTCTTATCTATCAATTCCGGCGACAGCGACTCCTGCGTCTTATAGTGGCTAGACATTTTTTCGAGTACTTTGGGCTCCCAGCACCTGCCCCATGCCGTCAGCACACTCTTCTGATGGCGCATTCCTTCAGGATTGTCCAAAACACACACCAATTTTCGAGCATTTGCGATGGCGCCTCAACAAAGTCTCTTGCCACGGATGTACCGTGGAATCGCGCGTACCTCGTCCGACTCAGCAATCCATGGAAAACATGGCCCATCTCATGGAAGAATGTTGTTACGTCGTTGTGTTGCATTAAAGCAGGTCTCTCGGGAGTTGGCTTTGCGAGATTCGCTACCATCGCCCTCAGTGGGTAGTGACGTTTTCCTGATGGTAGCTCATAGCCTGGGAGAAGGCCCCATACCGCTGCGTGAGAATACTTTGCAACTGGCAAGAACAGGGTTCAGCAAGGACAAATACAATACAAATGAAGGCTTCGCTCCCTTACCACGGGGAAACAAATCGAGGTAGCAATATCCTACAAATGCAGATTCATCTTTGGCATCCTTCTCCCATACAGCGAACTGTTGCACTTCTAGAGCAAGAATTTAGACAACTGAAATTTTGTTCAATACGGCGGGTGCTACGCACCTGGATGCCAGACGTCTTTGTTATCGTCCTTGATCTCAATGAATTTGACTCCAAGTAGGTCCTGATATATTTTCAAGATCGTAGGAACGACGACGGAGACCGGGAAATATTCTTTCACAAGAGATTCGTCGAGGTTGAGTGTCTTCTCAATATAGACACGGTCATAGTACCTGTCATGATGCAAATTAGCGAGATCCTATAGTACTGATGAACGTGGTGATTGACCTGTAGTCCCAGATGTAGAACTCGCCATCAAAAGGAAGTCCGCGCTTCTCGTGTTCCTCTTTCTTGAGTTGAAGGAGAATCTTGCGCTCTTTCTCTCCAACAGGGCGCAGCTTCGCCTCGAGGTCATCTAGGAACTAGGACGCATATATGTTAGTTTAACAGGAGTAATTAAATTACTCACGTCCTGGGCGTTCTTACCAGACTTGACCATCTTCACTTCCGTGACGTAGTCTGCCCATGTGTCATAACCAAGCATTGCGGCAATGCGCCGACGGAGGTCAAGCGCTTTCTCAAGTAAAGGCACATTTTGTTTGAGTCGATCTTCATATCCTTCTTGAGCACTGCGTCGCG
>Ga0310811_10012629_pt1 | contig 10967 bp, 18 predicted proteins | sample YCmetagenome_FD_207642 | JGI IMG/M metagenome (GOLD analysis project Ga0310811, IMG submission 207642) | Soil microbial communities from experimental microcosm in Duke University, North Carolina, United States - YC | ecosystem: Engineered > Artificial ecosystem > Soil microcosm > Unclassified ...
CGGTTCGTCGTGGTGCGGAAGCAAAAGCGTGACCGCCACGCTTGTTGTTCGCACAAAGACTTAGCTCTATTTCCTCCGCTCGTGCCTCACTACGTAATAGAGTATCAACCTATCATTTATTTATAATGGCTCATCCCCGACTTCTACACCGCCAAACGGCCGTAACCTAATAAGAACATTTGATACAAATATTATTACGACCTGTGAGATACCTTCGGGGCGACACCGGGCAGACACGTGTGATATGTTAGCTTGGTTTGATTGTGGTATGTCTGCCACCGGTTGTCCGTGAGACGTTTAGTCAAACGTCTGCCAGATGTTTGGAATATATCCGAGCTTGGGTCCAAGCGGCCACTACAGAACACCGCGCTAGGAGCATAGGTCACACACAGCGATCTAGACATTTGTGCGGTGTTTGCCTAGATGTTTGTCACATATATTATTTAGGTCGAGCATTGGTTTACTACACATGAGTTAAAATCTACTATAGCTGCTCAATAACAATGGCCTGCTTGAACTTGCTCGTCTATATCATTCTTATGGATGTCATAATTCCATTCTATGCAATCAACAAGCTTGACAGTAAGAACAGGTATCTGATATATATATACACTATATACGAGGACAAAAAATGTGTAGCTCTCGAAAATCAAAGTTCAGCTACAAGTGAGTACGGAAAACATTCAGCGGCTAGTCTTTGAAACTCGGTCCATATAACAGCTCTGATAGTATCATGGTCTGTGATCAATGCAGGTGAATCCTCTGGATCCTCAGTGAGTGTCCACGACTCGATAAACGCTCCTTCCAGACTGATTCTTGAATTCCAAAGGGGCCAAGAGCCGTGAGGGAAGTCAGGATAAGCTGCAAGAAATGCCATCCAGAATGCGTCACGACCCCATGTCCATTCGGGTGTGCATGTGTCGACAACAATGTGAACTAGCCAAGATTCGAGCTTATATAAGAGTGTGACCCAACACCTTGCAGTGAAAGGATCGAAGTCTGATGGAAGAGGGAAGAAGGACGGCTAGAGAATATGTGTGAGTAGGGTGTACAATTAATGGAATTAGTAGACGCACTGTTCGCAGCCTTGGTTGTGGGCTAGATATCATCAAAGGAGCTGCATCGAGAATCGGCACAACATAGCCAGCAAATTCAGAGGGAACGTTAATAGTGATTTCCAGCGGCTATAAGCTATTTTGAGTTCCAAGAAAACAATAATAGCAATGTAGCCACTTACGATCCGAGTTGCTGTTTGAAATACATGCGGTACACTTCCATGGAAAAGAACAGATAGTGCAAGAGGTTTCAGTCCAACGCCATCATCTTTTGGGATGGCGTCAATGTACACCGTTGCTGACATTTTGTATGGTGGTTTGTAGGGCAGGAACGGGCAGAAACTTTTGGAGATGCCTTCAGAGAACAAATGCGTATTATAATTATTCACGTGACTTTCATTCTGATAATTGTGTCAAAGTCCTCGCAGTTGCCTCATTGTCTTGCTGCCTGACGCTCCCTCAAATATTGCTGCATGCTGTGATATATCACGACCTGTAGCTTCAATCAACTCTGCAAGACTACTATTATGGGTTCCCGCATTTACCTTCCTCGCGCAAAACATTGGATTACATTAAATCCTAGCGGTAATATCTGTTTTCCTTCATGTTTCTACCATTACTTACTACAATTTCTACAGAGTATTCTTACAACAAGAGCAATAATCGGATCAGTTGTCTCGTGTGTCCCCTTCAACGAGGCATTCATCTATCCATGCGACCTTGTGACATTCATCCCCACTCCTCGAGCGCATCACACAAGAGGCATATGAAGATCACGCGTAATCAACGACTGCACAGCTCTACTGCACGGTCTGACCCACCTCCCTCTTCAATGACAGCTGATGAAGATCAACCATCATTTCCCCTGCTTCTCGACTCAGGAACACAGTCGATGGATGCACCGCCCACCCACTCCCTCCCTCTCGCATACAGCCCGTCTTCGCCATCTTTTGGCAGTCATGAGCCAATATCTGACCAACTCTATTGTTCTGTGGACCAGCGAGAGAAAGATCCTTCACGCACTGTGGAGCTGGAGGAACCGGAGCGCGAGGCAGAGGAGAACGATGAAGTTGCACCCTTATCCATGCTCTTGGGTGACGGTTGGTCTCGAACACCTTTCGTTGATGACCTGGACCTTTACAGTGAATATCTTGCTGCCTGCGAACACGCCGATGACCCTTTGGGACCAATGCGACTTCATTTCAGTGACGAGGAGATTGGTGTTCACACAGATGATTATGAGCTCAACTCTACTGATGACGTGCAAGAAGATGAAGATCCCCTTGGGCTTCTGTCAGGTACATGGATCATATCTCCCTTGTTAAGCCCACCATTAAATTCTTCACAGATAGTGCTTCGTCCTCACTACATGCTAGTGCAACCTATCCATGGCCATCTTTACCGGTAAGTTTAACTTATTATTGATATTGCGGTTAAATGATGGCGCCATTGGTTAGATGTATATCACGGACTTATTGTTCAGTTCACCTCGTCTCCGTTTTTCTGATGCTCAGAAACGGGCAGTGATCACATGGGCGAAGGCACTCAGCGCTCCCAATGTCCCCACCCTTTATGGCTTGAAGAAATGCCATGATCACATTTGTAACCAAGTCGGAAACCTGACTGAGAAGGTGAAAGCCAATTCTGGCAATATTTTCTATCTCAACTCAATCGCAAAAGCGATCGCAAAGGTATTTAGTTCTCTTACCTCTTCATCCATGGCGAGCTCAAAGATATTGGGTCAGGACTACACCAATCCTCTCACACGCATGTGTATGCAGGATTATCCCGAAGACGGTCAAGGCAGTATGTCCCAGGCTCATCATGGCGAGAAGATGCTTAACCTTCCAGACGGCCTTGCTGTGCCTTCGGTTCGAGTTTCCAAGAAAATATACTTCACTGGCGAGCTTCTTCAACAATCGTCGCAGAGTTACTTCATCCCCGAACGATTTTTTCAAGCTTATCTCCCTGATGGAGATGCTGCGCATCCGGAGCCAGCGATACTTGCTATAGGCAATCCAGTGGCATTGACTGCGGTATGGAACTTGGCCTTATGCTACCTTTCTATACTAATTATACTAGGCTGGTTTCATTGTTGATCCCGAACGAATTATTGTTGAGGTATCAACATTTGCTCGCACCTTTGAAGAAATTGAAGAGCGTGAATTTGAATGCGGCTTTACAGGTAAGAATGTCATTGATGAGCCATGCAACTGAATTTGATTATTTGTTAGAGTCCTCCCGATCATACGCACAGCACATGCCCAATCCTCTTCGCAAAAAGTCGGGAGGGCGTCTTGTTCTGTCGGTGCCACTCATCATCTTCATTGATGATGTATCCGGAAATGTCTCGAAACAATGGAACAAACATCACGTTGTTTATATGTCAAATGCTGCGATGCCGCGTCAGATGCTCGAAAAGGAGTTTTGCGTCAGGTTTGTGTCTTCGTCACCCCATGCATCACCTCTCGAACTCGCAAAGGGTGTCAAGGATTCAATCACGTTCGTTGTTTTTCTTACTTTGCCTCGACACTCATACTAACATGATGCTAAGTACTGCTGCTGAACAGGGTGTTATAGCTTGGGATTGCAAGTATGAAGAAGAAATCATGCTTGTTCCTTATGGCCTCTTCAAGGCTGGCGATAACCCGATGCAGGCAGAAGAGTGCAGTCACGGTGGTCTCAAGTGCAACATGTTTTGTAGAACCTGCTATGTTGGTGGGACAATGGTTGAAAAATCAACAGACGAAGGATACTTGAAAATCTTCGAGGTTACTTTCTTGTTTTATTCGTTATTTCACTTGGTCTTATACTATACCATAGTCAGGGAGGCTGCGTGAGCCTGATGACACTCGCAAACATATTTATGATCAAATCGCGCTATCGAAGCTCTCCGGAGGGACTGAAAAGGTGAAGAATGCAGTCACATCTTCAGGGATACGTGATGCGGCCTCTGCGTCAATTGTCAATCATCTCTTAGTACTCGGCAAATCTTTGCGCAAACGGGAAGCCGGAAAACCTGCCCTCAAAGAAGATGAAGTCCGTGCAACACTAGAAAAGGAATTTGAAGACCTCCTTTGTGGTCGACCGCTCGAGGAGTTCATCAACCCCCTGTTGGGAATGCCCGGAGTTAACATTCACAGAGATACACCGACAGAAATATTGCATACTGTTCTTCTTGGCATCGTCAAATACTTCTGGGGCCAGACTGTCTTCATCCTCGAGAAGGCTCATCTACTCGACACCTTTCAGACTCGCCTCGAGTCCATCTCCACAAATGGTCTACATGCACCAACTCTCGGCGCGGAGTACATTTGTCACTACAAGGGAAGCTTAATTGGCAAGCACTTCAAGTCTCTTGCACAGGTAATGCCATATATTATCTATGATCTTGTCCCGAAAACAGTGCTTAACGGCTGGACGGTTATCGGCGAGGTGGTGGTGTTATTATGGCACACAAAAATCGATGATCTCGAAACTTATCTGGTACGCTTTCAATGCAAATCTCCATCCTCCAGAGCACTGACCTTCAGTGAAGGCACAGCTCTCACGCACCATTGAAGACTTTCTGACAGTTAGTGCACAATGCGCCCCAAGTATTCTCATTAGCAAGGCAAAATTCCACTTTCTCCTACATATCCCAATGTACATCCGTCGATTTGGACCTGCGATTCTCTTTTCCACAGAGCGCTTTGAATCCTTTAACCACGTCTTTCGTCTCACATGCATTCACAGCAATCGTCAAGCTCCAAGTCGTGACAGTTGCAATACGTTTGCTTCACATGACACCATCAAGCATGTCGTAACTGGCGGTTTCTGGTTCGATGCTGTACAGAAGAAATGGGTTCGCGCTGGTGATGCTGTGCGGCAGTATATTGCTGATCATCCAGAACAGCGCCATTTATTGGGGCTGAACACCGCAAATGCAAAAGCTGCAGGTTTGTGAAACTACCTATAAGTTATATTGTCTTTTTCACTCATTTCCTCTGGACGCAGGCTCAGTCAGACTTCCTGTACCCGCGAACAAGGGAAAATTAGTGACTGTCGCATGGAGCCAGACTCGATCCCACAGAATTTGTGCTGATCCCCAAAACGCATCAAAACATCCATCTTCCTCAAGTTCCCGCTTCGTAATTGCTGATTCGATTGTTGCAACAAATGGAGACACTGTCGCTGTGGGTGGGCACATCATCCTGTCGGATGAGGCAGAAACTGTAAGTTGTTATTTAGCTGCTAGCGATTTTTCATTCTCACAAATCAAATATTAGCTACGCATCGGGAAGATCATTGAGATCCTGGCTCCTGACAACAATCGCATGTATGCAAGTCATGTTGCGATCCAGTTTCTTCAGTTTTTACCTACAGTCCACCCAACTCTTCGGGTTCCTCGCATGCAAACTATTACCAACCAAGAAGTTAAGTCGCCAGAGGTGAGAGCCTTAACCGATGATACAAGTTTATGTTTATTGATTGATGCTGGAAGCAAATTCTTTGCGCCGTTAATATTCAACATGACTGTGCTTCATCACAATGTGTCGAAACGCGATCCATATGTGCTCACCAGGAACGGGAACGGACAACTCGAACAAAACGGATCGTCAAGCACAAGGAAACAAACTCGTTCCTATTAAATGTTCACTCACTTCACAACTACGACATGATTGCCAAGGTCATCCCGCTCGATCTCCGCCTTGCACTTACTGTTCCACTCGTCACTGCTGGTGACAGCAGGCAAATTCGTCTTAACGCTGCAAACCACGTCCGTCAGAAGAAGACAGGTGGAACCACCGTTGTCAGCGCTGGAGCAGAGTATCAACTTGCTCCTGCATTTGATCATAGTACAGGCCAGGTCAGAAAGAGAAAGGGAGAGGCTCAGACTCGGAGGAAAGCGACAACCATGACAGCAGCCTCAGCTGCTGAGCCTCCCCACTTTGCCCCTGCATCAGCTGAGGCAGCTTCAGGTGCGCATGTGGTTGCTGCAGCCTCTCCTGCTGTTCAGCTGCCACGACCATTCCATTTCAACAGCGCTGCTCCCCCTGGACCCATCTTTCAACCTCCACAACCACTGCAATTCCACGCTTATTCTCAGGCGAATCCTTATCAAGCCGGAGCTTTCACTGCGCTGCCACCGCATCAATACCAACCCTTCCAATCTCCCGCCCATCCTCATCCTCCTGTGAGTATGGGCATTCCACTGCCATATCCTTACTATCCGTCTGGTGTTCAGTTCAGTCAGTTCCGACCTCCAGGCCCTGTCCAGCAACATGTGGGATCATCGGGCAACTTATTATTCAATGATAACAGGCGTCATGATTCCACAGGAGGCTGATCGAGAGCAGCCAGCAGTACCAACCATTTTGTGAATTAGAATAATCTATAATAATAGAATCTAAGCTGATGATGAGCAAATTGACGGTCTTTTTGTGCAAATGATTCAACTGCGAGAGCTGTGAACATGTCTGTCACATGCCCTTGAAACAACCACTTTGACGTCTTCGCGAATTGAAACATAATTTAATGGACACATTCAACACACTGCATTGGGCTGTGAGCTGCGTAATTTGCATGCATGCATGGGGCATGCCATTATACTGTGTAATTTCTGGGTCTAGTTAAATGTATGTATCCATCCCTGTTCTCACTCAGGCTGACCACTTCTTTTCCCATCGTCCAAGTGCCAGTTCTGGCAGTCTTGGCAAGGAGTGATGTCGTATCTAGCACGATTCAGGCGACAAACTACCACTACTCAGCCATCACCCTCTGTGACTCTCCTGGGTGCTACGTTTCATGGAGGAGCTGTTACTACACCTACACGCCGCAACCAGTTGCTCCCATCATCACCATTGTCACCACGCCAAGGTAGCCTCAGACGACCGCGCACAAACTCATTGGAAACTGAGCAGCAAGAAGTCAAGAGATTGAAGACATATGCTGCCGAAGTCTGCAGGAGCAAAGGGTTACCTGAAAACAGCTTAGAGGAATTTGCTGCTGTGAGTTGCAGAACTCTCATTTAATGCCTGAGGACTAAGTGATCTGTCACGGCTCCATGTTCTAGATCAATGATATTAAACTGATGATGATCAAGCTCATGGCTGAGTTGTCATGCTTTCATGGGAAGGTTCAAGCAGCTGAAGCAGCCAAGGTGCTCGAATCGCTGGACTTTGAGGTAACGCTCACTCCATCATTGGTTTCACAGCCATACATGTGCTAACTACCGTCATGTACAAGCGTTCCTTAGGTGATCGCCTTCGTGCATGCTTACTGTCACCTAATTTGACAGCATATGTCACTGATCTTTCAGCAAAAATCTTTGTGCGTCATTGGCATTCCCAGCTACTGCTTTTCACTTGAACAGCTAGCGCACTTAGGATTTTTCCAAGAAAAATCCATCGGTCTTCAAAATCCCTGTGGAAGCACTGCAAGACTCTGATGCTATGGATCGGCTTGATGTACTGATGAAGAAGATACTGACAGCGCAGCGGGGAAATATGAAACAGAAGGTGATGTCTCCAATTGTGACTACATCATGCATCTAGGCTGATGTTGTCAGTAATAGCTTATTGCATCAATCGAGAAACGCTCAGATCTAAGCACACTGGCCCGCAGTCTTGCAGGCAACTGCACGGAGCTCACAATGGCGCACTGGGCCCGGATTGCATTCATGGTAAGTAATTCTTCGATCGACATCTTTCAACAACTTATTTCTCTATGTTCATAAGCGATCTTTCCTAATTGACTTCCGAACATTATGTTCTCACCAGAAGACCGCTAACGCTCAACCTGAAGAAGCATCAACAGGTCCAAGTCTGCAGCCCCAGACTGACGAAGGTGGTGACAATAATGTACCAATTGATACTACTGCCAGTGCGAGCCATGGACTTGGAGAGGATAGGGAGGATGATAATGACAATGAGGAACGCACCTGGTCTTTTAGCCAGTATTGGGAGTACCTTGATAAGGTTCTTGATGAGCTTAAAGAAGAGGCTCAACAAAAGCATGCGTTTCCTCAAGCACGTGCTGACTATATCAAACAGTATGTTTCAATTGATAAAATTGACACCGCTAATTTTCAACTTCATTTCCAGATTTTTCACCGAATGTCTTCAGCGAGACCTCCAGATATTCCCTGGCGGCGGTTCATTAGCTCCGAGTTTGGATTCGGTCACTGTTGGTTGGCAAAGAGCGATCCATGAAAAGTTGATGTGGTAGTCTACTAACATACATATTCTTGTTGTCTTTGCCTGTAATTCCCTAACACACTCTTTAATGCCATCATGTTCATGATATTAATGTTGTGACTGTACGGTACAGTCTGTACGACAAAGCAATGGTGCATTGCTCGATAGTAAACCCTATAGTCCCAATGGCATGGCCCATATGCTGAGGCATGGTCTGTAGAGTGCTGCCCCAAGCATTTGTCGAACATCTAAGGAACATTCAACATTGGACGCTGTGGGAACATTTTGTAGCCAACACTTGCACTGCGGTGGTCAAACATTGCTCAGACGTTTGACGAGTCATGTGAGCGACATGTGGCGCTGTAGGTCAGAGCAGCATCGCTCTATTTGTCTGTCACTCAATTCAAGCTGACAAACGGCAAACCATGTGTGAATGTTGGGCGGGAGCAGCCGGAAAATTATGTTTGTCAGACATTGGCGCCATTAGGCGGTGTACGTCAGTGGGAGGAGGGCTTTGTTGAACGCACAAAAGGTAACTTCCCATTGCTGAGAAGATGTGCGAGATTGCTTGCTTCCGTCATGCACATTTAGTTAACGCAAATCGTATTTTGTATTGTACACACAAGGGCAAAGATGAAATGTACCCTTCTCATCATTTCCTGGTAGTAAGTACCACCGTGCCTTTGATGCTAAGCGCTAATCGCTTGTCAAAAGCTGTTGTCAAGTTCGAATTACTTTCGCCAGAGTGTCACGTGACAGTGCGTGTAGTTCGACGACTGGGATGGATCCTGTGCCAGTGATTTGACTGACTGGTAGGACATTCTGGTAGGACATTCAGCATCTCACAGGCAAACCTTAACGCCCAACCGAATATAGATCATACAATGACTTGTTTATTCCTACTTTACGCGCAGTACCTTTGAGATCGTTCGGGATGAACGATCCACCATCTCATCATGATCACAAAAATACATCAAAACAAAGACAGAAAAATCAACGAGCTAAAGAGCTCTTTGCACGCATACGTGCACCAGCGTAATATATCCAGATGGGAAATGGTATACCGATGACGATGGCAAGACCTGCAAGAAGGGAGTTACCTCCCCCATAATCGAGTACTGCGAACATTTGTTGTCCAAAGAGAGGGAATGCGAAGCCAAGCAGTGAACGGAACGTCTAATGATGTGGTCAGAGGGCATCGACCAGGTTTTGGGTAGGTGTATCTCACAGATGCTGCTGCAGTTGCACTTGCAGCATAGGTAAATGTGTCTACAAGGTATAGTTGGATAGGGAGGCTTCAAAGCAATCAGCCGTGAACAGTGGTCCAATACGGGGCAAACCCACAAAGTTGTCATCAATCCGAACGAAAAGATAGCAGTACCAATGATGGGCATGATGAAATTTATCTTGGCTTGTGCAGACCAGCCGTACCAACTAAACGTAGGTTAGTGTTGGAGCAACAAAAATAAAGTGTGTATATCTCACAGTAGTCCCACCGGGGCGAACAACGATCCAAATATCAGAGCGGGCACGCGCATCTCTGGCGTACCAACTCCTCCATTTTTAGCAGCAAGCTATATATGATAAGAGGTGCACTTCAGCTAATGCGACCGAAGTAGAAGGAAGTCTTGACATACGTGCAGGTATATCTTGTTAGAAAGTTTGGCGCCGAATATAGCAGCTAATATAAATCCAACGCCAAGTCCAAAGTATGTCAGGCCTCCGAATCCGATATTGAAGTGGTATACTTCCGAAAATAGGACTGGGCGCAAGTTTTAAATATTCGTTTCCGTGTCATCGGGCGAATATGATCTCACTTGGGAACGTGGCAAACATTAAATAGTAGATACCTGGAACGTTGTTTCAGTTTACAATATAACTCGATGTAGAATGCTAAGTATTCACCATAAATCCTAAACAGATGACATCAGTTAGCTGTGTGATGTTAAATAAAACTTACAGAGCCACATATAAGCTGAGAATGAAGCATATAAAACTCCGGGTCAAAAGTATAACGGGTCGTTTGAGGTTGATCCATAAGTAAACCCATTTATTCATATGGGGTGCAGTGAGGTCAGGATGTCCTCCATCTGCCTTTTCGAGATCTCTTGTCGTTTTTTGACGACGAAGCCTGATGATTGGTGCATAGGATTCTCTCAAAAAAGGAATGCCGATCAGTGCTGCGACACCACAGAGCGCAGCGACGACATAGAAATCATATTGTACGCCGACCGTCTCTGCGATGAAGCCTCCCATGACGGGCCCAATAACAGGGCCTGGCAACATGAGTGTGAACTTGTGTCAAAATGGCAGACCGTAAAACGCACCTATCAAGGGTCCGACATAATATAGTGACATGGCAGAGGCGCGATCGTGTTCAGAGAAGAGGTCACTAACGACGCCTCCACCGCATGCGACGGGTGTGCTCCCCACGAAGCCAGCTTCACAGAGTAAGTGAATTTGTGATAGTAGTGGTTCAATAATGTACCTAGAAACCGAAAGACGAGGAAAGATGAAGTGTTGGGTGAAAAGGCACAGCCGAGATTAAACACGAGGAAGAGGAGGTTCGATATGTGGAGGACCTTGAACTGATTCAAGCAGGCGGTTCTACTATTCTTATGGAGGAGGATAACGCACCCACACACGACCATATACTTCGGTCAGGGGTGCGGCAAATAAAGGGCCAATGGCGAATGACAAAAGGAAGATGCTGAGAGTCAACGCTGTGACTGTC
>Ga0310811_10012630_pt1 | contig 10967 bp, 9 predicted proteins | sample YCmetagenome_FD_207642 | JGI IMG/M metagenome (GOLD analysis project Ga0310811, IMG submission 207642) | Soil microbial communities from experimental microcosm in Duke University, North Carolina, United States - YC | ecosystem: Engineered > Artificial ecosystem > Soil microcosm > Unclassified ...
CGTCGACCATGTGGTGCAGCTTGATGATATAGATGATCCCGACCGTAGCCTTCTGGTCAAACCGCTCGCCGGTCTCTCCATCATAAAGATAGGTATGACCAAAGCTCGGCAGACCCGCCTTCGAGATATGTTCGGCGATCTCTTCAACGGTAGCACCATCGAAGATCGGCGTTGCAAACTTCACACCCAGCTTCTCACCGGCCCAGCCAAGAACCGTTTCATAGATCTGGCCAAGGTTCATACGCGAAGGTACACCCAGCGGGTTCAGAACCACATCCACCGGCGTACCATCGGAGAGGAACGGCATGTCTTCAGCACGCACGATCTTCGCGACGATCCCCTTGTTACCATGCCGGCCGGCCATCTTATCACCCACCTTCAGCTTACGCTTGACGGCCAGGTAAACCTTTGCCAGCTTCAATACGCCCGCCGGCAACTCATCGCCGATCGAGATATTGAACTTCTCGCGTTTATAACGTCCGAGCTCTTCGTTGTACTTGATGCTATAGTTGTGCAGCAGGATGTTGATCGAGTCATCGGTCTTCGCCTCACCCGTCCAACCCAGCGGGTTGACGTTCAGGTAATCGATACCGCTCAGGTTCTTGGCCGTGAACTTCGCGCCCTTGCCGATCTGCACCTCCCCGAAGTTGTTGTTTACACCGGCGGATACATGCTCTTTCAACAGCACGGTCAGCTTGCTAAGCAACACATCCATCAGGTCCGAGGTATTCTTCTCATGCACCTTCTCGATCTTCTCCAGCGCTGCCTTCTCACGCACCTTTGCATTCTTGTCCTTCTTCGCACGCTGGAACAGCTTCTTGGAGATGACCACCCCTTCAGTGCCGCTCGGAGCCTTCAGCGAAGCATCCTTTGCATCACCGGCCTTGTCACCAAAGATGGCGCGCAGCAGCTTCTCTTCCGGGGTAGGATCGCTCTCACCCTTCGGCGTGATCTTACCGATCAGGATATCGCCTTCTTTGATCTGCGCGCCGACACGGATGATCCCGTTCTCGTCCAGATCCTTGGTGGCTTCCTCCGATACGTTCGGAATATCCGGCGTTAGCTCTTCCTCACCCAGCTTCGTATCCCGAACCTCGAGCTCATATTCGGAAATATGCACCGAGGTGAACAGGTCTTCCTTCACTACTTTCTCGCTGATCACAATGGCATCCTCGAAGTTATAACCCTTCCAGGGCATGAATGCCACCTTCAGGTTACGGCCCAGGGCCAGCTCACCATCCTGTACGGCATAGCCTTCGGTCAGGAAGTCGCCTTCCTTCACCTTCTGGCCCTTCTTCACCGCCGGCTTCAGGTTGATACAGGTCTCCTGGTTCGTCTTGATGAACTTGGTCAGTCGATATACTTTCAGGTCTTCTTCAAAAGAGACCAGTTTCTGCGAATCGTTGCGGTCATAACGGACATGGATCTCGTTGGCGTCCACGAACTCTACAACACCTTCACCCTCGGCGTGGATCTGGATCCGCGCATCCCGGGCAGCCTTCGCCTCCAAACCGGTGCCGACGATCGGCATCTCGGGACGGATCAGCGGAACAGCCTGGCGTTGCATGTTCGATCCCATCAACGCACGGTTGGCGTCATCATGCTCAAGGAACGGGATCAGCGAGGCGCTGAGACCTACGATCTGGTTGGGCGCAACGTCCATGAATTCAACCTCACCCTTGTCCAGGATGGGGAAGTCACCCGTCTGACGCGACGTGATCTTATCTTCGACGAAGTTCCCCTTCTCGTCCAGCGCAATATTCGCCTGGGCGATCTTGGCAACATCTTCTTCTTCTGCACTGAGATAGGTCAGCTTCTTCAGATCGACCTTGCCGTCGTTCACCTTGCGGTAGGGGGTCTCGATAAAGCCCATCTCATTGATCTTCGCATGTACGCAAAGCGTGGAGATAAGCCCGATGTTCGGACCTTCCGGCGTCTCGATCGTACAAAGCCGCCCGTAGTGGGAGTAGTGTACGTCACGGACTTCGAAGCCCGCCCGCTCACGGGACAGACCGCCAGGTCCAAGCGCCGAGATACGCCGCTTATGCGTAATTTCCGACAACGGATTCGTCTGGTCGAGGAACTGCGACAGCTGGGAGGTACCAAAGAACGAGTTGATCACCGAAGACAGGGTCCGCGCATTGATCAGGTCCACCGGGGTGAACACCTCATTGTCACGAACATTCATCCGCTCACGGATCGTCCGCGCCATACGCGCAAGACCTACGCCGAACTGTGCATACAGCTGCTCGCCGACCGTCCGCACCCGGCGATTGCTCAGGTGATCGATATCGTCTATTTCAGCCTTGGCGTTGGTCAGACGAACGAGATACTTGATGATCTCGATCATATCTTCCTTCGTCAGCGTCTTCTGATCCAGCGGCTGGTTCAGGTTCAGCTTGCGGTTGATCTTATAACGGCCGACCTCACCAAGGTCATAACGCTTGTCGCTAAAGAATAATTTATCGATGATCCCCCTCGCCGTCTCGTCATCCGGAGCGTCAGCCCCACGAAGCTGCCGGTAGATATGCTGAACAGCTTCCAGCTCGGAGTTGGAGGTATCCTTGTTCAGGGTGTTGTAGATGATCGCATAGTCACCGCCGACATCTTCCTTCTGGATAAAGATGCTCTTGACATCCATCTCGACGACCATTTCGATAGCCTCTTCATCGAGGATCGTATCGCGCTCAAGCACGATCTCGTTCCGCTCGATGGAAACCACCTCACCGGTGTCCTCATCGACGAAGTCTTCCACCCAGGTGCGCAGCACGCGGGCAGCCAGCTTCTTGCCGATATATTTCTGGAGGGCCTTCTTGTCGGTCTTCACCTCGTCGGCCATGCCAAACAGCTCAAGGATGTCCTTGTCCGTCTCGTAACCAATGCTGCGCAACAACGTCGTCACCGGGAATTTCTTCTTCCGGTCGATGTACGCATACATCACGTTGTTGATATCGGTGGCGAACTCCATCCAGGCGCCCTTGAAAGGGATCACCCGCGCAGAATAAATCTTCGTGCCGTTGGGGTGGATGGATTGACCAAAGAATACGCCCGGGCTGCGATGCAGCTGCGAAACGACAACGCGTTCCGCACCGTTGATCACAAAGGTCCCGCGCGGGGTCATGTAAGGAATATTACCAAGGAACACGTCCTGCACGATCGTCTGAAAGTCCACATGCTCCTCATCGTTACAGCTCAAACGCAGTTTGGCCTTCAGGGGAACCGCATACGTAAGACCACGCTCCATACACTCTTCGATCGTGTAGCGGGGCGGATCGATGAAGTAGTCCAGGAATTCCAACATGAAAATGTTCCGCGTATCCGTGATCGGGAAATTTTCCTTGAACACCTTGAACAAACCTTCGATATTACGTTTGTCCGGGGTGGTTTCGAGTTGAAAGAATTCTTTGAAAGATTGGATCTGCACTTCAAGAAGGTCAGGAGTCTCGGCAAGGTGCTTGATTTTACCGAAGTTGACCCTGTTTTGCAATTTTGTTGAAGACATATATGTAAAAACCGGTTTTTTTATCTGTGTATCAATAAACCTAACTCATTGACGTTCATCTATTTATCCACATAAATGATTATCAATGAGTACCTTAGCCCAGGGAAACGGACCGCAAAAATACCACTTTTTCAATTATCCACAAAAAAAAGAGGGTCGCCCCAGCCTCCCCCAAAAAAGAGCCCCGGCGCAAGCCGGGGCTCCAAACCTTTCGATTATCGCAAAATTACTGCAATTCGACCTCAGCACCGGTTTCCTTCAGCTTGGCAACAAGCGCTTCCGCGTCGGCCTTGCTGATACCTTCCTTAATGGGCTTGGGAGCGCCGTCAACCAGGTCCTTGGCTTCTTTCAGACCAAGACCGGTCAGGTCCTTAACCACCTTAACGACGTTCAGCTTGTTAGCGCCGGCGGCCTTCAGGATTACGTTGAAAGAGGTCTTCTCCTCAGCAGCAGCAGCGCCACCACCAGCAGCAGGACCAGCGGCAACGGCTACAGCAGCAGCTGCAGGCTCGATACCATACTCTTCCTTAAGGATCTTTGCGAGTTCATTAACTTCTTTTACAGTCAGCCCAACGAGCTGTTCTGCGAATGCTTTCAAATCTGCCATAGTTGTAAATTTTTTCCGCCTTCACAGCTTCGCTCCGGCGGATAGTTTAAAAAAATTTGCCGGGTCATCAGGCTCCCCAGCGTAAGCCTTATCTTCATACGCCGTCCAGCGGCGCAATCAAATCCTTAATTCCCAGCGGCAGCAGCCCTGTCTTCCAGCGCCTTGATCAGCCCGGCCAGCTTGGCTCCGGCATTCAGGCCGCTGATAACATTCTTCGCGGGCGACTGCAGAAGACCGATGATCTCGCCGATAAGATCGTGCTTGCTCTTCAGCGTAGTCAGCGCCTTCAGCTGATCGTCGCCGGCAAATACGTCCCCATCGATAAAGGCTGCCTTCAGAACAGGCTTATCCGTGTTCACATCCTTCCGGAAGGAGGTGATGATCATCGCCGGCTCCTTGGCATTCTCCGAGAACAACAGGGCCGTAACCCCATTCAGGCTCTCGTACACACCCGAGAAACGAGTGCTGTCGATACTTTCTAACGCCTTCTTGATCAGCGTGTTCTTAGCTACTTTCATCTCTACCTTCTTGTCGAAGCAGATCCGGCGCAGCTTACCCACCTGTTCTACCGTCAGCGACTCCGTGTTGGTGACGTAGAAGTTGTTATATTGATTGAACTTGTCTTTCAACAGCTCAATGACTTCATTTTTTTGATCTTTGTTCATAACTCTTTCTTTGTAGGGTCCCGAAGGCCCTCTGGTTACTGAATAAATGCTTTAGCGTCCAAAGCGATACCCGGGCTCATCGAGCTGGCCATGAACACACTCTTCACGTACGTTCCCTTGGCCGTTGCCGGCTTTGCTTTAATAATAGCGTTGATCAGCTCCTGGCTGTTCTCCGCCAATTTCTCGGGGGTAAAGCTTACCCGGCCGATAGAAGCATGGATGATCCCTGCCTTATCCACCTTGAAAGCGATCTTACCGCCTTTTACTTCATTGACCGCCGCAGCGACATCATTGGTAACCGTCCCGGTCTTGGGGTTCGGCATCAGGTTCCGGGGACCCAGCACCTTACCCAAACGGCCGATCTTCGGCATGACCGACGGAGTGGCAATGATAACATCCACATCCACCCAGCCACCTTCGATCTTCGTGATATACTCGTCCAAACCGACGAAATCGGCGCCGGCAGCCTTCGCATCAGCCTCTTTATCAGGCGTGCAGAGTACCAGCACCCGCTTGGTCTTACCCGTGCCATGAGGCAGGTTTACCGTCCCACGGATCGATTGATCCGCCTTCTTGGGGTCGACACCCAGCCGGACATGCAGATCGACCGAAGCGTCGAACTTGGTCGTATTTACATCCTTCACCAGCGCAGAAGCCTCCTTCAGCGTATAGAATTTATTTTTATCAACCTTCGCAGCGGCTGCTTTTCTTTTCTTCGTGATTGCCATTTCAATAAGTTTTGACGTTAGGATTTACCAAAAAAGTCATTTGGATACAAAGGGGGCCTGGCCCTCAACGGTGATTCCCATACTACGGGCAGTACCGGCTACCATGCGCATGGCGCTCTCGACGGTGAAGCAGTTCAGATCGGGCATCTTGTCCTTTGCGATCGCTTCCACCTGCGTCCAGGTAACCTTCCCAACCTTGTTACGGTTAGGCTCTTTTGATCCACTCTGCAATTTGGCAGCCTCCAGCAGCTGTACCGCCGCGGGCGGGGTCTTGATAATAAATTCGAAGGATTTGTCCGTGTAAACCGTGAGGAGAACGGGAAGGACCTTACCCATCTTATCCTGGGTCCGTGCATTGAATTGCTTACAGAACTCCATGATATTCACGCCCTTAGAACCTAACGCCGGACCGATAGGAGGTGCAGGATTGGCTTGACCGCCCTTTACCTGCAACTTGACATAACCGGAAATCTCTTTTGCCATGTTACTTATTTTTGGTGTTAACGTCCTGGCAACAGCCAGGACTCCCAAAACAATAGACTTCTGAAAGAACTTCTATTTGGGGACGCAAAGTTAATAAAATCCCGGAAAATCCGAACAACAAACCCATAAAAATCTTCCCAACCCGCCGCCCCACCGGCCCGCAACCGCTAACCCACACCCGAACATTTTACCCCCGGTTCACCCATCCCCGGGGTTATTTCCTTCGATGCGAACCGATTATCAAAAGAAATTTCCGCCGCATTTTTTTATAATTCGAATTTTCTGACTAACTTTTGCACTATTAATCCATTAGAATTCTTACTAACAACTTAAAACGCTCAACAAACTATGTCAAAGTCTAAGAAAGCGGCCAAAAAAGCGCCTAAAAAGGCAGCCAAAAAGACTGTTAAAAAAGCAGTAAAAAAAGCGGCTCCTAAAAAGGCTGCGAAAAAGAAGGTTGCCAAGAAAAAAGCGGCTCCTAAAAAAGCTGCCAAAAAGAAGGCTGCCAAAAAAGCCGTGAAAAAAGCGGCCCCGAAAAAAGCGGCCAGGAAAGCCGCTAAAAAAGCCGCTCCCAAAAAAGCCGCTCCTAAGAAAGCCGCTCCGAAAAAGGTCGCCAAAAAACCGGCCAAGAAAAAACCGGCCCCCAAGCCTGTCGTAACATCGATGCCTGAGCCAATGCCGGCACCACAACCTTCGACATTTGATGACGCTCCCGCGACTTCTCATTTCGATACGGACAATGACAATGGCAATTTCTAGATAAAGAGATCAACAATAGAAAAGCCTTCCAAATGGAAGGCTTTTTATATTTTCACTCGCGACACTATTACGCGATCTTCTCCACCTGCATATAATTCAACTCCACCGGCGTGCTCCGGCCAAAGATCTTCACCGTCACCTTCAGCTTCTTCTTCTCGTCGTTGACTTCTTCGATGATCCCGTTGAAATCATTGAACGGCCCTTCTATGATCTTGATCGTCTCACCAATGATGAACGGCTCACTCATGCTCATGCTTCCCGACTCGGCCATCTCATCCATCTTACCCAGCATCTTGTTCACCTCCGCCTTGCGCAAGGCAATCGGATTCTCCTTGCCCAGGAAGTGGATCACACTATTCGTATTCTTGATCACCTCTTTCAGATCATCCCCCAGCTTCCCCTCCGTCACTTCCACCATCACATAGCCCGGGTAATAGTTACGCTCCCGCATCACCTTCTTGCCGTTCTGCACCTTATACACCTTCTCCACAGGCAGGAATACCTGCTTCACAATCTCGCTCCATCCGCCGCGGGAGATCTCCTTATCGAGATACTCTTTTACCTTACGCTCCTTCCCGCTGACCACCCGCAGCACATACCACTTGGTCTCCGGCTGCTGCTGGGTCTTTGTTTCCTGTTGATTGACTGTCTCCGTCATAAAAAGAATTTTGGCCCGATACCAATGCTCGGGATCTGACTATGCGCCGAATAAAGAATACACAAAATGCAGGATCGAGCTGGACACGATATCCATCACCCACACGATCACCGTGATCAATATCGTAGCCACCAGCACGACGACCGTCGACTGCTGCAGCTGCGGCCACGTAGGCCACGTCGTCTTCTCCAGCAACTCCTTGTACGACTCCCGGAAATAGGTCGAGATTTTGTTCATTGTTCAAAAATTGCACGGGCACTAGGATTCGAACCCAGACTGAAGGTTTTGGAGACCTCTGTACTACCGTTATACTATGCCCGTCCGTGAGGCCGCCCTTTGGCGCCTTAAAGCTAAGAGCTATTCCGAAACGTCGGAACAGCTCTTAGTTACGATAAAGATACAAAAATTATTTTATAATTTCCGTCACCTGACCCGCACCAACGGTCCGGCCACCTTCGCGGATAGCGAATTTCAGACCCTTTTCCATGGCGATCGGCTGGATCAGCACTACCGACAGGGAGGTGTTATCACCAGGCATAACCATCTCAGTACCTGCGGGCAAGGTAACCTCACCGGTTACGTCCGTAGTACGGAAATAGAACTGGGGACGATACTTGTTGAAGAACGGAGTGTGACGGCCGCCTTCTTCCTTGCTCAGGACGTACACTTCGCCCTTGAACTCGGTGTGCGGAGTGATCGAACCGGGTTTGCAAAGAACCATACCGCGACGGATCTGGGTCTTTTCAATACCACGGAGCAACAGACCGGCGTTGTCACCAGCCTCACCCTGATCCAGCAGCTTACGGAACATCTCAACACCCGTAACCGTGGAGCTCAGCGGGGCATCCTGCAGACCTACGATCTCGATAGCTTCACCTACCTTGATCCGGCCACGCTCGATACGACCCGTAGCAACCGTACCACGACCCGTGATGGAGAAGACGTCTTCTACAGACATCAGGAACGGCTGATCGACCGGACGGGGAGGCAGCGGGATGTAGCTGTCGACAGCTGCCATCAGCTCGTCGATCTTCTTTACCCACTTGTCTTCGCCAGCCAGGGCGCCGGTAGCACTACCCTGGATGATCGGCGTATTATCACCATCAAAACCATAAGAGGTCAGCAGCTCACGGATCTCCATTTCAACCAGTTCCAGCAGCTCGGGGTCATCAACAAGGTCCACCTTGTTCATGAAGACCACGATACGGGGTACACCTACCTGGCGGGCCAGCAGGATGTGCTCCTTCGTCTGGGGCATCGGGCCGTCAGTAGCAGCAACTACCAGGATAGCACCGTCCATCTGGGCAGCACCCGTGATCATATTCTTTACATAGTCAGCGTGACCGGGACAGTCTACGTGCGCGTAGTGACGGTTTGCCGTCGCGTACTCAACGTGTGCTGTATTGATGGTGATACCCCGCTCCTTTTCTTCCGGTGCAGCATCGATCTCGTCGTATTTCTTTGCTTCCGCCAAACCTCTCGAAGAAAGGATGGTAGTAATAGCAGCAGTCAAAGTGGTCTTGCCATGGTCAACGTGACCAATCGTACCAACGTTAACGTGGGGTTTGTCCCTCTTGAAGGTCTCTTTTGACATTGTTATCTGTTTTTAAGTTGTATTTTAAAATTTTAGCAGGTCCCCCACCCCCCCTTTTTCATTGTGGTTCGGGCGATGAAACCTGTATCCATTACTTACGATTCTACCACACAAAAACCAAAAATGAGCCGTTGATGAGAATTGAACTCACGACCTCTTCCTTACCAAGGAAGTGCTCTACCCCTGAGCTACAACGGCTGATTCGTTTCAGCCACCGGTCCCTGCCCCCTGGCCCCAGACCCATTTCACACAACGCCCGCCCAAGGGGGGCCATCATCGGCTACGTGGAGCGGAAGACGAGGTTCGAACCCGCGACCTACAGCTTGGAAGGCTGTCGCTCTACCAACTGAGCTACTTCCGCATTTAACTCAAACCCCCCGGCTGGCACGCCCGCCGGATGAAAGCCCAGCAAGCATAGCTTGCAGAACCTTAAAAACTCGTGGGCAAGGATGGATTCGAACCACCGAACTCCGAAGAGGACAGATTTACAGTCTGTTGCCGTTGGCCACTTGGCTACTTGCCCGTTTGTCAAATATGTGCGGGAGATGCGCCTCTCCGGAAATTAGCGCATCTCCCGCAAAGCGCTAATGTCCGTCCTTTCGGACAATCCGCCGAGGCGGATTCTGTGCGGGAGGCCTCTCACCTCCCTTCTGAGCCGGAGAAGGGATTCGAACCCCCGACCTGCTGATTACAAATCAGCTGCTCTACCAACTGAGCTACGCCGGCTAATAACTCATCCCAAGTCTTATCACACTGATCTACTGCTTTTTTTGGGAAGGCAAAGGTAGGTAAAATCGTGAACTTCAAAAATTTTCAACCCGTTTTTTTAAGTTATTCCTTTTCAACGCCGCCGGGCGGCGTTTCCAGCCAAAAAAAAAGACCCCCAAAGGGGGTCTTTATAAGTTTTATGCAAGTGTTTTATCTTTCTTTCTCTTTACCTGATTGACCAGCGACTCAAATGCGCTGTCAAAGGACTCTTCGAATGATTTGGAGGAACATTTAACAAAAAAGTGGTGTCTCGGCACATGGACCCTGATCTCCGCGATCTTGTCCTTGATGGTGTGAACCACATTGTCTAATTTGAGGAATACGTCTACTTTGATGATCCTGTCATGAAACGTGTTTAGTTTTGTCATTTTTTTCTGAACATACTCTACTAACTTACCGTCTGCATCGAAGTGCACAGTTTGAATGTTTACGTTCATACATCCCAAATTTTAGTGAACAATAAATGAAAGAACTACTTCTGCCGCAGGATAAGGTCACTCGCGCCGTACCATGAGATTGCGCTTCAGTGGGACAATGAAGTTAATCCTTACAAGGGGTTTTTCCAAATTAAATGCGGCGCTTTTGCGTTAAAATTAAAAGGTAACGCAACGCGCCGCAACCGCTAAAAATGGGCCGTCGGCCGGCGGGACCGTGTCCCGCCACTGCAACATTTTAACAGCCAAAAATCACTCCTTCACCGACACCACCCTCCAACAAATCACCCCCCAAAAAATCTCATGCCTTCGGGCTATTAATCCAATGTAGCCCTCGGCCTGAGATCCGCTAATGATTGGCCTTCGGCCGGCAGACCCGTGGTCCGCCATCCTCATGCCTTCGGATGCGCCTTCCGATAGATATCCTTCAATTTTTCGATGGTATTATGCGTGTACACCTGCGTCGCCGCCAGGCTCGCATGCCCAAGCAACTCCTTCACCGAATTCAACTCCGCCCCCGCATTCATCAAATGCGTCGCAAACGTATGCCTCAACACATGCGGACTCTTCTTGTCAATAGTAGTCACCTGCGCCAGGTACTCCTTCACCGCCCGGTAAACATACTTGGGATATAATTTCCGCCCCTTCTTCCCCACCAGCAAAAACTCCACATCCGCCCCTTCCAACTCCTCCCTTTTCAGTCGCTTATACTCCTCCACCATCCGCATCAACACCGGGCTCACCGGGATCACCCGCTCCTTATTCCCCT
>Ga0310811_10012631_pt1 | contig 10967 bp, 8 predicted proteins | sample YCmetagenome_FD_207642 | JGI IMG/M metagenome (GOLD analysis project Ga0310811, IMG submission 207642) | Soil microbial communities from experimental microcosm in Duke University, North Carolina, United States - YC | ecosystem: Engineered > Artificial ecosystem > Soil microcosm > Unclassified ...
AGTCACGAATCTGGCGGCGTTTGCGCGGCTGCTGGGCGTCAGTGGCATGCGCACGCAAGAACCCGGGGACACGATTCGCCGTTTGGGTTTCCATGTACAGGCCAAGCCGCTTGCCGCCCTCGGTCGTCGTATTACCGCGTTGCCGGTGGACGAACGGGTGACGGCGCTCGACATATTCCACCTCGCGGTCATGGATTTTCCGCACAGGTATCGCGGCGAACTGCGCGAATTGGCGTGCGCCGTGTCCAGCGAGGTCCACAGCGCGGGCGTGAGCCGAGCGCAAGCGGGGCCGGAATCGAACCGTCTAAAGTAGCTCGATGCCGAACGCGGTCGCCTCGCCTCCGCCGATGCACAGGCTGGCGATGCCGCGCCGCGCATTACGCGCGCGCAGTGCGCCGATCAGCGTGACGATGATGCGCGCGCCCGAAGCGCCGATCGGATGACCGAGCGCGCACGCGCCGCCATGCACATTGACCTTGTCATGCGGCAGCGCATGGTCGCGCATCGCCGCCAAGGTCACGACCGCGAACGCTTCGTTGATCTCATACAGGTCGACGCTGTCCGCACGCCAGCCGCTGCGCTCGAGCAGTTTCGAGATCGCGCCGACGGGCGCCGTGGTGAACAGGTTCGGCGCCTGCGCATAGGTGCTGTGGCCGACCACGCGCGCGAGTGTCCGGATGTCGCTGCTTCGCGCCAGCTGCTCGGCCGTTGACGCACGCATCATCACTAGGGCGGCGGCGCCGTCCGAAATTGACGACGAATTGGCCGCGGTCACGGTGCCGTTCTTCGCAAAGGCGGGTTTCAGCGTGGCAATTTTGTCGAAATCGGCCTTGAACGGCTGCTCGTCGCGCTCAATGGTGCGCTCGCCGCCACGCGTGGCGATGCTCACCGGTGCGATCTCCCACGCGAACGTGCCATCTTCGTTCGCGGCCTTCGCGCGCCGCAGCGACGTCATCGCGAATGCATCCTGCACCTCGCGCGTGAAACCGTACGACGACGCGCACTCCTCGGCGAACGTGCCCATCAAGCGGCCGCCGCCTTTGTCGTCCTTGAGGTACGCGTCTTCGAGGCCGTCGAAGAACATGTGGTCCAGCACCTGGCCGTGGCCCATGCGCAGGCCCGCGCGTGCCTTCGGCAGCAGGTAGGGGGCATTGGTCATGCTCTCCATCCCGCCGGCGACGATGACGTTCGCGCTGCCGGCGACCAACATGTCGTGTGCGAGCATCGCCGCGCGCATCCCGGAGCCACACATCTTGTTGATCGTGGTGCAGCCGGTGCCCAGGGCCAGCCCGGCGCCGAGCGCCGCCTGACGGGCCGGCGCCTGGCCGAGGCCGGCGGGCAGCACGCAGCCCATCAGCACCTCATCGACCTGGTCGGCGGACAGGCCGGCGCGCTCGAGCGCCGCGGCAATCGCCCGCGCACCCAGCTGCGGCGCGCTCATCGACGCCAAATCGCCCTGCAGGCCGCCAATCGGCGTGCGTGCCACGCTGGCGATGACGACCGGGTCCGCGCCGCTCGCCGGGGTGGCGCTTCGGGACGCGTGATGCCCCGCGCGAGGCGGGGCGCTGGGTTCTAGTGTGGCACTCATGTCTTCCTCCTGGCCCACCTCGTGGCTCGACCTTCTGGGCGACCTTTTGGTCGCGCTGCTGCTCGCACTGCTGCGGTCGCGGCTCCCGGCTCCCGGCTCGCGCGACAGTTCCTGCGTCAGCGTGTCGCGCCCGACGACGACATGCCGACCGCCGCATCGATGCGCGCCTGCACGTCGGGCTCGGTGTGGCCGGCAGCCTCCGCGAGCCGCGCCACGTCTTCGGCGAGCACATCGTTAGGATGCGCGTCGGGCTGCGCGTTGCCCTTGCTGTGCAGCGCGGCGACGCAGCACGCGTAGGTCGCGTTCAGCGCCAGCGGTTCCGAGATCGTCATGCCGAGATTGCGCACGCGGCCGTCATGGACGCCGTACGCCCAGCCATGCACGGTGAGCGGCTGCCCCCTCGCCCAGGCGTCCTGGACGATGGTGGTGCGGCACACGTTGACCACCTGTTCGATCGTGTTCAACTCCACCAGGCGGCGGTGTCGCGCTTCGCCGATCGGCCATTCGGCGAGCAGCGCGGCATGCTTGTCATGCACGTCCCGAATATGGAGCAGCCAGTTGTCCGCGAGGCCGACGCGCTTGCCGAACAGCGCCGCGCCAACCCCCGAGCAGCCATAGTGGCCAACCACCATGATGTGCTTGACCTTGAGCACCTCGACCGCGAACTGGATCACAGACAAACAGTTCAAGTCCGAGTGAACGACCACATTGGCGATGTTTCGATGCACGAACACCTCGCCCGGCGGCAAGCCGATGATCTGGTTGGCCGGCACCCGCGAGTCGGAACAGCCGATCCAAAGATATTCGGGGCTCTGCTGGTCAGCCAGGCGCTGAAAGAACTGCGGATCTTCAGCCAATTTGCGCTCGACCCAACGTTCGTTGTTCTCGAACAGTTGCGCTAGCGGGTGGTTTGGCGAGTGCGAAAAGGGTGTATCCATGAGAGTTGCGTCGGTTACGGTACGTTCGGTGCTCAATTGGCTTGACTGCTTCGCTTGTTGCTCGACCAAGGGTCGTAGATCAAAGTTCGTCGGTCAAGGTTCTTAGATCAAAGTTCTTAGATCAAGGTTCTTAGGTTAAGGTCCATCGATCAAGGTCCATCGATCAAGGCGCCCCGCTCGGGAATGCGCGCCCGCGCCGCGGCGGCGGGCGCCGCATGGACATCGGCGTGCCGATAGCGCTCGGGATAGCGTATGCAAAAGCGCACGTTCTGCTCATACGGATAGAAATCGGGCAGCACGCCGGACAGCAAAGTATCCTTGATGCCCTGCCATAGGGCAGGGTCGAACAGATCTTCGTGGTGCCTGAGGAAGCTTTCACGCACGCGGGGGTCGCCTAACAGGAATGTACGATATGTTTCCGGAAAGATATCGTGCGGACCTACCCTGTACCACGGTTCGCTCGCCATTTCATCTTCCTCGTGTTGCGGCGTGGGCACGCTGCGCACGTTGCAATCGGTGAGGTACTCGATTTCGTCGTAGTCGTAAAACACCACGCGGCCGTGACGGGTCACGCCGAAGTTCTTGTATAGCATGTCGCCCGGAAAGATGTTCGCCCGAATCAATTCCTTGATCGCCTCGCCGTATTCCCTGACGCCGTGCTCGACCTCGCCGTCGGTGCCGTTCTGCAGGTACAGGTTCAGCGGCGTCATGCGCCGTTCGATGTACACGTGCCGGATCACGATATTCTGATCCTCGTATTCGATCATGGACGGCGCCTGCGCCTCCAGCTCTTTGACGAGCATACCGTCGAGCCGCGACAGCGGCAGCGCGACTTGCGAGTATTCCAGCGTGTCGGCCATCCGGCCCAGCCGATCGTGGCGCTTGACGAGCAGGTATTTGTCCTGGATCTGCTTGCGCGTAGTTTCCTTCGGCGGCGGAAAGCTGTCCTTGATCAGCTTGAACACGTAGGGAAACGACGGCAGCGTGAACACCAGCATGACCATCCCCTTGATGCCGGGCGCGATGATGAACTTGTCGCTCGAATGCGAAAGGTGGTGCAGCAGATCGCGATAAAACAGGTTCTTGCCTTGTTTCTGCAGCCCGACCGAGGTGTAGATCTCCGCCTTGGGCTTGTTGGTCATGATGGTGCGCAGAAATTGCACCGTGGCCGATGGCACCTCCATATCGACCAGGAAATACGAGTGCGAGAAGCTGAAGATGATGAGCAACTGCTCGCGGTTCAGCAGCGCCGTATCCACCGTCAGCATGCCGTTCGCCAGGTGGCGGATCGGCAGCGAAAACGGGATCACATGCTCGCCGTTGATGATGCGTCCGACGATATACGCCGCCTTGTTGCGGAAGAACAGCGACGACAGCACCTGTGCCTGGAAGTTGATCGCCGCATCGAGTTCGCCGTATGCCTCGTGGATCGCGCGCATGACGCAGTCGATGTCGCGCCGCAAATCTTCGAACGGTACATCGAGCTGAAAATTCGTCACGATGCGCGCAAGCGTGGCGGCGAGTCCGTCCGCTTCGGGGTAATACGCGCGATAGGTCGGCTTCGCGGCGGGCTCGTCGTTCTCGATGTATTCGGTCGAGATCGCCGGGCGAACGAAGATGAAATCGTTGTTGAAATACGAACGGTGCAGGATTTGGCAGCAAACGGAATTGAAGAACGTCTCCGCGCACTCCGGCTGCCGGTGACTGGTAAGGAGGCCGATGTAATGCAACTTGATTTGCTGCCAGATTTCGTCCTCGATGTTCTCGGCGTCATACTCGTCCTCCAGCGCTTCGACGCATTCGCGCACACGGTCGTCGTACGATGTGATGCGATCGCGCGCGAGCTTTTGCAGCGCGTGCCAGTCGGCGCGTTCGAACAGCGTTTTCGCTTCGACCGCCGCTTGCCGGAAAATGCGGTAGTGACGGTTGAAGCCGTCGAGAATCGTCTGCGCGACGTCGAACGCGATTTGCGACGACAACAGCTTCGGGAAGTGGTTCATGCGCAGCCGGACTCCACAGCACCAGAAAAACGTCGCGGATCTCTTCAGCGACTGCTGAAAGGCGCGACTACAATCGTCGTTTACGTTAGCGTCAACCGGTGCCCATTGCAATCTTGGGCGCCGGTCCGGACGACACCGTGGCCGCCGTTGTGCTCGGCCTAAGATTCAAGGGAAAGGGCGCGAAACAGCACAAAAGCCGGGAAAAGCACGAAAAAGCTCGCAAGATCCGCGCCCAGGTGGCGGATTGCCCCTGAACTGGCACTACTTGCCGGGTAAACAGCCCCTGGACAGCCCGCCAGGCCCGAAACCGCAGGACTCAACCGCGACACTTTGCCGACCGATGAACGCGCTCGAACATCAACTGGATTACGTTTTTGGCGATACCGTGCCCGGACCGGGCAGCGTGCAGGAAGTCGCGCCGGGCATCAAGTGGCTGCGCATGCCGCTGCCGTTCGCGTTGGACCACATCAACCTGTGGCTGCTGCGCGATACGCTGGACGGACGCGACGGCTGGACCGTGATCGATTGCGGGATCGCCAGCGACAGCGTGAAGGCGCACTGGGAAACGATTTTTGCCACCGCGCTCGAAGATCTGCCGGTGCTGCGCGTACTGGTCACGCATTTTCACCCTGATCATTTGGGACTGGCCGACTGGATCTGCCAGGGCGGCGATCAGCGGCGCTGGAACGTGCGCGTCTGGATGACGCTTGGCGAATACCTGATGGGCCGGGTGTTGACCGCCAGCGGCGCCGAGGATTCGAGCGCGGGCGGCGCGGCGGCGGCGCGCTTCTTTACGCGGCATGGGCTGACGACACCGGAATGGATCGATGGCATCGCCAAGCGCAAAGGCTACTACAAGCGCCTCGTGCCGTCGGTGCCGCAGCAATACCAACGCCTGCGGGACGGCGACACGATGACGATCGGCCCGCGCGCCTTTCGCGTGATTACGGGCTTCGGGCATTCGACCGAGCATTGCGCGCTGTATTCGGATAGCGATCACCTGCTGATTTCAGGTGACATGGTGCTGCCGCGCATTTCCACCAATGTGTCGGTGTCGGAGATGGAGCCGCAGGGCGACCCGGTGGGCCAGTATCTCGATTCGCTGTCCCGCTACGAGCCGCTGCCGGACGATACGCTGACGTTGCCGTCGCACGGCAAGCCGTTTCGCGGCCTGCACGCGCGGATCAAGCAGTTGCGTGATCATCACGCGGCGCGCCTCGCCGAGGTGCGCGTAGCGTGTGAACGCGCGCCGCAGAGTGCTGCCGAAATCGTGCCGATCATGTTTCGCCGTGAACTCGACCTGCACCAAATGACCTTCGCGATCGGTGAGGCGCTGGCACACCTGCACTGGCTGTGGCGCCGTGGCGAAGTCGAACGGCTGATCGACGGCGTGCCAGCTAACGGCGACGACGACAGCCATGACCATGGAAACGCCAACGCCAACCAGGCGGGCGTCGTGCGTTTCGTGCGGCGGCGCGCGCCCTAACGAGCGCGCGCGCCTTGCCGTGCCGGACGCAAGCCCTACTGTACGGCTACCGTCGTGAAGTTCTGCCGTCCGAACGGACTCACGCGGTAACCGCTGACGTTCCCGCGTGTCAGCGCGAACGCCGTCGGATACGCGAGCGGAATCCACAACGCCTTGTCATGGATCAACTGCTGTGCGTCCTGATAGGCTTTTGTGCGCTGGGCGCGATCGTTGGTGGACTTGCCGTTTGCGATGAGCTTGTCGAGCTTGCCGTCGCAATAACGTGCGAAATTGATGCCGGACTTCACCGAGGCGCACGAAAACTGCGGCGTCAGGAAGTTGTCGGGATCGCCGTTGTCGCCGGACCAGCCCATGAACAGCATGTCATGCTGTCCCTGCTTCGCCTCCTTGATCAGCTCGCCCCATTCGATCACCTTGACTTGCGCCTTGACGCCGATCTTGGCCAGATCCGCCTGCAGCAACTCGGCGCCGGCCTTCGGGTTCGGATTTAGCACGCTGCCGCCTGGGCGCACCCAGAGGGTAGTCTGAAAGCCATTCGGATAACCCGCATCGGCGAGCAATTTTTTGGCCGCGTCGACGTTGTACGGATACGGCTGGATCGACTTGTCATAGCTCCATGTGTTCGGCGGGTACGGTCCGGTCGCCGGCAACGCGGTATTGCCGAACACGGCTTTCAAATAGGTGGCGCGGTCAAAGGCCATGTTCAGTGCTTGGCGCACCTTGTCGTTGTCGAACGGCTTGTGTTCGGTGTTCAAGGCGACGAAGGCGGTCATGAAGGCCGGCGTTTGCACGACCTTCAGCGTCTTCTGTTCCTGCGCCGCGAGGACGTCCTGAGGCTTCGGCGAGAGCGCGATCTGACATTCGCCGGTCTTCACTTTTTGCATCCGCACCGACGCGTCCGGTGTGATCGCGTAGATCAGGCGGTCCACCTTCGGCTTGCTGCCCCAGTAGGTCGGATTGACGTCGTAGCGAATGACGGCGTCTTTGGTGTAGCTTTTCAGCACGAATGGGCCGGTGCCGATCGGCTTCGCATTCAGGTCGGCCTGCTTGCCGGTTTTTTCCAACTGCGCGGCGTATTCGGCCGAGTAGATCGATGCGAACGGCATAGTCAGGATCGGCACGAAGGTCGCATCGGGCGCGGTCAGCGTGAACTTGACCGTGTGGTCGTCGACTTTCGTCACGGCCCGCACCAGCTTGTTCAAACCCAGCGACTGCGAATGCGGAAAACCGCTGGGTCCCGCGACCTTGTGCCACGGATTGTTCTCGTCGAGCATCCGCGTGAAGGTGAAGACGACGTCGTCGGCGTTCAGCGGGCGGGTCGGCTTGAAATAGTCGGTGCTCTGGAAGCGAACGTCAGGACGCAGGTGAAAGGTCACGGTCAGGCCGTCGCTGCTGACGTCCCATTTGTCGGCGAGCGATGGCGCGAGCTGACCGGTGAGTTCGTCGTAGCTGACCAATTGATTGAAAATCACGTCGCCCGATGCATTGGACGTTGTCAGCGAGTTGAACTGAACCACGTCGAAGCCGTCCGGGCTCGCTTCGGTGCACACGGTCAGCGTCTTCGCTTGCAGTAGGGCCGGCGCAGCGGCAATCGCCACGGCGAGCGTGAAGACAACGTGTTTCAAACGCATAGATTCTCCCAAGTTTGGCATTGTTCGATGGGTACGGTTGGGCTTAGCCGGTCCCGCGGGGCTTGCGGGGTGCGCGCACGAACAGCGCGTCGTACAGCCAGCGCGGCATCACGTGCAGCAGCTTCGCCACGACGCCCATCTGCCATGGAAACGTAGCATATCGCCTGCGCGCGGCGATCGCCGCGGCGCTTTGCGCGGCAAAGCGATCGGGGTCCATCAGAAACGGCATCGGGTATGGATTAGCGTCGGTCATCGGCGTGCGGATATAGCCGGGCGCGATAGTCACGACCGCCACACCTTGCGGGCGCAGTTCGACGCGCAACGCTTCCAGGTATCGCGTCGCCGCCGCCTTGGACCCGCTGTAGGCCCCCCCGCCCGGCAGGCCACGCACGCCGGCAACGCTGGCGATGCCGACCAGCGTGCCGGCCCGCGCCGCCGTCATCGGGCCGACGAATGGCTCGAACGTCGCCACCATGCCGAAGTAATTCGTGTCCATTATGGCGCGGAACGCCTCCAGGTCGCCGTGGCCCGTCAGCGTGCCGGCGCTGATGCCGGCGTTCGCGATGACCACATCCGGCAAGCCGTACTGGGCGATGAACTGTGCAGCGGCGCGCGCCAGCGCGTCGGCATCGCGCACGTCGAGCGCGTAGGTCGAAACGGGTGTCTCGGGGAAGCGGGTCCGGCATTCGTCGACCAACGCGGCGAGCGCGTCGCCACGTCGCGCCACCAGGCCCAGCGTCGCGCCCTCTCGGGCGTAGTGGCGGGCGAGCGCGAGGCCAATGCCGCTGGATGCGCCGGTCAAGAATACTTTCAAGCGGGACCTCGGGACGCTCGCCTGTGTCACCTGATTCAAGCCGGCAGGTTGGGGCGGGGAAGGGCGGCACGCGGCGAGGCGTGCCTAAACCGGATGGTTCGCGTCACATCTTGTTGGCGCGAATTTGCTTGACCAGGTAGTCGAGCACTTGCAGCGTGCCGTCCAGACTGTTGGTCTGCGCCGGGCCGGTTTCGTACTTGCCTTGTACCGCCAGCGTCGGCACGCCGTCGATGCGGTAGTCGTTGACCATCTGGGTGGTCCGCTTCAAGCCGCTGGCCACCGTGAACGAGTTATAGGCGTCGAGGTATTTCTTCTTGTCGACACCCTGCGTGGCCAGGAAGGTCGCTTGCGCTTCCGGGGTCTGCAGGTAGTTGTGATTCACGTGGATTTCCCGGAACACGGCCGGCGTCAGCTTGTCGTCCAGGCCGAGCGACTGCAGCGCCAGCAACATTTTCGAGTGCGGGGTGAAGTCGTCGCGAAACGCGACCGGCACGCGCCTGAAGACCACGTCCGGGCCCTGTTGGGCCTTCCATTTTTCGAGGTACGGGTCGAATTCATTGCAGTGGGGGCAGCCGTACCACATGAATTCGATCACCTCGATCTTGCCCTTGGGCACATCGGTCGGCTGAGCCGTCGGCAATACCACGTAGTCCTGTCCCGCGACCGGCGCGGACGGCGAAGCATGCGCCAGCGAGATCACGCCGACCGCCAAACCCAAGGTGACACACAACGCACGGAAGAATTTTTTCATGTTGACCTGTGACAAAAAACAGCAATGACATGACGCCCGGACGATGCTTCCACGCGGATCAGACGTGTGGACGATGCCGGGGCGACGCCAGTTAAGACCGAACGACCTGCCCAATGGTACATGGGTCGCGCGAATGTGCACGCATGCGCCTCGGTGCGCATCGCGTGCCCAGGTTTCACTGCTTGGTGAAGCGGATCACGGCGGTGTCGACTCCGGAGTCGGACAGGTGCTGCCGTGCGCTGTTCATATCGTCGAACTTGGCGAACGGGCCGATGCGCACGCGATAGTACGTCACGCCTCCGGCGTCTCGGTGCGAGACCTTGGACTCGAAGCCCTGCAGCGCCAGTCTTGCGCGCTGCTGCTCGGCGTCCTGCTCAGTCTTGTACGCGCCCACCTGGAGGAAGTAGCCGGTATTCGCGTCGGCCGGCGCGATGCCGGGCGCTGGCGTGGCGTTGGGCTTCGCGGGCGTCGTTTTGGTCTGCGCGGTCGCGGGTGCGTTGTTTGACGGCGCCGGCGCCGACGCGCCCCGGGGCACGACGGACGGCTTGTTCGTCTGCGCGGGCGCGCTCGAGGCGTCGTTATTGGCCGTGCCGGCGGTGGCGTTGCCGGTCGGCGGCACTTCGACGATTTGCGGTTCGTCGAGCAGGCCGCCGGATTGCGACTGGTTGGACGTTTGGCCGGGCGCGGTATTGGTCGGCGCGGGTTGCACCGCCTGCGTCACCGCCTGGCCGGGCGACTTGCCCTGCAGCACGCGATTCGGATCGAATGCCGACTGGCTGGCGCTCGAATCGGGCGCGGGCGGCGTGCTTTTCGCGACGAACGGCGTTGGCGCGCGCGTAATGTACAGCGCAACCACCACCGCGATTGCGAGTCCGACGATCAGTCCCAACACGATACCGAGGAACGTGCCCCCGCCTTGTGTCGAACTTGGCTTGGAAGACCGACGTGCTTTTGCCATCTTGCGAATTACCCTGCGTAGAGCCTTGGTGAGTGACGCGTAACTAGCAGTAAGGGGCGTTGACTGAGCGCAAGCGAGCGTCAAATCAAGCGGCCCCATTATACGGCGCTACGGTGCTACAGCGACCGCGTTACATCTTGTCCGGCGCCGATACGCCGATCGTCGCCAGGCCGTTCTTCAGCACCTGGCGCGTCGCCGCCAGCAGCGCCGCGCGTGCGAGGCGTTGAGCGGCGTCATCGACCAGCACGCGTTCGGCGCGGTCGTTGTAGAACGAATGAAACTCGCCAGCCAGGTCGCGCAGATAGAACGCCACCGCGTGAGGCGCCAGCTCGCTTGCCGCGGCAGCCAGCATGTCGGGATATTCGGCGAGCTTTTGCAGCAGCGATTTCGCGCGCTCGGTGGACAGCGGCGTCAAGTCGGCGCCGGACAAGTCCTCGGGATCGTTCGGGAAGCGCGTGCGCAGTTCGTTCAGCACCGAGTTGATGCGCGCGTGCGCATACTGCACATAGTAGACGGGGTTCTCGTCGTTTTGTTTCAGCGCCAGGTCGATGTCGAAGATGAACTCGGTGTCCGCCTTGCGCGAGATCAGGAAGAAGCGCACGGCGTCGCGGCCCTTGCGGATCGCCTCGCCAGCCAGATCCTCGGGCGACAGCGAGGCGGCGCTCTCGTCGGCGTTGCCGCCGCCCGACCAGACGATCAGATCGCGCACGGTCACGTAGCTGCCGGCGCGCTTGGAAATTTTCACTTCCTGAGCGTCGCGCATCACGCGGACCATCGTGTTGAGCACGTAGTCCGGGTAGC
>Ga0310811_10012632_pt1 | contig 10966 bp, 10 predicted proteins | sample YCmetagenome_FD_207642 | JGI IMG/M metagenome (GOLD analysis project Ga0310811, IMG submission 207642) | Soil microbial communities from experimental microcosm in Duke University, North Carolina, United States - YC | ecosystem: Engineered > Artificial ecosystem > Soil microcosm > Unclassified ...
ATCGAGCCGGGTGAGTGGCGCGCGCTGGCGCTGGCGTACGCGAAGGGACACGTGCCCGACTACCAGATGGCCGCGCTGCTCATGGCGTGCTACCTGCGCGGGCTCGACCGCGCCGAGACGGCGGCGCTGACCGAGGCGATGCTCGCGAGCGGCGAACGCTTCGACCTGTCGCACCTCGGTCGACCGCGCGTCGACAAGCACTCCACCGGCGGTGTGGGCGACAAGGTCTCGCTCGTGCTTGCGCCGCTCGTCGCATCCCTCGGTGTGGCGGTACCGATGATGTCCGGACGATCGCTCGGGCATACCGGTGGCACGCTGGACAAGCTCGAATCGATTCCCGGCTTTCGCACCGACTTGTCGCTGGAGGAGGCGCGACGACAGCTCGACGACATCGGCTGCGTGCTGATGGGCCAGACGCCGGAGATCGCGCCGGCCGATCGCAAGATGTACGCGCTGCGCGACGCGACCGCGACTATCGAGTCGCTTCCGCTGATGGCGGCCAGCATCATGAGCAAGAAGCTCGCGGAGGATCTGACGGGCCTCGTGCTCGACGTCAAGCGCGGCAGCGGTGCGTTCCTGCCCGATCTCGATCGCGTGTTGTCGCTCGCCGAAGTGATGATCAAGCTCGCCGCCGATCACGGCTGCGCCTGCGTCGCGCTCGTGACGGCAATGGACCGCCCACTCGGTCGCGCCTGCGGCAACGCCCTCGAAGTCGAGGAAGCGGTCGCCGCGCTCAAGGGCGAGGGCCCGCCCGACCTGATGTCGGTGACCTACGCGCTCGGGGCGGAGATGCTCGTGCTCGCGAAAGTTGCGGACGACACCGACGCGGCGCGGCGCGAGCTCGAGAAAGCCATCGGCACCGGCCGCGCCGCGGAGACGTTCCAAAGGATCATCGAATCGCAGGGCGGGAACCCCGGTGTCGTCGACGATCCTTCCGTCCTGCCGCAGGCCGCCGAGTGTGAGCTGTTCACGGCGCCTCGCCGTGGCTTCGTCGCGCGGGTCGATCCCAAGGCCATCGGGCGCGCCATCGTCGCGATGGGCGGCGGCCGCACGCGCGTCGACGACGTCGTCGATCCGGCGGTCGGGTTCGTCGTGACGGCGCGCCCCGGCGACTGGGTCGAGGCCGGTGAGCCGCTGGCGACGATCTTCTCGCGCGATCGCGCCGGCATCTCGATCGGCCGACATGGGTTGCGCGCCGCGCTCGTCATCGCCGACGAGGCCGAGCCGCCGCTGCCCCTCGTGTCGCACCGCGTGACGGCCAACGGCCCGGAGCCGTACCCGACCGAATGAGTTGCGCCGTGGTCGCGCCCTATTGAAGTTTCCTGATTCAGTTCCGTTGCGCCTGCATCGACACCCGAGGATTCATGCCGCCTAAAATCGCCCGCCTTGCCGGATTCGGAGCGTTCGGCGCCTGCGTCGCGTTCGTCGCTCTGTTCATCCTCATCGCTTACGCGAGCCGCCACACCGCCACCGGCGGCATGATGACGGCGCTGTCCGTGGTGACCTGGATCTCGGTCGGCATGGTGGTCATCGCACTCATCGTGGTGCACGTCGCGATCGGCAAGCAGCTGCTCTACATCGGAAGCGGCGACCGCCCGCGCGGGGTATGATCGCCTGATGGCGGGCACGCCCGTGCTTTCGGTCGGCCGCGCACGGCTGACGCCGGACAATCCATTCGCCGAGCCGAGCCCACTGCCGTTCGGGGCGCCGCGGTTCGACCGTATTCGCGACGAGCATTACGGTCCGGCGATCGAGGAGGGCATTCGCCGCCATCTCGCAGAGGTCGACGCGATCGCGCACCAGGCTGCGGCGCCGACATTCGAGAACACGATCGTGGCGCTCGAGCAGTCGGGGCGGCTGCTGTCGCGCGTCGTGAAAGTGTTCGACGCCATCACCTCCGCGAACACCAACGAATACTTGCAGGAGGTGCAGGCGGAAACGGCGCCGCGGCGCGCGGCGCACTACGACGCCGTCTATCTCGACGACACGCTCTTCGCGCGCGTCGACACGATCTACCGGCAGCGTGCCGCGCTCGGTCTCACGCAGGAGGAGCACTATCTCGTCGAGCGGTATCACGAGGAGTTCGTGCGCGCCGGGGCACGCCTTTCGGCGGCCGACAAGACACGGCTGCGCGCGCTGAACGAGGAAGAGTCCTCGCTCACGACCGAGTTTCAGAACCGGCTCCTCGCCGCGACCAAGGCCGGGGCCGTCATCATCGACGACGTGTCCGAGCTCGACGGCTTGCGCGACGCCGAGATCGCGGCCGCGGCCGAGGCCGCCCGGGATCGTGGCCTCGACGCCCGCTGGGTGCTGCCGCTCCAGAACACGACGCAGCAGCCGATGCTGCAGTCGCTCCGCCGAAGCGACGTGCGACGACGCCTCTTCGAGGCATCGGTTCACCGCGCCGATCGCGCCGGCGAATACGACACCCGCGGCCTCATCGCGCGACTCGCCGGACTCCGCGCCGAGCGCGCCGCGCTACTGGGCTATCCGTCGGCCGCGGCGCACGTGCTCGAGGACCAGATGGCGAAAACGCCGGACGCCGCCGCCAAGCTGTTGAGCGACGTCGGCCGCGCCGCCGCGGCGAAGGCGCGACACGAAGCCGAGAAGATTCACGAAGTCGTACAGCGATCGGGGGGCGACGCGCTCGAACCATGGGATTGGCAGTACTTCGCCGAACAGGTGCGGCAGGCCGAGTACGATCTCGACGAATCGCAGATCCAGCCGTACTTCGCGGTCGATCGCGTCCTCCACGACGGCGTGTTCTACGCGGCGGCCCTCCTGTATGGTCTCGCCTTCAAGGCACGCAACGACATCCCGGTGTATCACCCGGACGTCTGCGCGTTCGAGGTGTTCGACGCGGACGGCAGCTCGCTCGCGCTGCTCTACTCGGACCTCTTCAAGCGCGACAACAAGAGCGGCGGCGCCTGGATGGACACGTTCGTGGACCAGTCGGACTTGCTGGGCACGAAGACGGTGGTGTTCATGGTCGCGAACTTTTCCAAGCCGGCGCCGGGCCGGCAGGCGCTGCTCACGTTCGACGAAGTGACCACGATGTTCCACGAGTTCGGGCACGTGCTGCACGGGATGCTGGCCCGTGTGCAGTATCCACTCCTCGCCGGGACGAACGTGCCGCGGGATTTCGTGGAGTTCCCCTCGCAGTTCAACGAGCATTGGGCCCTCGATCCGTTGGTCGTCGCGAACTACGCGCGGCATTACGTGACCGGCGAGCCGATGCCGGCGGCGCTCATCGACAGAATCAAGAAGGCGCGAACCTTCAATCAGGGATTCGCGCTCACCGAGTACATCAAGGCAGCAGTGATCGATATGGCCTGGCACACGCTGCCGGAGTCCGGCGTGCCGCTCGACGCGGCGCGGTTCGAGACGTACGCGCTCGAGCGATCCGGGCTGCCGCTGCCGGCCGTACCGCCCCGCTATCATTCGACGTACTTCGCACACATCTGGATTGGTGGCTATGCCGCCGGCTATTACGCGTATCTCTGGGCCGAAGTGCTGGATCATGACGCATACGCCTGGTTCCTGGAGCGCGGCGGCTTGACGCGCGAGAACGGCCAGCGCTTCCGCGACATGATCCTCTCGAAGGGCGGCACCGAGGAACCCGCGGCCATGTACCGTGCGTTCCGGGGCCGCGATCCGCGCATCGATCCGCTGCTCGCCGAACGCGGCCTCGAGCACGCGCCAACCGACTTCTGATCGCGGTCACTCGCGAATGAAGAAAATTCTCATCGCGCTCCTCGTGCTCATCGGCATCGCCTGCGTGTGGGTGATCGCGACGTACGCCACGCGGAACCCGGAGCACCGGGACCTCGATGCCGCGGCGCGGCGCGGCGCGCCCGGCCGGTTCATCCGGCTGTCCGACGGAATCACGCACTATCAGATCGACGGCCCGGACTCGGGACGCACGGTGGTGCTCGTGCACGGGTTCTCCGTCCCGTACTACATCTGGGATTCGACGGCCGCCGCACTCGCCGGTGCGGGGTACCGCGTCGTCCGCTACGACGAATACGGCCGCGGATGGTCGGACCGACCGAACGTACCGTACACGGCGGACCTGTTCGACCGGCAGATCGCACAGCTGCTCGACTCGATCGGTATTCACGCGCCGGTCGACCTTGCCGGCGTTTCCGCGGGCGGCGCGGTCGTCGCCACGTTTGCGTCGCGGCATCCCGTGCAGGCACGGTCCGTCGTGCTCGTCGATCCCGTGGCCGGCGGACGAGGCGGCGTGCCGTTCCCGTTCGATCTTCCCGGGGTCGGTCCGATGTTCTGGCAGGCGTTCGTCGTTCCAAAGATGGCCGACGGGCAGATGACCGACTTTGCGCACCCGGAGCGCTTTCCGAAATGGGTCGACCGTTACCGTGACCAGATGCAATACCGCGGTTTTGGTCACGCGTTGCTGGCCAGCCGGCGCGGCAGCGCGGGTGTGCAGCTCGATTCCGTCTACCGTGCGCTGGCGTCGGCGGGCGTCCCGGTCCTGCTGTTGTGGGGCACCCAGGACAAGACGGTACCGTTCGCCAACAACGCGTCGGTGCGGGCGGCCATTCCGAGCGTGGAGTTTCACGCCATCGGCGATGCCGGCCATCTGCCGATCCTGGAGCGCGCGGCCCTGGCGGACTCGCTGATATTACAGTTTCTGGCGCGCCACCCGGGCCGCTGAGACTGAACGCCTGACCGGCAGGCTCCATGAGCAACGTGCACCCCGAGACGCGCGCGTACGGCATCGCGCCCACGGCATACCGGCTCCCCGAGGCTACGCACATCGGGCGAGTGCGACTCCAGGTTGCCGACCTCGATCGTTCGGTCGCGTTTTACGAATCGGTCATCGGCTTCCGCGTCGCGCGCCGAACGGAATCGGTTGCCTGGCTCGCGGCGCGCGACGACGATCGTGTTCTCGTCGAGCTGCACGAGAAACGCGGTGTGCGGCCGATGGCACGACGCGGGCTGATCGGCTTGTACCACTACGCGATCCTGCTGCCCGATCGCGCTGCCCTCGGACGGTTCCTGCAGCATCTGGCGGATCTCGGCGTGCGCGCCGGAATGTCCGACCACTTCGTGAGCGAGGCGATCTATCTCTCGGATCCCGACGGACTGGGCATCGAGGTCTACGCCGACCGTCCGCGGAGCGCATGGCGCGTCGACGACCGGCAGCTCGCGATGACGACCGTGCCGCTCGACGCGCCGGACCTCGTGCGCGCCGCGGCGGGACAGCCGTGGACCGGGGCGCCCGCGGGCACGACGATCGGACACGTGCACCTGTACGTGCGCGACATCGACGAGGCTGCCGCGTTCTATCACGACGCGCTCGGCTTCGACAAAGTCGTGTGGAACTACCCTGGCGCGCTGTTCCTGTCGGCGGGCGGATACCATCATCACCTGGGCACGAACACGTGGGCGGCGGAAGCGCCGACGGCGACGGACGACGACGCCCGGCTGCTCGACTGGGAGCTGGTGCTTCCCGATGATGCCGATGTTCGTGCCGCGGCGGAGAGCCTCCAGGCGCGTGGCTACCCGGCGGTCGTCGGGGAGCATGAGGCCGTGACTCGGGACCCGTGGGGAACCAGCCTCCGCCTCGTCAGCGCTTCGCACTGACGGCCGCGGCGCCAATCAGTCGCGCAGCTTTTCGATCAGCTTTGGCAGGAACGAAAGCGCGACCAGCAGCAGCATCACCACGCCGGCGACGAGAAACGCGCGCGAGTCGCTGCGCTCGAATCCGGCGGCAATCCGGTCGCCGACGTACACCGCCAGCAGCGTGCCCGGAATGACGCCAACCGCCGTCCCGGCGAGAAATTGCAGGAAAGGCAATCGACTGGTTCCGGCAGCATAATTAAAGATTCCGAATGGAACGATGGGCAGCAGCTGCACGCGAAGCGTGGTGAGGAACGCGCTCCCGCGACGGAGCGCGTGCAGCTTCTGCGAGTATCGGCCAAGCAGTCGATGCGCCGGCCCGGACCACACGCCGCGGGCGAGCCAATAGCCGGCCGTCGCGCCGATCAGCGACGCGCCCCACACGAACACGCTGCCACGCATGATCCCGAACACCGCGCCCGCGCCGTACGCCAGCGGCGAGACCGGCGTGGCGAAGGCTGCCGCCGTTGCGTAGACCAGCACGAAAAACGGCGACAACCACGGGAGTCCCTGAACCCGATCGGCCGCGCTGGTCAATTGCTGCGGATTCTTGAGCTTGAAGTAGCCGAGCCGCCACGCGACGACGACGAGCGCGGCAAGCAGGAGCGTCGGGGCCACGAGGCGCAGCCAGTCCGTTGGCCTCGGCTTCTCTGGTTCGTGCGCCATTCAGGCGGTCAAACCGTGATAACCAACGGCATCACTCGACGACGAGAAAACCAATGCCGCCCTTCTGCCCGTGACCGAACCCGTGATTCACGAACGGGAACTCGCCGGGGATGTCACAGGTGAGCTCGAAGCACATGCCGCCGCCGGGCGCCACGCCCCAGGTCTGCACGCCGCGGATCGCCGTCGCCGGGGGCGCGCCGAGGTAAACCGTATCGAACTGGTCGCCGACGACGTGGAAGTTGCAGGAATGCGTGGGGCCGGCATTCACCACCCAGAACCGGACGCGCTCACCGACTTTCGCATGCAACGGCGCGTGAATGTACTGGTCGGGGCGTCCGTTGAACACGACCAGGTCGGGAAGCGTCGACAGCATTTTCTGATAGTCGAACGATCGCGCACCGGCGCCCGCGGCAGCGAGGTACAGCTCCGATTGAACGAGCACGAATTCTCGCGCCTGCGGCAGCGGCTCGCGCGGCGAAACCACGATGGCGCCGTACATCCCGGAGCCGATGTGCATGAGCACCGGTGATGTGCCGCAGTGATACATGAAAGCGCCCGCGTACTTCGGTTTGTACGAGTAGGTGACCGATTGTCCCTTGGTCACCGAGCGGAACGCCTCCTTGGGGTTGATCTGCGCCGCATGAAAGTCCATCGAGTGCGGCACGTCGACTTCGTTGGTCAGCGTGAACTCGACCGTGTCGCCGACGCGGCAGTGCACGATGGGACCGGGCGTGTCCCCCTCGAACGTCCATGCCGCGACGACGGTGTCGTCCGAGATGCGAACCGGCGCCTCGCGCGCGTGCCAGTGCAATTGCACGCGGCCGTCTTGCAAAAGCGGCGGAAGCTCGGGCGCGTAGCGATGAAAGGGAATGTCGGTTGGCGCATTGGCCGGCACGGTCGTCTTGCCGTTGTGCGGTCGACCTTTGAGAACGGCCGTGTCGAGGCGGCTGTCCGAGTTGTGCGCCGCCGGACCACCCTGGCCACGGTTCCCGTTCGAACCGTTGCCGCTCGTCGTGTCCTGGCGTTGAGTCGTGCCCGGAGTGCAAGCGGCGAAAGCGGCGGGCAGCGCGAGGGAAAGCGTCGACGCTCGGGCGAGAAAGGTGCGCCGGGTCGTCGACGCGAGCACTGCGTTCTCGGAAGCTGATTCCTCGGGCAGCTCGGACAGGCGAATCGGCGTCGGCTCGGTCATGCCTGATCTCCGCGGTGGCTGAGCGACTCGAAACATGCCACGCACGGGCCCGGCATCACAGGGCGATGCGGGCCCGAACGAGCGGTCGACCCGCCATGTCCTCGGCTGTTGCCGATGGGGCGTGGCTCAGGTCGAGCAATCCAATTCGTCGTCCCGCGAGCGCCGGGCCTTCGGGCACCGGGCGCATGGGCGGCGGCGAGCTGATCGAGCTTGGTGCGCAGGTCGAAAAGAACGTGGTGCAACCGATCAGAGCCGCACGCCTCACGATCTTGCCAACGTGCACGCTGCTCATTGGCGGCCTCCGAAATGGACGTGTGAGTCGGATCACCAATGCAAGCGTCGATCCCGGGCACGCCTGATCATAGACGCGCGCGACGCAGCAGCTGAGCGTTCACGGCCACGATGATCGTGCTCAACGACATGAGCACCGCGCCGATCGCCGGGCTCAGCACCAAGCCCCAGCGCTCGAGCACGCCGGCGGCGAGTGGAATGGCCACGATGTTGTAGCCGGCTGCCCACCAGAGGTTCTGCTTCATCTTGCGGTACGTGGCCTTGCTCAGCGCGACGATCCGCGGCACGTCGCGCGGATCACTCCGCACCAGCACGATGTCGCCGGCTTCAACCGCGACGTTCGTTCCGGCCCCGATCGCGATGCCGACGTCGGATGTGAGCAGGGCCGGCGCGTCATTCACGCCGTCACCCACCATTGCCACGCGTTTGCCTTGACGCTGCAGCTCCCTGATCCGGGAGGCCTTTTCATCCGGCAGGACCTGCGCGAATACGGTGTCGATGCCGAGCTCCTTCGCGACCGATTCGGCGACTGGCCGTGCGTCGCCGGTGAGCATCACGACCTCGATGCCATCTCGGTGCAGTCGACGAACCGCGTCGGCGGACTCCGGACGAACCGCGTCCGCGACGGCGAACGCCGACAGAACACGATCGCCCTCGACGAGATACACGGCGCTTTGGCCGAGACGTCCCGCCTCGTCGGCCAGTTCGCGAAGGAGCAAAGGCGGCTGGACGCCAAGACGCGCCAGCAGGTTCGGTCCGCCCACAGACAGTCGTCGACCCTCGACGAGCGCCTCCGCGCCGCGGCCGGGGATTGCCGTGAATTCGCTGGCATGCGGCACCGTGACACCACGCTCTCGCGCGCTGGCCACGACCGCGCGCGCCACGGGGTGCTCGGAGTCCTGCTCGACCGCCGCGGCCAGTCCCAGCGCCTCGTTCTCGTCGGTTCCATCGTCGCCGCGCATGTCGACCACACGGTGCTCGCCGCGCGTCAGCGTTCCCGTCTTGTCGAACACGACGGCGGTCACGTTGCGCGCTTCCTCGAGCCCGCGCCGGTCGCGCACCAGCAAGCCACTGCGTGCTCCGACGGTCGTGGAGATCGCCACGACGAGCGGAACTGCGAGGCCGAGCGCGTGAGGACACGCGATGACGAGCACCGTCACAACCCGCTCGACAATGAAGGACGTGGGAGCCATGAGCACCGCCCACGCGATCGCGGTGAGTATTGCCGAGCCCACGGCGATGATGGTGAGAAAGAAGGCAGCGCGATCCGCGAGCACCTGCGCTCGCGAACGCGACTGCTGCGCCTGCGTCACCAGGCGCATGATGCCGGCGAGCGCAGTGCGGTCTCCCGTCTTCGTGACGTGCACGCGCAGCGAACCGTCGCCGTTCACCGTACCCGCGATGACCTCGTCTCCGGTGTGCTTCTCGACGAGCCGCGACTCTCCGGTGATCATCGACTCGTTCACCGCGCTGCGGCCCTCGCGCACGACGCCGTCGGCGGGAACGCTCGCGCCAGGTCGGACGAGCACCAGATCGCCATCGTGCAGCTCGGTCAGCGGGATGTCGACCGGCTGGCCATCGTCGAGTCTCGTCGCCGTGTTCGGCAGCAGCTTCGCGAGTTCATGGAGTGCACCCCGCGCCTGGGTGATCGAGCGCATCTCCATCCAATGGCCGAGCAGCATGATCGTGACGAGCGATGCGAGCTCCCACCAGAGCGGCATTCCGCTGAAGCCGAACGTGACCATCATACTGAACGCGAACGCCACCGAGATGGCGAGCGCGATGAGCGTCATCATCCCCGGTCGCCGGTCGGCGAGTTCCTGCCAGGCTCCTTGCAGGAACACCCAGCCGCCGTAGAAGAACACGGCCGTCCCGAAGATCACTGGAATCCAGCGTGCGCCCGGAATGACCGGCGGGCGGAACCCGAGCAGGCGCGGGATCATCTCGCCCCAAACGAGCGTTGGAATCGTCAGGACGAGAGTGAGCCAGAATTTGCGCCGGAACATCTCGACGGAGTGTCCGGCATGCCTGTCGTGCCCTTCATGATGCTGCGCACCGGCGTGCACGTGATGGGTCTCGTGCCCCTGGTGCGATGTGTCGGCGTCCCCGTGGTTCATCACTTATGATCGTCGCGTCATGAGCGGATCGCGAGGCGGGCTTAGTTGCCTGTGTCCGGAAGGTCTCTCGACGTCATCGGATGACCGAACTCGTCGCGGGCAGGCTCGACGTGGGTAAGGTGAACCCGTACAAGCCGCCTCCCGAAAGCTGACGGAATTCCGTCATTCGGGGGCTACAATTCGGCAGTCTTGGGGTACGTATCAAGCCAATGCGTCGCCGATCTCTCGTCCACCGCCTGACAGCGCTGTTCTCCAGCGCACTGCTGCTCCAGCTTCCATTGCTGGGCGCAAGCGCGCGTTGCCGCATGCACGGCGAGGACGCGGCGACGGGATCCGCGCATGGTGCCGCCCAGGCGCACGCAGCTCATGCCGCTCATGCGACGGCGACCGGACATGTGGCTGCCGTTGGCGAGTCGTCGCGCACGTCGCGCGGTCCGTGCGACACAGCGTCGTCGGGAGCATCGTGCGATGCACCCTGGCCCGCGAGCGGTTGTGCGTCGACGTCGGCCTGTGCCGCCGTTGTCAGCATGGCGGCTCCGGCCGCCGCCGCCCGGGTCGATTGCCCCGTGACGCACGCCGCCCGACTCGCGCCATCGGCCGCAATGCCGCGCGGACCGGCGTTCGCGCCCGAGCTGCCTCCTCCGCGCGCCTAGCCTCCCACGCGGAGTGTGCTCCTCACCGATGTGACGGTGAGTCGAGCAGGTGATACGCGCATCGGCTCATGCCGGGCGCTCCTGTGGAGGCTCTAATAAATGCTTGCTCATTGGCGACGGTCGAGCCGTCGCGTAACCGGTGTAGCCCAAGCCCGGTCGGTATTCGCGTTCGTCACCGGTATGGTCATCACGTTGGGTGGTCTCGCGCCCGCTCAGAGCGCGACCAGCGTTCGCCCGCCGAGCGATACGGCAGCGATTCGGCTGGGCGATCTCTATCGCGAGGTGCAGACCGTCAACCCACGTATCGCCGCCGCGCGCTCCCTCGCGCGGGCCGCGCAGGCGCATGTTCCAGGCGCGACGAAGCCGCCCGACCCGCAGCTCCAGCTCGGCTGGATGAACTACTCGCT
>Ga0310811_10012633_pt1 | contig 10966 bp, 8 predicted proteins | sample YCmetagenome_FD_207642 | JGI IMG/M metagenome (GOLD analysis project Ga0310811, IMG submission 207642) | Soil microbial communities from experimental microcosm in Duke University, North Carolina, United States - YC | ecosystem: Engineered > Artificial ecosystem > Soil microcosm > Unclassified ...
ATCGCGGACAGGCCGACCCCGCCGACTCCCCAGACGGCGACGCTCTGCCCTGGCTGCACTTCCGCCGAGTGCAGCACAGCGCCGGCCCCGGTCATCACCGCGCAGCCGATGATGGCCCCGGTGTCCAACGGCGTTCCTTCTGGCGCCTTCACGATGTACTGCTCGTCCGCGACCGTGTGCGAGGCCCAGGTGAACACGCCGCCGGTGGCTGCGGTGTGCCCGTCATCGAACGTGAGGGAGGGACCCTCCGGCGCGCGGTACGGCTCCTGGGGCGAGCGCGGCACCCACGTCACGAGAACCGTGTCGCCGACCGCTACGTGGTTCACCGCGGAGCCGACCGCCGCAACGACGCCGGTCGACTCGTGGCCGAGAAGGCGGTCCGTGGTACGCGGGCGGTGGATCTCGTGCAGCTGGCTGTGGCAGACGCCGGACGCGTACTGCCTGACGATTACCTGGCTGGGGGCAGGGTCAGGGAACGTAAGCTCCTTGACCACGAGGGTGCTCTTCCCTGCGGGCAGCACCGCGATGCGGCCTGATATGGCCATCCTGTTCTCCTCGTCGTTGAGGCTGGTGGGCTGGGGTACGGCCGGGGTCAGCCGGCGGGGCTTTGACTGACGAGGCCACCCGCCAGCCGCTTCTCGATGCCCTCCACCACGAAGTCCATCGCCGCGGCGGCCCCCGGCAGCAGGTCCACCATGGTGAAGAAGCCGTGCATCTGGCCCTCGAACCGCTGGTGCAGCACCGGGACGCGGGCTTTCAGCAGCTGCGTGGCGTAGAGCTCCCCCTCGTCCCGCAGGACGTCGTGCTCGGCGGTGAGGATCACGGCCGGCGGCAGCCGGAGGAAGTTCCGTACCCGCAGCGGCGACGCGTCGGGGTGCAGCCGGGCGGCCGGGTCGGGCGCGTAGTGGTCCCAGAACCAGACCATCGATTCGCGCGTGAGCATCAGCTGGTTGGCCGGGTTGGTGTAGGAGGTGGTGTTCACGTCGCAGTCGGTCACCGGGTAGGCGAGCACCTGCAGCGCGATCGCCGGACCGCCCGCAGCGGCGGCGCGCTGTGCCACTACGGCCGCCAGGTTGCCGCCGGCGCTGTCGCCGGCGACGATCAGCGGCACCGGCTCGCCCGCCAGCTCGGTGACGTGCGCGGCGGCCCACTCCAGCGCCGCCCACGCGTCATCGACGGCGACCGGGAAGCGGTACTCGGGGGCGAGCCGGTAGTCCACCAGGACCACGACGCACCCCGAGCGCTGCGCCAGCCGGAGGCCTACCGCCTCGGCATCGTCGATCGTGCCGAGCACCCACCCGCCGCCGTGATAGTGCACGATGACCGCGCGGGGGTGGGCGTTCGGCGTGAGGATGCGGACGGGGATGTACCCGCCCGATACCTTGACCCGGGTATTGCGCACCGACGCCATCTCCGGTCCGGGCGGCGCCGCCGCGCGCATCGCGGCCATCATGTCGCGCGCCTCTTGCGGTGTCATCTCGTGCAGCGGCTGGGTCCTGTTCGCCGCCATCTGCTGCAGCAGCGCGGTCGTCGCCTCATCCAGTGCCAACTTTTCGTCTCCTTCTGTGTTCGGGGCGGGAGCGCGCTCAGCTGCGGCTGGCCCAGCTATGGCTGCGTGGCGTAAGTGCTGGTCAGGACGAATCCCTCGTAGCCGTTCGCGGCGATCTCAGCGCACTTGGTGCGGTAGTTGCCGACACCGCCGACGTAGGGCAGGAACAACCGGGGCTTGCCGGGAATGTTGGCGCCCATGTACCACGACGCGGCTTTCGGGAAGAGGGTCAAGGCCGCGACGTCCTGCACATGCTGCGTCCAGGCGGCCGTCGCGGGCTCGGTGGCTTCGATGCCGTCGAGGTCGCGCTCGCGCAGCCAGGCCAGGCAGTCGCTGATCCACTCCACGTGCTGCTCGATCGACACCGGCATGTTGGACAGCACCGACGGGCTGCCGGGACCGGTGATCGTGAACAGGTTGGGAAAGCCGGGAACCGACAGGCCCAGGTACGTCCGGGGGCCCGCCTCCCACGCGGCGTCCAGCGGCTGCCCGCTTCGGCCGCGGATGCCGAGCGCCTGCAGCGGCCCGGTGAGCGCGTCGAACCCGGTCGCGTAGATGATCATGTCCAGGTCGTGGTGGCCGCCGCTGGTCTTGATGCCGGTCGGCGTGATCTCCTCGATCGGCGTTCGCTTGAGGTCGACCAGCTTCACGTTGGGCTGGTTGAAGGTCTCGTAGTAGTTGGTGTCGAGCGGCAGCCGCTTGGAGCCGAGCGGGTACCCCCACGGCTTGAGCATCTCGGCGACCTCGGGGTCGTGGACAGTCGCGTCGATCTTCGCCCGGACGAAGTCCGCCGCGGTCTTGTTCGCCTCCTCGTTCGACATCACGTCGCCGAAGATGCCCGCCGCGAAGATGAAGCCGCCCGCGCCCCAGCCGGCTTCGAAGGCCGCCACGCGCTCTTCCGGCGACACCTCAAGCGCGGACACCGTGCTCGGCACGTACGGGATCCCGCCCTGGGACTCCCGTCCACGGCGCCGCCATTCGGGGTAGTTCTTCCGCCACAGCTCGACCATCTGCTGGTCCAGCGGCCCGTTCTCAGCCGGGATGGTGAACTGCGCGGTGCGCTGGAAGACTGTCAGGTGCCCGGCAGTCTGAGCGATCACCGGGATCGCCTGGATGCCGGAGGCCCCGGTCCCGATGATGCCGACCCGCTTGCCGGTGAAGTCCACCGGCTTGGTGGGCCACTGCCCGGTGTGCAGCGAGACGCCTCCGAAGCTGTCCGCGCCCGGGAACTCAGGGCGGTTCGCCGTGGACAGGCAGCCGACCGCGGTGATGACGTACCGTGCCGTCACTGTGTCACCCTGCTCGGTCCGCAGCGTCCACAGGTTCGCTGCCTCGTCGTACTCAAGCGAGTTCACGCGCGCGCCGAACGTGAATTCCTTGCGCAGGTCGAGCCGGTCGGCCACGTGCTCCAGGTAGCGCAAGATCTCCGGCTGCTCCGGGTAGCGCTCCTTCAGCGGCCACTCCTGCTCGACGTCCGTCAGGAACGAGTAGGAGTAGTACATGATCTCCGAGTCGCAGCGCGCGCCCGGGTAGCGGTTCCAGTACCAGGTTCCGCCCACTCCGTCGCCCTGCTCGAACCCGTGGACCGAGAATCCCTGCTCGCGCAGCCGGTGCACCATGTACAGCCCGGCGAAGCCGGCTCCGATGACCACCGCGTCAAGCTGTCCTGTCCCGGTCGGGCGATCCGTTGCCTCTGTCATTTCCGTCCTCCCGCCCGTCCCGCCGTCTTCGCTGGCGGCTACGGACTAATTGATTAACCAATAAGTGGACTGTGCCGCCAGGGCCGCCTCGCGCGGGCGTGGGTGCCGTGGCGGGGGCTGGGGTCAGGCGCGCAGCAGGCGGCGGACCGCCTCGTTGGCATCGCTGGTCATGCGGCGCGATACGGCAGCCGCGGCGATCATCGACGAGCCGTGGAACGTTCCCGGGTACAGGTGCAGCTCGGTGTGAACGCCCGCCTGGATGAGCCGCTGTGCGTAGTCGAGGCCCTCGTCGCGCAGCGGGTCGAACTCGCAGACGTCGACGTAAGCGGGCGGCAGACCGGCCAGGTCCGTGGCCCGGGCGGGCGCCGCGTACGGGGTGGCCTCCTGCCCGTTCAGGTAGTACCGCCACGACAGGATGGCGTTGGGCCGGTTCCAGACCGGAGTGTCGGTGTAGGCCCGCATGGAGGGAGTATCGAGCCGGTCGTCCAGCTCGGGCATCCCGAGGTACTGCATGCACAGGTCCGGCCCGCCCTGGTCGCGCGCCATGAGGGCGGTCCCGGCAGCCAGGCCCGCGCCCGCGCTGCTGCCCGCGATGCCGATGTGCTGCGGGTCGACGCCAAGTTCAGCCGCGTTCTTGGCCAGGTACGTCAGCGCGGCGAAGCAGTCGTGCAGCCCGGCGGGGAACGGGCTCTCGGGCGCGAGCCGGTAGCCGACCGACACCACCACGGCCTCCGCGGCGGCGGCGAGTTCCTGTGCCCTTCCGTCGTAGTCGATGCTGCCCAGGACGAACCCGCCGCCGTGCACGTAGAGGAGGCCCGGCAGCGTGTCGGCGCGGGACGTCGGGGTATAGACGCGCACCCGGACGTCGGGGGACCCCTCATGCCCTGGGACCGTCCGGTCACGCACGGTCAGGGGGACCGAGAGCGCACGCGGCGGCGCGCTGGAGGCGAGCGCCGCCATCTCTGCCCGGGCCGCGGCGAGGTCGGAGATGTCCAGCGTCGGCATCATCGCGATCCACGGGGCCAGTTCGGGATCGAAACGGTACGTCATCGTAGCGCTCCTCGTTACTACCGGCCCTGGGGATCTGGCCGGCTGGTTATCAGTGTGAATCGCCAGGCAATCCGCGTCGCGGGTCATGTGGCGCGGTATCGGGCGAACTGGTAGCCATTTGCACGGAGGGAGCTTTCCCCGCCCACGGGGCGGTCAGAAGAGCACCGCCGATTCCCGGATCCGGCGCAGCGCGAGCGCCAGCGACAGCCTCGGCCGCGCGTAGAGGTCTGAGATCGAGTACCCGAGGACCTGTTCCGCGCGGGCGACCCGGTGCGCGACGGAGTTGTGATGCATGTGCAGCAGCGCGGCCGCGCGGCGCAGGGAGTCGGTGGCCACGACCGCCTCCAGGGTACGGATCAGCTCCTCGCCTGCCTGCTCGGTCAGCTTGTCCAGGGCGATCACGTCGGGAATCTGGCTGATCTGGTGCGCGGTGAGCGCGTCGGCGAGTGGCCCGAAAGCGCCGAGGTCGTCGAACCGGACGACGGCAGGCTCATGCGGCGGGTACGGCGGCGCCGGATGCCTGCTCGGCAGGGCGAACCGGAGCGCCGTGCACGCCTGCCGCCACGCCTCGGGCAGTTCCGCGGCCGGGCGCGGCGGGGCGACGCCCACCCGGCAGCCGACCGGAATCCCCATCGCGGGCGGGGGTGCCGCAGCGGCCAGCACTACCTCAACCCGCCCGACCCGCGTGCGGTGGTTCCCGAGCAGGCAGCTACTGACCTCGTCCAACTGCTCCTTCTCGCCGGCCATCGCCACTACGTGGACCGCAGCCGCCGGGCGGATGCCAAGGCGCTCAAGCGCGCGGCGGCGCGCCGCGTCCGGGGCCGCGTCGCTGATCACGAGACGCAGTAGCGTCGGCTGGTCGAGGGCGCCGAGATCCTGCTGTCCCCGGCCGAGGGCGATCGTGGCAGCCAGGGCGAACCGCTCGAGAACCAGGTCGTCAAGGGGATGCTCGGCGCCGTTGCGTTCCAGCCAGACCTCGTCGCCCGAGGGGAGGCGGTACCGCCGCGAGCCTGCCAGTGGCCGCGCGGAGCGCACCGCGCCGCCGGGCTCCATGCGCTCGCAGACCTGGCCGTCCGCGCTCCGCAGGCCCACCGGGCACTCCGCCAGCACCGCCGTATGCCGCAGGATCGTATGGACGTCCGCGCTCTGCTCAACGAGCGCGTCGTAGAAACCGATGACCCGCACAGCACTGGCGGCGTCGGCGTCCAGGGCAGAGAGACGCCGGAGCAACCCGAACATGCCAATAACGTACGCGCGTCGCCTGGTCTTGATAAGACCTGGACTCCCGGCCGGCGGCTGTGGGCTTGTGTTACCCGCGCATTACCGGCATGCGGCAGGCTGCGGCGAGGGCTGCTTTTATCGATTGATCGCGAAGTCGGTACTCGCTATATTGACCGCGTAGTCAATAACAAAAGGACATGATTTGACTGGGGTACGGGCGGCACGGGGCGGCACGGTTCTTGTCGGCGCCCTGGTGATCGATTCGCTGGGCAACGGGTTGTTCCTCCCGCTGTCGCTGGTGTTCTTCCTCAAGCTGACCGCCGTTCCGCTGGCCGAGCTAGGGGTGCTGGCGAGTGTCGCCACCCTGGTGACGCTCCCGGTGCCGATCTGGGCGGGCAGCCTGGCGGACAAGTTCGGGGCCTTGCCGCTGGTGGTCGCCGCGCAACTGATGCAGGCCGTGGGCTACCTCGCCTACGCCTGGGTCAGGACGCCATGGGGCATCTTCGCCGCGAGCGCACTCGTGGCTATCGGGGTCCGGGTCTTCTGGTCTTCGATATTCACCGCCATCGCCGACTATGCGGATGCCACCCCGGGCCAGCGCAGCAAGGATTCGTGGTACGCGCTAGCGAATGCGGCCCGGACGGCTGGCCTCGCGGTCGGCGGGCTGATCACGGGCGCCGCCATCGCCCAGGGCGGGAACGAGGTCTACCTGGTCATCGCCTACAGCGCGGCGGCGAGTTACGCCGTCGCCGCGGCCACGATCGCGCTGTTCGTCCGCGCGCCGCGGGCCGCCGACCCCGGCCAGGCGTCCGGCGGCGGTGCGCTGGTCGCGCTCACCGACCGCCCATTCCTCGGGCTCGTCGCGGTCAACACGGTCTTCGCGCTGTCCAGCCTGCTGCTGGCGACCGCGCTGCCGGCGTTCGCCCTCAAGGGCTTGCACGCGCCAAGCTGGCTCGCCGCCTCGGTCCTGGCCGGCAACGCTATTGCGATCTCGCTCTTGAGCCCGCCGGTCGCCAGCCTGCTGCGGGGTTTCCGCCGCACCCGGGTCCTCGCGGCAGCCGGCCTGCTGTGGGCCGCGTGGGGCCTGCTGTTCGCGCTGCTGCGCCCCGGGCATCTTGCCTGGGTAATCCCACTTCTGATCGGCGCCACGCTGCTTTATACGGCGGCGGATATCATGCACGCGCCGATCTCCACGGCACTGGCCGCCACCGTCGCCCCGGTCGCTTCCCGTGGGCGGTATCTCGCGGCGTTCCAGTATTCGTTCGCGTTTGCCAGCATCATCGCCCCGGTCTTCTTCACCTCGCTGACCAGCGTCGGCATAGCCGGGCCGTGGATCGGGATCGCGATACTCGACGGCTGCGGCATCATCGCGATCCTGGCGCTGGAGCGGCACCTTGAGATCCCCGGCGCACCAGAAGAAACGGCCGCAGACGCTGCCGCCGCGTCGAGCAGCACGTTGCCTGGGGCGTGAAACAACAACCCGTTCATCATCCATCTCGATGATTTGCCTGCCGCGCCGCACCAATCATCCACCTGGCTGATGCGGATCGGGGCGGCAAGCGCGCATAGTAGGTCAGCGATGATCCCACAGAGACAGCCCCTGTCTTTGCCCAGCGGCCGGCTCATCCGGTTTACCCTGCTCGGGCCGGTGCGGGTGAGCCGCGGCGGGGAAACGGTGGCCGTGCGCTGGCCGATGGCGCGCAGCGTGCTCGCCGCGCTGCTGCTGAACGCTAACCGGATCGTGCCGGTGGACAGCCTGGTCGACGTGGTCTGGGGCGACATGCCGCCCGCAACCGCGGTCGCCTCGCTGCACAACCACGTGATGCGGCTGCGCGCGCTCCTCGGGGAGGACGCGGCCGGCCGGATCCACACGGCCGCGCCTGGCTACCGGATTGAGGTCGCTGGCGGCGAACTCGACCTAGACGAGTTCGGCCGGCTGGACCGGGCGGGCCGCAGTGCGCTCGACGCCGGAGACTGGACGGCCGCCGCCCAGGACCTGGCCGCGGCGCTCGCCCTGTGGCGTGGCCTGCCGCTAGAGGATGTGACCTCGGGTCCGCTGCGCGCCCGGTACGTGCCGCAACTGGCGCAACGGCGGCTGGAGGCGGTGGAGGGGCGGATCGACGCCCAGCTGCGGCTAGGGCAGCACGATGACCTGGTCCCCGAACTGACGGGGCTGGTGGCGGCGCATCCGCTCCAGGAGCGGTTTCACGCCCAGCTCATGCTGGCACATGTCGGCGCGGGCCGGCCCGCGGCAGCGCTTGGCGTGTTCGCCCGGGCCCGCGAAGTGCTCGCCGAGGAACTCGGCACCGACCCCGGCCCCGGCTTGCGGGCACTGCACCAGCAGATCCTGGCCGATGACCTTCCGCCGCGGACCGTGCCGTGGGGCGCTGGTGCCATCCGGCCGGCCCAACTGCCGTCAGACGCAGGCTCGTTCACCGGCCGGGCCAGGGAAATAGCCGTGCTGACCGGGCTGGCGGCGGACAGCCAAGGACGGGATCCCGGGTCGGTGCCACTGTGCCTGGTGAGCGGCCCGGGCGGGATCGGCAAGACCGCACTTGCCGTCCATGCCGCCCATCAGCTCCGGGTGCGGTTTCCCGACGGCCAGCTCTACGCCCACCTGGGCGGCCTGGCCACGCATCCGGCTCCACCCTTGAAAGTACTTGGCGCGTTCCTGCGTGATCTCGGTGCGTCGGCGCGGCAGATCCCTAGCGATGAGCGCGGGCGGGCCGCGCTCTTGCGCAGCATGCTGGCCGACCGGCGCGTGCTCATCGTCCTTGACGATGCCAGGGACAGCCCGCAGGTCATGCCGCTGCTGCCGGGCACGGCAGGCTGTGCGGTGATCGTGACCAGCCGCAACGCACTGGCCGAACTGCCCACGAAATGCCGGCTGTCGCTCGGCCCGCTCGACACCAGCCAAGGGCTTGAACTGATGTCTGGCATCCTCGGCGTCGACTGCGTGTCGGCCGAGGTCAAGGCGGCCATCCGGCTGGTCGACCTGTGCGCCGGCCTGCCGCTGGCCCTGCGGATAGCCGGCGCTCGCCTCGCGGCGCGCCCGCACTGGCAGATCAAGGAGCTCGTCGAGCGCCTCGCGAACCCGGCCACCCGGCTCGATGAGCTGGTCGCCGGATCGCTGTCGGTGCGCGGCAGCCTCGCGCTGGGCTACGCTGCCTTGCCGGCGGGCCCCATCGGCAGCATGCCGGCGCGGGCGTTCCGCTTGCTCGGGCTGCTTGGCGGGCTGGACATCAGCCTGCAGGCGGCCGCCGCCCTGCTGAACACCGACGCCGGCACAGCCGAGAACATCCTCGAAGGGCTAGTGGACAGGCACCTGCTTGAGGCTGCGAGCGCGCCAAGGCGCTACCGGTTCCCTAACCTGGTGGGCCTGTACGCGGCGGAACGGGCCCGCGACGAGGAATGCCCCGCGGAAATACGCACGGCGATGGGCCGGCTGCTGGGCTGTTACGTGCACAACGCCGCAGCAGCCGACCAGGTCCTCACTCCGCCTCAAGGGCCGGCTCAAGGACCGGCTCGTCCCCCGGATGCGTGTGCTCAGGGAGTGGGTCGCGCTTGCGCTGGTGCAGCGTCTTGTGCAGGTTTTTGAGGTACTCGTCGGTGTAGCCCTTGGTGCCCTTCTGGTGCACATGACTCAAGTGCTCGATCAGATCGGCCTCGGTCCCGTCATCGTTGGTGACTTGCGTGGACACGGCTCCCCCTAGTTCCGCCCAGCCCCCCGGGAAGCATGGTTCCCAGTCTCGCCAGTCGCTTAACCCGGCGTCAGTCGATACCGCCGGTAGACTGACGCGAAGCGCGAGCGTGACAATCCGCGATTCCCCTTCGCTTTAAAGACATCATTGCGGATTTGAACCTTACGGGCGTTCCCGGCCGTTGTTCGGTTGTGGGGATGGACAGCGGAAGCGCCCGGTGGCGGGTCGACGGCTGTGGAGGGATGCGCGATGAGTGACGAGGACCCCTGGAAGAACTGGTACCAGGACAGTTCGCCCGGGTCAGACGCGACGCAGGACGTATCGTTCTCTTCGCGGATGCCATCCTCACCACCAGGTGCCGGTCGCAGGTCCTGGCCGGAGCAGCCTCCATCTTCCTCTGGGTCACCCGGGTACGGCGGCGCGGCCGGCTACGGCGGCGCCGCACCGGGCTACAGTGACGCGCCCACGCAGAGCGGCGCCCCTTACGGCGGTTCGACCTACGGTGGCCCACCGACGCAGGTCGGCAGGCGGCGCTGGCGATTCTGGGGCCAGCCGGGCCGGCGCGGACGGCGGATTGCCCTGTACTTCGGCATCCTGGTGCTCGTGCTGATCCTCGCGGTCGGCGGCTCGTACTTCTGGATCAACGGGAAGCTGAACAAGACCGTCGCGTTGCCCGCCACCACCGTGACCTCGGCCGGGACGAACTGGCTGATCGCCGGGTCCGACCAGCGCACTGGCATCAGCCGCGCCGAACGGGCCCAGCTGCACCTGGGCGCGACAGGCGCGGACGCCTCCGACTCGCTGATGCTGCTGCACACCGGCAGCGGCAAGCCGGTGCTGATCAGCATCCCGCGTGACTCATACGTGCCGATCCCCGGGCACGGCTCCAACAAGATCAACGCCGCGCTGGCAATCGGCGGGCCGGCGCTACTCGTGCAGACGGTCGAGCAGGTGACCGGCCTGAAGATCAACCACTACATGAGCATCGGCTTCGGCGGCCTGGCCGACGTGGTCAACACGGTCGGCGGGGTCCACATCTGCCTGCCGGCCGCGGTCAAGGATCCCTACTCCGGTGCCAACCTCAAGGCAGGCTGCCAGAACCTCAACGGCACGCAGGCGATTCAGTTCGTCCGGTCCCGGCACGCGTTCGCGACCTCGGACCTGCAGCGGATCCAGGACCAGCGGGCGTTCCTGCAGGCGCTGCTGTCCAAGGCAACCAGCCCCGGCGTGTACCTGAACCCGTTCACCGCGCTCCCGTTCGCGTCCACGTCGGCTAGCGCCATCGCGGTCGACAAGGGCACCAGCCTGTACAGCCTGCTCCAGGTGGCCTTCGCGCTGCGCGCCCCGCAGACAGGTACCGTGCCGATCGCGAACGCCAACTTCCAGACCCCTGCCGGGGACGCGGTGAAGTGGAACACATCACAAGCGCTCCAGCTTTTCAACGCGCTGAAGGCCGACAAGCCTGTCCCAGCCGGCCTGCTGACCGGCACAAAGGTCGGCTAACGCACTGTTAGTGAGGTACCGGATAGGGCGGGCTGTGACGCCTGCTCCATTTTCGGGCGGTTTGAGCAGCAGCGTTTTGGTGTATCTGTACCTGTACAGGTAGGTCTTGACATCGTCACGTAGCGGTGCTTGCGTATACGAACTGGCTTAACCGGAGGTCTCATGAGCCGTGGACAGGTTGATGAGCAAACCAGCCTCGGCCTGTCGGCGCGCGAGATTGAGGTCATGTCGCTCATCGCCGG
>Ga0310811_10012634_pt1 | contig 10966 bp, 10 predicted proteins | sample YCmetagenome_FD_207642 | JGI IMG/M metagenome (GOLD analysis project Ga0310811, IMG submission 207642) | Soil microbial communities from experimental microcosm in Duke University, North Carolina, United States - YC | ecosystem: Engineered > Artificial ecosystem > Soil microcosm > Unclassified ...
TCGCCGAGCCCCTCGCACATCCGCCGCGCGCCCTCGGGGTCGCTGCCCACGAGCGCGTTGATGGAGTTGAGGCTGTTGAAGAGGAAGTGCGGGTTCAACTGCGCGCGCAGGGCGCGCAGCTCGGCCTCGCGCGCGCCGACCTGCGTCTCGAGCATGCGCCGCTCGGCCTCGTGCGAGGCCTCGAAGGCGAGATAGAGGTAGTGGGCGACCGCACTCAGGAGGTAGAACGGGACGCCCGTCACCAGCAGCACGAGCAGGTCCTGGATCAGCGCGTCGCGCGAGAGCCCGGCCGAGTACACCCAGCGCTGGAGCGCCACGCCCCAGAACGCACCCAGCGCGACGCGCACGACGCTGGTCTGGAGCGCGGCCGCGAGCTGGGCGAACACCGCCTTCCACAACGCGGCGCCCTGCACCCCCGAGAGGGGATGCCGGCGACACACCCACCACGCCGACAGCACGATGAACGTGGTGAAGATCTGCAGCGGCACCGCGAACGCCAGCGCCGCGGGCCACGGGCGCGTCTCGAGCAGCCGCAGCATCCACGCCAGCGGCACGCCCGAGAGCGCCGCCAGGGCGAGGACGAGCAGCAGTCGGGCCGGCCGGGCGAGCAGCGGGTGCACGCGATCAGCCCACCGGTGGCGGCGGTGGCGGCGGCGGCGGCGGGGCTTGCGGCTCCGGGCCGACGTCGCGAGTGATGGTGATGCCGCTCTGGTCGATGCGCACTTCCTTGCGGCTCCGCCCGGAGCGGGTCACGCCCACCTTCACGCCCCTGAACTGGTTCCAGCCGCGCTTCGTGTTGCGGATCTCGACCCCACCCATCACCACGAGACCGCGGACGACCAGCGTCGTCGCCGCCTCGCCGCCGGCGAAGTGCGTCGAGTCCTCGACGCCGCCCATCACCGGCGTCACTTCGGAGACCACGTGCCAGTCCTCGGGCACGACCAACTCGATGCCGCCCCACCACGCGAACACCTCGGCCACCACCTCGCGACCGCGCGGGCGGGCCCCGGTCAAGTCGGCCTCGACGCCCCCCATGACCGCCGTGGCCTCGAGCCCGATGAAATCCTGCGATTCCACCTTCCGCGCGTTGCCGCCCATGAACGCGAACGGCCGCGGGTAGGAGCTGCGGTCGCTCAGGTCATGCCCGGCGCCGGGACCGCGCATCGAGCGCCACACCAGTATGGAGCCGACGATGATCAGCCACACCGGCCACAGCCGGAAGATGCTGATGTGCACGATGCCCAGCTCGCGCGCGAGCATGTAGAACCCGATCAGCATGACCAGGCTGCCGCTCACCACGCGCCGCGTGCCATCCAGGCCGGTGAGCCGGATCACGCCGTAGACGACGAGCGCCGCGGGCCACCAGCGCAGGATCTCGTCCACCCCGGGCACGCCGAGATTCTCGAGCGTCCACATGAGGCCGCACGCGACGAGCACGAGACCGAAGATCAGGCGCCCGGTCACGCGCGGCCCGGATCGCTCGATCACCACGCCGCGGGGCAGTCCGGGATCGCCCGGGTCAACGCTCATCGCCCACCTCCGATTCGACGACATCGCCGCGTCCGTTCGCGCCTGGAGCGTGCACCAGCCACGCCGCGAGCGCGAGCGCCATGGCCGTGGCCAGCGCCAGCACCACGAGCTCGCCGCCCACGTGCAGCGCCGTCTGCGCCACCGCCACGCCGGCGGCGAGCGCATGGCTCGGCCCCGCCCACACCACCAGCGACAACAACGTCAGGTTCTGCACCACGAGCCACACCGTGCACACGGCGAGCCCGACTTCGCGCCAGCGGCGCCAACCCCTGCCCTGCCGCTCAGCTGACATGACCGTCCTCCTCCGCGCGCCAGAAGCGCGCGACAATCGCCTCGGTGAGCGTGCCGAGGCCCACCGCCACGATGGCCAGCGGCCAGCTCCGGCTCCAACCGAGCCCGTACCAATCGTTCGTCGCCACGAGCAGCCAGCCGCCGAGCGCCGCCGTCGTCACCGCACTACCCACGCCGCTCGGGCCGCGCGCGGTCGGGAGCGAGCCCAGGCCGGAGATGATCACGAACATCGGCCACCAGTGCCGCAGCGTGTCGTTCGGCCACAGGCCGCTGTTCGTAAGCAGGAACGTGACGCCGAGCGCCATGAGGATCAGACCCCATACGAGCGTGTCGCGGTTCCGCCGGTACCGCTTGTCCATCGCTTCGGCCCTCCGTTCCCACCGTTCTTGCGTTCGCGCCGTGCGCGCCGTGAGCCATCGCCCACGAGTGGAAGTTACGGACGCCGGGGCGGCCGGTCGCGGGGGTTTCGGCGAACCGCGCCTGGGGGTCGGTGAACGACGCCGGCGGGCGGTGGAAGGGGCTGCTCAACCCTTGACCGGGCGGCTCCGAAGGGCGAGCGCCAGCGAGCCCATGCCAATGATCGCCGCGAATCCGAACCACTGGATCGCGTACGACAGGTGCATGGACTCGTCGGGCACGACGTAATCCTCCGGTATGGGCGCGCTCGTGCTCTGCGCGCTGCCCGGCAGCACGCGCACGAACCACGGTGCGAGCGCGCCGCCGAGGCGCGCGGCGGCCGAGTCGGGATCGAGCACGCGCGCCGACCACACGCGCACACCCGATCGCTCCGACGGCAGCATGGCCCAGGGCGTGGGATGCGCCGGGCGCTCGAGCGGAAGCACCACGCCGGTCTCGTCGGCGAGCGAGTCCGGGAACAGCTCGGGATGTGCCGTGCGCGCATCCGCCGTGGGCAGCCAGCCGCGCTCCACGAGCACCTGCTCGCCCGACTCGAGCCGCACCGCGCTCACGAGCGACACGCCCGCGGCGCCGAGGTGCGTGCGCCCCGAGAGCAGCACGTGCGTCGAGAGATCCCAGAGACCCAGGACGCGGACGCGCGAACCCGTCTCGGGCGGCGTCCCGGGCAAACCCAGCTCGAGCTCGAGCGGTGGCCGCGCGAGCAGTGCGCGCTGCGCGGCGTGAAGCGTGTGCTTGTAGCGCATGCGCGCGAGCTGCCAGAACCCGAGCCGCACGCAGGTCACCGTCGCCCCGGCGACCAGCACGCCCAGGAGCAGCGTGCGCGCCGAGAGCTTCACGACGCCGGCTTGGGAGCCGGGGGTGCGAGGTCGAACGCCACCACCTGCGAGTTGAAGCCGCAGGTCTTGTGCGCGCTGTCGCAGAACGGCTTCCGGCTCGACTGCCCGCAGCGGCAGAGCGTCACTTTCTGGCGCCCGGCGAGCCCGAAGACCCGGCCCTCCTGGTCCACGATCTCGAAGTCGCCCTCTACCCGGAGCGAGCCGTCGTTCACCACGGTGATCCTGGTCGCCGCCATGGAACCTCCTCAAGTACCTGATGGATTTGGGGTTGGGCCCGCTGGGCCGGCGAGGGCGGCCGGCGGCACCCTGCAACACCCCCGGGGGTGCACGCGTACAATTGCGTGACGGCGCCCGCGCGGCCCCACTCGCTCCACCCGCGCCCGGCGCGCCGCGGTCCCCCTTTCGGAGGTCTCGAAGTGTTCGACCTGATCGTGCTCGCCGGGCTGGCGTTCGCCGCCTTCATCTGCATCGGCGTCCTGATCTCGGTGTTCACCGTCGCGGGCTGGTTCCTGTGGCTTCCGTTCAAGATCATCGGCTGGGCGCTGCGCGGCATCGGAGTCCTGATCGCGCTCCCGTTCATCCTGCTCGCCTGCCTGCTCGGCGGGTTCGGCATCCTCCTCGGCGCCGGCGTGCTGGTGCTGCCGCTCGTCCCGCTCGCGATGGTGGGCGCGCTCCTGTGGTGGATCTTCCATCGCCGCAGCCCGACGCCGACGCAGGCGCGCGTCGTCTAGCTAGCGGTGTCAACGCACTTCGCCTGACCGGGCGAATCGCGCGGCGGCGTCTCCCACCCGGAATGGGAGCGCCGCCCGCTGCGTTTTCCGCGCGCGATCCGCGGCCAGGATGGCCGAGAATCGCTCTGCGCCGCGCGGCCCGCGGGAGGTAGAATCAGGGGCGGCCGCCGCCACACCACCTTATGTGACGTGACCCTCGACTGAGGTGGACCATGACCGAACCGCGCGTCGCCCGCTCGCCCTTCGCGCTCGTCTCGAGCGCTCCGCTGCTCTCGTTCCTGCTCGTCGCGTCGCCGGCCGCCGCCCAGAGCCTGATCCGGGTGCCCAGTCCGAACGGAGCCGTGTACGCGTTCGCCTCGATCGGCAGCGTCGCGTACGTGGGCGGCGCGTTCGACCAGATCGGCCGCTTCACCGGCGGGGGCGTCGCGCTCGACGCCACCACGGCGGCCACGCGCGCCGGCAACGCGGGCTTCCGCGTGGGCGGCGCGAGCACGTTCTACCCGGGCGGGATCGTCATGACATCCGTCGCCGATGGGTCCGGCGGCTGGTTCGTGGGCGGCGACTTCCTCACGCTGGGCGGCGTCTCGCGCCCGTACCTCGCGCACGTCGACGCCAACGGCGCCCTGCTCCCGTGGACGCCGGCCGCGCCGAACGCGGGCGTGCGGTCGCTCCTTCTCTCGGGCGGCACGCTCTACGTGGGTGGCGACTTCACCGCGCTCGGCGGCTCCGCGCGCAGCCATCTCGCGGCGGTGGATGCAACGACCGGCGCGCTGCTCGGCTGGAACCCGGGGGCGGACGACCTCGTGGTCGCGCTGGCGCTCTCGGGAAGCACGCTCTACGTCGGCGGTTCGTTCATGTCGCTCGGAGGCCAGGCGCGTCCGTGCCTGGGCGCCGTGGATGCGGTCTCCGGTGTCACCTCGAGCTGGAATCCGAACGTCGGCCCCATCGGCTCGCTCGTGTACACGATCGCACTCGCCCCCGGCGTGGCGTACGTCGGCGGCTACTTCGGCTCCGTCCAGGGCGTGGCGCGCACGCACGCCGCGGGCGTGGATCTCACGACGGGCGCGGCAACGACGTGGACCCCGAATCCCAACGCCGCCGTGAGATGCCTGCTCGTCAGCGGGGCCTCGATCTTCGCCGGCGGGGAGTTCTCCAGCATCGGCGGCCGCTCGCGGACGGGCCTCGCGCTCCTCAACAACACGAACGGGAACGCCTCCGTGAGCTGGAACGCAGCATGCGACGACCATGTCTACCAACTCGCCGCCAGCGGTTCGACGCTCCTCGTCGCGGGCGCGTTCGCGTCGCTGGGCGGGCAGCCGCGCAAGAAAGTCGGCGCCATCGACGCCGCGACGGCGCTCGCGACGCCGTGGGCGCCCGTCGTGGACGAGCGGGTGTGGTCGATCTCGGTCTCGGGAACCGGCGTGTACCTGGGCGGGACGTTCCAGCGCGTCGAGGTCGTGCGGCGACGGGGCCTCGCGGCGATCGACCTGGTCACGCGCACGGTCACGAGCTGGGATCCCGATGTCGTCGGCACCGTGCACGCGCTGCTGACGGATGGCAGCACGCTCTGGGTGGGCGGGACGTTCTCCCAAGCGGGCGGGCTCACGCGCAACGGCCTCGCGGCCTATGCCCTGCCCAGCGCCACTCCGACCACGTTCGACGCCCAAGTGAACCAGGGCTCGGCGCAGATCCCGGACATCCTGGCGCTCGCGCTCGACGGCGGCGTGCTGCGCGTGGGCGGATACATCGATCACCTGGGTGGGCAGGTCCGCAACTCGGCGGGTGCGGTGGACCCGGTGACGGGGGCCGCCACGGCGTGGGACCCGGCGCCGAACACGCTCGTGCGGGCGATCGTGCCGAGCGCGGGCGGCGTGTACCTTGCTGGCGCGTTCTCGACGGCCGGGGGCGCGCCGCGCAACCTCCTCGCGCAGGTGGATCGCGCGACCGGCGCCGCGACGTCGTGGGTCCCGCCCGCGTTCGCCGGCGGGTTCACGTCCCACGGCACGCTGGTTCCCGCGAACCTGTTCTCGCTCGCCGAGAAGTCCGGCATCCTCTACGTCGGCGGCTCGTTCCAGTCGGTGGCCGGCCAGCTGCGCGCGAACTATGCGGCGCTCGACGCCTCGGGAGCGCTCGTCCCCTGGGACGTGACCGAGGTGTACACCGCCAACGCCAACTGGGGGACGATGGCGCTCAACACCGAGGGCGCGAGCGTCCTGGCCGCGAGCACGTCCCCGCTCTCGGGCGGTTTCCGGGTCCTCGATCCGTCGAGCGGAGCGAGCGCGCCGTGGCCGCCGTCGCTGCCCGGGGCCCAGGCGGTGGACTATGCCAGCGGCTACGTGCTCGTGGGAGGCAACTTCCTCGACGCGGGCACGGCGCCGTCGCCGAACCTCGCGGTCCTCGTCGACCCCGCCACGCTCGGCGTGCCGGACATGGGGATCACGAGCCCGATCTCGCTGGCGCCACCGTTCCCGAATCCCGCCCGCCTCTCCTCGAGCATCGCCTGGAGGCTCGCGCGGCCCGCGGTCGTCTCGGTATCGCTCGTGGATCTCGCGGGCCGGAAGGTGCGTTCGATCGCGGATCGCGCCCCGCTCGCCGCCGGTCCGCATGCGCGCACGCTCGATCTCGCGGGCCTCTCGCCGGGTCTCTACCTCCTCGACGCCGAGGCGGACGGCGTTCGCACGAGCCACAAGCTCCTGATCGTGCGTTGAGCGCGCGGACGATCGCCGCGCGCGCTTGAAAAAGCGGCGGGCGCGCGGCATCCTCCCCCGGTTCGACCCCCTTCCTCGCGCCTCCACGGCGCCCGTCCGGCACCGATCCCACGAAAGCGAGCTCCATGGCAGCCGATCCGTCACGCCCGTTCATCTACGTCATGAAGGACTTGCGCAAGGTGGTGCCGCCCAAGCGCGAGATCCTGAAGGGCATCTGGCTGTCGTTCTATTACGGCGCCAAGATCGGCGTGCTCGGCGCGAACGGCGCGGGCAAGAGCTCGCTCCTGAAGATCATGGCCGGTGTGGACCAGGAGTTCCTGGGCGAGGCGTGGCTCGGCAAGGGTCACACGGTGGGCTTCCTGGAGCAGGAGCCGAAGCTCGACCCCAAGAAGACCGTGCTCGAGAACGTCCAGGACGGCGTCGCCGACAAGGTGAAGGTGGTGAAGCGCTGGAACGAGATCAGCGCCCGCTTCTCCGAGCCCATGAGCGACGACGAGATGGAGAAGCTCCTCGCCGAGCAGGCCAAGGTCCAGGACCAGATGGACGCCGGGAACCTGTGGGACCTGGACCGTCACCTGGAGATCGCCATGGACGCGCTGCGCTGCCCGCCCGGCGACTCCCCGGTCACGAACCTCTCCGGCGGTGAGCGCCGCCGGGTCGCGCTCTGCCGGCTGCTGCTCTCGCGCCCCGACCTGCTGCTGCTGGACGAGCCCACGAACCACCTCGACGCCGAATCCGTGGCGTGGCTCGAGCGCTTCCTCCAGGAGTACGAGGGCACGATCGTGGCGGTCACCCACGACCGCTATTTCCTCGACAACGTCGCCGGCTGGATCCTCGAGCTCGACCGCGGTGAGGGCATCCCGTGGGAGGGCAACTACTCGAGCTGGCTCGAGCAGAAGCGCAACCGGCTCCAGCAGGAGGAGAAGACGGAGTCGGCGCGGCAGAAGACGCTCGAGCGCGAGCTCGAGTGGGTGCGGTTGGCGCCGCGCGCGCGCCAGGCGAAGAGCAAGGCGCGACTGCAGGCGTACGAGAAGATGCTCGCCGAGGAGGGGCGCGAAAGACTAGACAACGTCGAGATCTACATCCCACCGGGACCGCGGCTCGGGAACGTGGTCATCGAGGCGAACCACCTGCGCAAGGGCTACGGCGACACGCTGTTGATCGACGATCTGTCGTTCAAGCTCCCTCCCGCCGGCATCGTGGGCGTGATCGGCCCCAACGGCGCCGGCAAGACCACGCTGTTCCGCATGCTCGTGGGCCAGGAGAAACCCGACGCCGGCACGTTCCGCACCGGCGACACGGTGAAGATCGCCTACGGCGACCAGAGCCGCGAGTCGCTGAGCGCCGAGAGGACGGTGTACGAGGAGATCTCGGGCGGCAACGAGCTGATCACGCTCGGCAAGCGCGAGGTGAACGCGCGCGCCTACTGCGCGTGGTTCAACTTCCGTGGCGCCGACCAGCAGAAGAAGGTGGGCACGCTCTCCGGCGGGGAGCGCAACCGGCTGATGCTCGCGAAGCTGCTCCAGACCGGCGGCAACCTGCTGCTGCTGGACGAGCCCACGAACGACCTCGACGTGGACACGCTGCGCGCGCTCGAGGATGCGCTGCTCGAGTTCGCGGGTTGTGCCGTGGTGATCTCGCACGATCGCTGGTTCCTCGACCGCATCGCCACCCACATGCTGGCGTTCGAGGGCGACTCGCAGGTGGTGTTCTTCGAGGGCAACTACCAGGATTACGAGAAGAACCGCCACGAGCGCCTGGGCGCCGACGCGGACACCCCGCACCGGATCAAGTACAAGCCGCTCGTCCGAGCCTGAGTTCGGGCGTGCTCGCCGCGGCCACGCGGGCGCTGCACGCGAAGCGGGTTCGCGCTACCGTCGCGGCGTGACCACCGGCCGCACCCGCACTCCGGGGAAGTTCTCACCGCTCGAATACCGGGACCCCGCGCCCGCGCCGTGGCTGATCCACGCGCTCGGTGCGCTCAACCGCTTCGTGTTCCTGCCGGGCGTCCTGCACATCACGCGCTTCGAGCTGCCGGCTTCCGACGAACGGCGGCTGCGCGCCGCGGTGAACCCGGGCACGGCAGCGTTCCTCGGGCCCAGCCACCCCGAGTTCCTGAGCGACTGGCTCGTGGACAAGGAGCTCTCGCGCCGCGTGTCGCCGCTCATGGCGCATTGGGCGAGCTACGAGATCGTGAACGCGTCGCCGAGCGCACGCGCGTTCTGGCTCGCCAGCAACTTGATCGCCAACGCACCGGGCGGTGACGGCAAGGCGTACTCCGTGGCGTGGGCGCTCAAGGGCCACGGTGTGCTGCTCCATCCCGAGGGCACGGCCACGTGGCAGGGCGAGCGGATCGGGCCGCTCCTCCCCGGGATCGTGGACATGGCGTGGGACGCCGCCGAGCGCGTGCGCGCGTCCGGCGTCTCGCGCCCGGTGTGGCTCGTGCCCGTGGCGTGGCGGTACGCGTTCCGAGGCGATGCGCGGCGCGGGCTCGCGCGCGACATGGCGTGGATCGAGCGCGGGCTCTCGCTGCCGCGCGGCGGCCAGCTGGAGACGCCCGAGCGCTTCTCGACGCTCATGGTCCGGCTGCTCGAGCGGCAGTGCGAACAGCTGGGGCTCGGGCGGGCCGACCCGCGCGCCGGCTACTTCGCCGCACAGGCCGACGTCGTCGAGCGCTTGCAGCGTGCGCTCGCCGAGCGCTACGGCGAGCTGGGCGGCGACTGGACCCGCGCGCTGTTCCAGATCCGTCGCGAGATGCGCGAGCGGGCGGAGGCCGATCCCGATGGCGTGCGCCGCGATCGTGCGCGCGTCGCGGAGCTCCAGCGGCTCTCGGGCTTCGACCCCGCGCTCTACGATCGCGCCGAGCTCGCGCCGGAGCGGATCGCGGAGGTCTTGAAGCGGACGCGCTCGAGCCTCCTGACGCGCGGCTTCGCGAACACGCTCCACAACACCGTGCCGGTCGCCGCCGGCCCGCGCACGGTGCACGTGCGCGTCGCCGAGCCGATCGCGGTCCGTGCCGACGAATCAGGCGACGGCGCGTCCGTCCGGGCAGCGCTCCTCGCCGAGCACCGTGCCCGGCTCCAGGCGCTCGTGGACCAGCTTGGCGACGAATTGGCCGCCTCGGGCCCGAGCCGGCGGATGCCGAACCTCCTCCACCGCAGCTGACCCGGTCGGCCGCGGCCGCGGGGGCCACGCATGTAAGTGCTTGTCGCTGCGTGGTCGGCGCTCGCAACCCATTGCCCCGGTGCGTGCAAGACCATCCTGCGAGGCCCTTGCCCGGTCTTGGTGCGGTTCGTGCGAAGCAAGAACGCACCCAAGTTCGGCCGCGCGCGGTCCGATGACCCAGCAGGCCCCTCAAGCAGGAGGATCACCTTGAAGCGAACGATGCTCGCGACGGCGTTGATGCTCGCTGTGGCCGCCGTGGCGCACGCGGACAACGAGCCGAAGAACTCGATGGGCGGGATCGGCTTCCGTTCGCCGGTCACGCCGCTCAGCTTTGCCCTCGTCGAGCCGCAAGCCGCGCCGACGATCGGCATCCGGCAGTGGTTCAACAAGCAGTTCGGGTTCGACCTTGCGGTCGGCTACTACCAGGCCGAGATCAAGCCGCTCCCGGAGAAGTTCACCGGCTTCACGGTGGACGCGGGTCTGCCGATCTCGATCAAGCGCCCGGGCGACAAGGTGAACCTGATCATCCGGCCCGGCTTCCAGTGGGGGCAGCTCGAGGACGTGGACGAGACGCCGCCGCCGATCACCATCGAATGGGACCTGCTCGGCGCCACGCTCGACCTCGAGGTGGAGTGGATGGTGACGGACAAGCTGAGCCTCTCGGCGTCGCAGGGCGCGGGCTACTTCCGGCTGCGCGACAACGGCAGCCCGAAGACCTCGCGCACGTACGTCGGCACGCTGGGCTCGAACTTCACCGAGCTGGGGTTCCACGTCTACTTCTGGTGAGCGCGGTTCGCCGTACCGCACGCTTCTGAGGCGGCCCCCGGGGCTCTCGTCCCTTAGGGTCGCGCACTTCTCGGCCGCGGTTGACGAGGCCGGAGCGCGCTCCTAGCTTTTGAGCGAGATGCCCCTCATCCAGATCGAGGACACCCGCAGGCGCGAGCGGCGCCCCAGCGTCGTCTGCCGCGTGGGCGGCGTGCCCGTGGGCGGGAGCCACCCGGTCGTGGTGCAGTCCATGACCAACACCGACACGGCGGACCCGGCCGCGACCGCCGAGCAGGTGGCGCTGCTCGCCGCGGCGGGCAGCGAGCTGGTGCGCGTGACCGTGAACACCCGCGAAGCCGCCGCCGCGGTGCCCGAGATCGCGCGGCGGCTCGAGGATCGTGGCGTCACCGTGCCGCTCGTGGGCGACTTCCACTACAACGGCCACACGCTCCTGACCGAGTACCCCGAGTGCGCGCGGCGGCTCGACAAGTACCGGATCAACCCCGGCAACGTCGGCGTGGGC
>Ga0310811_10012635_pt1 | contig 10965 bp, 9 predicted proteins | sample YCmetagenome_FD_207642 | JGI IMG/M metagenome (GOLD analysis project Ga0310811, IMG submission 207642) | Soil microbial communities from experimental microcosm in Duke University, North Carolina, United States - YC | ecosystem: Engineered > Artificial ecosystem > Soil microcosm > Unclassified ...
CCGTTCTCTCGCCCGCACCGACGCACGCCCAGGGCGTTGACGAGTCGCTGGAATCCGGCTTCGCAGCCCTGGAGAAAGGCGACGCGGATCGCGCGGCGACGGCGTTCCGCCGTGTGCTCGCCGCGGAGTCTCAGAATCCGGAAGCGCTGTACGGTGCCGGCGCCGCGGCCCATCTCCAGGGACGCGACACTGACGCGGTCTCGTTTCTCAAGCGCGCGTTGCAGGTCGAGCCACGGCTGCTGCCCGCCTCCGCGCTGCTCGGCGACATCGCGTATCACCAGGGCGATCTCGCCTTCGCCATCAAGACGTACGAAAGCGCACTCGCGTTGTCGCCGGGAACCACGCTGCTGCGCGAGCGGCTGGCCACCTGGCGCAGTGAGGCCAGCGTCCACGACAATTTCCGCGCGGTGAAAGACGACCGCTTCACCATTCTGTTTGACGGTCCCGCGAACCGGGTGCTCGCCGAGCGGGCAACGACGGTGCTCCGCGACGCCTTCTGGCGCATCGGCAAGGCGCTCGGTTCGTACCCGTCGAACGCCATCAACGTGGTCCTCTATACCGAGCGGCAATTCCACGACATCACCGGTGCACCGGAGTGGGCCGGGGGTGGCTTCGACGGTCAGATCCGTATGCCCGTCGCCGGCGCCACGCAGAATCTCCGCGCCTTCGACCGCATCCTGACGCACGAGCTCACGCACGCGATGCTGCAGGCCATCTCGAACCGCAACGTCCCCGCGTGGTTGAACGAGGGACTGGCGATGTATTTCGAGGGCGACGACATGGCGGCGTCCGAGAAGCGGCTGGCGGTCGCCCGCGTCTTCGTACCGCTCGCCAACCTCGAGGACGGCTACACCGGCCTCACGTCGCAGCAGGCCGACATCGCCTACGACATGAGCGCTTTTGCCACCAACGCGCTGATCACGCGAATCGGCATGGCCAACGTCGGCATGCTGCTGCAGGACCTCGATCGCGGCCACACGGTCGATACGGCGCTGCCGCGGTTCGGACTGACCGTTGCGGAGTTCGAGGCGCAGTTGGCGAAGCGCCTCGGGCGGCGTTAGCGGATAGTTCGCTAGTGGGATAGTTGGATAGTTAGCTAGTCAGAACTACGAACTCTCTACCAACTACCAACTACCAACTACCAACTACCAACTACCAACTACCAACTACCAACTAATGGACACCTCCACGATCAGCTATCGCGTAGCTGATTTCCTTAAACAGTACCCGCCGTTTCACTCCATGGACGATGTCGACGTGCTCGCGGTCGCCGGCCGTGGGCGAGTACGGTTCCACGAGCGGAACGAGCACATCCTGTCGGAGGGCGAGACCCACAAGCACGAGGTCTTCGTCATTCAGCAGGGGGTCGTTTCGCTGTGGAGCGAGATCAACGGCGCCTTCGAGCTGCGCGACGTCCGCGGTCCCGGCGACCTGCTGGGTGTGGAGCGGTTCAACGGCGCCTCGTCCACTCTGCATTCGGCTCGCGCGGCGACGGACGTCGTGATCTACGCCCTCCCCGCAGGCGATATCGAGACGTTGCTGGAGAAGTATCCGGACGCGCGACGGTTCGTCGCTGCGTACAGCACCGTCACGCTCGACTATCAGGCCGCCGAAGCGCGGCGGCGACCCGAAGACATCTTCTTGTATGACGTGGCCAAGGCGAAGCCGATCGTCACGTGCGATTGTCAGGAGTCCATCCGGGATGTCGCGCGCGCGATGCGGGCTCACGGCGTGGACGCGATCGTCGTGCGCGACTCCAATCGCCGGCCGTGCGGCCTCATTACCGCGATCGACTTGCTGACCAGACTCACTGACGGCAACGGCTCGAGCGACCAGCCTGTGGCGAGCGTACTTCAGCCCGCGCTGGTCGCCCTGTCCCCGACGGCATCGGTCGCCGACGGCATACTGGCGATGGGACCGGCCGCTTCACCGGCGCTGGTCATCACCGCTGACGGAACACCCGACGGCGAGCTCCACGCGCTCGTCACGGCTGCCGACATCGCGTCGGTGTTTGGCGATCAGCCGGTCGCCATCCTGCACGAGGTGCGTCGCGCCTCCGGAACCCCGGAGCTTCGAGCACTCAACCACCGGGCGCGCGCGTTTGCGCTGCAGTACCTCGAGAGCGCCCATTCCGTGGACTGGCTGGCACGTTTCACCGCGCTCGTCGACGACGCGATCGTGACCCGGGTCATCGCGCTCGCCGACAACCCGGATTCCGACGGATGGTGCTGGGCCCTCTGCGGGTCGTCCGGGCGCGGCGAAACGCTGCCCAGACTGGCGCCGGAGCTGCTCCTGATTGCCGACAACGCGCGACCGGGACTGGCCGGCGAGTACCAGCGCGTCGCGGACTTGCTTCTCGAGTGCGACTACCGGCCCCGGACAAATGTGTCGTTCGAACGGTCGTTCTACGCCGCAAGCATCGGCGAGTGGAAGAGCCGGTACGAGGCCTGGGTGCGCAGTCCTATCCTCGAGCAGATGTACCTGGCCCGCTCGCTCTTCGACCTGCGTCCGTTGCTCGATCCGCATCCGTTCTGCAGGGACATCGAGGCCACCGTGGCCAGCGCCATCGATCGCGACTTCCTGCGAATCATCGCCAACGACTGCGTGGCGCGCCTGCCTCCCCTGACGATCTTCCAGGACGCCGTCGTCGACGACATGGGCGAGCGGAGCGCGATGTTCCAACTCGATCGCAACGCGTTGACACCGCTGGTGGATGTCGCTCGCGTCTACGGCATGGCGGCCGGTCGGGTGCTCGCGGGATCAACGCGGGACCGGTTCGCGACGGCGCGCCGACTGCTGCCACAGCACGACGCGATTTTTCGCGAGGCGGCGGACACGTGCAGCGTTGTGCTGTGGCTGCAGGCGCGCGTCGGCATCCGGCAGGGAACGGACGGCGCCGAATTGCCGCCGGCCCTGCTCAGCCGCCACGACCGGCAGGTGTTGAAAAGCGGCTTCCGCGTGATCCATCGGTTGATCGAGCTGACGTCGAACTATGCATGGCTCGACGCGCTGTGATTGAACCGTTCATCGACGACTATCAGCGCGCGTTCGACTCAACGTGGAGCGACGACACTCCCGTCGATCGCGTGCGTTTCGTGGTGCTCGATTCCGAGACGACAGGACTCAATCCCGTCACGGACCGGCTCATCACGATCGGCGCTGTTGCCGTTCAGAATGGCGACATCGTCTTGGAGGATTCGTTCGAGGCGCTGCTCCGAATCGAGCGCAACACAGCGGCGGCCGCGGTCCACGGCATCACGCGCGATGAAACGCGACGCGGCCTCGACGAACCTGATGCGCTGCGCCGCTTCCTGCAGTACCTGCGGGACGGCGTCATCGTCGGCCACCACATCGGGCATGACATGTCGACGCTGAACGCCGCGTACCAGCGTCACTTTGGCTTCGATCTGATGAACCGCAGCCTCGATACGATGGACTTGACGCTGCATCTCGAGCGCAGCGGAGCGTTTACCGATCCTGAGCGCATCCGCGAGTTCACGCTCGACAGCCTGTGCGCACGGTTCGGCGTCGTCCCGCACGATCGTCATACCGCCGGCGGAGATGCCTTCCTCACCGCGCAGGTCTTCCTTCGGCTGCTGCGCCTGGCTGCGCGTTACGGTCGGGCTCACCTCGGCGCCCTGGGTGAGACTTTTATCGAAGTTGGGGAGTAAGCACTACCCTCGTGTCAGCCGTAAGTACATGCGCCCAGCCCTCATTCCGGGGTAGATTGGGGGGCTAACTTTGACGCAATTGACGCGCAGGAGTGATCACAGCATGCGAAGCAGACTCTTCAGTTCGACAGTGGCAGTAGCCCTTGCGGTGGCCCTCGGCGCCACTCTCGCGGCGCAGGCCCCGCAGGGCGGTGGCGGCGGTGGTCGCGGCGGTGGCCGTGGCGGCGCCCCTGCCATGGTTCCGATGTTGCTCGAAAGCGATGCTTACGCCGATGGAGCAATTGTCCCGGCGAAGTATTCGAACGCTGGCGGCAGCACGATGCCCGCCTTCAAGATCACGAACATACCGATGGGAACCGTGTCGTTCGCAGTGATCTTCCACGACATCGAGCCCAGTATCGGCAACCCGCCTGGCGATGTGCTCCACGCCCTGTTCTGGAATGTCCCCGCGGCTTCAGCGGGCTGGCCCGAAGGACCGCAGGACGGCAGCAAGATGCCGGCTGGAACGGTGATGGGCAATAACATCACGGGCAAGCCGATCTACATGGGCCCGGGCGCACCGGCAGGACCGCGCTATCACCACTACATCTTCGAGGTGTATGCGCTGAACGCGAACCTCGATCTTCCCCCAGCCTCTACGCGGGAGGCATTCTACGCGGCCATGGTTGGAAAGGTTGTCGGGAAGGCGGCGTACGTCGGTCGATTCCGCGGCGAGGCAAAGTAAGTCTCTTTAGTTCGTAGTTAGATAGTTGGATAGTTGGTAGTGAAGAGCACGGAACCGCTCAACTACCAACTACCAACTACCAACTAACACGAACTATCCAACTACCAACTATTTCTTCACGTTCTTCACGTACATATTGAACCACTCGATCGTCCGCTTCCACGCGGCGTCGGCGGCAGCCTTGTTGTAACGCGCGGCGCTGGCGTCGTTGTTGAAGCCGTGGCCGGCGTCCGGGTAGATGTGGCCTTCGTTCGGCACGCCCGCAGCCTTCAATGCTTCTTCATACGCCGGCCACGCCTGCGCCAGGCGCGTGTCGGTCGCGCCGTGATGCACGAGCACGGCGGCCTTGATCTTCGCCACGTCGGCGGCCATCGGAGCCTGACCGTAGAAGGGCGCGACCGCCTGGATGTCGGGGCCCATCCGCACGGCGAGCTGATTCACCACGCCGCCGCCGTAACAGAAGCCGGTCGCGCCGAGGCGACCGGTGCTGTCAGGGCGAGCCTTGAGCCACACCGCCGCGGCGTACATGTCTTCCTGCATCTTCGTGCGATCGACCTTCGCGAACAGCGCGCCGCCCTGGTCATCGTCTCCGGGATAGCCGCCGACCGACGTCAGACCATCCGGAGCAAACGCCATGAAGCCCTCGAGCGCCATGCGTCGAGTGACGTCCTCGATGTGGGGGTTGAGGCCGCGGTTCTCATGGACGATGAGGATGGCGGGCAGCTTGTTGGTGCCCGCGCTGGCGGGCCGCACGAGGTAGCCCTTGATCGTGCCGTTGCCGTTCGGCGACTGCACCGTCTCGCGCGATGTCTTCAGCCGCGTGTCCTCCGGCTTTACCTGCTGCGCCTCCGCATAGTTCGGCATCAGCTGATCGACGATGGCGCCGGCGGCAGCGGCGGAGACGGCTACCTTCTTGACTCGGTCGAAGAAGGCGCGGCGGTCGATCTCGCCATGGATATAGAGGTTGTAGGCGTGAATCGCTTCACGCGGAATCTCCTGTTCAGTGGCCATCGCGAATCCTTTCGTAGTGTCCGCCTGAAGGCGGACCCGTCTAGAGTGCGGCGGAGAATATCACGCTCGCTGGTCCGGCTGAAGCCGTTGGTCCGGCTAAAGCCGGACACCACGAATCACGGCCTCGATTACTTGCGAGCGACGTGCCGATCAATCTGCTGCGAGAGCGCCCGCTGACACACCTTGCAGAACGGCACGGGGTTGCGCGAGAACATGATGCAATCGAGCTCCGGTCGATAGAACGCCTTCGCATCGTAGTTCGCGCCCTGGAACAAACCGACCTTGCCCCGGTGCTCCGCGGTGGCGAACATCTTCATCTCCGCATCGCCCTCGCGGCGGAACAGCGCCGTCATCTCTGCTTCCGGACGTTTGTCCGCGCGCAGCTTTGCTCGAGTCGCCTGATAATCCTTCTGCATCGCCTCGAATTGCGGCTTGGGCCACGGCGTCGGCAGCGGTACGCCCGGCGTCAGCAGGTCGCGCCACTTCAGCTTCGACCGATCCGCCTGCGCCGTTGCGTTCGCTGCCCACGGTTCGAAGATGCGTGCCGGCGGCTCGTAGGCGACCGGCGACGTGTAGTACTCGTCCGCCAGCCCAGCGAAGTGATGGCCGAATTCGTGGATGAACAGATACTCCGCGAAGTCGTTGCCGGCGGCGGCAGTCGAGAAGACGTTGTAGAGTCCCCCGCCGCCGTAGGTGGCGCCATTCGTCAGGATGATTACGTATTCATAGGGCGCCCACGCCGCGATGTCGCGCCACGCGCGGTTCTCGAACGTCAGGATGTACCGCTCGGACGCAAACGCGTCGTACGCCGCGCCGACGGGAGTCCGGCGGAAGATGCCACGGGACGGGCTTGCAATACCCGACTCCGACGACGGAGGACAGAGTCCCCAGACGTTGAAGTCGTTGCGCCGGGATTTGAACGGATCGACGCGGAAGAGCGCGGCCGACAGCCGCTGTGCCTGCGGGCGAAACGTGCTCGCGCATTCGGCCGCGGTGTAGCCGTCGCCGAGCAGCAGGAGATCGACCTTCGTCGGAGGCTCGCCGTGCTTCTCGATCTCGATCGCCTGTTGCCGCGCCGGCGTCGAGCGGTCGATGAATGGATCCGCCGGATCGATGGGGTACCGCCAGACCTCTTTATAGGTGCCCTCTTCCGATCGTTTCTTCAGGATGACATCGGCTTTCGCCGTCAGCGCCGGAAATCGCAGCGAGTCCTGGAACGTGCGCCGGACCTTCTTGGACTCCGCGGTCGTCAGCCACTCGGCAAATGCCGGGTCATAGCCGCGCGCGAAGATCGTCTTCCCGCCCGAGATGACCTCGAACCGGTAATTGCCGGTCGGCTGTGGCTCGACGTTCGCGGCGGGATTGTCCGGCCAGGCGAGCGGTTCAATGACCAGACGGTCGAAGCTGTAGGCCTCGATGCCCGGTCCGCCGGTTTCATAGAAATCCAGCCGCCACGTGCGCAGCTGCGTCTGCGCCCCGGCCAGCGACGAAAGGAGGATTGCACAGAGAAGGGCGAGCGCCCGGACAGGTTTGCGCATGGTTATCTATACTGCACGAAACGCTATGTTCAGAGCGCTTCTCGTCGTCGCCGTAGTTACCGCCGCCACTGGATGTTCCAAAAAGACCGACAGTTCGTCGAACGTTCCGAAAGCGCCGCTCTACGACAACCTCGGCAATCTGCATCACGAGATCACGACATCGTCGCCCGAGGCGCAGCGCTACTTCGATCAGGGGCTGACGCTGTCCTACGCCTTCAATCACGCCGAAGCGATTCGCTCGTTCAAGCAGGCGCTTGCGATCGATCCGGACTGCGCAATGTGCTACTGGGGCGTGGCGTTCGCGCTCGGGCCGAACATCAACGCACCGATCACGCCGGAAGCCGCCAGGGACGCGTTCGACGCCACCGGGCAAGCGAAGCAGCGGGCTGGCAAGGCGTCCGACAAGGAGCAGGCGTACATCGACGCGCTGGCGAAACGCTACGTCGCGGATCCGAAAGCCGACCGCCCGCCACTCGACGCGGCGTATGCAGCCGCGATGCGCATCGTGGCGCAGAGGTATCCGGATGACCTCGATGCGACGACGCTGTTCGCGCAGTCGCTGATGGACACGTCGCCCTGGAATTACTGGAACGCGGATGGCAGCCCGCGTGAGTTCACGAACGACGTGATCGCGTCGCTCGAATCAGTGCTGAAGCGGAAGGCCGACCATCCGGGCGCCATCCACCTCTATATCCACGCCGTAGAGGCGTCTCCCGATCCCAGGCGTGCGGAGGCGCACGCGGATCGGCTGCCGGCGCTGGTGCCCGGCGCGGGGCATCTCGTGCACATGCCCGCGCACATCTATCTGCGCACCGGCCGCTTCAACGACGCATCGACGGCCAACGAGAACGCCATCAAAGCGGACGCGGCGTATAAAGCCGGCAACGCGGTGGCGGGCAACATGACCTACGACGTCGGCTACATCCCGCACAACCCGCACTTCTTCGTCGCGTCTGCGTCACTCGAAGGGCGGAGCGCCGACGCGCTGCGCGCGGCCAACGAAGTGAAGGACAAGATGCACGCCGACATGCTGCGCGATCCGTCGATGGGCGGCATGGTGCAGCACTTCATGCTGACGCCGCTCTACACGAAGGTGCGGTTTGCGATGTGGGACGACGTGCTGGCCGAGCCGGCGGCGCCAGACCTTCCGTACATGCAAGCGATTTCTCATGCCGCGCGGTCGATTGCGTACTCCGCCACCGGCCGCATCAGCGAAGCGGAAAAGGAACTCGCGGCGGTCGCCACGGCAAAGAACGACGCGGCGCTCAAGACCCTATACATCTCGTCGGTCAACGTCGCCGCAGCGGTTGCGGACATCGCCCACGAAGTCGCGGCCGGAGAACTGCGCGCCCGGCAGAAGCGCGGCGGCGAAGCCGCGAAGCATTTCGCCGCGGCCGCGTCGATGGAAGACAAGTTGACCTACATGGAACCGCCCGACTGGCCGATTCCCGTGCGTCAGCTCCAGGGCGCGGCGATGCTCTCGCTGGGGCGCCCGGTGGACGCCGAGAAGGCGTTTCGCGAAGACCTGAAGAGATTTCCGAACAATGGATGGTCGTTGTCGGGGTTGCGAGAGAGTCGCCTCAAGCAGGGCCGCGAGCGCGATGGCGAAATCGGCGCGCTGCAGAGCCAGTTTCAGCAGGCGTGGCGACGGGCGGATGTGAAGCTGAACGCCGGGCAAATCGTGCGCTGAACAACGGCACACCGAGATCGCAAGCTATACGGGACGCTTCCTCTCGATCAACACATCCCACCAGCCGAAGTGCACGGCCAGCAGGTGGTCGAGCTCGCGCGTGTCGTTCGTCGACTCGATCTGCCCCATCGTCGGCAGGCAGAACGCCGCGTGCGGTGACGCGGCGAGCATGTGCAGCACACCAGCCGAGAACCCGACGCCTGCGTACGCGATGCAGCCCGTCATCGGCAGCGCCTGCAAGTCGTCCAGCGCGTACGGGATCTTCTCGTCCACTGTGCCCTGGCTGTCCTGGAACTTGCACTCGATCGCAAACGCCTTCTGACCGTTGTCGCCGACGCACAGGATGTCGATGCAGCGGTTCTTGGCGATGATCGTCTTGCCGACACGGACTTCCCGATACGCCTTCAGTCCTCGCGACTCGAAGCGCCTGGCGACGTACAACGCCACCAGGTTCGCGTAATCCGCACCCGTCATCTGCGTCTTCTGCGGGCTCACCTCCGGCAGCCACGTCGGAACGGGCTGGCCATCAGGGCGACCTTTCACGCGCGTCCCACCGAATCGAGAAGGTCGGCCTGCATCGGCTCTCCGCTCTCGGAGGCGGCCGGCGCGGTTCCCTGGCCGCCCGCCTCGCGGAGCCGGCGCGCGGCAATCTGCACGGCTTCCGGATTCAAATCGTTGCCGAGAAAGCGCCGACCGAGCCTCGCGGCGGCGACGCCGACACTCCCCGACCCCATGAACGGATCGACGACGACCTGACCCGCCTCGGAACTCTGCTTGATCAACACTTCGGCGACCTCCACCGGCTTCTCTGCCGGATAGCCGCCACGGATCCTCGGCACCTCGATGATGTCGGAGACTCCGAGATCGTTCAGCCGCCGCTTTCCTTTCTCGAAGAACAGGATCAGTTCATAGCGGGCGCGATAGTGATAGCCCATGCCGATGGTGCACTTGTCCCACACCACCGGCTTCCAGAACTTGAAGCCGGCCTTCTCCGCCTCCGGCTTCGCCACGAACATCGTCTCGGCGTCGCACAGCAGATAGAAATGGGTGTCGGGTTTGAGGACGCGGTAGAACTCGGCAAACAACTCGCCAAATCGCGCGTTCGGAAAGATCTTGAACCAGTCGTTGCTCGACGCCTTGCTGTGCTTCAGCCGCGTCGTCGTGCCGACAGCACGGTGCTTCTCCAGCGACTCGTACGCCGGGTCCGTGATGACCAGATCGACCGACTCCGGCGACACATCACGCAGCCAGTCGACCGCATCGCGGGTCGACAGCTCGAAGCTCACAACTGCCTCATTGGGGGATGAAGAGGAATGCATCATTCTACGCCGATGCCATCCTCCCACCCACCATTGACAGCGTAGGTCACAGACACGAAGGCCACGAAAAAATCGTGGCCTTCGTGGGTTTCTTTGGGAATTGGGACTTGGGAGTCGCCTATTCGCAGGCGCCGAGGACGCGCAACGTCTTCACACGCATCTCATGATCCGTGAGTGCACCGGTCGTCTCAATCTTCCGACCGACATACGCGGCCAGACGGTTTGTGGATCCCCGGTCAACGAGTTCGACGGACGTTGACTTCTTCCGCAGGAAGCCGGACTTCCAGCTCCGCGACTTCGGCGCATCGTCTCCCGACACGTTCTTCAGCCAGAAGGTGTTCTCGTCCCTCGCCAGACAGCCGGTGATGGTAGCGGGGACAGCAGCCGCGGCCGGCTCGGCAGGCGCCGGAGATGATGCGGGCTCCGGATCGCTTTCAGTCGTCCGCAACGACGCGGGCATCAGTCTCGCCTGCGGCTCCGGCGACGAGGCTGGAGGCGCCGCGAACTCATACGCCGCGGGCGCGGGTTCGACGTGCTTCGCCGCGGGCTCTGACGCCGTCGAGGCGGGTCTCGACGACCGCGGCGAGACGGAGTTGTTCTCTGGCGCTGGGGCGAGGCTATTCGCTGCGGGATCGAATGAGTCAACCCGCTCGAGCCGCTGAACGTTGCCACTGGCGTCGACGTCCGCTTCCCAGTTGACGATGGACGACGATCGGGACATGAGCAAGGCTGCCGCGGCAACGACGCAGAGCGTCCCGACGACGACCGTCCGCGGAGCCAGAGTTGACTGGCGGTTTGCCACGCGTGTGCGGCTGGTGCCGGACGCCGAAGGCCTCGACCTTCTGGTTCGCTCCCGGCGACCCGACGACTTCACCCGATCAACCAACGTGCGCAACGTGGGACGCCGCGCAGTGCGAATCCTGCTTCCTCTCTTCGAAGGCACAACGATACCCTCCTCGTGGTGTGCTCGTGATCGGTGCCCTTCAGGAGCAAACGAACTGCCGCGCGCGCG
>Ga0310811_10012636_pt1 | contig 10965 bp, 10 predicted proteins | sample YCmetagenome_FD_207642 | JGI IMG/M metagenome (GOLD analysis project Ga0310811, IMG submission 207642) | Soil microbial communities from experimental microcosm in Duke University, North Carolina, United States - YC | ecosystem: Engineered > Artificial ecosystem > Soil microcosm > Unclassified ...
GAGGCCGCCTGGCCGAGGCAGACCGTCTGGATCTCCGGACGGACGAACTGCATCGTGTCGTAGATCGCCGTCATCGCGGTGAACGACCCGCCGGGCGAGTTGATGTAGATGTTGATGTCGCGATCGGGATCGAGCGACTCCAGCGTCAGCAACTGCGCCATGACGTCGTTGGCGGAGGCGTCGTCGATCTGCACGCCGAGGAAGATGATGCGATCCTCGAACAGCTTGTTGTACGGATTCATCTCCTTCACGCCGTACGAGGTGCGCTCGACGAAGGAAGGGAGAACGTAGCGGCCGTTGATGTCTCCCGGCCGGATCAGCTCACTCACTTGGGAAGCTCCACTCATGAGACGGCGCCCTCAGAGGGCACCTGCCGGGCGCTGCGCACGACCTGATCGATGAAGCCGTAGTCCTTGGCCTCCTCGGCCGTGAACCAGCGGTCACGATCGGAGTCGCGCTCGATCTGGTCGAGCGGCTGGCCCGTGTGGAACGCGATGCGCTCCGCAAGGGTCTTCTTCACGTAAAGCATCTGCTCGGCCTGGATCGCGATGTCCGCCGCGGTACCACCGATACCGCCCGACGGCTGGTGCATCATGATCCGCGCGTTCGGCAGCGCGTAGCGCTTGCCCGGAGCGCCGGCGCAGAGCAGGAACTGCCCCATCGACGCGGCCAGGCCCATCGCGACCGTGCACACGTCGTTCGGTACGTACTCCATCATGTCGTAAATCGCCATGCCGGACGTCACGGAACCGCCCGGGGAGTTGATGTAGAGCCAGATGTCCCGGTCGGGGTCATCGGCGGCCAGAAGGAGCAACTCGGCACAGAGGCGGTTGGCCACCTCATCGGAGACCTGGGTACCGAGGACCACGATGCGCTCTCGCAGCAACCGCTGGTAGAGCTGGTCCTCAAGGCGGAACGAGCCGTCCTCACGGCCACGCGCCTCGAAGCCGGAGGTGGCGTGCGGGAAGAAGGTCGGCGGGCTGGTCACAGCGTCACCTTCCGATGCGTCGTAATCGATTGGCTTTGCTTGTGACCTTAACGCGCGCCGCAGACAGGTCATGCCTCCTCGCCCGACTGTTCGCTGACGGCGCATGCTCACGGGGCCGATCACCATGTCGCCGCTCCATTCGCGACGGCCCTGGGATCGGGCGGAACCGGGGCATCGGTGACGCCCGTCCCGTCGCTCGTACGGCGACGCCGGCGACGGCCTCGTCCCCGAGGAATTTGCGCGGATTTTCCCCCGGCAAGGGAAAACCCCCGGCACACCGAAGTGCGCCGGGGGTTCGTGCCCGTTCTCGAACGGGACGCCGTGGAAGGCCTGACGATCAGGCTTCCGCCGGCTCCTCCTGCTCGGTGGCCTGCTCAGCGGCCTGCTCCGTGTCGAGCTCGGCGTAGACGGCCTTGAGGTCGACCGCGTTGCCCTCGCCGTCGGTCACCTTCGCGGCGTCCCCGACCACGGTCTTGGCCTTGTCCCTGACGATCTCCATCATGGCCAGCGTGAGCTGGTCGTTGTCGGCCAGGTGCTGGGCCAGCGTGTTCGGGGCGACGCCGAGCTGCATGGCGCGGCGGACGACGAAGTCGGTGAGCTCCTGCTCGTTGACGTTGATGTCCTCGGCCTTGACGATCTTGTCGAGGACGAAGCCGGTCTTCAGCGCCTTCGCGGACGTCTCCTCGAACTCCGCGAACTGGTCGTCCTCGGTGGTCTGGTAGAGCCGGAAGTACGCCTCGCGGCTGAGACCGCTGTCGGCGATCTGGTGCTCGAGGTTGTGCTTGCGAGCGTCGATCTCCGCCTTGAGCGCGCTGTCGGGCAGCGGAATGTCGATCTGACCGAGCAGGGCCTCCAGTGCCTTGTCCCGGGTCTGCACGACCTGCTCAATGAGCTTGTTGCGGCGGGCCTGCTCGCGGATGCTGTCCTTCAGCTCGTCCAGCGTGTCGAACTCGCTGGCCAGCTGGGCGAACTCATCGTCGAGCTCGGGCAGGACCTTCTCCTTGACCGACTTGACGTTGATGATCACGTCGGCCTCCTCGCCGGCGTTCTCACCGCCGACCAGGGTGGTGCGGAAGGTCTTCTCCTCGTCGGCGGACATGCCGTCGAGGGCGTCGTCGAGGCCCTGGAGCACAGAGCCGGCGCCGACCTCGTAGGAGACGTCAGCGGCCTGCTGCTCCTCGAGGTTGTTGCCGTCGATCTCGGCGCGCAGGTCCATCACGACGTAGTCGCCGCTGCTCGCCGCCCGCTCCACGCCGGTCAGCGTGGCGAAACGCTGGCGCAGCGCGTCGATCTGGGTGTCGATGTCCTCATCGGTCACCTCGACGGCGTCGACCACGACCTCGAGGCCGTCGTAGTCGGGTACGTCGAAGGTCGGGCGGACGTCGACTTCGGCGGTGAATTCGACCTGCTCGCCGTCCTCGATCTTGGTGACCTCGATCTCGGGCTGGCTCACGGGGAAGACGTCGCTTTCATCGACGGCTTGGCCGTACAGCTTGGGCAGGGCGTCGTTCAGGGTCTCCTCGAGAACCACCGCGCGGCCGAAGCGCTGCTCGATGATCCGGGCCGGCACCTTGCCGGGGCGGAATCCGGGCACGCGGACCTGCTGCGCGACCTTCTTGTAGGCGGCCTGCAGGCTCGGCTCGAGCTCCTTGAACGGCACCTCGACGGTGAGCCTGACCCGGGTAGGGCTGAGCTCCTCGACAGCGGTCTTCACGGGGTGGTCTCCTTGATCCAGCATCTGGTGATCGCGGGCGCGTCGTGCACGGCAACCGCGGCACTTAACGCGCGCCGCGCCCACGTGAGCGGCACAGGAAGCACCGTCGCCATCGCGCACGCCTTGGGCATGCTGCAGTGTGGCGGCTGTCCAGCGCCAAGGGCAGTCTAGAACAGACAGGTGCCCGGCAGCGACTGATCAGAGATCCGTCATGATCTGCCGGAGCAGGTCCACCGTCTCCACGGGCGTCGTGCTGACCGCGCACAAGCGCTCCATGACCTCGCTGTAGCGGTCCACCTCATCGCGTTTGTCGAGATAGAGGGCGCTCGCGAGTTGCTCCACGTAGACGATGTCAGGGAGCTCCGGGTCGCCGAACCTCAAAATACTGAAGGCGCCGCCCTCGGCGGCGTGGCCTCCGTAGCTGAACGGCATGACCTGGATCGTGATGTTGGGCTGGTTCATCAGGTCGATGAGGTGCTGGATCTGGCCGCGCATGACCTCGACGCCACCGATCGGCCTGCGAAGCGCCGCCTCGTCGATCACCGCCCAGAACCGGGGGCTGCTGTCCCCGTCGAGGACGCGCTGGCGCTCCAGCCGCAGGTCGACCCGCCGTGAGATCTCCTCCGGCGCCGCGCCCACGGCGCCCGCCGTGATGACCGCCCGTGCGTATTCCTTGGTCTGGAGCAGGCCGGGGACGAACTGGACCTCATAGGTGCGGATGCGCTGGGCCGCCTCCTCCAGGCCGACGTAGGCCTGGAACCAGGAGGGCAGCAGGTCGCTGAATCGGTGCCACCAGCCGGGCTCGTTGGCCTTCTCCACGAGGTCCATGACGACCGTCCGCGTCTCCTCGTCCTCCACTCCGTAGAGGCTGAGGAGGTCCGACACATCGCGACCCTTGAAACCGACCCGGCCGAGCTCCATCCGGCTGATCTTGGACTCGGAGCAGCGGATCGTCTGACCCGCCTCGTCACGCGTGATGCCCTTGTTCTCGCGCAGCCGGCGAAGTTGTGATCCCAAGAGGATGCGGAGCGCCGTCGGCCCTGATCCAGGCTGGATCTGTATCACGGCGCCTCCCTCTCGACTCGGCCCTCTGCACCCAAAGGGAAGTCCCGCACGACACCCCCAGCCCACACAGTGTCACCACTTCTGGCCACGATGACAAGGTCTGATCTCCGTGTCCTATTTACTCGCCAGTACCCCCGCGTGCACTTGCACGCGCCAGCTGCACGTGCATTTGGGTCTTGCAGCGAGGCTCGTCGGTGATCCATGATGACTTGGTGCATATTGGGCCAAACATGCACCATCCTCGGAACTGACCAGCGGGAGGTACGGGCAGCATGCCGGAAACGCCCGAATCTGCCGGCCAGTTAACCCGCGAAGTGGGCTTCGGTCGGTTCGTACAGTCCGCAGAGGACTCCGAGACCACCACCTGTCTTCTCCGGCCCCAGGCCGACTCTGTGAAGACCGCTCGCGATGTCACACGGTCGACCCTCAGGCAATGGGGTTTCGCGGAACTGAGCGACGACGCCGCTCTGGTCGTCTCCGAGCTCGTGACCAACGCCGTCCGTTACTCTCTGTATCCGGCGGGCCGGGCGGGCGATCACCCGATAACCCTCATTTTGGTACGCATATCCCCGCACGTGCTGCTGGCCGTGTCGGACCCGAGCGACGAGGTCCCCTGCCCCAAGGAGCCCGACTACATCTCGGAGAACGGCCGCGGCCTCTACATCGTCGAGACTTACAGCCAGGCATGGGGCTGGGACGCTCTCGACCACGGCGGCAAGGCCGTCTGGGCGCTCTTCCGCGCCGCCGACTGAACCTGCCCCCTTCTGGCCACGCGGCGATCCGCTGGACGCGCTGCCGGCTCATCCTCGTTCCGCGTGAGCAGCCGTGACGACGCATGGTCCGGCGGTCTCAAGATCGATGGTTATGTCACAGTATCGACGTATATGCAGTCGAACGTGCCAGCCAGTCGTGCGAACGGTCGGCACCCAGAAGTGCAGTAAGGGAGCGCCTGTGAGTTTCAGCCAGCTGTCCCATCTGGAGTGCGGCCGGTGCGGAGCCGATCACGACAGCGAGCGTCCGCAGAACCTGTGCACCGCATGCGGGTCGCCGTTGCTCGCCCGCTACGACCTGGCGGCGGTTCGTGCGTCGGTGGACCCCGGGGAGTTCGCGAGGCGTTCCCCCGACCTCTGGCGCTACCACGAACTGCTGCCGGTCAGGAACAGGCAGGCGGTGACCACCCTCGGCGAGGGGATGACGCCGTTGCTTCCGATGGCTCGGTACGGCGAGCGGATCGGCCTGCCGCGGCTGCTGATGAAGGACGAAGGACTGATCCCCACCGGGTCGTTCAAGGCACGCGGCGCGGCTGTCGGAGTGTCCCGCGCGGCCGAGCTGGGGATCGAGCGCCTGGCCATGCCGACCAACGGCAATGCGGGTGCCGCCTGGGCGCTCTACGGCGCCCGGGCCGGGCTGGCGACCACGATCGTCATGCCCGTGGACGCGCCGGAGATCACCCGGCGAGAGTGCACGGCCTCGCGGGCGGACCTGCACCTGGTCGACGGACTGATCAGCGATGCCGGGCGGATCGTCGGCGAGTTGGTCGCCGCCTCAGACGGCCGGGTCTTCGACTCCTCGACGCTCAAGGAGCCGTACCGCATCGAGGGCAAGAAGACCATGGGCATCGAGATCGTCGAGCAGCTCGGCTGGCGGATGCCCGATGTGATCCTCTACCCGACCGGCGGCGGCGTGGGTCTGATCGGCATCCACAAGGCCCTGAACGAGCTACGGGAGCTGGGCTGGATCTCGGGTCCGCCGCCACGGCTGGTCGCCGTCCAGGCCGAGGGATGCGCGCCGATCGTCCGCGCGTTCGAGCGCGGGGAGCGGGAGAGCCGGTACTGGGATGGAGCCCACACCGTGGCGTTCGGCATCAACGTGCCCAAGCCCCTCGGCGACTTCCTCATTCTGGAAGCGCTCGAGGAGACGTCGGGGACCGCGGTGACGGTCACCGACGGCGAGTTGCTCGCCGAACTACGCGAGGTCGCGGCGCTGGAGGGGGCCTTCGTCTGTCCCGAGGGGGCGGCGGCATTCGCGGCGGCCCGCAAGTTGCGCGCGTCGGGCTGGATCGAGGCGGACGAACAGGTCGTCGTGCTGAACACCGGCGCCGGCCTGAAATATCCGGGGACGGTCCAGGTGGACGCGCCGGTCCTGCCGGTGGACGGCCACCTCCTCTGACGAGCTCGATCATCTTCGCACCCGGCAAACGAGTGTCTGCGGAGGATTTCAAAAGGCCAGGATTCCCGTACGGGCTGACCTGGCCTTTTGCGAGTGGAGGACTCGCTTCGCGGAACCACTTGCGATCCGTGTCGCAAGTGTCCGCAGTCAGGGAAGGGCCCGCCCTGCGTTGCTGGTCGCCTATGTCAGAGTGATCAGCATGCTTGCGATCACAGTAGAGACTGAGGACGGGCAGCGGCACATCCGGATAGCCACACAGGAGTTGGCCGGCCTCGTCCACCGGATTGGGGGCAAGGACGACAAGTTCCTCGTCGTCCAGCGGATCCCCGATCTGCCCGATGTCTTCATCCAGGTGTGGCACCAGGCCGGGGGCGACTACACGCTGGAGTACCGCGACGGCTCCCCCGACCGGCAGTTCCAGGTGATGCTCGACGGACCAGAGCCGGTGATCGCGGCGATGACCGGCTGGGCGCTCACGGACCAGAGCTGGAACACCGGGCTGGACTGGGTGCCCCTGGGCTTGGGGCCGGTGCCGGGTCCGGTGCCCCCGCTCGAACTCGACGAGGTCGAGCGCGAGCAGCTTGAAGGGCGCGTCCGTGAGGTGCTGGTCGGAGGCTATGCGACGCGAGCACAACTTTCCGAGATCGCGCAGGACTATCTCGTCTCTGGGGACTACCGGCCGGTCTCGCCTGAGCAGGCGCGGCAATTGGCCGACCGGATGTGGCTGGAGCGCGTTGAGGAACAAGCCGCCTGGGAGGGCGAGACGGACCCGGAACGGCTCACCCGGGCTTTCACTGCGCTGGAGATCGCCGGCATCACGGCACGGGAGGACTTCACCTGTTGCCGTACGTGTGGTCAGGCGGAGATCGGCGAAGTGGGCTCTTCGGACGCCCGTGGCTTCGTCTACTTCCACTCCCAGTGCACAGACGCCGCTGCGGGCGGCCAGGGGCTGACGCTCTTGTACGGCGGATTCGACGGTTCACCGGAGACGACGGCAACTATCGGCCGGGAGATCGTGGCGGCGCTTGAGGAGAGCGGGCTGTCGGTGGAGTGGAACGGCGAACCCCGGCAGGCCATCACGATCACACCGCTGGACTGGCGCAGACGACTCGTCGGCTAGGGGTGCGTGACTTCCGGCGTCGCCTAGGACTGGTCTGTCCTGGGCCGGCCGCGGGCCTTGATTGAATGGTTGACCTGGTCGATCTGGAGTCGTGTCGGGGTGCGACTCGCGGCATGAGCGGACGCCTGATGGTGGTCACAGAGGACCGCCGGGGCCGCCGCGGTAACGTCACGCCATGACCGACCCCACTGACCAGGCGTGGACGCTGTACCGCGGTGACGAACTGATCGCGGATCTTGTGGTCAACGGCGGCGACTTTCCATGGCTTAACGCTGAGGTACGGCCCCACCCTGGCTTCGAGGACGTCCGGCCCCTATTCGATGAGGAACTCCGCCTGCTCGATGACGTGGACGACCACGTCGAGGAATGGGAGGCCGCGTACGAGAAAGTCCGGGCAGTCGTGACCCTCAAGTATCCGGACGGCGGCGAGGTTCCCGAGTTCCTCCTGCACATCGACAAGGGTGAGGCGTGGTGGAGGTGGAGCGACGAAGCGTTCGACCACGAATCACCAGCCTGAGCAGCGATCTGGAACATGACCCTCGAGGAACAACGCCCGGCCTGAGCGGCGTTGCAACCGATCAGCGGCAGATGAGCGCATCGGCGGCCCGCCGAGTTGGTCGACGGGAAAATAGTTGGACGGGACGACGTTCGGGCCGATAGTTTGCCGCAGACCGTGACATCACACGAGGAGGTGAGACCCATGAATGCTGTATCGATGTGGGTGCTCCCCCTCGTCGTCACGGTCGGGCGATTGACGTAGGTGTCGCCGTCGCCGGGAGCGCCTCGACAAGGCAACCCCGAAGGGTGACAACTTATGAATTCTTCGCATTTCACTTCGGGCATGGACGAGCATGCCGTCGTGATCACACGGGTCGCGGAGAGGCAATGGCACGCCGTGGAGGACGACCGGACGGTCGGCCGCGGCGACGCTTCGCGCAGGCCCGACGGACGGATGTTCCTCAGCATCGACTCCTGGCACGCCGCGGTCTTCGATCAACTCGCCGAAGCCATGCTGGCGGACCTGCCGAAGCCGTTGTACACGGTGGTCGACGAGGCTGACCTCGACTTGACGTCCCATTGGGAGCGAGCCGGCTTCACGACCCGACGCCGCGAGTGGGAGTACCTCGTTCCCACTGACCCGCGGGTCACGGGACTCGGCGCATTGCTACCGCCGTCGGGCGTGACGATAGTGGCAGTCGGCAAGGCGGAGGAGGGCCCTCTGCGCAAGCTGGACCGCGAGATTCGCGACGAAGTCGAGGCCACCGTCGGATGGCAGGAGATGCCGGCTGAGGTGTTGCCCCGCCCGGACGGCGCCACCCTGCTGGACCCGTCGAAGTATGCGGTGGCAGCACAGGCCGACGAATACGTGGGACTGGTCCGGGTGGCGCCGGTGACCCGGCAGCCACGGATCGGGCTGATCGCAGTCCGGTCCGACCAGCACCGCCGCGGTATCGCTCGGGCGCTGCTCGCCCACGTGCTGGGCTCGCTGCACCGCTGCGGGATCGAAACGGCATCGGCCGAAGTGAACGAATCCAACGCGCCGGCCATGGCCCTGTTCGAGGGCGCAGGCGCCCGGCGTGCGAGCAGCAACCTGGAATTGGTGCTCCGCTGACGCCCCACCGCGTCACCGCGCGAGGAAACCGAGCCCGAAGCACATCGGCACAGGCCGACCCGATGAGCGCGCATCGGTCCCGTAGCGCGGGGACAGCCGGTGGCGGCCGCCGTCCGCGACAACCGCGTCCGACGCGCCTCGATCACGGTTACGCCAACGGAATTCGTTTCCTCACCGACCTGACAGTCACCGAACGGAGAAGTGCGAAAATATGGCAAGAGCAACAGACGGCATCGAAGTTGAAGGCACGGTCGTCGAATGCCTGCGCAACGCCACCTTCAAGGTAGAGCTCCAGAACGGGCACAAGGTGCTAGCGCACATCAGCGGGAAGATACGGAAGAATTACATCAAGATCTTGCCGTATGACCGGGTGCTCGTGGAGCTCAGCCCGTACGACCTCACCCGCGGCCGGATCCTCTACCGGTACAGGACGTAGCGGCGGGCGGGGCGTACCCGAATAGGAAAACAAGTCTCCGATCCGGATCGGAGAATGCTCGATGCAGGAATCAGAATTGACGACTCGGCTCGGTTCTTCGTCCGGCATCTCGGCCAGGTAGGCACGTCGTCGACAGCGGTATCAAGCGTCCGGCTTCGAGCCGGTCGCCGATGCCGCTGTCGCATCGCGTCCTCCGTCGGAGCTGACCAGGGACATCTGAATCGATACGCCGAGAAGGGCGACGAGGAAAGGGTGTTCCTCGGCCCGAAGGGCGAGCCGTACCTCAGTCCAAACAGAACTCGTTGCCCTCTATGTCCTGCATCACGAGGGTCGACTCGTTTACTTCATCGGCAGGCAGGAGGTAAGCGCGTACCGCGCCGAGCGGGATCAGCCGTGCGCATTCGGCCTCAAGGGCCGCCAGGCGCTCCTCACCCTTCAGCCCGACGCCGACCCGCACGCAAAGGTGCAGCCGATTCTTGACGACCTTGCCTTCTGGAACGCGCTGGAAGTACAGTCGCGGACCCACCCCTGAGGGATCAACGCATGCGGACCATGAACCCTGATCCTCAGGCGGCAACGTGCGGTTGAAATCGTCCCACGTAGCAAATCCCTCAGGTACCGGCGGTGCGACATACCCCAACACTTCGCACCAGAAACGAGCGACGCGTTCAGGTTCTGCACAGTCGAAAGTGACTTGAAACTGCTTAACGGATACCACGGGAGAAGCTTTCCATAGTGGGCGGTGCATGCTGTAACCGCCCGCAGGGCGGCCAACGGGGCAGGTGAAGCCGCGGGGAGATCCCCGGGCAGTCTACGCAGCCGACATCTGGGCTGATGGGGTGAGCCGGCGGGTCTTCGCCGTACTCACCTCGATTTGGAGGCCGGCGTGGTGCGGGTCGTGGGCGCCCTGGTCGAACTCGACGGCGGGACACTTCTCGATGACCACCCAAGTCACGGGCCAGCCGTCGGGTGGTCGCCATTCCTCCGGAGCTCATCTCTCACTCCGCGAGCACCTGGAGCTCTACTCCGAACAGGCGGTCGCCGGATCTGGAACAAGGCTCGTACGGCCTGGCGCGAATGGGTCACTCTTCCCCTCGGGCGGCGCTGATCCACCTACACGCCTCACAAGATCGCGACCAGGCCATCGCCAAGGCGCTCGGGCAGGCGTTCAAGGTCGCGAGCGAGCCCAGGATCGAGAAAACGTAGTGTGGCACGTGTGTGGCACGAAAGATCTTAAAATGCCTGCGAAGATGACGAAGGCCAGGCGCCCTGTACGGGCTGACCTGGCCTTTCACACTGAGAGCGGACGACGGGAATCGAACCCGCGTAGCCAGTTTGGAAGACTGGGGCTCTACCATTGAGCTACGTCCGCGCACGCCGGTCTTCATCTGGTTTAGACTTCATCCGGTCGTCAGGGCGTAAGCGTACCGGAGTATCCGAGCGCACGCGTAACCGACGAGACGGGGCGTGGCGCAGCTTGGTAGCGCGCTTGCTTTGGGAGCAAGAAGTCGCAGGTTCAAATCCTGTCGCCCCGACTCTCAGATCAGCGAGAAGGCCATCCCCGAGATCGGGGGTGGCCTTCTGCGTGACCAGTGGGTCGCCACTGCCGTTCCACGTGTCGGTCTGGCCGATCTGGTTCGGGTCGCGGGGTTCCGGAGGGGGTGCGCCGGTCCCGTCTGCCGCTAGGAGTGGGTACGGCGCAGCTTGGCCAGCGCGTGCTCGGACGGGGTGCCGGGCTCGGCCTCGAATATGAGGATCTGCTGTGTGGGGGCGCTCTCGATGGTGAACATATGAGTATTCAAGGAGAGGTCACCGACATCGCGGTGGCGAAAGCGGACCGACGTGGCGGTCACGGCGCGTA
>Ga0310811_10012637_pt1 | contig 10964 bp, 16 predicted proteins | sample YCmetagenome_FD_207642 | JGI IMG/M metagenome (GOLD analysis project Ga0310811, IMG submission 207642) | Soil microbial communities from experimental microcosm in Duke University, North Carolina, United States - YC | ecosystem: Engineered > Artificial ecosystem > Soil microcosm > Unclassified ...
TCGCTGAGGCATATGGTATGCAGTTGCGGCAGTTTCTTCACCAGGTTCAAGGCATACGGCAGCAGTTGACTACTATTCTTCCACCTAATTTTTCGTTCCAGCAGCTGCGAAGACGAGTAGATGGACCTGCGTGATACTTATACTGCGAGAAGATATGGCTCATTGCTTTCGCGTACTTGGTTGTGTTCAGTTTCAGAGCATTAGTATTCAACATTTAGTCATGGTCTTTAAGACGTTATATTTCGTTCATAATTTCGATTTGGAACGTTCTAGTTCTCGTACTTCTTTACCCAATGCTCCCTCGGTGATAAGTTGCCTTATGTACTCTTCAGACAATCCGAGTTCTCTGAGAATGTCTGCACTGTGCTTCCCTGGATCCAGTGTTGTGATTCCGTCTTGTAGAGGTGGTGGTAATGTTCTGCTGAACTCTGGATGAGGAATAGGGTAGAGAGATCCATAGAGCTGAGCTGCTTCCGCGGGAGACAGGACTGGAACTGCACAAGCGTCAGTGCCTAATGATAGCAAATCGATCAGCACAAGGACTCTTCTGTGATGTAATACTTGCCGTGGAAAACGTCCGTCCAGAAGTCTCTCGGTTGTGTTCTGAACCCATCTTCAAGATACTTGCGAAGTTTGGGCCAATCCTCAATTGTAGACTGAGTCGCCTGTGACGGTGACCAGCTCCCTTGCTTTCCACTGGATTTCATGACTTCATTAAATCTGCCAATAAACTGTGCAAAGAACTGGGACTCCAAACAGCCTACGCTCATCCACTTTCCGTCTGAGCAAGTATAAACATCGTAAAACGGCGCGCCACCGTCAAGGAGATGCGTGCCTCGCGGACCTCCCCAGACACCGCTCCCAGCACTTAGGAGTGGAAAAGACGATACATAACGCGAACCAGAAACCTGCCACCTATATTTATAAATCATTGAGACTAAATGCCCCGGCACTTACCATGTCTACATTCACGACTTGTCCACGGCCACTCCTACCTCGCTCGATTATAGCCAGCAATATACCATTCGCACAAAGTAGGCCACCTCCAGCAAAGTCAGCAATTAGATTCAAAGGAAAGGTAGGCTTGTCCATGGTTCCCGGGAGCATCTGCAAGAAGGGTTTAGACATGCTTCGTCGAAGTACAAGCGAGCCGCACTGAGAGAATGCCACTAAGGGCGATATAATTAATATCATGACCTATGGCGGGAATATTAAACTAAGCCACGCGTATATGATGATATTTACCGGCCATAGTAGAGTGTGTGCCTTGAATTCACTGAGAATATACGAGAACATAAACTTGACATGCGTACCATTTCTTGGGAACCTTGAGGGAGCATCAGCTGGATGAGATTTCATAAGCTCATGTGTACCCTCACCCTGCGAGCCTTGCATATATAAGTTTGTCATTCAGACCTTCCCGCTTGTCACTTGAGTGAAAAATTTCAGGTCCGAGCCCAAGCTTCTCAAGCACCCCAGGTCTGAATGGATCAATGAGGACGTCTGCTTTAGCGATGAGGTCCTTCGCGACCCGCACTCCGCTCGCAGTCTTCATGTCCAACACAATCGACCGCTTTCCCGCGCAAAGCAGATCTCTGGTAGTTGAGGAAGGGCGATCAATGCGGATGACGGATGCCCCATTATGAGCGAGTACCAGACCTGCGAATGGACCCGGTGCCAGGCCTGCAAACTGTGGTCGTTCGACGTTTGTTTGTTTCACTTCAAGCCCAACTGTGATCGCTACGTACTTCTACTACTTTGATGCCATTGAGCGACATTGGTTGGAGTCTCGATGTCGTACGTAGTCAATGAGCAGGTAAACACTAGTCTCCTCTAGACACACTTTTATAGACGAAGGAAGGTAGTTGTTTCCTAAACACTGGTTGCTAGCTGATGACACGAGAAAGTCGAGCGCTTCTCCAGTTACTTAAGTTGGTCGGATAGTCCCAATTCCTTATTAAGGGGCATAGCCAAGCAAGACCAAATATCAACTCACGAAAGTTTCGTCCAAGTATAACGTTGGTCAAATAGAAAGACCTCGTTCATTATGATACAGGGTCGACCATTTTTGAAGCATCGGAGCTCCGGTCACCCAACCAATAGTTTCTTCGTACGTGACGTGGATCTAGGAACCTTGGCCGACTTTATATTCCAATGTGACTTTTGTTAAGGACTCCGAGTCAAGGGAGGCGACCTCCGGTCCCCAGGGTGACTCAATAATCTCCAATTTCCTGGAAGTTGACGCCTTGGAAAGCTTCGCCGAGCATGTGGCTCGGTGGATACCATTGCCATGACCAATTTACGTTCTGCCAGCAATTTCTTTGGACATATGGATGTGTCCTGAAATTTGAATTCATCATGGACCGCTCGTATAAAATACCGCAAGGTGTGGTAATAATGACCTCACTGCCTGTTTCTTTTTGCGGGATGCGGTTTTTGTCTACGGTTCTGCCTTGCCTTGCGCTGGTATCTGCGAGACATACTCTTACGTCCCGCGATGACGCCAGTCTGTCTAAATTAACGCTACATGGCCCAGCTTCGCTCCCAATAGATGCAACACCACCGTTAAACCCCGCCCTCGCAAGCTTCAGTATTGAAACCGTCGCCTTTGAAGAATTTATGGGGAATCAATCCTATCCGAACAAATTTTCTCAGAATCTCTTTGAGAACCTAAAAGAGAGGACTGGGGTTCCACCTGAAGTGCGCATTGGTGGCATCACTGCTGACTCAACCTTCTGGGATCCGAATCAGGAGGCTGCCCTGTACAATTTCACGGACAGCAGAGGTGTATCGAGCACTGTGCTTGGACCCCAGTTTTGGAACTCTGCGAAGCTTTTACCAGAAGGGACGAAGATCGTCATGACGCTTGTGGGTCATTCACTGATCAGACCACCTGGCGTGGGCATCTGACCGGTCCATGTAGGATTTAAGGAGCTTGAATTATACCGGAGCTCTTGCAATGGCTGAGGCAGCATGGACGGGTCTTGGTTCAAGTCAAATTTCTCGTTTTGAAAGTGAGTCATTCGATTCTCTTACTGATGTTCTCCGATCCGACCATTCCCCGTCCTCAGTAGGAAATGAGCCAGATCAGTATTCCTTTCACCTTGATGCTCAGACTTATACCGCTATCTGGAAGGTATTTCTATTTCTGTTTGTTTCCTTGATGTCTTACACGTTCTGTAATTAGCCTTGGACTATCAACATCTCGAAGGCCTTGGACATCGATTACCCCGAGTTCCAAATTGGGGCGACTGCTAAAGACCCTCTATGGCCATATAACACCCCGCAAGCAGATGCTCAGTTTGACTGTGTTAGTGCTCTAGCAGCCGGAGCCAACGATGGACACACTGTCATGACGTGTAGCGAACATACATACCAGTATAGCGTGAGGGAGCTCTCAATTGACACATACCCCACCTGAAATAGCCTGTATTTATAGGTTTGTGATCCAACTAGGGCTGCCGTAGCTACTGTGGCCAACCTAGTAAGCTGTCGATTATCCATTGCAACTGTTAATATAAGGATTTAGATGAATCATACACGCTTGGCTCAGTAAGTCATATCTGTTGCTATGTTCACAGCGCACTAATATTCAGTAGATTTCTGGATCTTTGGCAGCCCCGTATCCACAGCGTTCGCGCTCAACTCGGACCTGATGCCTTTGTTATCGGTAAGGCAGATCGTAAGATTAAATATTGAATATATTTTGACCCATAATGAAGGTGAATTCAATTCTGTCTCCTGTGGTGGACGGTTCAATGTCAGCAATACATTCGGTCAAGCTATGTGGCTGGTACGTTGACAAAAAGAATGCATTTCGTGACATCCGAGCATTTTTGTAGTTAGACACGACCCTCTACGCGGCTTCAATCAATGTATCACGGTACGTGACCAGGATGCATCGATGAATTTGCAACTTAATCTCATCACCAGTATGTATGTGCATCAAGGTGCACCTCCTACTTCATACTACAACCTCTGGTATATCATCTCAGAATACGTGACATTACGACGTCTTGGGACTGACGTTAATTTCACAGGTACCCTGTTGTTAGCAAGAATGGTGCTATCCAAGTGTTTCCGCCATATTTGGCTTACCTCTTTGTGACTGAGGCCATTGGTCACTCGAGGTCACTGCGCCTTTCAAATATCTTCCCAGGGCGACAGGCCAATGGATCGTCAGTTACGACCGCAGGTGGTGATCCTTCTGCTGGTCGGATCTCGATATACGGTTTCTGGGACGAAAATTCCACCAATAGCTATGATTACCCAACTAAGCTCGCGCTTATAAACATTGAGCTATACAAAACCACAGATCCGTACCCTCGTCCTAATATCACGATCGACATATCTGCGTATTTGCCGAAGAATACTCGAGAAGTAATGGTCAAGAGGATGACAGCCCCAGGAGCTTATGTCATGTCAAGCAGACGAACGACTTGGGCGGGACAAACTTTTTTCTCTGGCGTTGGAGAAGGCGATATTGTAGTGGAAAAAGTGTTCGATGGACAAGTAGTCGTTGAGGCTACCTCTGCTGCTTTGGTGTATTGGTAAACACAATGTAGCACGCCAGTAAAAATATTTATCCTAGGTGTTGCTATGGAAGTGAGTCGGTTATTATATTATTATCTCCTGTCAGTCTCAAGCATAAACAGCATAGCGAAGCAAGAGACAACTAACGATTGATATTCTCGAGCAGGATTCAGGTCTGCGGAGCCTTCTGCGTAACGCTACGAGGTTGGCGCCTGGAGACCTCATTCGTGGTGAGTAAGTATCAGGCTGGCGCAAATAAGGCTAGCCAGAATTACGTGGTTTAGGTGCAGCAAAGATCCATAACGCAGAAAATGCGGGACTCGATTTTCATCAAGGCTTGCGGTTCACAAGCATTCAGTAAAATAAAGCTAAATGAGGATCCAGAAAATTCACAACCACTGATGGCCTGAGTCATATGCATCATCACTCAATGTTGTAACTTAGGCTTACTACTCTGAGTCCACAGTATCCCATACCTTGTTTGTTAGTGATAGCATTGGAGGGCATAGCCAAGCAAGACCAAATATCTTCGACTACCTCACGTGGTGATCATCATGACAGTGCTTCACACCAACGTTCTGTGACCGTCAATTGTTTGGACATGTGGACATTCATCGCGGACCGGTGCTCATACTCTCTTCTCGTCCGTATAAAATACTGCAAGGTGTGGTAAAAAAAATGGCATTTTTTGACCCCACTGCCTGTTTCTTTCTGTGGGATGCGGTTCTTGTCTACAATTCTGCCTTGTGTTGCGTTGGTATCCGCAAGACATGCTCTTACTCCCCGCGATGATACCGGTCTGTCTAAATTGACGCTATCTGGCCCAGCTTCGCTCCCAATAGATGCAACACTACCGTTAAACCCCGCCCTCACAAGCTTCAGTATTGAAACTGCCTTCTTCGAAGAATATATGGGAAACCAATCCTATCCGAATAAACTATCTCAGAATCTCTTTGAGAACCTAAAAGAGAGGACTGGGGTTCCACCTGAAGTGCGCATTGGTGGCATCACTGCTGACTCAACCTTCTGGGATCCGAACCAGGAGGCTGCCCTGTACAATTTCATCAGCAGCACAGGTGCACTAATAAACACTACGCTTGGACCTCAGTTTTGGAACTCTGTGAAGCTTTTACCAGAAGGGACGAAGATCGTCATGACGCTCGTGAGTCATTCACTGATCAGATCACCTGGCGTGGGCATCTGACCGGTCCATGTAGGATTTAGAGAGCTTGAATTATACCGGAGCTCTTGCAATGGCTGAGGCAGCATGGACGGGTCTTGGTTCAAGCCAAATTTCTCGTTTCGAAAGTGAGTCATTTGACTCTCTTAGTGATGCTTTCCGGTCCGACCATTCCCCGTGTTCAGTAGGAAATGAGCCAGATCAGTATTACCTTGACCTTGACGCTCAGAATTATACCGCTATGTGGGAGGTATTTCTATTTTTATTTTTGTGTTCTTGATGGTGAGGTCTTACACGTGCCGTATTCAGCCATGGACCGTCAATATCTCGAAGGCGTTGGACATCGATTACCCCGAGTTTCAAGTTGGGGCGACTGCCATAGATCCTTTGTGGCCGTATAACACACCGCAAGCAGATGCTCAGTTTGACTGTGTTAGTGCTCTGGCTGCTGGAGCCAACGATGGACACACTGTCATGACGTGTAGCGAACATACATACCAGTACAGCGTGAGGGAGCTCTCAATTGACAAATACCTCACCTGAAATAGCCTGTATTTATAGGTTTGTGATCCAACTAGGGCTGCTGTAGCCACGTTGACCAACCTGGTAAGCTATCCATTATCTATCGTAACTGTCAAATTGCAATGAGGACCTAGGTGAATCACACACGCTTGGCCGAGTAAGTCATATCTGTTGCTATGATTACAGCATGGTAATATCCAGTAGATATCTGGATCTTTGGCAGCCCCGTATCCACAGCGTTCGCACCCAACTCGGACCTGATGCCTTTGTTATTGGTGAGGTTGTAAGATTGAATGTTGAATATATGTTGACCCACGACGAAGGTGAATTCAATTCTGTCTCTTGCTCGGGACAGGCCAATGTCAGCAACACATTCGGGCAAGCTATGTGGCTGGTATGTTGATAAAAAGAATGTATATCTTGACATCTGAGCATTTTTGTAGTTAGACACGACCCTCTATGCGGCTTCAATCAATGTATCACGGTACGCGACCAGGGTGCATCGATGAACTTGCAGCTTAATCTCATCTCCAGTGTGTATGTGCATCAAGGTGGACCTCTTGCACTACAGAGCTCTACGCAGCTCAATCACGGCGGACTCTCACTCTACAACCTCTGGTGCGTCATCTAAGAAACTTTACGACGTCTTTGGACTGATGTTGACTCCATAGGTACCCTGTCGATAACCAGAACGGTCCTATCCAAGTGTTTCCGTCATATTCGGCTTACCTCTTCGTGACTGAGACCATTGGTCACTCGAGGTCACTGCGCCTTTCAAATATCTTCCCAGGACGACAGGCCAATGGATCGTCAGTTACGACCGCAGGTGGTGATCCTTCTGCTGGTCAGATCTCGATATACGGTTTCTGGGACGAAAATTCCACCAACAGCTATGATTACCCAACTAAGCTCGCGCTTCTAAACCTTGAGATATACAACCAGACAGATTCATACCCTCGTCCTAATATCACGATCGACATTTCTGCGTATTTGCCGAAGAATACTCGAGAAGTAATGGTCAAGAGGCTGACAGCCCCAGGAGCCAATGTCTTGTCAGCTGAACTAACGACTTGGGCAGGACAAACTTTTGCCTCTGGCGTTGCAGAAGGCGACATTGTAGAGGAAAAAGTGTCCACAGGAGAAATAGTCGTTGAGGCTTCCTCTGCTGCGTTGGTGTATTGGTAAATGCAGTGTAGCGTGCAAGTGAAAAAATGTTCATACTGGGTGTTGCTATAGAAGTGAGTTGGTTGTTACATCTCCTGTCGGGCACAAGCATAAACAGCATAGCTCTGAGGAGTGAAGCAAGAGACAATTGATGAACGATTATTCAGATCGCCAAGCCTTCTGCGTCACGTTCGAGGCGAAAGATCGACATCGCGATGGCCATCGTTGGTGCCTAGAGGCTTCATTACAAGTTTCAACTAAGGGCCGCCAGAACTACAAGCTCAGGTAGGGCCCGCGTACACGAGGTTAAGGTGCAATACAGATCCATGATACAGAAAATGCGGGACTCGGCATCTGACTTTCGTTAATGAGCACAAGGCCTTCATTGAGGCTAGCGCAAGAGATGAGGCAAAGGTTCTGATTTCTTTGGTATGCGAAGGTACTGATATGAGGCGGAAGAATCTATTCTCAAAGCAGTAAATGGAATAGCCCTGCGGCCCCAATATTGGAGTTTGGCCAGTCAGATGTCAAAACAGGATCGTTCAATGTCTACGAGGAGAATTGCAAGTTACAGAATACGATGAGTGCGAATACCAGCTGCAAGCCTCAACCGATCTGTGCACAGACCATCTCTAAGCCGGGTACGTCCGGAATCCCTCCCGGATGTTGTCAAAGTATATACATAGGGGAGATTTGATACTCACCAGATACTCACTCCCAGATACTCACTCCCAGATACATAACTCATCAACAACAACTTCGTGCACGTACTAGCTTTACCAACATGTCCAATCCGTGGCAATGCATCATTTTTGAGGATCCAAGGTCTGGGCACCCTATGCTTCCTCTCGTGATCAAAGTTATGCATTGCATCTACCGCACTTTTAACCCCACACGCCCACCGCCACCCACAGTAATGAAATGGAGGTACTCGCAAAGCCTTTCCTACCAGGTACACAAGGATGGATATGTGCCGTCAATTGTCATCCTCAATCTCCGAGAGGGCCAGCGAGATTCAACCATGAAAACCCTCTTCACGATCAACTTAAACACCATGACGGTTAACGATAAGGTTCAAAACAGGCATTTTCCTGTACCTAATGAGATTAGCTCTTCCCTGAGGGACCTTGATGAGTACGTGAGGAAGACTGTCCGGGAAAAAAAGGAAGCTGAAGTGGAGGAAGCACGTCGCCGTGAGAGGGAACGAGAAGAACACAGAACTAGAGTACAGGCAAGTAAGCGACCTAGCTGCAAGGGCTTTCTTAACCTTTTTCTCGATTCGTACAGGCCTTTTATCGCTGTCTTTTCGACAAAGGTCTGATCGATGAAGATCACGGAGAGTCGTTCTCCGTCGACAGTCTACTTTGTCCTGTCTGTTCATTGCGGCAGACATCGTGCAGCAAGTGCAAAATTATCTCTTGCTCCAACAGTGATTGTGCAGCCTCCTCTGCCGTCCCCATTTCACGGTGTTCTCAGACCTCTCATCAGGCAAGGCGATTCTGTACTTCATGTTTGGAGTCTCCGGGCTCTTTGCCTCAGCTGGGCAAATGTCCCATATGTTCACGCGTGTTCTGCTCCGAAGAGCTCAGTTGGTGCGTCGGACGTCCAATTTCTGACGACGACGGCATCGCAACTTCTTCATCAAATCCCGATGCTTCAGGAATAACCAGAGTGCACTCAGCGCGACCCCTGTTCTGCACAGCCTGCATGGTAAACGGTCAAGATGTCAGAAGAAATGGCCGTCAGTGCTCCAACCCTGGCTGCTGGTCCATTGGGCTCTGCAACACCAAAGTGTGTCCTGAATGCACCACGCACGATAGTTTTTCCTGCCCATGCGGTCGGTACTGGACCTGCGGCAGTTGCGAGTCGCAGTCTTCGGCCGTTCGTAGGCTTCTTACGTGCCCTCGGTGCCTTCAGTGTTTCTGCACATCGTGCTCATACATCGGAGCTTGCGGGCTATGCCGGCGTGTGGGGCTCTGTAACGACTGCATGGAAGAAGTGAGCGAAGAAGGTGAGAAAAAACCGGGCGGAAACCTTCTTTTCCAGTGCCAGAATTGCCAAGGTCATTTATGCAACGCGTGCGATGACGATCGACAATCATGCTGTACATGTAGTCGAATCCTATGCAAGCTTTGTGACGAAGAGGTTTGTGATTGTACTGATATCACTGTCCGTACTGAATGCAGAGTGTTGATTGAACAGTGCAAACGTTGTGCTCATTTCCGCCGGGTGAGTGATTACGAGCCCCTATTTTTCATTGTTGTCCTTATCACCCTACAGCTCTGTGATACTGACTATGGATTTTTTGAGTTTGGCTCCAGTGGTGAAATGACTTATCACAATCTTTACTAATTCAATGTTCAACTCCCATCAATACTCGGTATTCTTATTTCTGGTCTAATGTACTTATATCTTGCTAGTTCCTATTTCATTATGCGGCAATGCTAGTTTCAATTCCCTACTTTGCGATTAGCTTTTAAGTTGGTTAGGAACCCTGAGTCGGCTTTGTGCACGTGTAGTTGCTGGGAGCCCCCAGTGCACGACCTTGATTGTTACGATGCCGTTCAAGTTGGAAGTAAACCGGAAACGATCGATATCAGTACCCCTACTGATTTACAACCGAGGTGCGCTATCAGACTGCGTGAAGTCCAACGATGTGGTTCAATGGTTAAGCGTGAGTGATATACGCGCCCCAGAGCCTGAATGACGCAATCCAGCGCAAAACGCCAACTCAAAGCAGAAATACGCCATCATCAATATGTCGAAATGATTTTTCACGAACCTACAAAATAGCTGAAACCACACAAGTCATTGATTAGCTGGAATTATCTGAGACGAAGGGCATATTGGATAGGTGCGATCGAGCGGCGAACTTGATAGACGTATATCTGAACGCCGTACTGAGTAAAGCTGTTCGCGATCTTAGGAAGTTGTATTCCAATGCCGTTCTCGTGACTTGCTGTACTGGTTTAGGAATTCCATCAGTAGGATCACCATGATATGGTTTAAACACAGGTTTAGGAGACACGCAATAGTCGAAAAGGGTGCTGTCCTAATTTCTCGATGAGCACAGGCACTTCTCTATCTCGCTTACCTGGACTTGGGGAGCGTAACCGCCCATTTACAATATCATGCTGTCGACATGATAAGTTAGAATCGAATTAATCGAATATCTCTTTGAACCCACTCACCTCTCCGCAATTGGCAGGCTGCCATCATGATCGCTGCTGTTACGCCTCCAAACACGCCCCAGAAGCCTAATCTATACGCCCGAAGTACTCTCGGATATTAGGTTACATGATCGGAAGCAAAGGCGATGCACGTACTCCATAGTCTACCTTCGAATCTGACCGATCGATGTTGCATGCTGGCCCGACACGCTAATCCTGATTGATTGGTCTGGTCTAAATATAACGAAAAAAACGACTCAGACACGCCTGAATCACCCCACAGGAAGCCAAGACTTGTTGCGTCCATCGAAAGTGAATTAGAGAAGTTGGAGTTGGTGGTGGGTGACCCATATATCGACTCCGATCGGCTTACTTATAGTAAACACTTGACAACA
>Ga0310811_10012638_pt1 | contig 10964 bp, 11 predicted proteins | sample YCmetagenome_FD_207642 | JGI IMG/M metagenome (GOLD analysis project Ga0310811, IMG submission 207642) | Soil microbial communities from experimental microcosm in Duke University, North Carolina, United States - YC | ecosystem: Engineered > Artificial ecosystem > Soil microcosm > Unclassified ...
GCCCCTTCAGCTCCCGGGCAACGGGCTCGGGCCTCTCAGCATCAAGGGCACGCTCGCGGCCGCGCCGCAGCACGTGTCGTTCACCAAGGCCTCTTACAAGCTCGACGCCATCGAAGCCTCGGGCGACGTCGCGATCGACACGAGCGGACGCGTGCCCGCGATCAAGGGCTCGCTCGCCACCAACGTCCTCGATCTCAACCCTTATCTGCCGCCGGAGCAGAAGGCGACGGCGCAGGGACAGGGACAACCGCAGCCGCGATCGCCGGCGCAGACGGCGCAGTCCGGCTGGAGCACCGACCCGATCGATCTCTCCGGGCTCAAGGCGGCGAACGCCGATCTCGCGCTCGCCACCGCCGGGCTCGTCGTCCGCAAGATCAAGGTCGGAAAGTCCGCGCTCCACGTCACGCTCGACGGCGGCAAGCTGACCAGCGACCTCACCGAGATGGCGCTCTACGACGGCAACGGAAAGGCGCGCGTCACGGTCGACGGTTCCGGCCGCGTACCGGCCGTGGCGATGAACTTCAATATCGACGGCGTGCAGGCGCAGCCGCTGCTCAAGGACGCAATGGACATGGACCGCGTAAGCGGCGCGGCGATCGCCGACGGAAACGTGTCGGGATCCGGCGCGTCGCAGCGCGACCTGATCTCGGCGCTCAACGGCAAGGGATCGCTGAAGCTTCGCAACGGCAAGATCCGCGGCCTCGACATCGGCTCGATGGTGAAGAACATCGGCTCGGCGTTCTCGAGCTCCGACAATCAGCAGACCGAGTTTGCCGAGGCGTCGGCGACCTACACGATCACCAACGGCGTTGTGCGCAACGAGGATCTCGCGATGAATGCGCCGCTGTTTCAGGTAACCGGCAAGGGCACCGTCGATCTTCCGAAGCGGACCGTCGACTACCGCGTCGTGCCGAAGGTTGGAGTCGGCGTGCCGATCATCGTCAGCGGCCCGTGGGACAACATCAGCTATCGGCCGGATCTGTCGAGCGCCATTCCCGACGCGCAGCAGTCGATCCGTGGCCTGCGTGACATGTTCCGTGGCGGCGGCTCGCCGCCTCCGGCACAGGGAGCACCGGCCCAAGGACAAGGTGAGCCCGCGCCGCAGAAGCCGTCGAATCCGCTCGATCGCCTCAACAACATGCTCGGGCGCTGATCACCCGGCAAAGCCGATCAGGTGCCCGACTTGCGGGGACGGCTGCGCACCAGCGTCGGCCGGCGCGGCGTCGGGGAGCGGGGCGGCGTGGTCGTTCCGCCGTCGCCTTCGCGCGTCAGCTCCTCCTCCGCCAGGCGCCAGTGCTCGGCCTCACGGCCGTCGGGTTGGCCTTCACGCTGCCAAATGGCATAGGCGCGCTTCGCGATCTCGTCGTGTGTGCGTGGATTCATACCGACCTCAATGGACATGTTGGGTGCCCCTTTCCAACCAACACGGATGCTGCGCGTTCCGTGCGTCCGCGCCGCGGGCAATACCCCGCTTCCCCGGCGTTTACCCGCAATGCTAACCGAATGCGCGTGACAACGTGGCGAACGACGCGCGGGCAGCCATGCACCCGGAGTGCCGCCACGAGGGGAACGTGCATCACCTCCCATCGTTAAGACGGTGATGCGCGACGACGGCCATTACCATCCTGCCCAACCGCGCCCGATGACCCGTCTCGGGCTTCATCGATGACCCTGCGAGCCGTAGCCGAAGACGACGCCGAGCCTCAGCCCCAGCTACACAGCCGCGGGCGGATCGCGCGTAATTTTCTGGCAATTGCCATCACCAGCGCCATCAACCTGTTCGTAGGTCTGTTCATCAGCGTCTACGTCCGACGTACGTTGGGCCCCGTCGCAATCGGCGAGGTCGGTTGGAACGCCGCAGCGCTCGCCTACTTCGCCCTGTTGGCAAATCCCGGAAGCGCCATCATCGGTCAGCGCGACGTCGCGAAGGACCCGCGATCGACGGAAAATCTCGCCTCTCTCATCCTGACGCTTCAGGGATTGATGTGCGGGGTATCCTACGCGCTGGTGATCGCGCTCGCGGCACTCAATCTTCGCGGATCGGAAGTCAGTGCGCTGCTGATCATCCAGGGGCTGTCGATGTTCTTCATCGCGCTCGATGTCACCTGGGTGCTGCAGGCGCACGAGCGCATGGTGGCGTCCTCGATCGCCACCCTGGTTTGCAACGTGGCACAGTTCCCGTTGCTGATTGCCTTCGTGCATGGGCCCGGGGACATCTACCTCTTCGCGGCCCTGAACCTGCCGTTCGCGGCGGCGAACCTGGCGTTCAAGTTCTGGTACCTCAGTCGGCAAGGCTTGATGTCGACGCGCAGGCTGAGATTTCGCCTCGTGGGAACGCGTCGGCTGCTGCGGGAGACATGGCCGCTGGCGGCCTCTCAGGCGGCGCTGGTCATCTACTACAATTGCGACACCATCATCCTCGGCTTTACCCACGGCAACGACGTCGTCGGCCAGTACACCAGCGCCTATAAGCTGATGCTGATTGCGACCGTCGTCAGCGGCGCCATGTGTACCGCGTATTTCCCGGCACTCGCGCGCGTCCAGGGGTCGCCCGAGCAGGCGCGCGAGGTATCACGCGAGTTCGTGTCCCTGATGCTCTGGCTCGGACTCCCGATCGCGGCCTTGGGCTGGGCGACCGGGCGGCACGCGGTTGAGCTGCTCTACGGCGCCGAATTCCACGCGAGCGGCGTCTACTTCGAGTGGCTGTGCCTCAACGTCGCATTGATCTTCGCCAATCTCGCGCTGGTGACACCGCTCACGACGTGGGGCATGCAGCGAACCCAGTTCTGGGTGTCCTGCATGGGAGCCGCGATCAATCTCAGCTTCAACCTGGTCCTGATTCCCCGCTACGGCGTTCCGGCGGCGATCGCCACGACCATCATCACCGAACTCGCGATCTTCATCGCACTCGCGATCGTCCGACACCGGCTGACCCTCGGTTGGGTCCCGCTTGGCCGCACCCTCTTACCACCGCTCCTGTCATCTGCCGCGGCCGCCGCGGCAATCGTAGCGATGCCGGCCTCGTTCGAGCGGTACTGGATGCTCGAGTGCGTCGCCGGTGCCGCGCTGATCGCCGGGGCGCTGTGGGTGTTCGAGCCGCGAATCGCGCGCGCAGGCCTGCGCTTCCTGCAGCGCAAGCTCGCGATCAGCGTGCGTCCGAGCGGCGAACCGCGGGTTTGAGGTCCTGCGCGGAGGGCGAGTTCGAAGGCTCGCGCACCGTCGCCCACGCCGCCACCCTCACCAGATGGATGATGACCGCCGGATCGAGGCTCGTCTTCACCGCCTCGCGCAACTGCACATACGCGGTGTCGCGGTGGCCCTTGCGCCACAGGTCCTGGGCCCGGCGGATGGCGCGGACCGCCGCCGCCTTGCGACCACGGCGGTAGACGCTGCGCCGCTCCGCGGGCGGCACATAGCTCGCGAGAACGTCGACGAAGCGCCGTTCATCCTCGACGTTTTCGCCGCTCTTTACCAGCCGCGCCGTGTCGGCGCCGGCATGCACGCGATAACACGCGAGCGGCTCGGGATCGTAGAACACCGGGTAGCGCATTGTCGTGCGCGTCCACATGTCCCAGTCGGCGCAGTGCACGAGTTGGGGCCGGAAGCCGCCCAGCGTCTCGTAGACCTCGCGGCGCACGATCATCGCCGGGAACATGATCTCGTTGGTGAGCAGCATGCGGCGCTGGAACTCCTCGCCGAGCACCGTCGGTCGCCGCGATTCGAGCTCCGACAGATGCTGCCAGTGACCGTCCTCGAACATGTAGATGTAGCGGAAGAACACCGCTCCGATTTCCGGCTGCGACAGGATCGCGCGCTCCGCACGCTCGTAAAATCCGGGGCGGATCGTATCGTCGCCGTGAAGGATGTGAACCCAGCGTCCCCTGGATCTCTGGGCGCAGGTGTTGAATGTAGTGATGGCGCCCTGATTTTTCGGCTGCCGGTAGAAGTGCACGCGGTCGCCGGCGAGCTCGCGCACGACCGCCTCCGGATCGTCCTTCGTCGAGCAATCGTCGACGACCTCGATCTGCATGCGCTCGGGTCCAGGATCCTGGGCAAGCACGCTCGAGAGCGTTTCGCGCAGAAGGTGCGCGCAATTGTAGACGGGAATCATGACTGACCAGAAGGGACGCTCGGTTCCTTCCGGCACGCGACCGATAGCAGGCGGATCAGCGATCATGTGAATCCTGTGGCTCGTTAAAGAAGAAGGAAGCGGAAGGCGCGCATCGCGAACGTGAGGAACCATGGCCTGCGGCGTCGGTAGCCGTAGTACATGCGATACGCTGCGGCATCATCGCGTCGGGACGTCAACATCGAGTCTTGGCCCTCCGGCGCTACAACGAGGAGATGCTGAGCCGGTTCCAAATGCGAAGCTTGTGATGAAGCGTTTGAAAAGTTCCTCGCGTGCATTGAGTCCATTGAAGGCGGCTCTGCTTCGTTGCCCGGTAAAGCGCCCGGATTCCTCACACGCGCCTCCGCGGCGCATCGGTTAGTGCTGCCACCGAACAACGGAGCAGTACGAATGCATGATGAGACCACACGGATGCGTGGCCGAAAGCGCACGGACGGCCCAGCGTCGTCGCGTCGGCGGAGCGGCTTCGATTACCTGATCGTCGGCGCAGGCTACGCCGGCAGCGTGCTCGCGGAGCGCCTTGCATCGCAGCTCGACAAGCGAGTCCTGCTGATCGACCGGCGACCGCACATCGGGGGCAACGCTTACGACAGCTACAACGATGCCGGCATCCTCATCCATCCTTACGGGCCGCACATCTTCCACACCAACTCGCGTCAGGTACTCGATTACCTGTCGCAGTTCACGGCGTGGCGTCCGTACGAGCACCGCGTGCTCGCGTGCGTGAACGACAAACTGGTGCCGATTCCGATCAACCGCACGACAATCAATGCTCTGTATGGGCTCGAGCTCGGACCTGAGGGCGTACAGGACTTCCTCGCCAAGCGCGCCCAGCCCGTGGACCCGCCGCGCACGTCGGAGGACGTCGTCGTCGGCACCGTCGGGCGCGAGCTCTACGAACTGTTCTTCCGCGGCTATACGCGCAAGCAGTGGGGGCTCGATCCGTCGCAACTCGACAAGTCGGTAACGGCGCGCATCCCGACGCGCACCAATGACGACGATCGCTACTTCGGCGACGAGTTTCAGGTGATGCCGCTGCACGGCTACACGCGGATGTTCCAGCGCATGCTCGATCATCCGAATATCAAGATTCTGCTTAACGCGGATTTCCGCGAGGTGCGCGATGAGGTGCAGTACGACTCGCTGATCTACACCGGGCCGATCGACGAGTATTACGACTTCCGCTTCGGTGAGCTGCCGTATCGCTCGCTGCGGTTCGAGCACGTGACGATGCAGCAGGAGCGCTTCCAGCCGGTGGCGGTGGTGAATTACCCGACGGAGCGCGTGCCCTACACCCGCATCACGGAATACAAGCTTCTCACCGGGCAGACGCACCCGATGACGAGCCTGACTTACGAGTATCCATGCGCCGACGGCGACCCCTATTACCCGATCCCGCGGCCGGAGAACGCGGCACTGTATCGCCGCTATCAGACGCTGGCCGAGAACGACCGGGACGTAACCTTCGTCGGGCGGCTCGGCACGTACCGGTACTACAACATGGACCAGGTGGTGGCGCAGGCGCTGACGACCTTCGAGCGGCTGCGCGGCACGAAGACCACGGCACCCCCGCCGCTTGCTGCCCAGTCGGGCGCCACCCGCAAGGTCGCCGCCGAAACCTGACAGGCCGGCGCCGCACCGCGGCGAAATCCGCGGCCTGACGGAACGGCCAAGCTCGAAGATCGTTTATCACGTGCGACGCAATTACCGCGCGGGGAAGACGCATGGACGAAACGAACAAGCCGGCCGAGGACGTTTTCAACGTCCTGAACGCCCTGATCGGCATCGGTCTCGCGCTGTCACCGAAGCTGTTCGGGTTCGTGGACGAGCTCGCGCTGTGGCACGCCTGCGTCCTGGGCGTTGGCGTGGCCTTGGTGGCGACCAGCGCCCTGGTGATGTTCGTCGCCTGGGAGGAGTGGCTGAACGCCGCCCTGGGTATCTGGGGGATCGTCGCCCCGTGGACCCTCCAGTTCACCCACGATTCGGTCGCGACACGCGTCCACGTGGTCGCGGGTGCAGCCGTACTCGTGATTGCGGGCGTGGAGCTGCTGCTCCACCAGCACTATCGGCACCGCCGCGTGACGGAGCAGCAGACCTATCGCCGCGCCAGGATTCGTTAACTTCCCTAGCCCGCCAGCCGCAAAACTCCCACGGGGTGAGACCCTCGCCGCGGCTCCCGCCGTGTGCGCATAAACCCTCAGGGAGACGGTACGCTACCGGACGGTGCCCCGATGCCGGGACCCGCGTCGCATGCTCTCCTGACGTTACTTCAATGCGGCGTATCCAGACGCCGCGCGTCAGGAGGCACTCATGCAGGTGGACAAGACCAGCGAAACAGAGACCCGGGAGGTTCGACCAGGCGAAACCTTCGAAGGCTCGCGGCCCGGAAAGGGTACAGCCCTCGTCGTTGCCTGCGCCCTGCTTGGAGTCGCTCTTTATAGCTTCTGGCCCCAGATCGCGTCGGCCTTGGACGTCGGCTGATCGATCGGCCGCGCGCCTCCGGTCGAGTTTGTGGCCTCGGCCGGAGGCGTGATGGTTTCCGCCCCTGATTCTCAGGGCTCTATGCGCGGCCATGTCGCCGCGCGAATCACCCGATAGCAGTAGCAGGCCGCCGCTTCGAGACGGCGGCGATCCTCAATGCGTATCACCGAGCGCGAGCGCGCGAGCGCGCCCTGGCGTTCGAGCGCGGCGATGGTCTCGCCGACGGTCGCGCGGCGCACGCCGAGCATGCGCGCGAGCACGTGCTGCGGCAGCGGCAATTCGTCGCTGCCGCTCTTGTCGCTTGCCGCGAGCAGCCACTTCGCCAATCGCTGCGACACGCTGTGATGCGCGTTGCACGCGCCGTTCTGCGACGTCTGGACGATGATCGACTGGATGTAGCGAAGGATCACGCGCCGGATCGTGGCGTTGTCGTCGAGGATCCCGCGCACGATCGACGCGGGAATGCGCAGTGCCGATCCTTCCACCTGGACGAGCCTGCCGTGGGTCGAGATGCGCTGGCCGAGAATCACCGGCACGCCGACGAGGCCCTCGTTGCCGATGAGCCAGGTCTCGACCGATTTGGCGGGTCCAGTGCGCGCGAGCACCGACACCAAACCCGATTCGATGAAATACACGTGCTCCATCTCGGTACCCGGGTGGTGCAGCATGCGCCGCGGCTTCAGCGCCGTGGGCTCGAGATGGGGCCAGAGCTGTTGAAGGTCATTGTCGTCGAGGCGGCGCAGCAGCCTGTTTTTGATCTGTGCCGCGTCGCTCTTCGGCCGTAAGGGCATCGATTCTCTCGCCGTTGCGTCAGGTCCGCCGGCCGGGCCGGCGGGTTCCGGCACATTAGCGGATGATTGGCATGGCGAGCGCAACCTGCCTTTTCCGGACGCGGATGGCCGCGGCGGAAGAAGGAAGGGTCTGCTTAGCGGGTGTGGTACGGAAGGCCGGTTTTACGCCGCCCTGGGCGGCTTCGGAGGGTGGCGTGTCAGCAGCGGGATGGACGCCGTCGGGTGCGGGCCCCCTCGGGTTCTGCGATCCGCGCGCGTGACCTCCGCCAGCCGCTCGTACATGTGCATGAGGCGAACGTACGCCGCCAGCGACGTGCGATCCGAGGTTCGCGCGGTCAGGTCGCGCAGGTGCTGGGCGCGGGCCATCCAGTACCGGGCATTGAGCACGTCGTGACGATCCGACATCGCCGAGTCCTTGTCAGATGGAACATCGATGGGAGCGGTGTCGGGCGTAGGGTCAGCGCCGGGCGCGGCCCCGCGCTCGCCTGTTAACCGGCGGTCAGGGACAACCCGATGACAGTGGGTGGTCGCCACGGGGCATGAGGCGTGGCTTCGGCTCGTGGCGGAAGTGGCTCCCCGGCAGGATTCCATCTGGCCGATATTTTCAAGCTATTACAGGGCTTGATAATCGAAGCGGGATTAAGTCCCCCAAAAGTGCCCCCGCACGTATGACGCGTGGAGGGACGCGAAGGGATCACATTGGATGACAAGAGAGAGGCAGCCTTCGAGGCGTTTAATGAGGGGGGTGGAGAGCGGAAAGCTGAAAGTCAGCAACGCCGCCGTCATCATCGGCACCGACTACGGTATCGACAAGATTTTCTCTCTGTACCCCGACGCTGCGCCGAAGGGATGGGCGGAGCGCGGGAAGCCCCTTATCGCCACGATGCGGGAGCATATTTGGTCTGCGGAAAACTTCATGCTCTCCAGACTCAGCACCAAGCCGCCAGCACCTCGGCCCCGGTGATGCTTAAAAAAATTTCCGAGTGCGACGTCTCTGCCGTGAGGATTGAGGTGGCGCGCGGCCTGGATGCCTGAATCCCGGAACGGGGCGCAACTAAGGAACGCCCGGCCCGCCCTGTGTGTGAACCGGGCGACCTACTTTCGGGAGCAGAATGGAAAACTAACCTCCCACGGAGGATCTTCCGCCTCCTTCCTTTTTTATATGTTCCGAGATGTTGATTTGCTGCATGAGTTCGCTAGCTCGCCGCTCGAACGCCTCGGCTAAGAACAAATTCTTAGATCGCTCACGCCCTGAGGTGGAATCGGCGGCAGCCTTGCGGAGTTGCTTCGCTCTTTTGAGGAGCTCAGCGACGATCTCTAGCTCTTCCTGAATGTCGGCGGTCATCTCCCGAACCTCCTTCCAGATCGACAGAACAGACCGGCACCGAGTGTCCCTTCGGGGGCCGCTTATCGGCACACACTCCGCGGGATTTCTCGCAGGCACAGGAGACATAAAGGGCCGCACCTCGAAATTTCAAGACGGCTCGGCTTCGCCCTCTGGGAGGAAATAGGCACGACTCCACATCCTGGCCGCCGTGGCCGAGCACCAGCGCGAGATGATCACCGATCGGACGCGGGCGGCATTGAAGGCAGCCAAGGCGCGCGGTGTACGCCTTGGGTCCCCGACGCCACGGGCGGGAGCGAAACGGGCTGCAGAGGCCCGGACACATGCCGCAGCGGCTTATGCAGCCAACACATTGCCGATTATCCACGCTTTCAAGGACAGCGGACTCACGACCCTGCGGCAAATCGCGTCGGCCCTAAACGCCCGCGGCATTAAGACCCGGCGCGGGAGCGTGTGGGACGCTAAAGCAGTTGCTCGGACGCTGGCCTATCGCTGAGATTTCTCGCACCGCGTCAATCTCGGTGCTTGTGTCGCGCCCCGACGACGCTGTCGTGGCCGCGGGCGCGGCCCTCAAATACCGGTGCTACCGATGTCGAGTTGCTGGAGAACGGCAAGCCGGTGCCCAGGAGCGAATACGCTTTCGGCCACAAGGCGCACCGGCGGCCGCGGCGAGAGCCGGCCTAGACCGCGCTCTCTTGGCGCCGGATCGCCGCCTCGAGTTCCGCCAAGTACTCATTGAGAGCGGCGGCAACACGTGCATCGGTCAAATCAGAAAGTAAGCGGCGCACTCGTTCCGCCCTCTTGCGGAGGTCGGCGAGGGATGAGTGTGAAACGTCGGAAACCTGCATGATACAAAATCCTGCCTGGAGCGGCCCATTGTCCCGGGCGTGAACGCCACGTCCCTTGCGCCATCAAAGAGGCGCACCGGTTTCTTGGAGGTTTTGCCGCTCGGATAGCGGCATTGGTGAGCGGCACGGGGGCAACTCCCATTTGGGGCCGTCAGCATTCCCAATGTTGCCCCCCGATATGCGCCGGAACACAACGGCTACTCTCGGCTCTTCTTGGAATGTAATTTCCGAAGTTCTGCCGTTTTAGCCCGTCTTCCGGAACATCCCGGAACGTACCGAGCAAAGGTGTGGCGTCCCCGGCGGGATTCGAACCCACGGCCCCAGGATTAGGAATCCTGTGCTCTATCCTGCTGAGCTACGGGGACGCAGACGGCAAAACGGCGCGCCCGGTTATACCATGGCGCGCCGTCGTCGTTGACCGGGCTGTGGCCCGATTACTTGGAGCGGGTGAACGGCAGCGAGTACTTCAGCAGCAGCACTTCCGTGCCGGGATTGCGCTTGTCCATGCCGGCGTTCGACAGATGGTAAAACTCGACGCCCAGCCGCGAGCGGTCGTCGAAGCGGTAGGCCGCCGTGATCGACGAGCGGAACTCGAGCGGCTGCCCCAGGTCCTTGCTGCTGCCGCGCCAGTAAAAGCTCGGCGCGAACGAGGGGGTGACGACGACGCGCGAGCCGAAGAACAGATCGACCCCGACGCCCGCGTAGACGTTGCCGCCGGAGTCCGAGTTGACCATCACGCCGGCAATGGGATGGAAGATCCAGAAACGGCGGTCCGAGGCGTATTCGGCCTGGAACGCCGCCGAGGTCCACGAGTCGTCGATATCGAACGCGCCGACACCGAAGCTCAGGAAATCGGGGTCGCCCTTGTCGAGGTCCTGGGCCACCACCGGCACGCTCCACACGCCCACGGCGACGCCGAGCGCAATCGCCCAAGCCCGCGCCGCGCGGATCCACACGGATTTAACCACCGAAATCCCCCTTAAGCGAAGCCGGCGGCAACGGCCGCCGGCGGGTTTTTAGGCGCGCCGCAGCGAAGCGGCGCGAAATCTCGTTGCGCGGGCAGGTTACGGCAGCCAAGGCCGGTTTTCAACCGGCCGGCAGGAAGCGGCTCCCGGTGAACCGCTCGGTCGCGCCCACCAGGGCGGCCCGGATCCCGGGCTCGCTGGCGGCATGGCCGGCGTCGGCAACCACGACGTAATCGACGCCGCAGGCGCCGGCGTCGGACGCGGGCCATTCGCGGACTAGGTCGTCGGCGGTGCGGATGGGGCAGACGATGTCGTAGCGGCCCTGGACGACGACCGCGGGCACATTGCGCACAGTGTGCAGCCGGTCGAGCAACTGGGCTTCGTCGAGGAAGAAGCGGTGGACGA
>Ga0310811_10012639_pt1 | contig 10964 bp, 13 predicted proteins | sample YCmetagenome_FD_207642 | JGI IMG/M metagenome (GOLD analysis project Ga0310811, IMG submission 207642) | Soil microbial communities from experimental microcosm in Duke University, North Carolina, United States - YC | ecosystem: Engineered > Artificial ecosystem > Soil microcosm > Unclassified ...
GCCCTGTGCCAGAGCGTCGACGAGCTGCGCCACTGCCAGACCCAGATCCACACGATCAGCAACTACAACAAGTACTACGGCGGCTTCCACAGCTGGTCCAAGATGCACGACCGGGTCTGGTACCTGTCGGTGCCGAAGTCGCTGTTCGACGACGCGATGAGCGCCGGGCCGTTCGAGTTCCTGATCTCGATCTCGTTCAGCTTCGAGTACCTGCTCACCAACCTGCTGTTCGTGCCGTTTATGAGCGGCGCCAGCTTCAACGGCGACATGCCCACGATGTCGTTCGGCTTCTCCGCCCAGTCCGACGAGAGCCGGCACATGACCCTCGGCCTGGAGGCGATCAAGTTCCTGCTTGAGCAGGACGAAGCCAACGTGCCGATCATCCAGGGCTGGATCGACAAGTGGTTCTGGCGCGCGTACCGGATGTCCGCCCTGGTCGCCGGCATGATGGACTACATGCTCCCCAAGCCGGTGATGAGCTGGAAGGAGGCGTTCGAGCTTTACTTCGAGGATCAGATGCTCGGGGGATTGTTCCCGGACCTGGACTTCTACGGCATCACCCCGCCCCGGCACGTCGAGGACGCGATCGCCGAGAAGGATCACCTCTCGCACCAGGTCTACAAGATCCTGCACAACTTCAGCTTCGCCGCCGCGTTCACCACGCAGACGCCGAGCGAGGAGCACTCGCGCTGGCTGGCCGGGCAGTACCCAGCCACCTACGAACGGCTGTACAAGCCGGTCTGGGACAAGCACGCGAAGGCCGAGGCGGCCGGCGGCCGCATCTTCTTCCAGGGGCTGCCCCAGCTGTGCCAGGTCTGCCAGATCCCGATGGCGTTCACCGAGCCGGACGACCCGTCGCGGATCTCGTTCCGGCGCAGCCAGTACCGCGGCGAGACGTTCCACACCTGCAGCAACGGCTGCCAGTGGGTGTTCGAGCGGGAGCCGGAGAAATACGTGCAGGCCTGGCTGCCCGTGCACCAGATCTACCAGGGCCACTGCGGCGGTGCGACCGTCCCCGAGGTCCTGCGCTGGTACGGCATCCAGGACGGCGACAACGGCGAGTACAAGGGCTCGCCGGACGCCCGGTCCTGGGCGCAGTGGCACACATCCGCCCCGGCCCAGGGAGTGTGAGACATGCCGGTTAAAGCGCTGTACGGCTACGACTTCCCCTCGGCCGACCGGGCGGAGCTGTTCGGCGCCGACCAGCTCGTCTACGTGCACTGGGACGGCAACCCGCTGTTCTGCTCGGCGGCCTGCTTCCGGGCGCCGCAGGCGATGCCGTTCGGCGAGTTCGTCACCCAGCTGGTCGTCCCGTGGGCCGCGTCCGACCCCGACTTCGATCCCGGTGCGATCCCGGAGTGGCGGCTGTTCGACGAGCCGCTGGCCGCCGACCCCGGCCGCTCGCTCGCGGACCTGGGGATCGGGCACAAGGCCCTGCTGCACTTCACAGTGCTGCAAATCACGGGCTGACCGGGAGCGAGACATGCGAACGTACACCATCACCGTGGAGCCGCTCGGCGCCGAGGTCGCGTGCCGCGCGGACCAGACCGTGCTCGACGCCTGCCTGCGCGACGGCGTGTGGCTGCCGCACGCCTGCACCCACGGGACGTGCGGCACCTGCAAGGCGCGGGTGCTTGACGGCGACCTCGACCTCGGTGACGCCTCTCCCTACGCCCTGCTCGACAGCGAACGGGACGACGGCGCGGCGCTCGTCTGCGTCGCCCGGCCCCGGGGCGACGTGACCATCGAAGGCGAGGTCGACGTCGAGGAAGGCGTGGACATCCACCCCGTCCGCGACTTCACCGGGACGCTCACCGGCCTGGCCGACGTCGCCCCGGATGTCCGTCGGCTCGTCCTGGAGCTGACCGAGCCGATGGCGTTCAACGCCGGGCAGTACGTGCAGCTGCGGACACCCGGCGGCCAGACCCGGCCGTACTCGGTGGCCAGCGCCCCCGCCGCCGCGACCCGGATCGAACTGCACGTCAAGCGCTCGCGCAACGGTGCCGCCACCGACGGCTGGATCTTCAAGGACCTCGCGGTCGGCGACCAGGTCCCCGTCTCCGGACCCTACGGCCAGTTCTCCTTCCGCCCCGCGCGCGAGCAGCCGGTGCTGCTGCTGGCCGGCGGCACCGGGCTTGCGCCGATGAAGTCGATCATTCAATTCATCCGGCAGAACGGAGGCGGGCTGCGCGTGGTCCTCTACCACGGTGCCGCTACCGTGGCTGACCTGTACGAGCACGCCTGGCTCGAAGAGTTCGCGGCCGCGCACCCCTGGTTCGAGTACCGGCCGGCGCTCTCCCGGGAGGAGCATCGCGGCCGCCGCGGCCGGGTGCCGGCGCTGCTCGCCGAGGACTACCCCCGGGCGGCCGGGAATGTCGCGTACGTCTGCGGCAGCCCGGAGTTCGTCGCGGACACGATGAAAGCCCTGATGAAGGCCCGCCTGTTCCCCCGGGACATCTACCGCGAGGACTTCTTCGACTCCGCGGACCGGGCCGCCGGCACCAACGTGGTCCGCAGCCCGCTGATCCGGCGCTGAGGCAAGGTATCCATGAAGATCACCAAGGTCGAGGCGATTCCGTTCGCGATCCCGTACCGCAAGCCGCTGCGGTTCGCGTCCGGCGAGGTCACCGAGGCCGAGCACGTCCTGGTCCGGGTCCATACCGACGACGGCCTCACCGGCACGGCCGAGGCGCCGCCCCGCCCCTACACCTACGGGGAAACCCAGGCGTCGATCCTGGCCATCATCCGGACGGTGTTCGCCCCGCAGGTCATCGGCCTGTCTCCACTGGAGCGCGAGCAGATCCGGGCCCGCCTGGACCGCACCGTCGGCAACCCAACCGCCAAGGCCGCCATCGACATGGCCGTCTGGGACATCATCGGCCAGTCCGTCGGGCTGCCGGTCACGGAACTCCTCGGCGGCTACGGCGACCGGATGCGCGTCGCCCACATGGTCGGGTTCGCGGAGCCCGCCGAGATGGTGGCCGAGGCCGGGCGGGTGCGCGACCTGTACGGCATCACCACGTTCAAGGTCAAGGTCGGCCGCCGCCCGGTCGAGCTCGACGTCGCGGCCTGCCGCGCGCTCCGCGAAGCCCTCGGCGACGAGACCGAGCTGTACATCGACGGCAACCGCGGCTGGACCGCGGCCGACGCGGCGCGCGCCCTGCGCGCCATGGCCGACCTTGACCTGCAGTTCGCCGAGGAACTGTGCCCGGCCGACGACGTGCTCGGCCGGCGCTGGCTGGTGGCGCAGAGCCCGATCCCGATGTTCGCCGACGAGAGCGTCCCGACTCCCGGAGACGTGACTAGGGAACTGCTCGGCGGCTCAGCCACCGGCATCAGCATCAAGACCGCCCGCAGCGGATTCACCGGATCGCACCGCATCCTCGCCCAGTGCGAAGGCCTCGGGGTCGACGTGGTGATCGGCAACCAGATCGACGGCCAACTCGGCTCGCTGTGCAGCCTGGCCTTCGGGGCCGCGTTCGCGGCCACCGCCCGCCGCGCGGGCGAGCTGTCGAACTTCCTGGACATGAGCGACGACCTGCTTGCCGAGCCGCTGCAGATCCGCGACGGGACGCTCCGCATCCGCGAGCGCCCGGGCCTCGGCATCGAGCTAGACGAGGACAAACTCACCCGCTACCGCACTGACTGACACCGCCCAACGAAGGGAACGAGCCATGACCGCCATGGAAGAAAAGGCCACCGCCGCAGCCACCGGCGCCTCCGCCACGGAGCGGTTCCGGACCGACAAGTCCGGTGCCGCCGACACTCCGCCGGAGCGACTCAGCATGCTAGCCAGGGAGGTGCTTGACGCCGTCCATGACGTCATCCGCAGGCACCAGGTCACCTACACCGAATACGACGCGCTCAAGGCCTGGCTGATCCAGGTGGGCGCCGACGGCGAGTGGCCGCTGTTCCTCGACGTGTTCGTGGAGCACGTCGTGGAAGAGGTCGCGAGCGCGGCCCGTGCGGGCAGCAAGGGCACAATCGAGGGACCGTTCTACGCGCCTGGCGCGCCGCGCTTCGGCGCCGACGCCACGCTCCCGATGCGGGACGGCGAGAAGGGCACCCCGCTGGTGTTCCACGGCCAGGTCCGCTCCGTGGACGGCCAGGCGCTGGGCGGCGCCACCGTCGACATCTGGCACTGCGACGATGACGGCTACTACGCGCAGTTCGCTCCCGGCCTCCCGGAATGGAACCTGCGCGGCCGCATCACCGCCGACGAAGACGGCCGGTTCCGGATCCGCACGATCCAGCCCGCGCCGTATCAGATCCCGACCGACGGAGCGACCGGCGCCCTGATCCGCGCCGCGCACTGGCACGCCTGGCGGCCCGCCCACCTGCACATGAAGGTGTCCGCGCCCGGCTACCAGCTGATCACCACGCAGCTGTACTTCCCGGGTGACCCGCACAACGACGACGACATCGCGATGGCGGTCAAGCCGGAGCTGATACTCGACCCAAGGCCCGCGGCCGACGGACACGGCATCGACGTCGAGTACGACTACGTGCTTGACCCCGCCTGACTGCTCCCGCGGCCCCGCACGCCGGATTCCGGCGCGCGGGGCCGTCAGCCAACCCCACGGAAAGGAGCGATGGTGCTGTTCGCGGTCACCATGGACGTCTGCCTCCCGCTCGATCTGGACCCCGGCGTCCGCTCGGACCTGATCGCGCGCGAGAAGGCCTACAGCCAGCAACTCCAGTGCTCGGGCAAGTGGCCGCACATCTGGCGCATCGTCGGCCAGTACTCGAACTTGAGCATCTTCGACGTGGCCAACACCGACGAGCTGCACGACATCTTGTGGAACCTGCCGCTGTTCCCCTACATGACAATGCGGGTCACCCCCCTCGCGCATCATCCCTCAGACATCGCCAGCCCGGTCTTACGGCGCAGGCGTGAGCACAGGGGCGGCTGCCGCAAGCGAGGGTCGCCTGCCAGACGATCCCAGGCCGTCGCGACGATCTAGATGGCGGTAACCCGGGTACGAGCTAGGAGGTTCTAACCAGACACTCCACAGCCAGCCAAGAGAGGCGGCCGTCCCATGCGTCGTGACATCATCCCTGGCGGTACCTTCCCGGATTACTCGCTGCCAGACCACACCGGCACGGTCCGCACGCTCAGCGAGCTCCAGGGCAGTGATCCGCTGATCCTCACCCTGGCGCGGGGCAACTACTGCCCCAAAGAGCATCAGCAGCACCTGGAGCTAGCCGCGAATTACCCGAAGATCGCGGTGGCCTACACCCAGGTCGCCACGATCGCCACCGACGACCATCACACGCTGCAGGAATTCCGCGCCTCAGTCGGCGCGCAGTGGACGTTTCTCTCGGATCCGGGCCGGACCGTGCAGCAGGACCTGGACATCGCCGAGTACACCGACCCGGAGCACAACCCGATGATCCCGTACACGCTGGTGCTCAAGCCGGGCCTTGTCGTGCACAGCGTCTACAACGGCTACTGGTTCTGGGGCCGCCCGTCGTTCTACGACCTGTGGCGTGACCTGCGCGCGGCCACCGCCGAGATCCGCCCGGACTGGGACCTGAGCACCCCGGGCCTGCGCGAGGCCTGGGAGGCGGGCGACTACGCGCACTTCCACGGCTGGGACCGGCGGGCCCCCGAGGCGACGCCGACGTCGTACACCTAACAGGGCAGGGAGGGGAAGGCAGTGCGCACACCGGTATGCGACATGCTCGGGATCGACCAGCCGATCGTCCAGGCCCCCATGGCCGCGATCCCGCAACTGGCCGCGGCGGTCTCCACCGCCGGCGGGCTCGGCATGGTGACGCTGACCTGGTCGGAGGACGTGGGCGCGGTCGTGCGGGAGACGGCGGCCCTGACCGCGCGTCCGTTCGGCGGCAACCTGGTCCTCACCGAGGACCAGCACCGCCGCGTTGAGCAGGCCCTCGAGGCTGGCCTGCGGATCGTGTCGTTCATGTGGGGGGATGCAAGCGGCTACGTCGAGCAGGTGCACGCCGCCGGCGGGACCGTCATGCAGACGGTCGGCAGCGCCGCGGAGGCACGCCGGGCGGTCGCGTCCGGCGTGGACGTCATCGTCGCGCAGGGCTGGGAGGCCGGCGGGCACGTGTGGAGTACCGTCGCGACGCTACCGCTGGTGCCCGCCGTGGTGGACGCGGTGGCGCCAGTACCGGTGATCGCGGCGGGCGGGATCGGTGACGCCCGCGGCGTCGCCGCGGTGTTCGCGCTGGGCGCTCAGGCCGCGTGGCTCGGCACCCGGTTCCTGCTGGCCGAGGAGATGCCGATCCACGAGGACTACCGCCGCCGGCTGATCGCCGCGGCCGAGACCGATCCGCAGTGGTACCCCAACCTGTACGACGTCGGGTGGCCCGATTCTCCCCACCGCGCCCTGACTAACTCAACGGCCAGGGCATGGGAAGCCGCGGGCCGCCCCGCGGACGGGCAGCGGCCAGGCGAGGGCGACGTGATCGCGCACTTCGCCTCCGGCGAGGCGATCGTCCGGTACGAGCCCGCCCCGCCGATGACCGGCACTACCGGAGACATCGAAGCGCTCTCCCTGTGGGCCGGCCAAGATGTCGCCCTGGCGCGGCAGGTACAGCCAGCCGCGGACATCGTGGCCGAGCTCACCTCCCGCCTGTGACCCCGGAGAGCCTGCAGTGACCGAGGAACGGCGACGGGTGGCCGTCATCACCGGCGGCTCGCAGGGCATCGGCGCGGGACTGGTCGACGGGTACCGCCGGCTCGGCTGGGCCGTCGTGGCGAGCGCGCGCACGATGAAGCCCGCCACGGATCCGCACATCGTGACTGTCGAAGGAGACATCGCGGAGCCTGCCACCGCGCAGCGGATCGTCGATGCCGCGCTGGAGCGCTTCGGCCATGTCGACACCCTGGTCAACAACGCCGGCGTGTACATCTCCAAGCCGTTCACCGACTACACCGCCGCCGACTACGCCCTGGTCACCGGCGTCAACCTCGCGGGGTTCTTCTGGCTGACCCAGCTGGTTATCGCGGAGATGCTCCGGCAGCAAGGCGGTCACGTGGTCAACATCAGCGCCAGCGTCGCGGAGCGGGCCGACTCCGCGACCCCGGCCGTGCTGACCGCGCTGACCAAGGGCGGACTGGCCGCGGCCACCAGATCCCTTGCCGTTGAGTACGCGTCGCGCGGCATCCGGGTCAACGCCGTCGCCCCCGGCATCATCCAGACGCCGGTGCACCCGGCGGAGAGCTACGCGGCACTCGGTGACCGGCTTCCGCCGCTGGGCCGGGTCGGCCAGGTCAGCGACGTCGTCGGCGGGGTCTTGTACCTGGAGTCAGCGCCGTACGTCACCGGCGAGATCCTGTACGTCGACGGCGGCCAGATCGCGGGCCACTGACCGGGGAGCGACCTAGTGCGGGGTGGATGCGAGCGTGGCGCGGGCGAGCGGGGCCGCGCCGGTAGCGATTGGGTGCGCCGCGCAGGGGCAACTGCCCCTCAGCCGGCCCGCGCCTCGAGTGCGGCGGTAAGCGCGGTCAGCTGGTCCCGGAGCGCCTCGGCTCCGGGTACGTCCATGCCCAGGCAGGCCAGGAAGGACTCGGGGACGGCGGCTAGGCGGTCGCGCAGGGCAACGCCCTCCGGCGTCAGGGCCACGAGGACCCGCCGTTCATCCTGGGCATCGCGCGACCGCGTCACGTATCCCATGGCGGTGAGCCGCTTCAGCAGCGGGGTGAGCGTGCCGCTGTCCAGGTGCAGCCGCTCGCCGAGTTCGCCGACCGAGCGCGGCGCGTCCGGGTCCTCCCAGAGCACGAGCATCGTGACGTACTGGGGGTAGGTCAGGCCGGAGTCTTCCAGGAGCGGCGCGTACGTGCGCACGACCGCGCGGCTCGCGGTGTACAAGGCAAAGCAAAGCTGACGGTCGAGCTCAAGCTGCGGGTAACCGGCCATGCCCCCAGACTACCAGTTGCATCATTAAATTGCACACAATAGGATTGTGTCACACCGATCAAGGAGGACCATTGAACGTCGCGTACACCGCCACCGCCCACGCAACGGGAGACGGCCGCAACGGCCACGCCCGCAGCGAGGACGGCATCCTCGACATCGACATGCGGATCCCGAAGGAGATGGGCGGCCCTGGCGGCGCCCCCAACCCCGAGATGCTGTTCGCGGCCGGCTACGCCGCGTGCTTCCACTCCGCGCTCAAGGTCGTCGGCCGACAGGAGAAGGCCAACGTCGACGGCAGCGAGGTCATCGCCAGCGTCGGCATCGGCGCGATCGAAGGCGGCGGGTTCGGCCTCACCGTCGACCTGACCGTAAGCCTTCCGAACGTCGACCGGTCGGCCGCGGAAAAGCTCGTTGCGAAGGCGCACGAGGTCTGCCCCTACTCCAACGCCACCCGGGGCAACATTCCGGTTTCCCTCACGGTCGCCTGAAGCGCGCAGCGCGGCCAGACTCGTAGACGTAGCCTCCAGGGAGGAAACAGTTCATGGCACGTGGTATCCAGGCCGGGGACAAGGCCCCAGACTTCACCCTGCCGTCGCAGGCCGGCGAGCCCGTTCGGCTCAGCGACCGGCTCGGCGAGCGCAACGTCGTCCTGTACTTCTATCCCAAGGACGAGACTTCGGGCTGCACCGCTGAGGCGTGCGCCTTCCGCGACAGCTACGAGGTATTCGCCGACGCCGGAGCCGACGTGATCGGAGTCAGCTCGGACTCCGTGGACAAGCACGCCGGCTTCGCCAGCCACCACAGCCTGCAGTTCACCCTGCTCAGCGACCAGGGCGGCGCCGTCCGCAAGACCTACGGGGTCCCCTCGACCCTCGGCGTGCTGCCCGGCCGGGTCACCTACGTGATCGACCGCGCCGGCACCGTCCGGCACGTCTTCAACTCGATGACCAACATCGGCCGCCACATCGAGGAGGCGCTGACGGTCGTCAAGCAGCTCCAGGCCGAGCAGACGGCCAGCCAGTAACGACGCGCAAACACTGGACGACAGGCTGGGCCCGGCACGTCCGGTACCCGCGGGTGCGCGGGTCAGCCTGTCGTCCACGGCCGGAGCTTGCGGGGGTTGAGTACCGCCCAGACGTGCCTGATCCGGTCGCCCGCGATCTCGAAGGCCAGCACCGACACGGTGACCCCGCCCGACTGAACCACCAGGCCAGGCTGGCCGTTGACCGTACACTCCGTGATCGCCGCGTCAGGCACCGCGCCGGCCTGCGTGGCGAAGAAGCGCGCGACCTCCTCGGCGCCCTCGATCGGCCGCAGTGCGGCCTGGGCCAGCCCGCCGCCGTCGCCGGTCGCGGTGGCCCCGGGGTCGAGCAGGCCGATCAGGGCGCCGATGTCCTTGGCTTCCCACGCCAGCTTGAAGGCCCTGACAATGCCCGCCTGGTGGACCGCCGGGGTTGCGGGAGCCTGCGCCGTGCGAAGGCGACGGCGGGCTGAGGTGGCCAGCTGGCGGCACGCCGCCGGGGTACGGCCGACGATCTCGGCGACCTCGGCGAAGGGATAGCCGAAGACGTCGTGCAAGATGAACGCGACCCGCTCGGCCGGTGTCATCGAGTCGAGCACGACCAGGAAGGCCATGCCGACCGATTCGTCGAGGGTGACCCGGTCAGCAGGGTCAGCAGAGCCGGCATCCGGTTGCCCGCTGAGCCACTCGGTACTTGCTGGCAGCGGCTCGGGGATCCATTCGCCCACGTAGGCCTCTCGCCTAGCCCGGGCTGAGCCAAGCAGGTTGAGGCAGATGCGGCTGGCGACCGTGGTCAGCCATGCGCCGGGCGACTCGATTGCGTCCTGCTGCTCGCGGGGCAGCCCGTACCAGCGGGCATAAGTCTCCTGGACGGCGTCCTCGGCCTCGGCCATAGAGCTGAGGAGCCGGTAGGCGAGGTTGATCAGGTGCCGCCGCTCGCTCATGACTGCGTCCGAGCCCGGGTCGGGCCGGCCGCTTCCTGACTCGTGCTGGCTGCTCATGGTGCCGTCGCCTTCCTCGATCGCATCCGCCTTCACTAGTTCGACCATGCAGCGCACCGGAACGTGAGGCGGGCGGCGTGCCCTCACATTCCTGAGGGCTGGCTGGTCGAACCAGGAGAACCCGCGAACGAAGGGAACCGATCATGCCACCCGTGAACGCCGCGATCATTTACTACAGTGCCACCGGCACGCTGCACACGCTGGCGCAGGCCGCCGCCGAAGGCGCGGGAAAGGCGGGCGCCAACGTGCGGCTGCGCAGAGTCGCCGAGCTAGCCCCGCGAGCGGCCATCGACGCCAACCCGGCCTGGGCCCAGCACCTGCGCGACACCGCCGACATCGCCGAGGCGACACTCGATGACCTGGCCTGGGCCGACGCGGTGCTGTTCGGCACCCCGACCCGCTTCGGCAACCCAGCCAGCCAGCTCAGGGCGTTCATCGACGCCACTGGCCCCCTGTGGGTGCAGGGCGGACTCGCAGGGAAGGTGTACTCAGCGTTCACCGCCTCCAACACCGCTCACGGCGGACAGGAAGCCACCCTCCTGGCGCTGGGGAACACGTTCTATCACTGGGGCGGCATCATCGTCCCCCCTGGCTACACCGACCCCGTCCAGTTCCAGTCGGGCAACCCGTACGGGGCCTCCCACGTCGCCGGCGACGGCCCGCCCAGCGAGGTGGCCTTGCAGGCGGCTCGCTACCAGGCCCGCCGCGTCGTCGACACCGCGGCCACGCTCAAGGCGGGGCGCGCCGCCTGATACGGCACGGAATGCCAACGGGACCGCAGGGTATAAGGGGCCGTCCGCGGCTGGCTGCGGTCAGAATTTCTTTAGCGGAGGACACGATGACCTCAAGCAATTCCGAGATCCAAGCGCTCTTGAACAGCCGCGTTGATGCCTGCAAGGCAAAGGACATTGACCAGCTCATGGCGCTCTATTCCCCTGACATCGTTTATTACGATGTCGTTCCTCCTCTTCAGTTCACCGGCACCGAGGAAGTCCGGCGCAACTTCTTGCGGTGGTTCGATGAATACGACGGCCCGATCGGCCTGGAAAC
>Ga0310811_10012641_pt1 | contig 10964 bp, 10 predicted proteins | sample YCmetagenome_FD_207642 | JGI IMG/M metagenome (GOLD analysis project Ga0310811, IMG submission 207642) | Soil microbial communities from experimental microcosm in Duke University, North Carolina, United States - YC | ecosystem: Engineered > Artificial ecosystem > Soil microcosm > Unclassified ...
AAGCCGGATTGGGTTCGGATTCGCTACACGCGTGCGGGGAAGGCGCCGCTGGAGGCCTGGATGAAGCGACAGGACATCGTAAGCGCGAATTAACCGCACCGAAAATTGGAGAGCAAGCAAGCATAGGCTTGCATCCCCAACTACAACAATCCCAGCCTCCGAATCCCCCCCAAAATGTGGCACTATCCGCGCACGGCGCCATTCAATAAGAGCACGCGCGCAACAACGCCTACCTGACGGGGACTCGGTATGCCTGTGAAAATCTTGCAATGCGGATATATGTCCGGGGACACCTATGCCGCAGCTGCCTTACTGGCAGCCGACACAACGGCCCGTATCATTCTGGTCAAGGATACGAGGGCCACGGGCCAGTACGCGGATAAAACCGGCCTCATTCAAAAGATCTACGGCGAAAGCGGCGTTATGGGGCGCGTTCATCTGCTCGATATTACGTCGGGCGCGCTGCGCGTGAACGATCTATGGCAAAACTACAAAGACGCATACGCGAACCATATGGTGGCGCCGGTGCGCGGTCCCACCACCTCGAGCAAGCTGTATTACGGCCAGATCCCGAACGGCTGGCCGCGGTCGATCACGGCGGTCACCGGGTTGCTCGCGAAGCAGTGGAAGGACGACCCAGATGGGACGAGCGCCGCTATCGCCACTGCGTGGAAGGTTGGAAAACTGCCCACCGAGCAAAAATTCGCTTTGTATGGGTACATGGGCCGCAAGTTTCAAAAGAACAATTTCGACATCAAGCCCAACATCGTCGTGTTGTGGAGCCGACAAAGCGGCAAGCGCGGCGGTGCGCACCCCGAACTCGATTCGAGCTATGAGGGCATTCGCCAACTTACGCGAGCGTTCCTCAAATGCGGCAAGCCTGTGACGGTGCTGCTGGCCGGCGACGAGCGCAGCGACAAGCTGAACAACTTCGCGAATCTGTCGGGCATGGACAACGTGATCAGCGTATCGGACATGTGGGAAGACCCGGTCTGGAAAGAGCATTTCGGCGACGCCAAATTTCTCGCGCAATTTGCTTTTTATAAGTATCTGGCGGAGGAATACAACGTCATTCACATCGGCATGCGCAGCGGGATGCTCGAATCGATGGCCCTGCTCGGCATGAAGACTTTCTATCTCGAAGGCGCCAGTTCCGGCTCGTCGGGCCGGATGGTGGGGTTCACCACTGCAGGCATTACCTATTCCCGAATCGTCATTGGCAATGCGCCCGGCATCACGGGCCGGATTTCCGAGCAACGCAAGCTCTATACAACAGAAGTCCTGAATCAGCGGATCGAGGAGCGAGCCCTCGTCCATTGGAATCGCGGTGGCTTCTGGGACCTGTTCGGTGATTCGGATTGGTCGAGTTGGGCGGCAACCAGTTATGGCAAAGCCGATCTGCTCAAGCAGCCACTTCGAGATTCCTCGTATTACGATACAGATCAATGGTCTGCATTGTCGGAGGATATGGCTAGCCTGCGCGGCTTTACCGCCCAAGACATCATCAACATTTTCGACGCTGTTGGACCGCAGCTTAAAGACGCTTGAGGCTGCGTTTCGATATCCGGTGAGGCAGCGCGGCAGCCGGGCCACGCTGCCTCGGCGTACTCGCCGGTCGTCGGGCCATGTCAGCCGACGAGCAGTATGTTTGGATCAATCTTGAGATGCTACGCAGCATTTATGCTGCGTAGCATAACACACTCTTTTTCGTGTATCAACGGTCAGCGTGGCGTCAGATCGGGAATCCAGTCTTGATTTCAGGCGAAGTCTTCTGTATGCTACGCAGCACAAGTGCTGCGTAGCACCGAAATAACTAGTCCAGAAAGCCAAAGTTTAGGAATGAGCCTGCAGCACGCCTATGAATCGGTCACGAATTCAGATCGCGAAAGCGGACATCGTCAAATGCTTCGATGCACTTCCCGAGCCTGTCCTCAAGCTCAAAGAAATCCGGGCGATTCTCGCTAACCATCGCGCCTTTTGGCGTCTCACGCGAAGCACGACCGCAGAACATCTCATCGATTTTCTGAAAGCCCACGCTAAGCTTCGCGAGATTGAATTCCCGTTTCCGCAGCGTACGGAGCGATGCTACGTCTGGGGCGACGTTCCGTTGCTCAGCATCCTCCTGTCCCTCAGGGACAACCTCTACCTGAGTCACTACAGCGCGATGCAGCTGCATGGATTGACCGAGCAGTCGCCCACGACGATTTACATGACTGAAGAGCGCAGCAGCGGCAGCACTCATCGACACTCGCGAGTCAAGCTTGATCAGTCCGAGATCGATCAAGCATTCCATCGAACTCCCAGGATTTCGCACAACTGGGTCGAGCACAGGGGGAAAAAGATCTACTTGCTGAACGGTTCGTACACCGACCATCTGGGTGTCGTCACCGAGCGTGTTGCCGATACCGGCGGCCGGGAAGTCCTCGTGCGCACCACTGATTTGGAGCGCACCCTCATCGATATCACGGTGAGACCGATCTACGCCGGCGGCGTCTTCGAGGTCGCCAAAGCCTTCGAGTTAGCAAAAAGTCGCGTTTCAATCAACAAGCTAGTCGCGATGCTGCGCAAACTCGACTTCGCCTATCCGTATCACCAGGCGATCGGATACTACTTGGAGCGAGCAGGGTACAAGCCAAGCCAGCTTGCCTTGGTCCGACGCGTACCCATCGAACAGAATTTCTATCTTGCTCATGAGATGCGCGACACCCGCTACATCGAAGCGTGGCGCCTATTTGTCCCAAGTGGGTTTTAGGCGATCGACGAGATCGAGGACATAGTTGAAGCCTCAAGTCGAAAACCTCGAAGCCGTTGGCGCGGAATGTGTCAGAAAGCGTTTTCTCGATACGCGTCCGCACGCTTTCCAGTTCGTCGTCGAAATCCTGCTTTAACGAGAAATCGAGGTCGACCGATGCCCTGGCGCTGATCTGATGAACGAGTGTCATTGCATTGCCGCCCTTCAACACGAGTAGTTCCAGAAGGTCGTCGTCGGAGAACATGGCTAGGACTGCCAGAACCTTGATCCTGCTTAAAAGATTCGAGTCGTGCGCAGCTGCTTTGGGTTTGTGCATTCCGTGCGAACAAGTCCTTAGTGGTGGCTGGCGCGCCACGGTAGCACGGAGTACAAAGCGACACGGTGACGGGCGCTCAAGGCCCGTGAAATGGGGGGATGGTGCGACGAAATGTATGGGCACAATTTCGGGATGTTAGTGGAACCCATCCGCCTATAATCGGTACCGTGCCTCCACCGCGCAGCGCTCCCCTCCCTCGGTTCCCTCTCACCCCGACAGCCCCACCGTCCCCGTCGAACTAGGCGGTTCGCTGTGGCTACGCGCGGGACAAGAAACCCTCGGCGGCGCATCGCGCATCGCGCTCTTAGCCGCGATCCGCGACACAGGCTCCATCACCTCGGCCGCGAAGTCGGTCGGCATCAGCTACAAAGCCGCATGGGACGCCGTCGACGCGATGAACAACTTAGCCGGCGAGGCGCTCGTCATGCGATCGGTGGGCGGCAAGGGCGGCGGCGGCACCACAGTGACGCCGCGCGGGCGGCGCCTGATCGAAACATTCCACGCGGTCGAACGCGAGCATCGCAAGTTCATCGAACGCGCGAGCGCGGCCATCGAGCATTTCGCGGGCGACTGGGCTTTGATTGGGAGAATCGGCATGAAAACGAGCGCGCGCAATCAGCTCTATGGAACGGTATCGGCCGTGACGCGAGGCAGCGTCAACGACGAAGTGTCGCTTGCGCTGCCGGGCGGGCAGACGATCGTCGCGGTGGTGACGCACGAAAGCACTGAAACGCTGGGACTCGTGGTCGGGTCACCGGCATTTGCGCTAGTGAAGGCATCCTGGGTGATGCTCATGGCCGACGAGGCCGACGCCGGGCAGCCGCTGCGCCTTTCCGCCCGCAATCAATTGCGTGGTGTGGTTTCGCAGGTGACACGCGGCGCTGTCAACGCCGAGGTGTCGATGACGCTCGATGGCGCGACGTCCGGCGTGCCCGACCCGAACGCAACGGTGGTCACGGCAATCGTCACGAATGAAAGCGTGGATGGGCTGGGGCTTGCCGCCGGCAAGCGAGCGATCGCTGTGTTCAAGGCATCGAGCGTGATACTGGGCACGGCCGATTAAACAGCGCGTAAGTAACAACGGCCTTGCACCGGCATCGACCTTCCATCGATGAACCATCAACGCGACGCGTTTCGCGCCGAGAGCCCTTCATAGCGTTCGCCTTCCTGCACGCTGCCTTGATCGAGCTGGACAACTTGATCGCCGAACACCGCCACGTCCGCTTCATCGTGCGTGATGAGAACCATCGGGATATCGAGCCGCGCCAGCAGATCGGATAATTCGCGCCGCATCCGCTCGCGCATGCCGGCATCGAGCGCGGCGAACGGTTCGTCCAGCAGCAAGATCCGCGGCTCGGACACCAGCGCACGCGCAAGTGCGACGCGCTGTTTCTGCCCGCCCGAGAGCTGCGCCGGGTAGCTGCCGGCGACCGACGTCAAGTCGAACGCATCGAGCCAGTAATCGACCTCTCGAGCAACTTCACGAGCGCGTGGATTCATCCACCGTCGCCTCAGCGCAAAGCCGGCGTTTTGCCGCACGTTCAAGTGCGGAAACAGCGCATAGTCCTGAAACAAGTAGCCCGCCCGGCGCTCGCGCGCCGGCACGTCAATGCCGCGCGATGCGTCGAACAGCGGTTCGCCGCCAAGCGTAATCGCACCGGCATCAGGCTTGAGCAGCCCGGCCACTGCTTGCAGCGTCAATGTCTTGCCCGCCCCGGACGGTCCGAACAACACGATGCGCTGGCAACTGCCGGTAAACGCAACGCTGAGTTCGAAGCGGCGTTCGCGCGTGACGAGCGTCTTGCGAATATCGACGGTCAGCGTCATGGCCGGCTCCTCATCCTCATCTACCGCGATGTCAGCAGCGAGTGCTGCGGCACGAGCCGCCCGGCCACGAGCAGCACGACGACGCAGACGACGGACGTGACGATCACGAGCAAATTGGCCGTGTGATCGTCGCCCGCTTGCACGGCCGAGTACACCGCAACCGATAGCGTCTGCGTGCGCCCCGGCAAATTGCCGGCGATCATCAGCGTGGCGCCGAATTCACCCAGCGCGCGAGCGAACGCGAGCAGGGCGCCGGCCACGATGCCGCGCATCGCGAGCGGCAGCGTCACGCGAAAAAAGACGGCAGCCTCACCCATGCCGAGCGTACGAGCCGCATGCTCGAACTGCGGATCGACCGATTCGAATGCGGAGCGCGCTGATTTGAGGACGAGCGGAAACGCCGCGATCATCGCCGCGATGACGGCGCCTTGCCAGGTAAATACAAGGCGAACGCCGAACGTATCGAGCCAAGCGCCGATCGGCCCACGTCGCCCGAGCAGGACGAGCAGGTAGTACCCAAGGACAGTCGGCGGCATGACGAGCGGCAGCGTGAGCAGGGCGTCGACGACATCGCGCAAGCTCGATCGCCACCGCGCGAGCGCGAGCGCCGCCGCCACACCCAGAACGATGTCGAGCGCGGTCGCCCAGCCGGCGACTTTCAGCGAGAGTGCGAGAGGAATCCAGGCGTCTTGCAAGGCGTGTCCGATCGGTCAGTCGCTATTCGATGGTCGATAGTCGATGGGTCAATGTTCCGCCGGCGGCCTGAAGCCGTACTTGGCGAGGATCGCCTGGCCGTCCGGCGAGCGGACGAAGTCCGCGAACGCAGCCGCCTCGGTCGCGTGCGAGCTGCCTTTCACCAGCGCGATCGGATAGGTGACGGGCGTGGGCGTGGGGACGATGGCCGCGACCTTGACCGCCTTCGGCATGAGGGCGGCATCGGTGCCGAAGACGAAGCCCGCTTCGGCCTCGCCGCGTGCGACGTAGTCGAGGCTTTCGCGCACATTGCTCGCGAGCACGGCCTTCCCGTCGACGATATCCCATGCGCCTTCGCGCTCGAGCGCAGCCTTGGCGTATCGGCCGGCGGGCACCGAGGCGGGATTGCCGAGCGCCACGTGCTTCACTTGCGGCTTAGCGAGCGTCTCGCGGACCGACGGCCCGGTCAGCGTGCTGTCGGCCGGCACGATCATGACGAGCGAGTTGGCGGCGAAATCGTGGCGCGTGTCGGGTACGACGGCCTTGGCTTCGACTGCTTTGTCCATGGCGGCCTCGTCGGCCGAGGCGAAGACGTCGGCCGGCGCGCCGTTGACGATTTGTCGCAGCAGCACGTCGGACGCGCCGAAATTGAGCACGATTTTGGTGTTCGGGTGTGCTTTCTCGAAAGCCGTCGCTACGCCGCGGAACGCGTTCGTTAGGCTGGCAGCGGCCGACACGACGAGCTCGTCGGCGCGCGCGGCGCTTTGCACGGAGAAGGCGGCGACCGCGGATGCGCACAGCGCGAGCGTGCGGATATGGCGGCGGGCAGCGAGCATTCGAGGGGTCATGGACGGAGCAGCAGGGTCAAAGACCACATCGTAATATACCCAAGGTAATAGCGCATCACCCAATAAGGACCATATCGCCGCGCCTATAGGGCGGCCGAGCCGTGTCTAACCGCCTTGGGTGACAGGAAAGCCGGGAGATCGGCGCAGATCGCCGCCGTTGGGGAAAATGCGATTAGGCGAAGGCAGAGGGCAGCGCCGCGCTGCGGCCGGAAGGGGCGACAGGCACCCGATGGGGCGCGTCGTGCCCCACGCGCCAGCGCGCCCGGATGAAGGGGCGGTCACGGCCCGACAAATGCAAGGCAATGTGCGTGACCCAGTATTGCGTGGGCACGCGCACGTCGTGCAACGCGACGGCCAGCATGAGCAGGCTGACAGCCACGGGCACCACCGACAATTTGCCCGGCTTCGTGTCCCACGCCCGCCAGACGAACAGAACGGCCGCTAGCGCACCCACCACGCAGCCCGCCACGGCTTCCGAGGGCGAATGCGCGCTGAGTACGACGCGCGACAAGCCGACAGCCAAGCCCGCGGCTAGCCCACACGCCACGCCCGCGATACGCACTGTCGGGCGTGCGGGAAGTAGGGCCAGGAAGAATGCGACCGGATACACGGCCGTGGAAAGCATGGCGTGGCCGCTCACGCCGGTGAAGTCCCACTCCCGCACGCCGATGCCCCAGCCGAGGAAGGCGATCTTCGTGAGGGTGACGATGCCCGCGGCCGCGCCGACGATGGCCAGCCAGCCGGCGGCCAGACGCCACGAGTAGCCGAGCGCGAGCCACAACGCAATCGCGACGGCGAGCGGCAACGTCAAGCCCGCGCCGCCCAGGCGCGTAATCGAGAACCAGAGGTGAAGAGGTAAATCGTGCATGTCTGACGTCGCCGGGCGGAACCACCGCGCGGCTCCTATCTGTGTAACGCGTGAGTCGTCCCAAATGACGACACGCTAGAAGGGAACGGACAGTATAACCAGGCGCGGCGGATGCCGCCGCCCCCTCGGGTGCGTTGACGGACGAAGCCGGCGCGCCACATGCTGGAACCGGCTCCCGAGCGCCACTGACCGAAGAGGGTATATTGTGCATTGCGTCATAAATCTGTGTCGCACTGTAGATTTGTCCCTTTTAGCGAGCCACGTCCGATGACCAAAAGCCTGACGAAATTCTGGCTGCAGGGCCTCAAACGCTGGATGACGACCATACCCGTCGGACAAGCCCAGGACCTGCCGCAAACGAAGAAAAAGCGCCGCACCCGAAAGGCCGGCGCCAGCACCGGTGCGACCCGGCGCGCGCCCGAGCGCGATGCGCGCGGCGCCCGCGAGACACGGGAGTCTCGCGTTCGTCCGCGCGCGGGCGCCTGGACCAAAGGGGACTGGACACGCTCCTATCACTCGGCGCCGCCGTTGCCGGGGCGCCTCGTCAATCATTTGTCGTACGGTTTGTACATCCCGCCGACGGCCAAACCCGGGCCGATGCCACTCGTCGTCATGCTGCACGGCTGCAAGCAGACGATCGACGAGTTCGCGCTGGGTACGCGCATGAATCTGGTGGCCGATGCGAACGGGTTTGCCGTGGTCTACCCGGAGCAGTCGAAGCATGCGCACGCCCATCGATGTTGGCATTGGTACGACGATCGAGAAACGGCTGGGCTGGGCGAGGCGCGCGCGGTCGTCTCGCTCGTCGATTCGCTGATCGCCCATCACGGCATCGATCCCGAGCGGATTTACTTGGCGGGGCTCTCGGCGGGCGCGGGCTTGGCCTCTTTGCTCGCACTGCACTACCCGGATCGATTCGCGGCCCTGGCACTGCATTCGGCGCCGGCCATAGGCGAGGCGCATTCAGGAATGACCGCGATGGATGTGATGCGCCGAGGCGCCCGGCGCGATCCGATCGCGCTCGTCGACGCGACGGTCGATGCCGCCGCCTACCCGGGGATGCCGGCGATCATCGTCCATGGCGACGCCGACCACGTCGTGGCCCCGAAAAACGCCGAGCAATTGAGCCTCGCGTTTTTGCGGCTCAACGGCTTGATCGATCGCGACGGCGGGTGGGTCGAAGGCTCGGTGCAAGAGAGCCGAGAGGGCGCGGCCGAGATTCACGACTATTTGGTCGGAAACCGGCGCGTAGTCCGGCTATGCCGGGTGTCCGACCTCGGCCACGCCTGGGCGGGCGGCGACGAGGCGGTTCCTTTCCACGCTGCGCATGGGCCGGATGCGAGCAGCATGATCTGGGGGTTCATGCGCGAGCACCGCCGCCGTTTGCGGGCAGCGTCGCGCCGCGCCGCAGCGCACTAGGGCTTCCGCCACGGCCACTGCCGTCACGGCACGGCGGACAGCTTTGATGCGGAAAAGCGACATCCGAAGAATGCACTAGCGCATCCCTAGGGTTTTCCCTATAATTCGGGTTATCGCTTAGGTATTAACACCTATCACCGCACGAGGCCACATCATGTTCCTGCTTAGCCGCCTGTTCCTTCTCTTGACCGAAACCGCCGAAGCCCGCCAAAAGGCCCGCCAAGACGCCTATCTGTCCGAAGCCACCGATCTGTACGATCTCGAATTCCGTATGCGCAAGCTCGACCGCGAAGCCGCGGTCGTGCAACCGTCCTGGCAAGTGGCGCGCTAAGCGTCCAGCCAACCGGGCCAAGCCCGGTATCGATCAGACGCTCGGCTTGTCCTGCGCATCGGCGCCGTTAGGCGCTTGCATACCGTAGCAGCCTCGATACGTGGCGTAGAACGAGCAGTACAGCATCGTGGTCAACGTCATCGATGCCGGAAACAGTACGGTATACGCATACTGGCGTGCGTCGAGCGCGTCCATCAATAGCGAGAGCGCCGTCGATACGACGATTGCCGTGGCGATCCACAGCACGCCGTAGACGATGAACGCGCCGCGATTGCGCCAGCACGTCACCAGGCTGAAGAACATCGCCTTGATGGGCGGCACGTCGTGCCATGCCGCGAGCACGGGCGCGAACCAAAACAGCATCGCCACGGGCACGTAGCAGGCAAACGCCACGAGCCCCGCCATCAGCAGCGACCCGCCCGGCAGTGCGTCGGGCGAAACAGGCTGATTGCCCATCATCAGCTTGAACAGCACCCCGCCGTCGGCCAGCGCCGAGCCGGCGAAGACGAGCGCGACCGCCGCTACGTACATCCCACCCAGTTCAAGCAGGCGTACGGCCGCCGTCGCGCCGTACGATCGAAAGCCGTCCACCAGCATGGTCGGAAACACGAGCTTGCCGGCTACCGTATCGCGGCATGCCGCCATGAACCCCGCAGCCACGCCTGGAATCAACACGAGCGGCAGCACGGCGCCGATCAGCGGAATCATCGAAAGTGCGAACATCGCCAGCAAATACGTGACGAAGATCGCCAGAAAGCCGAGCGGGTTGCGACGGAACAGCCAAATGCCTTGCCGGTACCAGACGTAGCCGGTCTTAGCGGAAACTTCAGTTAGTTGCATGAACTTGACGCACTCAAAGGCGCGACGCCGGTCTGGCGCTCGCGCAAGATGCGTTCGAAATGAGTAGGGTCATGCGGCTTGAGCATCTCAGCCGCGCGGGGCAAGTAAAAGTCGTACAGGCGCGATACCCAGAAACGATAGGCGCCCGCACGCAGCATGTCGGGCCAATGGCGCAGTTCCTCGGGCGTGAAGGGGCGCACGGTTTGATAGGCGCGAAGCAATGCGTCGGCGCGCGATGCGTCGAGTTTGCCCGTGGCGAGATCGACGCACCAGTCGTTGACGGTCACGGCCACGTCGAACAGCCACTTGTCGCAACCGGCGAAATAGAAATCGAAGAAGCCGCCCAGGCGCACAGTATGGCCCGTGCCGGGCTCCGCCGGCGCGAACAGCACGTTGTCGCGGAAAAGATCGCAGTGGCAGGGGCCGCTCGGCAACGCCGCGTAGTCGCTCGAAGCGAAGAACGCGGTTTGATGCGCCAGCTCGGACGTGAGCAGTACGCGTTGCGGCTCGGTCAAGAACGGCAATACCTGGGGCACCGTCTCCTGCCACCACGCCAAGCTGCGCAGATTCGGCAGATACGGGCCGAAGTCGCGCCCGGCTAGGTGCATGCGCGCCAGCATTTGACCCACCTCGGCGCAGTGCTCGGAGCCGGGGGCGAGCTCGGCCGCGCCGGGCAGCTTGGTCACGATGGCGGCGGGCTTGCCGTGCAGGAGGCCGAACAGGGCGCCGTCATCGCGCCGGACGGGGTCGGGCACGGGCACCCGATGCTGCGCGAGATGGCGCATCAGTTCGAGATAGAACGGCAACTGCTCGGCCGTCAGTTTCTCGAAGATCGTGAGCACATAGGCGCCGCGCGTCGTCGTCAGGAAGAAGTTGCTGTTTTCGATACCCGAGGGGATGCCACGGAAATCGACGACTTCGCCGAGGTCGTAATGGCGCATCCACTGCGCGAGATCGGTTTCGTTGACGACGGTAAAGACGGCCATGCGTGCGAGGGGCTTCGGGTGCGATTGTGATGGAGAACCGGCATGCGCGACACGGGCGCATACTTCGCCGCCGCGACGCCGATC
>Ga0310811_10012642_pt1 | contig 10963 bp, 5 predicted proteins | sample YCmetagenome_FD_207642 | JGI IMG/M metagenome (GOLD analysis project Ga0310811, IMG submission 207642) | Soil microbial communities from experimental microcosm in Duke University, North Carolina, United States - YC | ecosystem: Engineered > Artificial ecosystem > Soil microcosm > Unclassified ...
GTTTACTGATAGCCCTCTGGCTGGTGCTCACAATCAGGAGAATGTCTTGCTGGCAACCACGACGGCACGACTTCTGGGTATTGATGATGATGTGATAGCCGCGACGGTGAAGCGTTTCCACGGAGTTCCTCATCGCCTTGAAGATGTGCGTACATTCCGTGCTGTGCGCTTTATCAACGATAGTACCAGCACAACACCCGTGGCAGGACAGGTAGCGATTGAGGCATTTACGGCTCCGATTGTGCTCATCGCGGGTGGTAATACCAAGCATTTGCCGTTAGAGCAGTGGCCTGAGCGTATTGTGCAGCGCTGTCGCGATGTGGTGCTCTTGAGTGGCAATGGCACCGATGAACTGGTGCCTGCGCTAGCGGATGAAGTCAAGCGTCAGGGGGCCGCCGATCCAGTGCGTGGTGTCTTTTCCGATTTTTATCAGGCTGTAGATACCGCGCTTGGACTCACGAAGCCAGGAGATGTGTTGTTGTTTTCGCCTGGATTCACCAGTTTCGGGATGTTTCAGAATGAATTTGCTCGTGGTGATGCTTTTGTCGAATATGTTCGGGCGTTGTCATAATAATCGTATTTTTGATTTTCCTCTCCCCCAAAAGAGGGAGGTGGAAGTCCTTCCTCTCTGTGATGACAGCAAAAGGCTTTTCCGGTAGACTTTGTGATAAGGAATAGGACATTTCTGTAAAGAGTCTTAAGGAGAAGCTTTTTATGTTATCTTCATCTACCATGATGACGGTTGTTATTGTTATCGCTGTTTTAGTCTATTTTGTGGTCAGACAATTTCAAGAACAAGTATTAAGTGCTCGCACTCTGCTATTGCAGCCTGTACTGTTTACCATCTATTCGTTTGAAACGCTTTCAGATCAATTTACCCATCCACTGGTTTCCGTGGATATCTTGATTGCTCTGATGGTGATTGGCGTGGTCACTGGAAGCGCGTTGGGCTGGTATCGTGCAGGTCTGACACGTATGCGTTATGATCAGGAAAGCGGGAAGATCAAGGTCAAAGCGCGAGGATTAAATATTGTGCTGTACTTGCTTGTGCTGATAGCACGTTTTGGCGTTGAGATTATGGTTGGTATGAAGCTTAACCATACCAATATGGTAGTAGCATTGTTGGCGGCATTCCTGGCAACCTTTTTTCTTTTCAACATTTACCTGGAAAAGTTACGTCTCTATCAGCGCTCCAGTCAGTATTCGCGTTCATCAATGGATGAAGGCACGTCGTTTACGAATTAGTTGCAGTGTAAATTGTCCGGATGAAGTCACCTGTCAGGGTCATGTGATGCTGCTAAAGACGTTCCTCTGTCTTGCATGGTGGCGGCTGCACGAGCCGGGTATGAGCGAGCGGCGTTGGCGATTTTTTTGAGCATACGATCAGATGCATCGTGAGATCTATGAGAGAGTTGGGAGAGCACATGAGTAAGAGTTTCGTTGATCAAGGTGAAAGGAATGTTCCGCTGTTGCTTCAGCTTTTTCTCAGTCATCTCCTGGTTGGGGGGCTGGCGTTGGGGGCATATCATGTGCTGACGACGTACAGGTTGCAGGGATCGCTGCTCTATCTCGTAATCTTATTATGCTGTGGCATTGTCGGTTTGTTATTGACTGCCAATATTCTCTATGGGCGCTATCTGCTGGGCGTGTGGTTAGATTACCTTGTGGTTGGTGAGCAGATTTCGTTTGGGGATGTGAGCCGTTACTGGCCGTTGAAACCATTATTCACACAGGTCCAGGCGTTGAGTGAACGTGTCGGTCAGTTAGTACGCAATGTCAACCTGACAGATGAGTATCGGGAGCAGCTGCTGTTGCAGGCGAGCGAGGAGGCCGCGCAAGAGGAGCGCAATCGTCTGGCCCGTGAATTGCATGACTCCATCAAACAGCAGATCTTCAGTATTGGATTGAGCGCGGCGGCGGCAAAAGTCCACGTCAATAAAAACGCTGGTGAAGCGCAGGATGCTATTGTTGATATCCAGCAAAGTGTGAAGGAGGCGCAGGTGGAGATGCAGGCGCTGCTCCAACAATTGCGGTCGGCAACCCTGGAACATACAAGTTTGCGTGAGGCGTTGCAGACGCAGGCACATGCGCTGGGATATCGTACAGGGGCGCAGGTCGAATTACACATGCAGGATCTGCCTGCGCCAGAACTTTTTCCACTGCATATGCAAGAAGCGCTCTTTCGTATCGCGCAGGAGGCGCTGGCAAATATTGCCCGTCATGCACGCGCCAGTAACGTGCAGATAACACTTTATCAAGAGCAGGACGCCTTCCATCTACTTATTAAGGACAATGGGCAGGGATTTGATATGCAGACAGTCCAGAAAGGGATGGGATTGGTGAATTTGCAAACGCGAGCAACGTCTGTGCATGGACTTGTTACGATTCAGAGCGTCGTAGGGAAAGGGACGGAGGTGCATGCCAGACTTCCGCTGTTATTGCCATCTACCGTCAAGCGCGACCAGGAGCAGATTGAGCGTGAAGTCGAACATACAGTTGAGCGGGCGACGTGGGGATTGCAACTTAACTCAGGTATGTCCAGTGTTGTGCTATGTACTGTCATATTACAAATTGCGTTAACACCAGTTGTTCAGGGGTGGCTATCGGTTTTTATTATCGGTTTCTGTTGCTGTATTTGTCTCTATGGGTATATCGTTGGCGCGATGGCAACTGCTCGTGTTGTCTTATATCGTGGTACTGACCATGCCGAGTCTCTTATGCTGCGTGTGAAGGAGAATGAAGGGCGTTTACGTACCTTTCGCGCATTTTTGTACTGTTTCTTCTTTGGCTATTATAACTGGCAGGGGGCTAATGATTATTTACAGCACTGGCCTGTGCTGGTATTTGGTTTATTCCTTTACCTTGGTGGGTATTTTCTACTGCGTCTGCCATATAACAAGGCGCGGACCTCTTATTTTCGTTCACTTTCCTCTGAAGAGTTCTCCTGGGAGCTTAAGGCCTATTGGCGTACTTTTGTCAGTCGTAGTCGTGGGCTGGTCTTTGCCGTGCTTTTTGTGGTAGTTTTTGTGGCGCTACGTATCCAATCGCTTAATGTATTGAAGCAAGGATCTGGTTGGATCTGGCTTTTCCTGGGGGGCGCAGGCATTATCTTGTGGATTACATTTTCGTTGATGGATTATTGGCAGTATCGTTTCTGGAACGCGATGCTTCGGGAAGGGGGAGCGGCTAATGGCTGAGCGTGATGTGATCAAAATTGTTCTGGTCGATGATCATCGGATTGTGCGTCGGGGGTTGCAGAGTTTTCTGCGTGTATTTGAAGATATTTCTGTGGTGGGTGATGTTTCCAGTGGGGAAGAACTGCTTGCGCATGTTGAAGAATGGATGCCAGACGTTATTGTGATGGATATGCTTATGCCCGGTGGCATGGATGGTCTGGAGACAATTCAGCGGGTCCATGAGGTATTGCCACAAACGCGTATCGTGGTGTTGACCAGTTATACAGATGAGGTACGTGTGGTATCAGCTTTACGTGCCGGGGCTATCGGCTATGTGCGCAAGGATGCCGAACCTGAATTATTACTCTCTTCACTACGTGCGGCGGCGAAAGGCCAATCTTTATTAGATCCTGCTATCGCTAATGTCGTGATGTTAGAATTGATGAAGGGCAACAAGCATACAGCGACACTGACGGCGCGTGAGCAGAACGTCTTGAAACAGCTCGCGTTAGGTCGCACCAATCGTGAGATTGCGGAAGCACTGGTTGTCACTGAAGAGACGATCAAGACGCACGTTGGCAATATTTTGACGAAATTGCAATTGGCGCATCGTACGCAGGCGGCTATTTATGCTCTCAAAAAAGGATTGATCTCGTTAGATGAGATCGATCTGGATAACTAAACTAGCAGTACGCTCTATGCATATCACGGATCTACCCATGTAGTGAGCATATTTAGCGGTTCGTTGAGTCTTTAAACAAACCTGTAGTATTCTTGTTGGCTCATAGATCCCTCTGGTCTTATGGTTCTTACCAGTCCATCAGGATGGACTATGGGTGATGACGATCATGATATTGTTGGGTGATGTTGGCAGATGATTGCTTCCGAAGGGAAGTCGAATACTGACATCCGCTATTCCTGCCTGACTCTTCAGATAGGCTATCGCGGCATCGGTTGTGGCTCCCTGAATGGGTGCTCGGAGGCTGTTAATCTGGTCGTTGGTAAGATTATAGCTCCATGTACCACGCACCGTCACCTTGACGAAGATGATGCCATTTTTCCCCAACTGTGTTGTCTCCGAGCCGACTAACGTCGGTGAACTTTGTAGTTGATAACCTGTACCGAGTGCTTGTTGTGCCTGTTGATTTAAGAGCACCATCGCCGTTTGATCCGCGACATTCTTACGGTAGACAGATATACTCCCTTGCATTTTGACGTTGACCTGCACCGTACTGGCTGGCGTATTCACTGGTTGATTGCTCGTTGCGCTTATGACACGATAGACAGGTTGTCCGGCAGTAACTTCGTCGGACGCAAGTTGCTTTTGGAGCTGTTGCGCGAGCTGTTGCTTGAGATTTTGTTCAAGCATTTCCTGGGTACTATCAATATCTCCCTGCGCGATATAGTGGGTTGTTTGCGCATTCTCTCCACCTGCAAATGCCTGTGCATTGGTGGCGTATAAAGCATTGTTGCAACATAGTCCATTGATCGCGGAGGCTGGAATATTGCCGACAAGACCAGTCTGGTCGGCGATCAGCACAATATCCTGCGTGCCCGGTTGTTCTCCCTGTTTTGGAGGGACCGTCACCTGACTCATACTTTGAAAATGAATACCATCTGTAGTGCTGAAATCCTGTCCTTTTGTCACCGTCACTTGATTATTGCCATTATTCACCAGCGTTACCGTGCCCTGTGCGCGAATACCGGGTGTTTGTTGCGTGCCAGTGGTATTGACGGTATTGCTGGCAGTTTGCTCTACCTGAATGACCCGGTCTGGAATGGCGTGTGTCGCCAGGTTTGGTGCTTTTGTTTGTGGGGCAGCGGTTAATAAAAATGAGTTCTGAATAGTTTTGCTTTGCACAGTGATGGTCACAGTCGCATCTGTTGGCGACGTAGAGAACGGTAATGTGTGTAGCAATTGATTCATCCCAAATAGATGTGATAGGAGTAAAAGAGCAATGAGAATAATGGCGACGAAAGCAGCGATAAGTGGTAGTACAATGTTACCGCGTCGTGGTTGGGTTGGTGGTGTTTGGGGACGGTCTTCAGTCACGATTCCACGTGGTTTTTGTCGGGCGGTATCGGTAATACGGACTTTATCCGCACGTTCGAGCCGTTGTCGTGGATCATGGACCGCGATTGATGGTAGTTCGGCAGGTGTGGGCGGCTGCATGATGATAGGTTTTGGTGGTTCGATAGGACGTCGAGCGTCCGGGGAGAGCTGGCGTGTCATGCGTAACTGTCGGGTTGTTCTGGGGGATGGCATAGGTGGGGGCGAGGGGGGCGTAATGGCTTCACTTTCCTGGCTGTTGGTGATCTGCACTGGCCCCTCAATGGCAGCCAGAAATGCCTGTCGTAGCTCCATGATGTTCTGATAGCGTTCTGCCGGATGTTTTGCCATCGCGGTACGCACAACATCGTCCAGTTCCGTTGGGATTGAGGCGTCATACTCGCTTGGGACAGGGATCGGATCGTTCAGATGCATCTGGATGACGCGGACCTCATCAGGATCATTATAAGGCAGGTTGCCTGTGAGCATTTGATATAAGAGGACACCGAGCGCGTAGATATCCGTGAGTGGTGTCACAATGCCCATTGTCTGTTCTGGAGCCATATAATGTGGCGTGCCGGGAACCTGTTCGAGAGGAATAGGTTTCCCGGCATTTGATGACTCGTCTGGACGCATTGTGCGTACAAGACCGAAATCAGCCAGATAGAGGTACGGCACTGTATTCCGGCGCAGTTCGAGCAAGACATTCGATGATTTAATATCACGATGGATCAGGCCATGCTCATGGGCGTGTTCGACCGCATCCAGTAATTGCTGATAGAGCATCGAGACTTCACCAAGTTCAGGCAGTTTGCGCCGCAAGTAACTGGTGAGTGTGCCCCCATCAATAAAAGGCATGACCAGATAGAGAATGCCCTGCTCATCGCCAAATTCGATCAGTTGTAAAATATGTGGGTGATGTAACCTCGCGATAGTCCGCGCTTCGCGTGCGAAGCGGCGGCGCATATCGCGATCTCTCGCATAATCACCCAGAATAACTTTGATCGCGACACGGCGATCAAAGGCTGTACGTTGGCGGCCTTCATAGACGGCCCCCATCCCCCCAACGCGAATGCGCCGGATGACATCGTAGTTACCGAGTTGCTTGCCCTCCAGAGACAGCATCGTACGCACTTATCCTTTCAAGCTATTCTCAGGAACCTGTACCTGACCTGCTCTACTCCTTGCCCTGAACCACATTTGTGGTAGGGGTGAGTGTAGGTGTGGTAGTGTTATTGCCGCTTCCAGTTGCTCCCTGAACGCTTTGGACATCAAAGGTGATCTGCGTTGGATTACTGGGGAGAGTGTCGCCACTCCCATTAATTTTAATCTGGACATTGGCAATGCCCTGTTGCGATTTCAAAAGAGCCTGTGCGTCGGCAACCGTCTTGCCTGCAATCTCTTTTGCCAGTTGTTGTTTGAGTGTATCACTAAACTGATAGGCCCAGACGCCGTGAGCACTGGTGAGTAATGAAATGCTCTGGTTATGTTGCTGTACCTGTGTAATGTTGGTGACGACATTCCCTACCAGTGCATAGCCAGGACCAGGGGCTGTTTTCGCCTCAGTTTGCAGTCGCGTTTGTGTGAGCGATTGGGCTGCGGTACGATCATACGCCACTCCGGTACATTTTGCTGAGACGGTGATCTGTGTCGATGGGATATTCGCGCCCTGATTTCCCACCGTATTTGGCGTAGCATTGACGGTAGAAGTACACGAAGGGTTGCTAACCAGACTCTCGTTCGATTTTAACTGTTGATTGAACTGGTTCAACGCTTCTTTCTGCAATGTTGCTTCGATTGGTTGTGCCACGCTGTTCACATCCGACTGCTGCACAAATGTATAGTTCTGTGGATCTTTACCACCAGAGAAGGCGCTGTTGGTTACTGAGATATTTCCGCTAGTTGAACAGCAAGTTCCTTGTACTGTACCAGCAGCGACATTACCTGCTGTGCCAGCGGTGACTGCATGGGCACTGGCTGTTTTTTGTCCTACTACTGTACCGACACGACCTGGGATAGTGACTGGACCATCTGGTTCAACACTGACTCCACTTGATGTGGGAATCGCAGTATTGGCTCCCACTGTGTAGGTATTTGTTGAACCATTAATAAACGTCAGCGTTCCAGTCGCTTCTGTTGCCGCTGTTTGGGTATGACCTGTTCCCGTCACTTGTTTTGATTGTGATTGTGGAGTGGCTGAGAGCGAACGCATGCTGACCTGTAATTGATCAGCATTGGCTTTACCTGCCACAGCCAGGATCGCATAGTTGTTCTGCACCACTTTACTTGCCGGAGTAATCGTGACTGTTGCTGGTGGAGCACTGGCAATACCTGGAATGATCTTGGATGCCGGTTGGACCACAAGGGTCTGGAAGCCATGTTGATTGAAGGCCGCCAGAGCTATACACCCGATGAATGATGTGAGAATCAGCAGGATGAGTAGAACCAGTAAGATTTTTCCTGCGGTTGGACGATTTCCATTCCCTCCCGTATTTTTGTTGCCTCGTCCGGGTGGTGGCGACCATGAGGGTGGTGTGTTGCTTGGAGGCGTGGCTGGTACGACCGCGGCATTTTTGCCTGTACCTGTCGGGCCGGTATTGGTCCGGTTTCCGGCGGCGAGCGCACCGGCCCCTAACGCGCCTGCGGCGGCTCCGACCGCGGCGGCTCCCGCGATGCTACCACTTCTACGCCGATTAATCGCGCCACGTGTTGGTGGCGTTGGTTGTTCTACTGGTGGTGCGACTGGTGTCTGCGGTATGTTGGAGGCCGCCGGTGACTCATTGAGATTGATTGTGTTGCGCTGGCGTAGTGGCTTGAGGTCAATAATACCAATGCCAGGATTTCCCTCTTCCGATTCATCTGGATCAATCTCTTCGTCCTCATCGTTTTGAGGTACGATATGTGAATCGACGATTCTGGCCTCATCTGTAAACTCAGGATCTGCCATTTCCGGTTCGTCTGGCAGGTCGCCGGACGGTGGTGGTGGTGTGAGCCGCGCCGCATTGGTGCCCATTGCATCCCAATCATCTTCACCATCGCCTTCATCTTCAATTGGCATCTGTTGGAGTGTGGGAGGCTGGCGGAATGATCTGGCTCCTCTGTTGCTCATCGGTGCGGATGGATCTTCAAGTGCATCATCATCGTCATCGAATAATGACCTGGATGGTGGCTGTAGTGTTTGATATGCTGCTGGCGTGATTGTTTGCTGATCCGCCGCGCTGAACGCATCCGCCGCCATTGCCCCGGCGGCAGCACCCGCCGCCGCCGCGCCCGCGGTGCTGGCAGGGGAAGATTTTGATCTGGCACCAAAGAGGCGAGGTCGTTTTCCTTCATTCTCTTCAGAGCGTGATCTTCCTTTACCGACAAGTGATTGTTTATAACTGTCTAAAGAAGAAAAGACGGGAAAGCGGCGCTGATGGGCGAACTCGGCAGGTCCAGGACCATCGGGCGCAACAAAAATAATTTGTGCATGCAGTTTGCGCCGAATACTTTTGAGATCATCAAAGTCTTGTGGGCGAGAAAAGGCCTTATTCGCTGCTGGTAGCTCGATAACGACCTGTTCCCTGTTCAGCTTCTCCTGTGTCAGAATCGCGGCTAAAACGCTTTTGCGATCATCGTTTGGTGAAACATAAATAATACCAATTGAGGCTGCTTGGGGATCATTCGCGCCCAGTAGTTCTGTGCCATTACCCTGTCTCATAAACTGTGCCCCTCTAAACCATAAAATTGCGGTCCTCGCCTATGGCGTTCATTTTACACTAAACAACACGAATCGGAAAGAGAAGAACAAACTTCCCATGAAAAATGAACGTATTCTCATGTATTTTTATACATTAGATGTGTTAATATAGTTCGCGCCTGACGCCGATAAATTGTTAATTCTTTTTTTGAAATAGTATCAGTATACAAAGAGTTTTTCATGTATCATATCTCTGCTTTCTGAATATCCTAATTTCGTATACGAACCAGTGTCGATGTTCGGCAAGTAAACAGGCGTTTTGTCCTATTCGTTTGTCCACTCTTCTGCTACGGTAACTGGTTGTGTTGTCGTTTTATGACGTCATAGTCGTCCGTATGGCAATCGTAATATGTTGTGGATCATTAGGCAAGACTGCTGACCCATTTGTTTGAATAAACACGTTTTTCTCAGTTTTTGCCCGACTCAGTAGAGAGTCTGGTTTCAGGATTTTTCATGTGGGGGTGGTGTATGTTACAAAGCCACCCACACCTGGATCGTCCCATCTTGTCCACCGGAGGCAATAGAATCACCATTAGGAGACCACGCCACCGTATACACTTCGTCAGTATGGTAGATATAGCTAAAGGGTTTTTCATCAGGATCATGTGGATTCCATACTTGTACTGTGCTATCATTGCCACCTGAAGCGATATGCTTTCCATCAGGAGACCATGCGACTGCGTGTATATTTAAATGGCCCCGAAAGGGTGGTATGATGGGCTTACCAGTGGTTGCATTCCATACCTGAACCGTTTGATCATCACTACCGGAGGCAATAAGTGTTCCATCGGGGGACCATGCCACTGAACGCACGGAGTCGGTATGGATCTGAAAGGAGTGCGCTTGCGTAATGTTGCCGTTCTTCGGGGCGTTCCATACCTGAACTGTGCCATCATTACAGCCGCAAGCAATACGAGTTCCGTCGTGGGACCATGCAACTGCTAGCACTGCACCGTGATTGAAGGTGGCAGTAATTGTATTTGTATTGGTGCCATTGCTACTCACATTCATCACACGGAGATTGTCAGGTGCATGTGCATCACCATAGCCGATGACGAGGCGTGTGCTATCGTGGGACCATGCGACTGCATATACATAACCGTTATTATTACCTGGGGGGATATAAGACAGGGTTTGTTGACTAGTAGCGACATCCCATATGTACAGTATGTGATCATCGCCACCATAAGCAATAAAATTTCCATTTGGGGACCATGCCACCGTTTCCAGATCTCCGGAAGGACGAGCAATGGCTGTACTAGTATTACCAGCGGTTACATCCCATATTTGAATCATGTCATTAGCATCGCCAAAAGCAATGCGTGTTCCATCGAGATTCCATGACAACGCTCCCACGGCTGAAGGATCGGTATATAGCGCAATACGGGTTCCTTGAGGCTGATGAGAAGCGCTCGATGTCGCTGAAGGAGCGGAGGTAGGAGATATGAATAACTTCTGGATTGTGTGCGGATGGAAAATACCATAAAGAGCCAATCCGCCTATAGCAAATCCGCCTGCTGTAGCCCCACCTATCAGCATCGCACGTCGATTGTACTTTTTTGGAGCAGAAGTATGATTGGCCTGAACCTCGGATGGTGACTGTTGTACCGTTGAGTGTGGCGCATTGAGCGCCGACTGCTGCGGCTGTGGGATTGGTGTTTGCGGTGTCTCTCTGCTCCTTTTGCTCGTCTCATACTCTGATTGTAGCATGATTGTCTGGTAGTCTTCGTTCAGCGCCATTTGTGGGGGGGAAGCCATCTCGGGAGTGATCATCCTGGTTTTATCTGGATTGGCATTCGTGATTGAGTCGTGTTGCCCGGATTGCGGATTATCTGGCGACGGTCTTGACTCAGAATGGCGTATGTCGTTGTGTGTTGGATCGCTGTTTGATTGTTCATACCGTGAGATAGCATCAACGGTATCCGCATTCACCGCATCTTCGATCGCACGCCAGAAGTCCATTGCGTCAAGATAGCGCTGTGTTGGATCTTCAGCAAG
>Ga0310811_10012644_pt1 | contig 10962 bp, 8 predicted proteins | sample YCmetagenome_FD_207642 | JGI IMG/M metagenome (GOLD analysis project Ga0310811, IMG submission 207642) | Soil microbial communities from experimental microcosm in Duke University, North Carolina, United States - YC | ecosystem: Engineered > Artificial ecosystem > Soil microcosm > Unclassified ...
AAGATTCTCGGCGCCCGTCGCATGATTGTGGCGCACACCGTCCATCCGGAAATCACGTCCCGGTGCGACGGACAGGTCTGGGCAGTGGATGTCGGCATGTCGCGCGCGTACGGAGGCCGCGTGGAAGTGCTGGAGATCGTGGATGACTCGATGCTGAGGGTTTTGCGGCCCTGAGCTGGCGCTAGCGCTCCGCGGCGCGGAACGCTCTGAGGATGTTGGCGATTGCGTAGTTACCTTCGTGACAGGCGTACTCGTACATCACGTAATCAGGATCGCGAGTCAGCGGGAACGCCACGGTCCATGGCCGGGCCCAGGTGCGCGGATCGTCGACGGTCACCGAGTAGTCGAGCGTGTCGGTTCCCCGCCGGGTAAACCGCTCCGTCAATCGCAGCGCCTCACTCGTCGGGTTGCCGTTGCCGTTGCGTCCGTACGAGCCGGTCTTGCCATTGAAGTTGGTCGTCTCGATCACGAGGGTCTGGCCGTCCCACCTGCCGCGTGCATCCCCCATGTAGGAACGAATTCCGGACGCAAGATGCGGCCGGGCATCGATCGGAATGATTCGCGTCTCGTGAATCATTTCGTAGCGGAGGACGATCAGCCCGGGCGCCTGGTGAATCTCAAGACCGCTGTTGTAGATATTCGGAAAGGACGAGCCCAGGACACCCCGGGTGACACAGCGGTCGTAGATATTGAAGTCCTGCGCGCGTGCATATCCGACTGTCGGATTCGTGGACGGCCATGCCGCCGCGCGCCGCTTCCCATCGTCGGTCATCGGCGGCAGTCGTCCGTCCGGCGGATCGACGATGAGCGAGGCCTGGCGGGACGCGCGGCCGGCTTCCAGCCAGTGTGAGGGCGGATTGACCGACGGCGCCGTGCCCGTGCTGATCGGCGTCGCGTCGTCCTCCGCCTGCTGTTGCAATTCGGCGGCACGGTCCGCGTATTCCTTCTCGGTCAACAAGGCGCGTGTGCCGAACGCCGTGGGCCGCTCGAACGGGACCGTGATGAGCCCGCCGCTCGGCCATATTCCCTGCAGGTCCGGATCTCCCCACGGGGTGCGCGTCACGCTCTGAGCGGCGACGACAACGGTCGCGACGAGCGCGAGCGCGGCAGCGAGGAGGTGGCGCATGGTTCAGAGCATTATCGCGCCGGCTTGCTGCTCGCTGCAGGCACCCGATACAATTGGAGGTTCCTGCCCTGTAGAGATTTGCGGCCGATCACTGGGAGGTCGTTCAACGGTAGGACACGGCGCTCTGGACGCCGTTATCGGGGTTCGAATCCCTGCCTCCCAGCCAATTCCCGTTTTCGTTGCCTTCGACAAGCATGTCGAACGGCTTACTGTAGGTAGCTGAAAGACTTCCGCGATCGAACGTGCAGTTCGAAAGCAGCGTCTTCAACAGACGCGCCTGCTCTTCGGAACTCTGCCGAACGAACAGACTGTGCGCTTGTTTCGCGAGTTCTAGAACCCTCGAGCCGGTAACCGTGTAATCGCGACTCGCCTTCTCGTGTCGGCCTGTTTGGAGGCGAATGGCCTCGAGTTCCGCTTCCCACTCGTGCGACTTCCGTGACCACATCTCTTGGGTAATCTGCCCGGCTACACGCGGCAACTGTGCGCAGCTGGAGTTGAGGAGGTCGTGATCCCGCCCGACAACGATGAGCCGGGCCGCTCGCACGGTGACGACGTGGCTAGCTCCTGCCATTCAGCAGGACTCAGGGTGAAGGTCGTTGCGCTGCCTGGCTTACCGTCGAAGGGGGACGTTTCGGACTGGTTGCAGTCTGGTAGGGGCCTCGATTGGCGTGGTCACTCCGTGCGATTCAATACCTGGACTTTAGGCACGGATGGCACCCGTCCGTTGACACGCTCCTCGCCAAGCTCGGTGCGCAACGAGCGCGTAAAGCTGCGAAGAAGAAGAGATAGGGATTCGCTGTACAGCGAATCGATTCGAAGGTTGACCCTTCAACGCTGCGTTTAGCCATGCCTCGCACACCGCACCGAACACAAGGCCACGTAGTCGGAGACGTTGGTCGGACCTCTGACAAGCGGCGATGTGTTTCAAGGCCGCGCGATCAAGACTATGACGGCCGTGATGATGGGGAATTCACCTCTGTATGTGCGAGTCATCGGCGATGCCTGGACTCAGATTGCAGAGCCGATCCGTCGTGTGCACACGAGCCACTCAATCATTCGGGCGTCCGGGCGTCTTCGTGTCGAGGACGGGCGCCCCTTCCTGGCTCGCATGCTCGCGCGGATGCTTCGATTGCCCCGCCCAACGGCCGCGGCCGAGACTCAGTTGATGGTTACCGTCGGCCCTGAGTGCGAACATTGGCGGCGGACCTTCAATGGGCGACACCTGAAGACGCGGCAGTACGAATCGAACACATCCGAGCTCGCGGAACAATTCGGCGTTCTCGAGTTCCGATTTCGACTCGACGCCTCTGGCGGGAATCTCCTCTATGTGCAGCGGGAAGCGGCAGTATTGTTCGGACCGGTCCGCCTGCGGATACCGGGGGCCTGGGCACCTCGGGTGGAGGCGCGCGAAGATCCTGCGGGCCCGACACGCATCAAAGTCGCCGTCCGCGTTGTCCTCCCTGGCATCGGACAACTGATCGCCTACGATGGCTTCGTTGATATCGAGGACCTGCGCCCGTGAGCGTCGCGCTGTGGCTCCTGGCGCTTCAAGGCATCATCGGCGCATTCGACACGCTCTACTACCACGAATGGCGAGCACGCCTACCGGCGCTGGGCGCCGCAGCAGCCTCCGAGCTGAAACTGCACGCCGCCAGAGACTTCTTCTACGCCGTCCTGTTCGGCACGCTGCCGTGGCTCGCCTGGCAGGGGCGCTGGGTACTTCTTCTGGTCGGCGTGCTGATCGCAGAGATCGCTCTGACTCTGACCGACTTCGTCGTGGAAATCACGGTACGTAAGCCGCTCGGGGACGTGTACGGAGGGGAACGCATCACACATGCGGTGATGGGCATCTTGTACGGCGCCATGATCGCGAGCCTGATTCCAACGCTGATCGGGTGGTGGAAGTTGCCCAGTGCTTTGATCGTGGCCTCCACTGACCTTCCAAGTGCCCTGACATGGGGACTCTTGACGATGGCAGTGGGCGTTGCCGTTTCAGGCATTCGCGACCTGTACGCGGCGTACGAGCTTCCGCACGGAGGATGGCCCTGGAGGTGATCCGCCGCCGCCGGTTTCATCGGGTCGTATTCGCGCTGGCGGGACTCTACAACGTCGGTTGGGGCTTGTGGTCTATCGCCGATCCGCAATGGTTCTTCCGTTCCACTGGAATGCCGCCCGCCAATTACCCGGCGGTGTTCGCCTGCCTCGGCATGGTCGTGGGACTTTACGGGATTCTGTATTTCGAGGTCGCTCGCGCCCCTGAAGGCGGCTGGCTGATAGCGGCAGTCGGACTTACTGGCAAAGTGCTCGGGCCCGCCGGAATGTTGTGGCTGATTTGGAGCGGCGCATGGCCTGCATCAGCACTCACTTTGTGTCTCACGAACGATTTCATCTGGTGGGTGCCGTTCGCTTTGTACCTCCATGATGCGTGGCCGGCGTTCCGCGCTCAGGCCGCGTTCTGAACGAGCCAGTTGCGGAAATCGTCCCGGACGGCCAGCCATTTGCGTCCGTTCACCGATAGTCGCCGTTGTTCGTATCCGTTTGCGGATTTCGGCCACCAATGCACGAGTGTTGGTTGAGAACCCTTCACATTCGTCTGAGTCGATGAGTCCTTGCGGGAAGCCCGCAACGAGCGGCCGAGGATGTCTCTTTCGATCCGGACCTGTTCCCAGGGCTCTCAAGCAAATCGACGCGCAGGTGTTTCGGGTTGACCAGCAGAAGGCGCTGGCGAGATGCCTCGTCGACAAGCTGCGCGCATCGTTCGCTTGCGTAGTCCTATTCACCGTGGGACTTGCTCGCTCAGATAGAACGAAGCCAGCGCATCTATAATCCGCTTCAATGCCATTGGCTGCCGGGCAATCGCTCGGGCCGTACATGATTGTGGGGCCACTCGGGGCAGGAGGTATGGGTGAGGTGTATCGCGCGCGCGATGCCCGTTTGAATCGTGACGTCGCGATCAAGATCGTTCCAGCCTCCGTCATCGCGAATCCGGAGGCACTCGCACGGTTCGAGCGCGAGTCACACGCGATTGCGGCGCTCTCGCATCCCAACATCCTGACGATCTTCGACGTCGGGCACAGCAACGGCCATCCGTACGCGGTGATGGAACTGCTCGAGGGAGAGACCCTCCGCGCGCGGCTCGCCCATGGACCGCTGCCGATCCGCAAGGCGGTCGACATCGCGGCGCAAATCTCCCGAGGGCTGGCCGCCGCCCATGACAAGCAGATCGCGCATCGTGACCTGAAGCCGGACAACGTGTTTCTCACGCCAACCGGCGGCGTGAAAATTCTCGACTTCGGTCTGGCGCGCAACACGTCTGAGCAAGGCGACCTGACACGGCTGGAGTCGCCGACAATGGCGCCGGCCACGACGCCTGGTACGGTCCTCGGTACCGTCGGTTACATGGCGCCGGAGCAGGTACGCGGTGAGCCCGCCGACCATCGCGCCGATATCTTCGCGCTTGGCTGCGTGCTCTACGAGATGCTCACCGGCGCGCGCGCTTACAAGCGCGACACGGCTGCCGAGACGATGTCGGCGATCCTGCGTGAGGATCCTCCCGACCCTTCAACGCTCAACGTGACGGTGCCACCGGGTGTGCTGCGGGCGCTTCGGCGCTGTCTCGAGAAGCGCCCGCAGGAACGATTCGAGTCGGCGCGCGACCTGGCGTTTGCCCTCGAGTCGTCGGTCGACACCACGAGCACAGCGACTGCCGCGGCTTTGCCGCCAGTTCGCGATCGGCGATGGGTGCTGAGCGCTGTCGCGGGAATGCTCGCCGGTGCGGTCGTCGCCATCGCTGTCGTCCGCGCCCTCGACGCGCGATCGAGCGGATCCAACCCGGCAGTTCAGGCCCAGTTCCGTCGTCTGACGTTCGACAAGGGCACGCTCCGTGACGGGCGATTCACTCCCGACGGCCAGTCGATCATCTATGGCGCCGCGTGGAACGGTCAGCCGCTGAAACTGTTCATGGTCCGGACCGATAGTCCGGAGTCCGCTCCGCTGTCGTTGCCCGACGCGCGGTTGTTGTCGGTATCTAAAACCGGGGAGCTGGCGATTTCCCTTGGCCACACCTTCGAAGGATGGATGGGCGAAGGCACACTGGCGCGATCGTCGCTCCTCGGCAGCGCGCCGCGCGTGATGGCGGAACACGTTCGCGAAGCGGAATGGACGCCTGATGGCCGTGACCTGGCCGTGGTTCGGCGCGTCGGCGGCTTCGAACGGCTGGAATTCCCGCTCGGCAAAGTCCTGCATCAGACATCCGGCTACATCAGCGACATTCGCTTTTCGCCATCAGGCGATCGCATCGCGTTTGCCGACCATCCGTTGTTTGCCGACGACGCAGGGATGGTCGCGATCGTCGATAGAGACGGGCATCGCACGACGTTGTCGGACGGCTGGATTTCCATTCACGGGATTGCGTGGACGAACGACGGATCGGAAGTCTGGTTTGGGGGAACAAAGGGCGTCGCGATCAGCGGGGACGGCATCTTTGCGGTGAAGCTGAACGGACAGCTGCGTGCGGTGATTGCCGGCCCGATGCGCTACAAGGTCCTGGACATCGCGTCGGATGGCCGTGTGCTGCTCAGCCACGATCGCGATGAGAAGTTGATTGAGGCGCTGATGGCCGGGAATGCAGTACCGGTGGACGTCTCGCTGCGAACGAATTCTACGGCGTCCTGGGTGGCCGACGACGGCAGCAGAATGCTGATCGGTGATCTGGCCACGGCATCATATGAGACGTACTTCCTCAAGGCGGGCGCCACCCCGGTCCATCTCGGCACCGGACAGCCATCATCGTTGTCTCCGGATGGACGGTGGGCCTTGGCGGCGCCGGTCGATGGCCGCCCTCTGTTCCTGCATCCAACCGGTCCCGGTGAATCGCGCCAGCTTCCTGACCCTGACAATATGGTGTTCGACAATGCCGGCTGGCTTGATGCGACGCACATCGTGGCGTTCGGACAGAAACTCGGCGAGCGCACGCACGGTTACGTTCAGGACATCAACGGTGGCCCGCTGCGGCGTTTCACGCCTGAGGGGGCGGCGGCAAAACTGCCGCGGTGGTGGACGCTGCCGATTTCCGCGGACGGAACGCGCGTGGTCGCGTTGGACGAACATGACGTGCCGACGATTTTCGCCGTCGACGGTGGCGTGCCGCAGCCTGTTCCGCACCTGAAGGCTGAGGACCTCGTCGTGCAATGGACTCCCGACGGCCGCGGATTGCTGGTGGCCCATCGTGAAGGTCTCCCATGGATCGTCGAGCGGCTGGATCTCGCGAGCGGCCAGCGGACACCAGCGGTGACGATTCGCGCCCACGATCCGGCTGGTATTCGCCTCAGCGTGTTCGGAATCTCACGCGACGCAAAATACTACGTCCACACCTACGCACGTCTGCTGTCCGATCTCTACGTCGTCGAGGGATTGAAGTAACCCCTCCGTGCCTGTGCTGTCGCACCTTTTCACAGCATTGGCGTCAGCTTGCCCGTGGCGATTCGGGCTAACGGGTAGAGACGGGACATTTAGCGACAAGCCGCGAGAATCCGCAAAACAACGAAAAGCGCGCCTGGCGAATCCCTGCCTCCCAGCCAAGCTTTTCCGGACACACGCATTCCTACGCGTTCGGCGGCCCGCCCGTGCCCAACGGCAGAGCTCCTGAGGTCTTTCAGGGTTTGTGCGATTATGGACGGCTAGAGGAGCGTAAATGACTCGTATTTTTTCAATTGCGGCACTGGCGGTGCTGCTGGGCGCCGGAACGGCGTCGGCGCAGATGCAGCATGTAGAGTTGAAGGATGCCAAGGGCAATTCGGTCGGCATGGCGATGATCTCGCCGGCCAAGGGCGGCGGGGTGTCGATCGATCTCGACGTGAAAGGCCTGCCTCCCGGCGAACACGCGCTGCATTTCCACGCCGTACCGAAGTGCGAGGCGCCGTTTACGAGTGCGGGCGGCCATTTCAACCCCGCCAACAAGAAGCACGGCCTGCAGAACCCGGAAGGCCCGCACGCCGGCGACATGAACAACTTCACCGTCGACGCCAAAGGCACGGCCAAGACGACCATCGTCAACACGAAGGTGACGATGGGCAGCGAGCCGAATTCGATTTATGCCAATGGCGGCACGGCGTTGATGATTCACGCCGCTGCTGACGACATGAAGACCGACCCGGCGGGCAACGCCGGCGATCGCATCGCCTGCGGCGCGATCACGAAGTAGCCAGCGCGGCGGGCGACTCAGGATTCGATCAGCTGGGAGATGCGTGTGGCCTCGGCGCTGTGCGTCTCCCAGCGATCGTCTCGATACTGACGCTATCGCCCGGCGATGCGAGGCTGCCGGCGGCCGTCGTCCTGTGCGGGAGCCCCGAGACAATCGGACGTGCGGTGGATGGCTGGCTTGGGTCAGTTCTGCGTCGGACGCTCGACGGATTCCACGACGAGCGCCGGCACCTGCGCACGCTCGGATTCAAGCTTCAATCCGAGTTGCTCTTCAAGCGCCACGAGAATCGGCGGGACGTTCGCGCCGGCGGCGAGTTCAGTCGATGGGCCGGGAGGCTGCTGGGCGAAGGTGTACTCGACGTCGAACAGTCCCTCGACACCCGTTCGATCGACCACAGGGCGGCCAACCTGTCCCTGCAGGAAGGTCGCGAAATCCCGCATCGTCACACCCGATCGTCTGACTCGAACGCTCGAACCACGGGTCCCGTCCGACGAGGTCGTTTGGAAACTGATCGTGACGACCTGACCGCACGGCGGCCATCCTTCTTTGGCGACGGCCGCGAGTTCTTCGCGGGTCATGACTCGGCCTCCGGCGCTGCAGTCCGCCTGTGTCGGGCGAATCTTCGAACCGAGCCGCCGATCGCTGCGTGCGTGCACGAGGACGTACGCCGGCAGTTGCCGCGTCTCCATTCGCGCCTTCAACTGGAACCGCTCCGCCAGGAGCGTGCGCAGCATCGGCATCAGCGCGTCCGGGCCGGGCGGTGCTGTTTCGGCTCGTGCGTCGATGTCGAACCGCTCGACCGCCGTCCATGCCGGCGCGTCAATCAACTGCGAATCGTGCAGCCCGTACGCGCGAAGAATCAACGTCCGCAGCGGCGTGTTCGTGGCGATCAACTGCCCGTTCGCCCGCGGGGTGAACGATGTGTTGCCGCCGTCAACGTTGCGCCGGACGGAGGCCACCCCGAACGCTGGCTGCTGGCCGGCCGCGCCCGCGGTCAGCGCGAGAATGACGATGATGGCAACCAGACTTCGGGAAGGCATTTGAGGCCCTCGATCAGGGTCTGAACCCGTTCCCGGACGGTCCGATCCACTTCGTTCGACAGGCATACAGGGCGTTGACCTCGCTGGGCGTGCGCTACCAGAGCCGTTGTACGGCCTGTTACCGCCGATTGATCAACAACGAAGTTGAAAGCAAAAAGCCCCCGGCCTGGCGGCCGGAGGCTTTGTTTTCTATATCAGTGTTCAGCCTAGCGGCTGACCTGGATAGTGTTTCCAGGGGCAGTGCCACGCCCGCCGCGGCCGGTAACGCCGGCTGAGACAAGCTTGACCCACAGCGAGCCATCGCCTTTGTAGTACGACGTGGCAGTGGCGTTGCGCAGTGCATCCAGGCTGTTTTGTGGCGTACCGGCATTTGCGGTGGCGAATCCCGGCAGCTCGAAAATCACCCATGAACCGCTGTCCAATTCGCTCACGCTGATGTTCACGGGAGACTGTTCGGTGTCCGCCCTGATCTCGGTACCGGCGCGCACCGTGGTACTCCCACCGGTAAACTTCCTGCCGTTGCGGCTGAGAACGATCGGTGGAGCAGCAGCGCCTCTTCCGCCAGCTCCGCCTCGACCTGCAGCAGCGCCCTGAGCAGGAGCACCGGCAAAAGCAGGAGCAGCACCGGGACCACCGCGACCTGCCGCGGCACCAGGCCCAGCTGCGCCTGCAGCAGCACCAGGAGCGGGGCCGGCGCCTCTGGGGCCACCGCCGCGACCACCGCCTGCGCCGCCAATCTGCATGCGTCCAAAATCACCCTTACACACGGCAGCGTTCCAGTCCGGTTTCATCTGGCACGCTTTGTCGTCGTTCGCGATGCCGTTGTCGATCACGACATAGGAATCGGGGATGCCGGCGACCGATCCGTCGATATCGTGAAACACCGCGCCATTCCAGCCTGCAAAACTTCCGAACTCACCGGAGAAGGACCATCGGCGATCCGTCGGTGGGAAATACACCGGCTTGGCATTTTCGAATTTCAGGCCTTCGACGGAGTTGTTGGTGCTGATGGGAAAGCTGGTGAACAGCAGGTACGAGATCGCTCCGGTCTTGCGAGTGGCATTGTCCTGATAATTGACGAACTTCGTGTTCGACACATGGTGGAGGAAGTCGTAGTACTCGTACCCACGGATCGGGTAATCCGCGTCAGCGCGAGGCAAGGTCCGACCGTACGCTTTCTCTGCGTCCGTTGTGGGGGTGCCTTTATTGTCGCTTTCGCCCACGAACAGGGAGTTCATGACTTTCGAGGTGAAGTCGCCGTGGTACGGGGCCACACCAGGGTACGCATGTGTGTAGCCGATAGCGCTGTCGGCAATCTTCAGGCCGTCGAAGACATGGTTCTCGCCACGGGCCCAGATGGCAGCGCCCCTGCTTTTGTAGATGGTAATGTCTTTCAGCACGGACTCCAGCCTCGCGCTGTTGGTGTCGCTGGGATCCGTATAGGGCAGATGCGTGTTCCCGCCAAGGTTGAACCTGCCCTGCGCATTGGGTCCGCGATCGAACATCACCCCTTCGATATTTGAGTGGGCGACGTTGCCGGAAAACTCCCGAATTTGTGTTCGACGCGGCCAGGTCTTCGCGGAGATCTCGGTACCTTCAAACTTACCCGTCGGATGTTCTGGAAACGCGAGCCAGAAGCCTGTGGCCTCAGAACCTGCGGACACATTTCCGCGGTAGGTGTTGTCGGGGTTCGTGATCCAGAAGGTGGACGCCGTGTTGTCGGACGGAAGCAACTGGTCGGTGGCAGTTTGACCTTGACCGCCACCTCCGTAGACTCCGACAACCGCATTTGTCGAATTACACGCCCGGGTGGTGTTGCACCTGGTCAGAATCCCGAGGTTGTTCACATACTGGTTGCCGTGCTCAACGCCATCTTCGAGGAAGTAGCAGTGACCGACGTTGTTGTACGCGACATTGTTCTCAACCCGCACATTGTTCGTGCCGTGTACCGTCACACAGCGGCTGTAGGTGTCGTGAATCGCAGAGTTCTCAATATATTGCCCCTGCGTATCGCTCACCAGATGCCAATGGATCGGATACCTCGCCAGGTTCTCGTGCTGACCCATTCGGAAGAACTCGACACCAGAGACTTGCATCGTTGACCCAGCCATCGCCATCACATGCCCGCCACTGAATGATTTCTCGGCGTCGGCTGAAGCCTGGATACGGATATTGCGCGTCAACATACCGACTTCGCCACGCTCATCCACGCCAAACGTGATTTGGCCGTAGTGCATGTACTGAAGTTTCTGATCCAGCGTAATCACTTTTCCAGAGATGCTGGAGATGGTTCGTCTCTCTGCCTGGTGGGGATCGAAGTCCGTTGACGCGACAACAATCTCGTCGCCTTTCTTCCAGTCACCGGCATCCAGAACTTCTATTCTGTCGCTACCCGCGGCGGCTGTTTTTGCCAGCTTGGTCCATGACTGTTTCCGATTACCGTGGAGGCTCAGGGTTCCGCCCATGAGCATGATCCCGCGGTCACCCATCGTCATGATGTCTTCACCCGGGACATCGTTGGTCAGGGTAAGGGTCGCCTTGCGCGTGTAGGGGCTGGCTTCACTGCCAATCTGCAACTCCCCGTGCACCAGGAT
>Ga0310811_10012646_pt1 | contig 10962 bp, 11 predicted proteins | sample YCmetagenome_FD_207642 | JGI IMG/M metagenome (GOLD analysis project Ga0310811, IMG submission 207642) | Soil microbial communities from experimental microcosm in Duke University, North Carolina, United States - YC | ecosystem: Engineered > Artificial ecosystem > Soil microcosm > Unclassified ...
GGGTAATAGTCGGCGAGCGAATAGAAACCGGTGTGGTCGCCGAACGGTCCCTCGAGCACCAGCTCCTCGCGCGGATCGATGTATCCCTCGATGACGATCTCCGCTTCCGCCGGCACCTCGAGATCCGACGTCACCGCCTTCGCGAGACGCACGGGCTCGCCGCGCAGGAAGCCGGCGAAGAGAAACTCGTCGATGGTCGGCGGCAGCGGCGCCGACGCGGCGTAGATGCTCGCCGGATCGCCGCCGAGCGCGATTGCGACGGGCATCGTTTCGCCCCGCTCCGCCATCGCGCGCCAGTGCGCTGCGCCGACCTTGTGGCGCTGCCAGTGCATCGCGAGGGTGCTCTTGCCGAGGACCTGGACGCGGTACATGCCCACGTTCCTGACTCCAGACTCCGGGCTCCTCGTAATGACTCCACCGAGCGTGATGTAGGGACCGCCGTCCTCGGGCCAGCAAATCGGCGCGGGCCACTGCGTGAGGTCCACCTCGGATTGCTTGATGACGGTATCCTGGCAGGCCGGACGGCTCGTCGTCTTCGGCGGGAACTTCGCCACCTCGGCGAGCCGCGGCAGCATCGCAAGCTTGCCGAGCAACCCTTCGGGCACTTTGAGCGCGGTGAGCTCCGCGATGCGGTCACCGATGCGATCGAGACATTCCACGCCGAGCGCGAGCGCCATGCGACGCTCTGAGCCGAAGAGATTCACGGCAACCGGATACCGCGACGTCCCGCCGCCCCGCAGCGTGGGATTCGTGAACAACAGCGCCGGTCCGCCGCCGGCCGACTTCATGCAGCGGTCGGCCACTTCGGTGATTTCCTTGTCGATCGAGATCGGCTGCTCGATGCGCCGGAGATCGCCCGCGGCGTCGATCGCGCCGAGGAACTCGCGCAGGTTAGCGAGTGCCATAGTGCACGGCGCAGATGCCGCCGGTCAGTCGTTCGAAGCCGACGCGCGAGAATCCCGCGGCGCTGAGGCGCTGCGACAGCGCCTCGGGTTCGGGGAACGCGAGCACCGACTCTGGCAGGTAGGTATACGCATCCCTATGTTTCGAGACGAGCCGGCCGATGGCGGGCAGAATACGTTTGAAGTAGAAGAGATAGACGGCCCGGAGCGGCGCGAAGCGCGGCGTGGCGAATTCGAGAACGACGAATCGCGCGCCGGGCTTCAGCACCCGGGCCGCTTCGCGCAGACCGGCGTCGATGTCGGCGAGATTGCGCACGCCGAATCCCACGAGCGCGCCGTCGAACTGCGCCGTGCGAAAGGGCAGCACGAGCGCGTCGGCGGCGACGGGCACCGTGCGTGGTGCCTTGCCGCGGCCGCGCGCCAGCATCGGCACCGCGAAGTCGGCGCCGACGACGCGGCCGCGAAACCCGCTCTGGCGGGCCAGCTCGGCGGCCAGATCGAGCGTGCCGGCGCAGAGATCGAGGTAGGTGCCGTCGGGTGTCGCTTCCCACGCCAGCCGCGCCACCGCGGCGCGGCGCCAGGACCGGTCCACGTTGAGACTCAGCAGATGATTGAGGAAGTCGTAGCGCGGCGCGATCGCCGTAAAGACGTCACGCACGTACGCCGAGGAGCGGGGGGAAGCCATAAGCGCGAAAGATAGGCCGGACCACTTGAGCGCCGCCAGCGATCAGCAGATCGTGGCGTGGGCCAAGCAGGGCCACGACGCCGCGTTTCGCGAGCTCGTGCGCCGCTACGAGCGTCCGGTGTTCTCGCTGCTCTACCGCATGGTGCGCGACCGGGCACTCGCCGAGGACCTCGCGCAAGAGACGTTCATCAAGGTGCTGAACGGTATCAAATCCTACCGGCCCGAGTTCAAGTTTTCGTCGTGGATTTTCAAGATCGCGAACAATGCCGCGATCGATCACCTCCGGCGCAAGAGCATCGACACGCTGTCGCTCGACGGCTCGCCCAGCGCCGAGACACCCGAGCAGCAGCGCGCGACGTCGCTGCAGCTCGGCGACCGCGCCGAAAGCCCGCTCGCTGAAGTGGAGAGCCGCGAGCTCGGCAATGCCATCGAGCGAGCCATTGCCCGGCTGCGGCCCGAGTACCGGTCGTGCATTTTGCTACGCCACGTCGAGGGCTATTCCTATGAAGAAATCGCGGAAACGCTCGACCTGCCGCTGGGAACGGTCAAAACCTATATCCACCGCGCCCGTAATGAATTGCGCGGATACTTGGAAGACCGGCGGGACTGAAACCCGCCCCAAACCCGGGCCGTAGGACATCCCATGACTGAAACCACCATGCATCTCACAACCGACGAAATCGAGCTCTGGGCGCAGGGACTGCTCCCCGCCGCCCGAGCCATGCATCTTGCCGATTGCTCGCTGTGCCGCGTCGAAGCGGACCGCGAGCGCAAAGTCATTCTCGAATTGGTGCAGCTGCCGCACTTCGCCCCGAAGGCCGGGTTCGCTGATCGCGTAATGGCGCAAGTCAAGATCCCGACTCCTTCCGGAGATTGGACAGCGTAAACCGCTTTTTTACGCCTCCATCCGCAGCTCCGCTCCGACACCAGCTTCCAGCTGCTGCGCCGCATTTCCATCCCGCACCGCAATCTCCACCGTCCCGCCCGAGCCGACATACGCCAGCGCGTCGTCAGGAGCGACGTCGGCAAACGTGCGCCGCAGCAGCCCGAGGTCGCGCCCAGCCAGCCACACGCGCGCCGTCGGCTGCACATCCGTTCCCGAGACGTTCGAAATGAGATTGCCGAAATGATCGACGTAAATGATCTCCCCGATGATCGAATCGCTGTGCATTCGGGGAGTTGGGAGTGGGGAGTGGACCGGATCATCGATACGTCTGCCAACCGACTCGAGCGACACGCCACTCGCCAGCGCCGCGGCCGCGGGCGCAAACAGATCACGACCGTGAAACGTCGGTGCCGCGCTCGCCGGCTCCGCGAGCGCAACGAAGCGCGCGTCGCGGGGCAAGAACGACAGCAATCCATTGTCCGGCGCGACGAAGCGATGCGCCGCATGGTGCGCCGCAATCGCGCGACGCGATGAACCCACGCCGGGATCCACGACGGCGAAATGGGTCGTCCCCTCAGGAAATCTCCGCCAGGCGCGGCTCAAGAGATACTGCGCCGCACCGACGTCTCCGCGCGGCACCAGATGAGTGACGTCGATCAGTGTGGCGTCAGGCGCGCACGACAGCAGTACGCCTTTTACTTCAGCGACATAGCTGTCAGCGATCCCAAAGTCGGTCAGCAGTGTGATGATCGGCATGACGTCGCCCTAGACCTCGCTCGCGCGCCAGCGACCGCTCTTCCAGAACAGGACCATCGCTATCCCGCGTGAGATCGCCGTAACGCTGAGCGCGAGCCAGATGCCGAGCAGGCCCATCGTCCCCGACCACCAGGCGGCGAGCGGGATGCGCATGGCGGTGAGCGAGGTGCTGGCGACTTGCGGCCAGAACGTGTAGCCCGCGCCGGCGAGCGCGCCCTCGAGGATCAGCTCGAAGCTCTGACCGATCTGCGCACACGCGATCACCCGCAGATACAAGACGCCGTCCGCAATCACCTGCGGGTCCTGCGTGAACAGCGACACCAGGCGGGCCGGAATCACGAGAAACGCCAGCGCCGTGGTCACGGTGACCACCAGGCAGTACGCAACAGTGAGACGGACTGCCTCCCGCGCCCGGCCCTCCTGCCGAGCGCCGAGGTTCTGGCCCACGAGCGCGCTCGCGGCGAGCGAGAAGCCGCTGATCGCGATGAAGCCGAGCCCTTCCATCTTATGTCCCACGCCGAGCGCGGCGAGCGCCGGTGTCCCGAACCGCGACGTGAAGCGCGTCAGCCACATATAGATGAGCGAGAGCAGCACACCGGCGAGCGAGAGGGGCGCGCCAACGCGCACGATCGTCGGCAACGCACGCCAATCCGGTGCCCCGATCCGGAGCAGGCCGCGCCGCAATGCGATCACGAGGCCGAGCAAGAAGCCGCCCCCGCGCACCATGACCGAGGCGAGCGCAGCACCTTCGACTCCGAGTCGCGGGAATGGGCCGACGCCCGCAATGAGCAGCGGATCGAGCAGAATCGAAACGGCCACCGATCCCGCCAGCATGATAAAGGGCGTCCGCGTATCGCCGGCGGCGCGGAACGTGGCTTCGAGCGCGAAGAACCCGAACACGAGCGGGCCGCCCAGTACCCACGTCGCGAGATAGGCACGGCCCAGGACGGCGACGTCCTGCGGCACGTTCATCAGCCTGAACATCGTCGGCGCGACGAAATATCCGGCGACGCTCACCACCAGGCCGGCGCAGAGCGCATAGATCACGGCGGCCGCGGCGGCCCGCGCCGCGCGCTCGGGCTGTCCCTCGCCGTGCCGTCGCGCGGCGACGGCGATCAATCCGATCTCGACCATCTCACCGAGTGATAGCGCGACCCAGACGTAGAACCCTGCCGTCGAGACCGCGGCCAGCGCCGCCGGCCCGATCAAGCGACCGACCCAGATCGAGTCGATGATGTTGAACGAGAGATGGCAGGCCATCATCGCGACGGCGGGTACGGCAAGACGAAGGACTACCGGTCGGAGCGGCCCAACGGTGAGGGCCCCGACTTCTGCCGGGAGAGGCTGGTCAGCCGCCGACGTAGTGCGCTACCAGCACCAGCGCGTCGTCGGTGCCTTTGGCGTGCTTGGCGAGGATGTGGTCGGCGAGGGCCTGCGGCTCGAGCCACGGCAGCGTGTCGGCGAACGTGCTCTTCACGCCGTCGGTCACGAGAATCAGCAGATCGCCGCGCGCGATGGGCGTGACGCGCGCCTGCAGGTTCGCTGCGGGATTGCTATCGGATCCGACGAAGCCCGGTTGCGGGACGAGACTGACACGAGTGGGTTTCAGCGCGGGGTCCTTGTGAATCAACAGCCCTTCGACATTGCCGATGGCGATCCAGGCCATGGTCTTCGTCTTGGGATCGAGTTGGGCGATCGTCATCACCGCGCCGCGCGTCCCCGCCAGCACCGTGTTGCAGCGCTTGATCAGCTCGGGGAGCGGCTCATCGGCGTGGCGGTCGAGCGCGGCGACCGCAGCGTGGGCGGCTGACGCCGCTTCTTCGCCGTGGCCGAGACCATCCACGACCGCGACGAAGATCTTGACACCGACTTTCTTGATGAGAGCACAATCCCCGGATTCCTTCTGCCCAGGCAACGGCAGGACGGCGACTCCGGTGTCGATTTTCAAATGGCCCGCCGCCACTTTTTCATCTTGATCGTCGTGCCGCGGCCCACCACCGAATCCACCTCGAACTCGTCCATCAGGCGCTTGGCGCCCGGCAGCCCCGCGCCGACGCCGTGCGACGTCGAATACCCGTACTGCATCGCGCGGTCGACATCGGGGATGCCTGGTCCCTGGTCGGTCGCGACGATCGACACACCCTGCCGATCGCCGTTCTGGACGAGGCTCAGGATGACCTCGCCCTTCTTGGCGTACATCAGGATGTTGCGGGCGATTTCGGAAATGGCAGCGGCAATGACCGTCTGCTCGCCGCTCGAGAAACCGGCGACGGCGGCTAGTGCGCGGCCTTGTTGACGGGCTTCTACGACATCGACGTCGGCCGCAATTGGGAGGCGAAGCTCTTCACCCACGGGGCGGGTTGCTCGGCGGTCGCTTGGGTCGCGTATCGAGCCCGCGGTCCTTGGTGCGGCCGTCGAGGAACGCGAGGCCCTCTTCGAGGTCGAGCACGGTCGCCACGCCTTTGAGCGTGAGCCCGAGCTGCACCATCGCGAACGCGACGTCGGGCTGAATGCCCACGATCACCGTCTCGGCGCCGCGCAGGCGCGCCATGTGCGCGATGTCGCGGAGCGTGCGAACCGCGAACGAGTCCATCACATCGAGGGCGGTGACATCGACGATGACGCCGCGACAGCGCGAGCGCCCGACCTGGGCGATCAACGCTTCGCGAAGATGTGATAGATCGGCGTCAGTGAGGGCAGACTGAATCGAAGCAATGAGATACTGCCCCTGCCGCAGTATTGGTACTTCCACAACGTCCTCCGCGGGCGGGGTTGGGCCTAGCGCGTCAGCTCGGTTCCGGGTTCACGGCCGGGCTGCGGGCCGGGGATCGCGGCGCGATCGGCGAGCAACCGCTCGGCCTCTTCGATGCCGCCCTGCAGGTCGCCGACCGTGGCCATTTCGGACAGGTCGACGCCGATCGTCACGAGGGTCTGCGCGATTTCGGGCGAGAGACCCGTCACGATGACCGTGGCGCCGAGCAGGCGAGAGGCTTCGACCGTCTGCACCAAGTGGTTCGCGACGCCCGAGTCCATGGCCGCCACGCCGGTCACGTCGATGACGACGACTTTGGCGCGGTTGGCGCGAATCGCACGCAATAGCTGTTCGGTCAACTGCCGCGCGCGCTGCGGATCGATGACGCCGATGATCGGCAGAATGAGCAGCCGTTCGCGCACCTGCAACACGGGCGTCGACAGCTCCCGGATCGCTTCCTGTTGCTGGCGGATGATGCGCTCGCGCTCTTCCACGAATCCGACGGCCACCGTGTTCGCGATGCGGTTCGCGGCGGGCTCGTAGGAGTCCAAGATCCGGTTCAGCTTTTCGACGTTGTCCTGGTATTTATTGAAGAGCGAGCGGGCGAGCACGTCACGCAGCAAGAGCACGATGCCGACGACTTCGTCTGTCTCGACGCCTCGCGGAATGATGCGCTCCGACAGTCGCCGCGAGTACGCTTGCAGGGCTTCGAACGTCCCGGTCTCGAGCGCTTCCACGTAGTTGTCGTACACGGCGGTCGCTTCGGCGAAGATTTCTTCTTCGGTCATCGCCGTGAGCAGCTCGGCGCGCGTGATGCGGCGCGCCCATTCCTCGCGCAGCTGCGTCCGGTTCTGTCGCAAGTGCGCGACCAGCTCGCGCAGCAAACCAGCCGACGATTCCGACAGCGCACCCCCACCCGGGGCCTCCGACGTCCGCGTCGACACGCTCACGCTTCTCTTGGTGTCAGCCATGGCTCCAAACCTAGTAAGGGGGCTTTAGGGAGCAAGACCTGAGGCCCTGCTTTTGCGGCGTTCCTTGGTTTCGTACAGGGCGACGTCGGCTGCGTTCAGCAGAGCCTCGACGGTTTCGCCGTGGCCAGGGTAGACTGCTACCCCAACACTAATCGACAAGTTCGGCTTCTCGGCGTCCGTGGCCAGGCGGTCCACGACGCCCCGGGCGACGTGCCAGGCGGCGGCTTCCCCGGTCTCCGGCAGCACCAGCGCGAACTCGTCCCCGCCGAACCGGGCCGCCGTATCGGTCGCCCGGCAGGAGCCCAGCAGCGCCTCGGCCACGCGGCGGATCGCCAGGCTGCCGGCGAGGTGGCCGTGGCGGTCGTTGATCTGCTTCAAGCCGTCCAGATCCAGCAGGACGACCGCCAGCGGCTGCGCGGTGCGACGCGAGCGCCGGATCTCCGATTCGAGCGACTGAATCAGCTGACGGTGATTGGCGAGACCGGTCAGCGGATCGGTCACCGCGAGCTCGCGCCAGGTCCCCTGCACTTCGCGCTGCGCCGCCACGACGGCGGCGAGTACCAGGCTCGTGATCGCGGTAATGCCGGTCCACACCTGCAGCAATACCAGTGACTCGTTCGTGTCGTACGGCGAAAACGGTCCGATGTGCCGGATCGTGCTGACGATCGCGATGATCGAGACGAGCAGCATCGCGGTCGCCGTCTCGCGGGGCGTGAACCGGAACGCGACCCAGATCATCACCGGCCACAGCAACTCCGTCAGCGGATAGTGACGCGACGGGAACACGCCGCCGAACAGCGCGTAGCTGGCGCCCACGCACGTCAAGGTCAACGCGAGCGCCTCCAGGAGCTGCGCGCGCGTCCACAACGGCGTGGGCCGGACGCCGATCCACAGAATCAACGCCGGTGCGATCACGATGTCGCCGACCGCATCGCCCAGCCACCACGTCAGCCACACGCGCGGCGCGTCCGCCCACGACAACAGGCCGCCCAATGCGAGCGACGTGATGCCGAGCGAGGCGGCGACCATCGTGCTGAGCAACGCGGCCAGCGCGGTGAAGCGCAGAATGTCGCGGACGCGATCGAACGCCCGGCCGCCGCGGGCGAACCGATTGACGAGAAAGGCGGCGAGGAGACCCTCGGCGGTGTTGCCGACGGCGATGCCGAGGGACGGGAGAATCGCACCCGTGGTCGAGACGTTCGCGAAGAAGGCGGCGGCGAGAATGGCGGGCCAGACGCGATAGCCCAGGAGCACGAAGCCGGCGAGGGCGATGCCGGCCGGGGGCCAGATCGTGGTGACGCTGCTGTTGATGTAGGCGAAGCGCAGCCCAAGCTTCGCGCCGAAGTAGTAGGCCGCCGCGAGACCCAACAACAACAGGAGGCGGCGTAATGATTGGCTCATCCGGCCTAAGCTAAAGGGGGGAGCCGTCATGAGAGGCCTCATCCTCCTGATGAATGCCGTTCGCTCTCCGCGAAAAATACATTACGTCCAAGAACGGGGGTGGAGTGTGCCATGGACCATTCGCCGCGTTGAACGCCGGGTGTCTCCCCAGCGCCGGCGCGGTTTGGATAATCGATCGAGTGATCGCGAAGGATCGTTGAATCGTCGTCGCAGTGAACGGCGCGCGGGTAGCGCCGCGCCCGCGTCGGCGAACCGTATCCGCGTCATGCTCGTCGAAGACAATCGTCTCATGCGCGACAGCTTGAGCCGACTGCTCGCCGCCTACGCGGACGTCGACATCGTCGGCAGCGCCGACACCGCCAGCACCGCCACACAGCTGTTGCGCGATGCGAAACCGCAGGTCGTGTTGCTCGATTCCGCGCTCGCGAACGGCGACAGTTTTGCGCTGCTCTCGAGTATCGGCGACAGCGCGCCCGACACGAAAGCGATCTTGATCGACTTCGTGCCCGCACAGCAGGACGTGCAGCAATTCATCGATGGCGGCGCCAACGGGTTCATCATGAAGGACGCGACCGCGGACGACATCGTGAAAGCGATACGCTCCGTCGCGAGCGGAACCGATTTGCCGCCGCCGCCCGTCATGCCGCGCAGCGCGGGTGATGGCGTCGGGGGAAACACGCCGGCCCTCGGGGGGAGCGGTGGAGTCGTGCGACTCACCAAGCGCGAGCAGGAAATCAAAGACCTGATCGCCGCCGGACTCGGCAACAAAGAAATTGCACAGCGGCTCAACATCGCGACCAACACGGTGAAGAGTCACGTGCACAACATGCTCGGCAAGCTCGCGGCGCTGACGCCGCCCGACCGGCGGCGGGGCAATCGCAGCCGGCGCGGCAGCAGCAGGCGGTCGTATCGGTTCTCGCGCGGATGAGCTCGTAACAGGCACCTCTCGCAAGAACCGCTGGAACACCGGATTTCCCGGGTAGCGCGCGGCTAACGTTTCGACGTAGCCGCGCGCTTCGCGTTGGAGGACGCTCCGTCCGGCGGGATCGCGCGCCGCTTCGCGCATCAGCGCGGCGGCCAACACCCACGTGCCCTCCACGCGCGCGAGATCGCCGTCGTGCGCCGCGCGTCGCATGTAGCGAATGCCGCGCTCCGCGTTGCCGCTGCCCAACCCGATCAGTCGCGCGAAAAAACGCGCCAGCGCGCTCGCGCGCGCGAGCCCGTAGTCGTAGACGCCGAGCCCGAGATAACAGTCGGCGCACGACGAATCGGCGGCGAGCAGGCGCCGGTAGATGTCGCGCATCGCTTTGGCGTCCTTCGCCGCGCTGAAGCCGTGCCCATGCTCCTCGCGCTGGCGCGCGCGATAGCCGAGGGCGGTCGCCAACCAGAAATCTCCCGCGCCCGCCGGCAACGCGCGGGCGCGCGCCATCGCGCTGCCGAGCAGCGAATCGATCCGCTGTAGCGCGAAGTCGGCGGAGTCGAGCGCGGAGGCCCACCAGAGATACGCGCCAGCCTCAAAGACGACCGGCGCCGGATCCGTCGGACGCTGCGCCGCGAGTGTCTCGAAGTACGCCGCGGCACGCGCGAACTCGCCGCCGTAAAGCGTATCGAGCCCGGCCCGCAGCGCGGACACATCGGAATCGACGCGTCCCCCTTGAGGTCCCTGAGCCAGCAGCAGCATGGCGGCGAAGATTGGGGGGGGTGCGATCACGTCAGCGCGGCGCAGCGGTCACCGGCACAGCCGGCTTGAGCCGCTCCGCGCTGGCGACGACCGAGCGGGCGAGATCGCGTAACGCCACGCCCGCCGGCGAGTCCGGCTGGCTCACGACGATCGGCTCGCCGCGGTCCGCGAGCTCGGCCATGCCCGCCTGGAGCGGGATCTGGCCCAGCAGCGGGACGCCCAGCTCGGCAGCCAGCCGGCCGCCACCGCCGGCGAGAAAGACCTCGGAACGCGTGTGACAATGCGGGCAAACGAAGTAGCTCATGTTCTCGACGATCCCGACGATGCCCACGCCGACGCGCTCGAACATTTTGGCGCCGCGCAGCGAATCTCCCACCGCCATCTCTTGCGGCGTCGTGACGATCACGGCGCCGTGCAGCCGGACGATCTGCGTCAGCGAAAGCTGCGCGTCGCCGGTGCCGGGCGGCAGATCCACGAGGAAGTAGTCGAGCTCACCCCACGCCACGTCCCGCACGAACTGTCCGATGATTTTCATGATGATGGGGCCGCGCCAGATCGCGGGCGCATCGCGCTCCACGATGAAGCCGAGCGACATCAGCTTCACGCCGTGCGCCTCGAGCGGCTGAATCTTGCCGCCCTGCACTTCCGGTTTCTCACTCTGGCCGAACATGCGCGGGATGTTCGGCCCGTAGATGTCCGCATCCATCAGCCCGACGCGATAGCCTTCGCGCGCGAGCGCCGCGGCGAGATTGGCCGAGACCGTCGATTTCCCGACGCCGCCTTTGCCGCTCGAGATCGCGAGCACTTTGCCGAGCGCGGGCATTTCGTCGGCCGTCGGGGGCGGCGGCGGCGCTGCGGCGGCGGCAGATGGGCCGCGCGTGGGTGCGCCACCTCCCGCCGGAGTCGGGGCGTCGGTGACGCTCATCCG
>Ga0310811_10012647_pt1 | contig 10962 bp, 10 predicted proteins | sample YCmetagenome_FD_207642 | JGI IMG/M metagenome (GOLD analysis project Ga0310811, IMG submission 207642) | Soil microbial communities from experimental microcosm in Duke University, North Carolina, United States - YC | ecosystem: Engineered > Artificial ecosystem > Soil microcosm > Unclassified ...
AACCGCGAAATCCACACATTATTCCGATTACCCAGATTTTCTAGTGGGTCTTTAAAATGAATCCCGTGGCAACGGAAGGGTTGGTTAACCAGCGAATGCAGCGACGCGCGTGCGCGGCCACGCTCGCACTATCGATTTTCATTCCTCGTTGCCCACGCCCTTGGAAACATCCGCGGGGCTCGCATATTCTTGCTCTGGCAACGCCTCGAGCGCGGCTAGGACGGACTCGTCAGCGCCATTCGCGCGCGCGGTGTCAAGCAACGTCTGTTTGTCCGCCGGGTATGAAATGCCCTTAAGCGCCTTTTGAATATCGATGGGCCTTTTGGCAGCGCCGCTGGAATCAGAATCGCTCATATGTGACTCCTCAAAAAAGTTGCGACGCGCAGAAATGATCCGCCGCGCTAGCCACCGTCTTACGCTGGACTTGGCGCCGCCGTGGGCCGGTCTCATTGACTGTGCCCCATGGCGCCAGATGCCGGAGCGGATCGCATGCTGCTCCGGTCCGACCGACTGAATGGCGATAATGACGGTTTTGGCTTGCCAGCGCTGCCGCCGGCAGTTGTTCCGGGCGACGCACCTCCAGTGCTGCTTCTCTGGCCGCCGGCATCACTTGCTCCGACACCCGGCGTCGCGGTACTGGGTCCGCCTATCTCGCCACCCAAACGGGCACCTGTGCCTTGCGCATTAATGCCGCCGGTGATTGCCATGAACAGTGCCACCACAAAAACACTCTTCGAGATGGTGTGCATTGCCGTACCTCCGCAATTGGCTCGCGTGCGCTTTGGGGCGAGGCAAGGCCCGTGCCCGCCTACTTCAAGAGGTCCGAGTTAGCGCTGCGCAGGTGATGGGCGCACTGAACGATTTCGCGTGTCCCGTTGAACTTGCAGATAAGTACGACCAAAAACAAGCCCGCCGAAGCGGGCTAAGGATAGCTAGCCAGCGTTCCCAACTGGCACGACCAAACTAGAACTTGAAAGGTCGGCAGTCAATATCGGGTTTTTACGGACCATCGTTGGCATCCGTGGCCGCCAGAACAGTAGGGGAGCCCGATGCGGGCGGATGGAAGCTCGTGGGAAGACTCGCGCACGAACTTTCAAAGTTTTCGAAAGACAGGGCGACCGATCGATGTTGGAGCATCGACCGACCGTCTCGCACTGAATATGCCTCGTCCCGTTTTTTTCGTGTCTGGTGAAGGAGGCGCCGGGGTTCTTAAGCATGATGTCGAGCTTGCCCGGGAGTTCATTGGCGCGATTAGGGCGCATCGGTAAAACGCCGCTATCCAGCGTAGGCCGCAGCGTAGGTTTTTAATCCGATACTTGTCAGATAAGGCGAAGATACTGCTGCATCATGGGCGTGTGGGCGCCAGCGGGCGAGTTGGCGGTGGCGCCGCTGCCGACGGCAGGTGCGCACGCTGCGGGCGCCGACGCCGCGGGCGTAGATGCCACAGGCGTAGATGCCGCAGGCATAGACGCCGCGCCCGACTTGGCGGTCACCGCTAATATGGCATCAGCCACCGTGGCGTCTGGGGTTTCATCGGCGTCGTTCGGGGTCGAAATATCCGTCATACGTGCAGGGTCCGCGCGCAAGGCGAGTGGTCGTAGTGGGCGAGAGTTTAACTCGCGCGCCGTGCGCCGCCGATGTGGCCGAATGGCTAATGCGGGGGGGGGACCTAGTCGACAGTGCGCCGCACAAGCACATGCACAAGCGCGAAGCGCACCGGGACATGTGGTTCCCGGTGCGCTTCAGTTGAAAGCCCACCGCTTGCGGCGATTCGGTACCCGGCACCGGACCCACTCCGCTTGTGGACCGGGGCGGCGATGCCGCGCGTGTGCGGGCTGCGCTTTAACGGCGTCCGGCGAGCCAGCCGAGCAGCAGCGCCGCGCCGGCTACTAGCGCGATGGTTTGCCACGGATTGCCGTGGACGTACTCATCCGCGCTGCCCAATGCTTCGTTGAACTGGCGTGTTACAGCCGATTTAGTGTCGTCTACCGTCGAGCGCGCGGCATTCAGCTTGGCTTGCAGTTGCGAACGCAGGTTGTCGATATCGAGGTCACTGCCGCGTTTCAGCGTATCGTCGAGGTCGTCCAGCAGGCTGCGCCACTGAGTGCTGGCGCTGTGGGCAACGTCTTGCGCCTCGCTGACGGCGTGCTCGCCGTGACGGCGCACGCCATTTAGGGTGCTATCCACCGTCTGACCCGCTCTTGAAAAGATACCCATCGCTGCGCTCCTTTTGCCGTTGCTGGAAAAAAGTACGACCGCCAGCCGCGCCAGCAAGTTGCGTCCGGCACGCCGCAGTCAACCCCATGAGCACGATTAACGCCTTTCTGTCCGGCCGTGCGGGCCGGCGCAGTGTTGACGGTGCAATTGCCGTGCCGCGTCGATGGCTCGCGGGCGGGCGAGGGGAGCTGGCTAGCGGATGGCTAGGCCTTGACGGCGCTGTAGGGCGCGAGAACGGTCACCATCTGGGCGTACAGCTTCGGGTTGGCGGCGACGATTTCATTACGATGCAGGAAATCGGAATCGCCGGTGTAATTGCCCACCAGGCCGCCCGCTTCGGTGACCAATAGGCTGCCGGCAGCGACGTCCCAGGCGTGAATGCCTTGTTCGAAGAAGCCGTCGTAACGGCCCGCCGCGACATTCGCCAGGTCGAGCGCGGCCGCCCCTGGGCGGCGCAGGCCCGCGCATGCGGCAGTCATCTGCGAGAACAATTGTGTATAGCGGGCGAGTCCGCTTTGATCGCGGAACGGGAAGCCGGTGCCGACCAGGCCGTCGGATAGACGGTCGCGGCGCGACACGCGCATGCGCCGCTCGTTCAGGAACGCGCCACGGCCGCGCGACGCGGTGAATAGGTCGTTACGGGTCGGATCGTAGACGACCGCTTGTTGCACGACGCCCCGATGTGCAAGGGCGATCGACACGCAGTAGTACTGGAAGCCGTGAATGAAGTTGGTGGTGCCGTCAAGCGGATCGATGATCCACTGATACTCGGATTCGCGCTCGCTGGCGCCTGATTCTTCAGCGAGAATGGCATGATCGGGGTAAGCGGTGCTCAGTGTTTCGATGATCGCGGCTTCGGCTGCTTTGTCGACTTCGGTGACAAAGTCGTTGTGCTGTTTCTTGGCGACTTTGACCAGGTCGAGATCGAGCGATGCGCGGTTGATGATCTGCCCGGCGCGGCGCGCGGCCTTGATAGCGATGTTGAGCATCGGATGCATGTGCGGATTCCTTGACAGGCCGGGCGGCGACGCGCACGACCGAAAAGCTTTTGACAGCGGGACTAAGGGCGAATTGACCAAGAGCGATGCGGCGGGTACGGTCGGCGAGCTTCGCGCCCGCGCCGCGAAAACGGCATTTTACCCGAGACGCGCACCGCCTGTCGCTGTGAGCCGGCGCGGTGTCGGCACGATCGCGCGCCGGCGAGGATAATCGCATCACGGCGACGTGAAGCCCATTTCGGCGACGTGAAGCACATTTTTGAAACACCCTTTCGCTTTTGCAACGACATCGTGGACACTTTGTATACAACCAGCGGCGTGCCGCCCGGGGGGCGCAGCGGCCTCTCTGGGGAAACCGCGCGGCCGCGCGGCGGCTTTACCTCGACCCGGTTCGTGCTGGTCGAACCGAGCCATCCGGGCAACGTTGGCGCGGCGGCGCGCGCGTTGAAGACGATGGGTTTTTCGCGGTTGGTGCTGGTCGCGCCGCGCATGCCGCACGTCCAGACTGACCCGGAGGCGCTGGCGATGGCAAGCGGTGCGGACGACGTGCTGGCCTCCGCGCACGTCGTGCCTAGCCTTGGCGACGCGCTGAATGGCGTTCAGTGGTCGGTCGCTTTGACCGCCCGCGTACGTGAATGGGGGCCGCCGCAACTGCCGCCGCGCGCGGCAGTCGAGCGGGCGCGCGCGTTTGCCGAGAGTGGGGAGGTGGCGCTGGTTTTTGGCAACGAACGCGCCGGCCTGTCCAATGCGGATGCCGAGCGCTGCAGTGTGCTCGCGCACATTCCGGCCAATCCCGCTTATAGTTCGCTGAATTTGGCCCAGGCGGTCCAGGTGATCGCCTACGAACTGCGGGTTGCGTATCTGGCGCAACATCCCCTGTCGACTTCCGTGCCGTGCGCCGCCGACAGCGCGCATCCGCTGGCTGCGAACGACGAGGTCGAGCGAATGCTGATGCACCTCGAAAACGCACTGATAGCCATCGATTTCCTCGACCCCAGCCAACCGAAAAAATTGATGCCGCGACTGCGCCGGTTGTTCGCGCGGGCGGGACTGGAGCGCGAGGAGGTCAATATCGTGCGCGGCATAGCGAAGCATATCCTTTTGAACGTCAAACGCTGACCTCGACCGGCTGCGCCGGATCGCGGGGTTGACGAATCGGGGGAGCGTCGATGCCCGTCGACGCCAACGATATCCGCGAAAGCCGCCGGAGTCGCCGATAGCCGCCCTGTGAGCGGGGCCATACACAGACGCCGCGCGATTTGCTCATACAATGTTTGCGAATTTCATCTGCTGCACTGTGTCGCGTATGTCGCCTATGCATCGTCGGCCGTGTGCCGGCTAGCCGATTTTTTCCCGCTTGCCATTTCATGTTATCGAGACATTCCATGTTATCGAGACTGCGCGAAGACATCGCCGCCATCCGCCAGAAAGATCCCGCCGCCCGGAGCGCCTGGGAGGTATTGACCTGTTATCCGGGGATGCATGCGTTGCTGTTTCATCGCGTGGCGCACGCGTTCTGGAAGGCCGAACTTCGGTGGTTGGGCCGCTTTATTTCGCACCTGGGACGCTTCTTTACCGGCATCGAGATACATCCGGGGGCGAAGATGGGCCGCCGCGTGTTCATCGATCACGGGATGGGTGTGGTGATCGGAGAGACTGCCGAGGTCGGCGACGACTGCACCATCTACCAAGGGGTGACGCTCGGTGGTACCTCGCTCACGCGCGGTACGAAGCGGCATCCGACGCTCGAGCCTGGGGTGATCGTCGGCGCCAACGCGCAGGTGCTAGGCGCTTTCACGGTCGGGGAAGGCGCGAAGATCGGTTCCAACGCGGTCGTCGTCAAGCCGGTGCCGGCAGGTGCGACGGTCGTCGGCAACCCCTCGCGCGTGATCCGCCCGGGCGGCTCCGACGCAGCGTCGAGCTCTGGCGAACACGCGCGCCACAACCACACGGCGGTGGGCAGCGGCGCGGAGGCCATCCATGCGCCGCGCGATCTTGAGGCTCAGGCCGTACGCGTGTCGAATCGCGCGAATGCGATGGACGGCGCGGTCCGCACCAACGTGGACAACGGCATCGACGCCACCAACGCCACCAACGCCACCAACGCCACCAACGCCACCAACGCCACCAACGCCACCAACGCCGCAGACGCTACCCTGAACGGCGTCAATGGCGCGCACGTAGCGAGTCGTGGGAGCCCCCCCGACACGACCCGCGACGACGGGCGCGTCCACCTCCACGGTGGGACCGGACGTCCGGAACGTACCGTTACCGGTGCGTACGCCCCGCCCACCGACGCGCTGGCGCTGCGGCGTCCATTTGTCGCATATGGAATCACCCCGAACGCCGATGATCCGATGTCGCTGGCGATTCATGGCCTGATCGCACACGTCGCGCAACAGTCGGGCCGCATCGAGGAGATCGTGATGGCTCTCGAGCGTCTCGGCACGCACGTCGATAAGCTGCAAGGGTGCGAGGTCAGCATGAACGACCTGCGCCAGCTCGGTGAAGTGATTCAGAACAAATAGGTTTCGTCGAGCGGCCGCACGTGCGCGCCGTGCGCGTCGACCAGCAGGTAACCGCCGCGCGGCGAGCCGTGGTCGAGATCCCAGTCGGGCAGTACCCAGCGTACCGCGCCGTGCTGCGCATGCCGTGCCGGCAGGTGGGTATGGCCATGGATCATGGTGCGTGCATGCGCCTGGTCAAGCAGGCGCGCGACCGCTTCAGGGGTGACGTCGTAGCCGGGCGATGGCGTCGCCGGACGCGCACGGCTCTTCACACGCATCTTCTCGCCGATTTTTAGCCGCCACGCATAAGGCGTGCAGAGAAATGCCTTTTGCGCGAGGGCAAGTCGCGCAAACCGGCGAAACCGCTGATAGCCCGTGTCCGCGGTACACAACGCGTCCCCGTGGGCGAGCACGATGCGCTCGCCGAATGCGGTGATCGTGAACGGATCGGGCAGCGGCAGTGCGCCGGCGGCCTTCATGAAGCGGCGTCCAAGCAAGAAGTCGCGGTTGCCATGCATCACATAGAGCGCGATGCCGCGCTCGGACAGCGTATGCAGCAACGACGCGATGCCGGCGACAAACGGCTGCGCCAGCATGTCGTCGCCGATCCAGAATTCGAACAGGTCGCCGAGGATGAAAACCGAATCCGCGCCGTCAGCGGTGACGCGGATAAAGTGCTCGAACGCGGCAACCGTTTTCGGAATCGCCTCGCTCAGGTGCAGGTCCGCGAGAAACAGCAGCGGGCGCGCGGTGGGGACTGCCGTTGCGAAATCGGGCGCGCGGGGGGCCACTGCATCGTGCATCAAGATCGGCGTTTCCGTTCAGCGTGAAGCTTAGTCGACCACCACGGCCTTTTCGATCACGACGTCATCGGTGGGCACGTCCTGATGGAAGCCCGTCGACCCGGTCTTGACCGCGGCGATCGCCTTGACCACGTCGAGGCCGTCGACCACCTTGCCGAACACGGTATAGCCCCAGCCTTGCGGCGTCGGCGCGCTGTGGTTGAGGAAGTCGTTGTCGTTCACGTTGATGAAGAACTGCGCGGTCGCCGAATGCGGATCGTTGGTGCGCGCCATCGCGATCGAGTTCTCAACGTTCTTCAGCCCGTTGTTGGCCTCGTTTTCGATCGGTGCATCGGTCGGCTTTTGCTTCATGCCGGGCTCGAAGCCGCCGCCCTGGATCATGAAGCCCGGGATCACGCGGTGAAATACCGTGCCGTTGTAATGACCTTTATTGACGTAGGCCAGAAAATTCTCCACAGTCTTCGGGGCCTTGTCGGCGTTGAGTTCGAGCTTGATCACGCCGTGGTTTGTATGCAGTTCGACCATGTCGATTCCTTTGGTTCGGTGAATGGATGGAGTAGTGGGGTGGTCCGGTTTTGCGAAGCCCGCTTACTTCGCGACGAGCGTGGCCGACCGGATCACGATGGCCTTTTGCGGGACGTCCGAATACGGTCCGCGCTCGGTGGTCGGGGCAGCTTCGATTTTCTTGACGACGTCCATGCCCGAGACGACCTTGCCGAATACCGCGTAACCGTTGCCGTCCGGTTTAGGGTAGTCCAGATTGGCATTGTCCACCGTATTGATGAAGAATTGCGCGGTGGCCGAATCCGGATCGCTGGTGCGGGCCATCGCGATCGTGCCGGCAGCGTTCTTCAGGTCCTTCGGATGTTCGAGGGGAATCGGCGCACGCGTCGGCTTTTCCTGCATTTTCTCTGTAAACCCGCCGCCCTGGATCATGAAGCCTGGGATCACGCGGTGAAAAATCGTGCCGCTATACTGGCCCGACTTCACGTAGTCGAGAAAATTGGCGACGGTTTTCGGCGCATCCTCGGGATACAGTTCGACGCGGATATCGCCTTCGGAGGTTTTCAAGAGCACATTGGGATGCGTAACCGCGGTCTGCGCGTAGGCGGGCGCGGTGACGATAAGCGCGGCGCAGCACAGGGTCGACAGCAATCGTTTCATCAAGTGTCCTTCAGCAAAGAAATGGCTGACAAAGAGGTCCGGTGCGCCGGCGAGGTTCGGTGCGTCAGCGGACGGCGCAACCGGAACGATGTCGGTACGATGTAAATAGGATGCCGGCCGTTGCCTATCTCGGCCGGGGTCGCCAGGCCGCTCACCGGCTACTAGGCGCGACGTACGGCTGCTGAGGAAATACTGCCCAGGTGCCACCTTCGGTTGGCACCTGCGGCGGACTTGGGCGAATGCCGGGGGCGCTGGCCGCCGTCGCCGTGTCGGCGGCGGTTTTGGCGCCGTTCGCGCCTGACGTGGCAGGGGCCTTGCGCGTTACGATCTGCTCGACTTGCGCGATGCGTTGACGGGCGTGGGCGTCACGCCCGTCCAGCGTCGCCGCGCGCTGGTACGCGGACGATGCGAGGCGCAGGTACAGATCGCCGAGATTGCTGTAGGCGAGCGCATAGCTGGGGTTCGCGCGCACCGCGATTTCCAGGGTTGCGCGCGCTTCGTCATAGTGGCCGTGTTTTGCTTGCAGCGCGGCCAGATTGTTGTAAGGCTCCGGCAACTCGGGGTAATCCTGCGTCAGCTCGGTATAGGCGGCGATCGCATCGTCGTCGCGGCCCAGCTGCGCCAACGCGTTCGCGCGCTTGAACTTGGCCTGCACGTCGCGCCGGTTGGTTTTGATGCGCGCGTCGAGTTGTTCGAGCGCGGATTGCCAGTCGCGCTGGGCGATCGCGGCATCGATTTCCGGCGTGCCGTCAGCGACGGCGGGCGACACCTGCGCGACGGCTGCGCCGCTTGCGGCCATGAAAATGCCTGCCGCCAGAAGCGCGATGCGACCGCGAGTCGCGCGGGTGTGGTTCATAGTTTGGCTCAAATCAGGAATGTTATACTGCGGCCCATTCTAACAAAACGTCTGTCGTTCCTAAGTGGGCCGAGTACGCGGGAGTGCTCAGGCGCCATGGGGTTGGGTTGCGGTGTCTGGCGACCGCCGGATCGACAGGCCCTCTTCGGGCCGCCGCTAGCCGCATCTGAACCGATTCGACCCGTCCACCGCGGCTGCGCGCACTCGCATCACGCATCTGAGCGCAGCGATCCGGCATGCCGGGTTTGGTCCGGACCTTGCGGCAAAGGCGTTGAAACGCCGGCCGCCTCACGCACTCGTTCCTATGGATTCGCTTCGTCTTTACAACACGCTCGCTCGCGACAAGCAAGATTTCGTGCCACTGCGCGCAGGTGAAGTACGCATGTACGTGTGCGGCATGACCGTCTACGACTATTGTCACGTCGGCCATGCGCGTCTGATGACCGTGTTCGACATGGTGCAGCGTTGGCTGCGCGTGCTGGGGTATCGCGTCACCTACGTGCGCAATATTACCGATATCGACGACAAGATCATCCGTCGCGCGCTCGAGAACGGCGAGTCGATCGGCGCCTTGACCGAGCGCTTCATCGCGGCGATGCACGAGGACGAGGCCGCGCTCGGCATTCAGCGCCCCGACATCGAGCCGCGCGCGACCGCGTACATTGCGCACATGCTCGGCATGATCGACACGCTGCAGAAGAACGGTTATGCCTATCACGCGAGCGATGGCGACGTGAACTTTTCGGTGCGGAAATTTGCCGGTTACGGCAAGTTGTCGGGCAAGTCCCTGGAGGATCTGCGTGCCGGCGAGCGGGTCGCGGCGAACGATGCGAAGCAGGATCCGCTCGACTTTGTGCTATGGAAAAGCGCCAAGGAGGGCGAGCCGCCCGACAGCGGATGGGATTCCGCGTGGGGGCGGGGCCGTCCCGGGTGGCATATCGAATGCTCGGCGATGAGCTGCGCTTTGCTCGGAGAACGGTTCGACATCCACGGCGGCGGACAGGACTTGCAATTTCCGCATCATGAAAACGAGATCGCGCAGAGCGAGGGTGCGACGGGCAAGCCGTACGTGAACTACTGGATGCACAACGGTTTCGTCAACGTGGACAACGAGAAAATGTCGAAATCGCTCGGCAACTTCTTTTTGATCCGCGATGTGCTGAAACGCTACGACGGGGAGGTCGTGCGTGTGCTGTACTTGCGTACGCAGTACCGCTCGCCCTTGAACTACAGCGACGCGCACCTCGACGACGCGCGGGGCGCATTGACGCGTCTCTACACCGCGCTGAAGGACGTCGCGCCCGACAGCGTGCCGCTCGATTGGAGCGAGCCGCATGCGGCTCGCTTCCGCGCTGCGATGAACGATGACTTCAACACGCCGATCGCGTTTGCCGAGCTGTTCGATCTCGCCACCCAGGTGAACCGCACCGGTGACCCGGCGCTGGCGCGCCAGCTGAAGGGCTTGGGCGGGGTGCTTGGCTTGCTCGAGCGCGATCCGCGCGAATACTTGCAGGGCGGTGCGGCAGCGGCCGGCGCCGCGGCGCTCGATGTCGCGGCTATCGAAGCGAGCATTGCCGCGCGCGCGGCGGCTAAGCGGACCAAGCATTACGCCGAAGCGGACCGGATTCGAGCCGAACTGCTCGAGTCAGGAATCGTGCTAGAAGACAAACCGGGCGGGTCGACCGAATGGCGTCGCGTGTGACGCGCGCTTCGTCGAGCACAGCCCGCCAGGCAGGAGACGAGATGGCAACGGCCAAGAAGGCGCACACCGACGTAACAGTGCGCGCACCGGCGGCGGCGTCAACGTCCGCCGCGGGCGTCGCAAAGGCCGTCGGCATGACCGGAGGGATGGACGGCAAGCGTGCCATGGCCAAGCGCGGCGAGGCGAAGCGGGCCGGACACGCAGTGGGCAATGGCACAGGCAATGGCGACGCCGAAGGCTGTGCCGACAATGGTATGGCCCATAGTGCTGACGGCGATGTCGGCAATGGAGTAGGCCGCGGATCGTGCAAACCGGTCAGGGGCTCGGCGAGCACAACTACGGCCAAGGCTAATGGGGCCGCCGGTACCGTGAGCACCCGTGGCGTCGCCAGGACGATGCGGGGCGCCTCAACGCCGGCACCGGCTGAAAAGTCCATTGGTAGGTCCACTGGTAAGAGCACCGCGAAGACCACTGCAAAAACCACCGGTAAGACCACCGGTAGGACCACCGCGAAGACCGCTGCGAAGACCGCTGCGAAGACCGCTGCGAAGACCGCTGCGAAGACCGCTGCGAAGACTGCTGCGAAGACTGCTGCGGGTCCGGCGCAGCAACTGACCGCGGTCCAGTCGACACGCACCGAAGTGGTCCGCAAGACCCGCGCGCTGACCTCCGAAGCGGCGGTGTCAGTGCAGGTCGGCGGGCTCACGCCCGCGTT
>Ga0310811_10012649_pt1 | contig 10959 bp, 12 predicted proteins | sample YCmetagenome_FD_207642 | JGI IMG/M metagenome (GOLD analysis project Ga0310811, IMG submission 207642) | Soil microbial communities from experimental microcosm in Duke University, North Carolina, United States - YC | ecosystem: Engineered > Artificial ecosystem > Soil microcosm > Unclassified ...
GCGTCTTGGCGAAGGCCGTATGGACCTTGACGGCGTCGCCCGGATCGACCTGCATTCCCGTCAACAGCGCCGGCAGTGGGCAGGTCGGGCACGTCATGAATGGCACGATGACGACGGTGCTTCCCACGATCGCCCGCTTGTCGCCGGCCGGGGTAAAATGATTGGCGTCGGCGCGTGCTGAAGTCACCGCGATCGCCAGCAAGCCCAGGGTCAGAAGAGCAATCCCGAGAGTCCAATCCTTTCGACCGCGAAGGCGGTGGGCAGGCGATGCCATGCGATCTCCCTCTGTTCCACACCCGTGCCGGACAATCATCCGCACGACCTCGGTGTCGCCGGCACTTTGGCCCTTCAAGACCTCCGCAAGCTTCAGGAACAGATCGGCCCCCTCATCCGCATGCACACGGCGAGCCCCTGTTGCTGTTTAGTGTACCACCGTGTTCCAGGACGTCGTAGTCGTTTTCGTTTCGAGCAGCGTCGCCGTCTGACAAAAAAGCAGGCCGCACCGTCACCGGTGCGGCCCGAGTTGCCCGCTTCTTGTGCTTCGAGCGGCTAGCAGGCGTAGAGCAGGATCTCGTCGTCGCCGTTCAGGCGATTGAACTGCAGCGCCGCATCGAGCGCGACGAGGCCACCGCGATCCTTGTAGGTAAGGCCCGTGTACTGCACCGCCGGCGCGTGGATCGCCCACATGTTGCCGGCCGTCGTTCCGACGCGCATGCCGAACGGCATCTGTCGACCATTGGCAAGCTTCGACCAGAAATCCTGCTGGGCGACCAGGGTGGCTTCCGGATCGACGCCCCCCGTCGAGGTGCGCTCGGTGACGCGAATGCCGGTGAAGCCGTCGGCAGCGTTGATCGACATGCGCGGGTCGATCTTGTTGCCAATGTCGTATGAGAACGTGTCGACGGCACAGATGTTGCCGATTGGGCTCGCCACGCCGAAACCATCGAGATGCAGTCGGCCGAGCTCGCATTGCTGCGGCAAGGTGGTCTCGAACGCCGGATTGGAGGGCAGCACCATGTCGGTCGGCGCGTTGTAGAATCCCGTGAACTCGAACTCGACGGTGGCGCGCTGTCCCGCCTGGGCATTGATCTTGAACGAGCCGTAGGCGCCGGTCAGCAGATGGGCCATGCCATCCTTGTACATGCGGATGGTCAGGCTGCCGTAGGCGGTCTCGTCGGACGACGGCAGGTACTGAATGCCCGGCGGCCAGGCCGTCGCCACCCAGGCCTGCCCCGTCACGAGCGTTCCGGACCAGGCCGGCGTGATCGTCGCGGAGGCGAGGCCGCCGCTCAGTGACATCGCCGTTCCCGAGATCATGGTGACGTTGTTCTGCGTGGCCGTGCCGTCGTCGTAGCTGATCGAACACCGCGCCACCCCCGAGCCGCCGCTGGTGGTGACCTGGACATGGATCGTCCTCGGATCGCCGAGCGAGGACAGGCTTCCGCCGCCGGTCCAACTCACCGTCGGCGTATTGGGCTGCGCCGCTGCGAGAAAGGCGCCCCACCATGCCGCCCCTCGATTGGTGGCGACCATGGTGCAGCCGCGCAGCAGCCGGCCCATTCGACACTCCGTACCAACCGAGCCGCCGCCGCGCAGTTCGTGCTTGAACGCCATTCTGCCCATCTTTCGGGTGATGATGTCGGCGATCGGCGAGAGGTCGTTGCGGTAGAGGTTGCGCTGGATGTTGCTGACGTCGAGCTTGTAGTCGGCGTCCTCGACCAGCATCGGGCTGGTCGAATCGGCGAGCGCCGCAGGCGTGCCGTAACTGCCTTCGAGCTCGGCATAGACCAGGGTCTTGCGCGTGAGGATCGACATTTCGAGCCTCCCCGGTCAGGCGGCAATGACAAGGGCCGTGCCGCCCGTCGACGACCGGCAGGCGTTGAGCTTGGTCGCCAACTCCTTGATCGCCGCGGCGACGCTGCCCATCACGAGGGTGGCGTTGGTCGCCTTGACGATGGCGTTGGCAGCACTCGAGTCAGCGCCCGATGCGGCCGCGCCGGTTGAGGTCGAGACATCGGCGACGACCAGGGAGGTCGAGTCGAGGCCGCCGGAATTGTCGATCAGCGGAGTTATCCCGCATGCCACTGAGAGGGTGTCGACAGCATAGCCGAGCTGAGCGATCCGATTGCGGATGTTCGTCAGGACGGCGTTGGCGCCGGCAGCCGACGTCATCGACGCTGCCACGCCGCTGTAAGACGTCGTGACGGCGCCGATCGTGCCGTCGGCAGCCGTTCCCGACAGATTGTCGACCAGCATGCCGCCCAGCGCCGGCACCTTGGCGTGCAATTGATTGCACTGCGCCACGATTTCCTTCAGGGCATCGACCGCCGTGGCGAAGCCCGCCTCGAGCGCCGCCTTTTGCGCTGCATCGTTCGTGCCGAGCGCGGCCGGCGTGAACGCCGCAATGGCGTCCAGCATGCCGTCGGCCGCGGCGCCGCCCGAGTTGTCGACGAGCGCCGGCACCGCCGATGCGGCGATCCGGGCGACGTTCTGCGCGAGCCCGCGCAGTGCCGGCGTCAACCCGTTCTGGTCAACGCGGTAGACCTGCGACGCGGCCGAAAAATGATTGGCCTGTATCCGTACGGGCATTGGGGCGCACCTCCTGGTCGTGCGAGGCCACGATCGGCCTCTCCATGGCTGGATGAATAGGTGAGCAAAGACGAACGGGCGATGCTCGCCGGCCACCTTGGCTCGCTCTTGCCGCCATCGGGCAAGCGTCTCCCGATGGCTTCACGCCAGACGGCGCGGGTCCTTCACGGCATGACGGTAAGTCATGTCGAGGTAGACGACACCGTGAACATTCGTCTGGTTGTCGTCGCTGACATGGTGGTCGTTGCCCGCCTCCTGGAGATCGATGACCAGCCCGCCAAGAGACGGATCTTCCGCTACGCGGCGCTGCAGCGCGCCAAAGGCTCGATTGATCTCGGTCGAAGGATTCTCGCCCGATTGGATGACGAGCGCGACCTCGAGCGCGACGCGCAGCACGCACTCTTTCACCATCAATCGATTGGTCTTCGTCTCGTGGCCGTCGAACACGCCGAGCGAGCGCTGCTTCTTGAAGGTCCACTTGGCAGCCGGCGCAGACAGGACCTGATCCCACGCGAACCCGTACGGGTCACCGGCGGGCAGATGCGCCCGCTGGGTTCGCAGCTGCTCGACCAGGGCTTCGAGGGCGCGCTGTCGAATGGTGCGCCCGTCGGGTGCGAACTCGGTCACGATTCGTCTCCCTCAATCGGGGGGCGCCGAGACCATGCGGCTCGCTCGCGCAATCTGCGTCCAGGGCAGGTAGCGCATCTTCGACGCGCAGATCCGGTCGAGCTGGAACCGCAATGTCGACGCATCGGTGGTCGACAGGTTGGTCACGAAGGACGGGTGAGCGTTCAGGGCCATGCGGGCGGTCAGCTGCGCGGCGAGCGACAACCACGACGGCACGTCCTTGTAGGTCTCGCCGTCGTCGGTGGCGAAGCCGGCCTGGTACGAGACCCGCAGCCACAACGGCTGCCCTCTCGCCCAGCCGGGCGTGATGACCACGCCCCGCTCCCGATCGATGTCGACCTGATCCGTGATGTCCCGGGAGGCCGCGCCCAGTTCACGGCGCTCCTGCGCCGCCGCAACGGTCGGCCCAGGGTGGACGAAGCCGCGCGACAGGGCGAAGGCCGTCGCACCATCGCAGACGCGAAAATCATCCTCGCGCGATGCCAGGTCGAACGTGCCGCAGCGCAGCCGCGCAGCGAGATCGAGCGTGGCGGCTTCGAGGGCGGCGAGGATGGCGCCCTCGCCGTCGCGGCCGTTGTCCACGCCCATCGCCTCCTGCACCGATTGCAGCGTCGCGAGGCGCATGGTTCAGAACGTCGCCGTGGGTTCGGTCGGCGCTCCTGGCTTGGCCGACCGCCGGCCGGCCGCCTTGCGACCGTCGAAGGTGACCGTGAAGTACTGCGGCAGCGCGGCAAGGTCCTCGGCGACCTTGTCGTCCACCGCGACCGGCTCGTTCGCGGTGAACAGGAGCCCGGCGTAGCAGTAGGTCTTCGCACCGTGCAGGGTTGCAGTCGCCATGGCCGACCTCACACCGACGCAATGTTGGTGAACTTGACCAGCGCGTCGACTTCCTCGACCTGCACCGCCACGCGCGCCGTCAGGACGACGATGTACACACGCTCGGTGATGCTCTTGTCGAATTCCAGGCTGACCTGGCGCTGGATGCCGAAGATCAGGTTCTTGGGATTGGTGAACAGGCCGACGGGCTCGGGCATGAGCTGGACGGCCTCCAGCGGCACGCCGAACGGTGACAGGGCGCCGCGCCCCTGGACCTGGGAATCACCCAGGGCACCGACCCGGTTGGCGATCGTGTCGCGGTACTCGACCTCCTGATTCACCGACACGAAGTGCTTCATCAGGTTGAGATTGCGCTGGTACTGCCCCGGCATCGCCTTCATGCCTGCCTTGAACAGCTCCTTGGAAATGGCGGCATTGTTCCAGTTGACCACATGGCCGCCGGCGGCGAGCTTCAGCCAGCCGTTGAACATCGACAGATAGGCCTGATCGTCGGCGTCGGCGCCGTTGGTGTAGGCCGTATCGGCGAGCAGGCAGAGCTCCTCGAGGTCGAGCGCCGCCCGTTCGGCGATCAGCGTCACGATGGTCTCCTGCAGGCCCGAGCTCCATGGCGTGTTGGCGGCTGCGTTCTCCGCCACGGTCGTGCGCTCGATATTGTCCTCCAGGACGTCGTAGGGCAGCCGCACCTCGGCGATCACCTCCTGGGTCGTCATGGTGATCTGCTCGGTCGCCGGCTTGGCGCGGCCGCCGAGGCCCGTGGTCGACACAGTGTCGAGCGCGACGCCCTGCGTGGCCTTGCGCAGGATGCGCTTGGCAAAGCCGATCTTGTTGATGCGCCGCTGCGGCGCGGTCATCTCGACGACGCGGGCCTGGCGAATGAGCGTGGGCTCCTTGATCAGCTTGCGGATGAACGCCGCCCCCTGTTCGGGTTGCAGGACCCCGCCATTGGCGCTGAGATCCGCGAGGGCCAGATCGGCCTTGCTGAGCAATGCTGCGTTGGCAGTCATGGTGTTGGCCCCTCCTTTGGGGCGCGCCGCCCTGAGCGGCATTCGAGGGAGAAACGACGGAGACGAAGGACCCGGAAACGATCAGGCCGGATTGCCGAAGCCGGCCAAGCCGGTGTCGAGAAGCGGCGGCAGGCGAGTGGACTTGCCGGACCGTACCGTCGGCGGCGGTGGATCGCCGTAGGCGATGCCGATGACCGCCCCCTTCACGCTGGCCTCGGTCTTCCGGATCGTCGCTTCGACCGCTTCGAATCGCGTATCGATCGCGTCCAACCTCGACTGCACGAGACCCGACAGTTCGTCGAGCGACTTCACCAGGGCATCGAGCTTGGCGGACACCGCGGCGTCGTTCGTGACCGGTTCGGATTCGCTCTCGATCACAGGCGTGGTGTCCGACTTGTGAAAGAACTTGAAGAAGTCCACGGGACTTTGATCCTTCTTGGTGAAACGGAATGGGATGCGGTTGGCGCCACGGCGCACCAGCGAGACGAACCGCACGTCGACGTCGCTCAGGGCATGGGCGCGAATTCTACGGAACACCGAGCAGATGCTCCGCGAACGAGTAGCGGTGGAAATGGCCGGCAGCACCCTCGGTGACCGTTCCCTTGAGGATGTCGTGCTTGTGGCCCTGCACCTCGTCGGTTTCGCCGCCCAGGAATCGCCCGGCCTCGTCGAAGCTCACGACGAATCGATGGCTGTGGCCGGCGGCCTCCTGCGACAGGCCGGAAACGCTGTCGGGGATGTCGAGCTGCACCGTCGCCGGCGCGCGCAGGCCGACGCCCTCGAACGAGAACCCGTTCAGCTCGCCCTTCTTGATCCTGGCCCACAGGGCAGGGTCGGGGATCCTCACCCCGATCACCCATGATCCGGGAATGAAAGTCGCATCGCCATCGCGGGCGATGAAGCTCTCGACGATGTGCGACCCGTTCGCCGCCCGGTCATGGTCGGTATCGACGGCGGCTTGCCGTCCCTTCTGCAGGAAGCGGTAAGCCGTCTTGCGGATCTCTTCTGCCGACATGCAGTCGCCCTGGGCGTCGACCACGCTCGGCGCAAGAACTTCGCCGAACACGATCTGCAGCTCGGCGTCGGTCTTCTTGATCTCGACTTCAGCTCGATTGGACATGTGATCCCGTGCTGGTTGCCGGATGGCCTCGACACTAGCGACGGTGCGTCGGCGCGCGAGGGATGGGTCCGCAGATCAGGCGATTTGGCGGCAATAGTGAGCCACCCGCCCGACCAAGCCTCGAGCGCAATCCGTCCAGCCCGAACATCCAACCGGACCGTGCCCGCTGCCAACGAACCGCGGTGCTCGCGTTTCCAATCGGATGGACCCGCAAGCGGTTCCATGAAATCGAGAATCGCTCTAGTCGCGATGCGCATGCGGCGAGCTGTACTCGACCCATGCGCGCCGCCGCTCGAAGATGACCGTCGCAGTGTCGCCCGCATGTACTGTCGGATCGAAGGGCACCCGTGCCGAACTGGTATCGAGAGACTGACTGATCTCGACGATCGTGATCGCGACGGCCCCTGCGGCGCCGTCTACGAAGACGACATGTTCATCGACGCCGTCGCCAATCGAGCTGCCGCGATCGACATGGTCCAACGCTCCTGCGACGTCGCCCGACGACACGATGACGACCACGCCGCCGGTCGCTGTTTCGGCAACGGGCGTCGCTTCCTGGCAAACGGCGATTTGCGCCGCGGACCCTGCCGCGCCAGCGGCTGCCGACGCCATCTCGAGCGCCGTCGCCGCCAACGCAGCCAGCGCCGCTCCCTGGTCAGCCGCCGGGCTGTTCTCGTCGTTGCCGGCCGAATACGTCGGCAAACCCGCCGCACTTTCAGCGGCCGCACTCCCCTCGGCGCTGACCGCCGCGAGCACGATCGTGCTTTGCGACGCGTCAGCCGACTCCTCATGCTCCACGACAGAGCCGCTCGCGGCCATGCCCGCGGTTGGCGCCTCGCCCGCGACACCCCCCTCCGCGACAGTCGCACCGCGCACCAGGATGGCGCCGGCCACGCCGGTTGCGGATTCGGACTCGGCGATGGCGGCAACCAACGATGCGACAGCATTGCCGCCGTCGCCAGGCATCATGGTTTCGCTGGTCAGCACCAGCGCTGAAACCGCCGCCGAAGCGGTTGTCGCGGCAGCTTCGCTCTCGGTCGCAAGTCCGCCGGCGCTCCAGTCGGCGTCGGTGGAGTCGACCGCACCGGCGTGCTCCTGCGGATCGTCGCCGAAATAGGCGAGACTGCTTGTGATGGCCTCCGCGGCATCCGCCTGTTCCGAGGCGGCCGGACTTTCGGCAAAGACCCGGCCGGCGTCCGTCAACTCTTGCGCAGGTGTCGTTTCCTCGTGTGGGATCTCACCATCGATCGACGCTTCGGCAATGTTGAGCCCGGTGGCGCTTTCCACCAAGTCACAGGTCAGGTCCGCCGTACCTCCGAGTACGTCCGCGGCCGCCATGGTCTCCACGGCCAGCGGTTGACCCATGGACGCGGCCGCCCCCTCCTCGCTTGCCGCGCCGAATTCCACCACGGACGCGAGCGCGTCCGCGATTGCCGTCTCGGTTTCCGTCGCCGCGGCAAGTTCGTTGCGATCGGCGGTTATCGATACCGACCGTTCCGACATATCGGCTAAGCTGAAAAATTCGTCACAGCTCGCCGGCGCAACGACAGTGCCGATGCCCGCATCGCCGGCAATCGCCGACTCGACAGAATCGCGCAATGCGGCAACGGCCGCCGACGGGCTGTCGGTCGTCGACCCCTGCTCGCCCGCCACGCCGGGCACCGCCACCGCGGCCTGGCCAACCTCGATCACCGAACCGACTTCGCCATTGCCGGCGACCAAGCTCGCTCCCGCTCCCGACACCTCTCCGACCGGAGCGCCTTCGCCGATCGACATGACAAGGGCGGCACTGGAGCCGAGGATATCGTTCGCGCTCGAGGCTTCTCCCATCGTCGCGGGCAGAGCGGCGCTCGCGCCCGACGAGTCGAGCGCGGCGACACCCTCGTTCCGCCCGGCAGCCTGAACCTGCCCGGCAACGTACTTGTGCCTGGTCAGCCTGGCGATCCGTTGCTCCACCGGCGCCGGCTTCTCGCGGCGCAGCCACGCGAGCTGCCGACCGCTGGGAAGCACGCTCGTCGGCAAGCGACGGGACGCGCCGCCGATGCCTTTGCCCTCGCGCCACAGCCGGTTGATCTGCTGCGACGTCGGCGGGCGGCGAAAGACAGAGGTCTTGGGCATCGTTCAACGCCTGATGTACGTGAGACGCACCCGCCTGTCGCCTCTTGGCGGCGTCACCGGCGCAACGATCGACCAGCCGCTGTTACCGCCTCCATCCGCAGAGCTCGTCGCCGTGAAGGTCGCTCCGCCCGCGGCATGCGAATCCTTCAAGATCAACCACTCGCAGACGATACTGCCGCCGGGGCACGACAGATTCCACGGAAGTGTGCCGATCTCGGACTGCAACGTCGTCAATGCTCCGGCGCTTGTCCCGCCAAGCGTCAGCGCATTGACGGTCTGTGTGCTGCTGACCGCAAACTGGATGACATGCTCGCCATAATCCGATCGGAACTCGTTGAAGGTGTTCGAATCCTGGATATCGAGAGTTCCCGTGTACGCACCGGAGAACCACACATTGTAGTAGGTCTTGCCGCCGCCCTTGAAGGACCGGTCCGCTGCCGACGCGTTTGCAAACTTTATCGTCGACGTCCCGGCAGACAGCGTCCCGGACACGAACTCCCAAGCCACGCCCGATCCGGTGACGGTGACGACGGACCCATTGAGCACCGCCGACGCGCTCGAGCTGCTGCTCTTGAACCGCCCCACCGTCACCGCGTAACCGGCAGTATTGAACACGCCCGACGAACACGTGAGCGATCCCGAGCACAAGAGATCGTCAGCCAGCGTCGTCGTCCCGCCTGCAATCACGACATCGCGTGCGTCCACTCCCCCCGACGTAAAAGTGCAATTGGCCGCGATGACCAGAGCACCCGTCGCCGGCGGGTTGACGATCGTGGTCCGATACAGGTTGATGTTGCCGGCCACGTTGATCGCATAGGTGCCCTGGAGGTTGAGCGACACATAAGGTCCGGCGAACGACAGCGACTTGCAGCTAACGTTCGCTCCGATTACAACACCGAAGGTTCCGCCTGAATTTCCATCGAAAGCTACGCCATCGATGGATGTCGGTACACTCGCACCCGAAGCGCCGCCTGAACTTGCCGCCCAGTGACTGGTGTCAGAGGCGTCCCAGGTCCCGGCCGCCCCGACCCAATAGCGCAATGCCATGCATCTGCTCCGCAGCTAGAGGCCCAGCTCCTCGTAGGTAATGGTGCCAGACACGACCATCGCAGCGGAAGGTGCGACGGCCAGCGACACGATAAATCCCGTGCTCGGCGCCATGAAGATCCGATCCTCCGGTGCGGGCATCCAGAAGAACCCGTTCAGAAACTGCCAGACATCGGCATGCAAAGTCGTGAGTGTCCCCGCAGACGCCTGGGTTGTATCGTTCATGTGGACGGTGCAACCGGATGACGCTCCACCTGGTACGATATTTTGAGGGGTTGGTGTAGAACCGCCCGATCCCTGTGTCACCGTCGAGGTCTGTCGGATCAGCTTCAGATCCTTGCCTTCTACGGCTACCAGGGTCTTTTGACTGAGCACAATCTCGTGAATTAGCAATGGATACGTCGACCCCGCTTTAACATGCCAAAGATCTTGCGCCGTCGAGATCGACACGGCACTCATTGGAACCTTAAAAATAGCCATTACGTTGATCCTTATGCGCGCGCTTCATCGGTCTCTGGCTGACCAGTGGCATCAACACGGAAAGTTGCGCCCTACAGTCCGAGCGAGTAGCTGACATTCAAGGTGTCGCCGTTAGCTACTGACTTGTCTCCCCCAGAGAACAAACCTGCGCTCAGCAGAATGCCGACCGTGCCGTCCACCGCATTAGTTGCCGCCGCTCCAAAAACCATGAAGCAACCTTTCACGGTGCCGGTGCTTGTGATCGCAAACGACAGCGGTGTAGAAAGGGACTTCGAACCCGCTGACGCGCCGGCCCACACTGCAGTCTTGCGATTTCCGGAGTACGTAGGTGCGTTGGCACCTCCGGCCTCTAACCACCCACCGTGGCTAGACATTGTATCCGCAGCCGCGACGGCGGCGTACGATGTGCTCGAGATCAAGCCGAGATAGGGGCCGGTAACCGTATAGGACGATCCGGACAAAGCCTTGTCGAGGAGTTCGTTCTTGCCTGCCGCCGTAACCAAGTTCTGCGCCAGATCCTGCCACTTGAGCTTACCGTCGACGCCGAAACACTTGACGAGATAGACGCCACTTGCCTCACTGCGTTCGCCACTTGCTGAACCGCGGACCACAGCAGCACCACCCCGATCATTCACATCAAGAACTTCCATACGTCGCCCTCCACTGCAATTTCGGCAATAACTGGCTATGACAAGCCGGCCGCCTCTCCAAGACAATAGTCTGAGCCCCGCAATCGACCAGACGAGCTTTCGCCACGGTGATATTCTGGCTCTATTTGCGACCCACTATCGAGTAACCTCCGGAGTGACTCTGAAGCGGCCCTCAAGCACGCGGCTAGTTCTTCCGTTGAGGTCTACGAATTCGAGGTCGTAGACAGCCTCCCGCGTCGGAGAGTATGTCGCCGTCGCGGCGGCCGGGACAAATATTATGAATTGTCCCGACACTTCCTCAATGGTAATCCCTCCTTTCCTCGCACTATCTATATCTAGGAAAGGAGTTTCAGCGTGCATGCTAGCGCGCGCTTGCAGCCTAGCTAACCCACCCGCTACATCCACTGGGATATCCGTTTGCCCTCGCCGATAGTTTACCGCAAAGGACAAATCGGCGCCTTGCTCGCATACCAAGTCAACCTTCGTC
>Ga0310811_10012653_pt1 | contig 10958 bp, 10 predicted proteins | sample YCmetagenome_FD_207642 | JGI IMG/M metagenome (GOLD analysis project Ga0310811, IMG submission 207642) | Soil microbial communities from experimental microcosm in Duke University, North Carolina, United States - YC | ecosystem: Engineered > Artificial ecosystem > Soil microcosm > Unclassified ...
CCGCCACCCTGCAAAACCAGCTGAAAGCGCTGGATGCGACGAACACGAATGTGGCGACCCTGCTGGTCAGCGGCGATATCGCCGATGGCAGCGATCCGGGGCCCCGCTGGGTGCCGGTGCGGATGCAAAAATAGGTAAGAAAGAAAGGGCCGCTTTTTGAAAAAAGCGGCGCAAAAACTTCTTCGACTCTGGGCCCGTGCCAGTGAAACCAGCACGGCCCAAAGTTAACAAAGTTTTTTTGCTACTTTTTGTTCACAAAAAGTAGCCTTCCTTCCTCAAAGCGCGCGGGTCAGCTCGTAAAGTCCAACCGCCCCGGCGGCGGAAACGTTCAGGCTTTCCATGCCGCCGGGCATTCCCAGCGCGGCAATTTCATCGCAGGTTTCGCGCGTCAGCCGGCGCAGGCCCTCGCCCTCGTTCCCCAGCACCAGAGCCACGCGCCGCCCCGCAAAGGACGCGCCGTTCAACCGGTTTTCCACGCCGCCATCCAGCCCGACCACCCAGACATCGGCGGATTTCAGCGCGATCAGCGCGCGCGAAATATTGACGATGCGCAGCAGCGGGATCAGCTCCAGCGCGCCGGACGCCGCTTTCGCCAGCGCCCCGGTTTCTTCCGGCGCGTTGCGCTCCTGCACGATCACCATCGCCGCGCCGAACGCCCGCGCGGTGCGCATGAGCGCGCCGACATTGCGCGGATCGGCGATCTGGTCGAGTACCAGAATCGGCCCGGGCCGCTTCAGCGCCTCCATGAGCGGCGGCGCGGTCAGCTGGTCGGTGAGCAGAGCCACCCCCTGATGCACAATGCCACTGCCCTGCCGGGCGCCGAGCAGCTGGTCGATGCGCTCGCGCAGCACGATCTCCGGCGGGATCGGCCAGGGCGCCGGGCGTTCCGCCGCCAGCGCCACCTGCGCCTCCTCGGTGACCACCAGCCGCCGCAGCCGGCGCGCCGGATTGGCCAGCGCCGCCGCCACCGCATGCGTGCCATACAGCCACACCGCCCCCGCCGGCACCGCCGGCGTGCGGTCGCCGCGGCCATGCGGCGCGCGGCCGCGCTCATGCCCGTGCGGGCGGCCCTGCCCGTCCGCTTCCGTGCGCGCCGTCCGAGGGCCGGACAGACTCAGGCGACGGTCCGAAACCTCGCCATGGCCGTGCGCATGCGCGCCGGGCCGGCCGTTCCGGGATCTGGGGGGACGATTTTGTGTCATGCCATGTTCACTATCTCTCGGTCTTTCCGTTGACAACCAAAGCCCGATCGGAGAAAGGACAGCGCATACGGAAGGGTGCCCGAGTGGCTAAAGGGGGCGGACTGTAAATCCGCTGGCGTACGCCTACGTTGGTTCGAATCCAACCCCTTCCATATCGTCTCGCTTGGTTGAAATCCTGTCCGCAGACCCATTTTTCCTCCGGGACTGGTCGGGCGACGGACTGAAGCTTCCATGGCAGCTTGCCCTTCGGGGTACGCGCCGGGATCCAGGTCCAGAAAAGGCCGGATGCAAGGCGGGGGCGTAGAGTCGCGGGTGTAGCTCAACGGTAGAGTCCCAGCCTTCCAAGCTGGTTGTGCGGGTTCGATTCCCGTCACCCGCTCCACCGGTTTCATTGTTGCTCCTTCGTTGTTGCTCGGTTATTTTCGCCGGGGCGGGATGCAAAGCCGGCATATGCGGCGGCGCCCGGCGGCCGGATATGAGACAAAGACTTGACAGCGGGCGCGCCAACGTGTGGAACGCGCGCTTATCGCTGGTGTGGATTTTTAGGGGCGTAGCTCAATTGGCTAGAGCGCCGGTCTCCAAAACCGGAGGTTGAGAGTTCGAGACCCTCCGCCCCTGCCATCCCACCTGGCGCATCATGGCTGTTTTGGAGTCGGCATTGGCGTTCAACCTGGTGAAATTCATGCGCGAAGTGCGCGCCGAGGCGGCGAAGACCACCTGGCCCTCGCGCAAGGAGACCGTGCAGACCACGGGGCTTGTGCTCGCCATGGTGATTGTGACTGCTGTGTTTTTTCTGACCGTCGACCAGCTCATCGGCGCCGGCATACGCGCCCTGTTCGGCGGGAGCTAAGGAACAAAAATGGCCAAGCGTTGGTATGTGTTGCACGTCTATTCCGGGTTCGAGAAGAAAATTGCCACCCAGATCAAGGAACAGGCGGAACTCAAAGGCCTGACCGAACATATCGGCGAGATCGTCGTGCCGGTCGAAGAAGTGACCGAAGTGCGCCGCGCGCAAAAGGTGAACACTGAACGCAAGTTCTTCCCCGGCTATGTGCTGGTGCACATGGATATGTCCGACGATGCCTGGCATCTGGTGAAGGACGTACCGAAAGTCACCGGCTTCCTTGGCAGCAAGACGCGGCCGACGCCGATCTCCGATGCCGAGGCCGAGCGCATCATGAAGCAGGCCGAGGAAGGCACTGAGACGCGCCGCCCGGCGGTGGTGTTCGAGATCGGCGAGCAGGTGCGCGTGGCTGACGGCCCGTTCACCAGCTTTAACGGCGTGATCGAAGAGGTCGACGAGGACAAGGGCCGGGTGAAAGTCTCGGTGTCAATCTTTGGCCGCTCCACGCCGGTGGACCTCGAATACGCCCAGGTGGAGAAAATCTAAGCCGCTTGCATTTTACCGGCTACCCCCTATTTGGGCGCAGTATCATCGAGGGGTGCCGGTGTCAGACTTAAGCAAATCTAACCGCGCAACACGCTGGTTAATTGGTCTTGGCGGCGGCGTGGTCGCGGTCGCCGTTGCGGCCTGGCTGATCCAGTATCTGTTGGTCGGCCAGTATTTCGTCTCCACGGATGACGCCTACATCGCCGCGGATTCCAGCATGATCGCCGCCAAGGTGAGCGGCTATGTCACCGACGTTGCGGTCAAACAGGACCAGCGGGTGACACGCGGTCAGTTGCTGGTGCGCATCGACCCGCGCGATTACGAAAATGCCCTGGCCCTGGCCCAAGCCGACACGGCGACGGCGCGTGCCCGAATCGCCAACGACCAGGCACAGCTTGCGCTGCAACAGGCGAACATCGCCGGCGCGCAGGCGAAAATCCAGGGCGACCAGGCACAGCTCACCTACGCCGTGCAGAACCAGCGGCGCTATGCCCGCCTCTCGGCCACCGGCGCCAGCCCGATCCAGACCACCGACCTCGCCACCACCGATCTTGCGACGGCGCGTGCCAGGCTCGCCGCCGACCAGGCGGGGCTGACCGGCGCGCACCGCCAGATGAGCGTGCTGAACGCCGACCTTGCCCAGGCTCAGGCCAATCTGAAACTGGCCGAAGTTCGCGCCCAGCAGGCCGCCCTCAATCTCAGCCATACGGACATCCGCGCGCCGTTCGACGGCGTGGTCGGCGACAAGACCGTGGCCTTGGGCGACTATCTGCAGCCCGGCACGCAGATCATGGCGATCGTGCCGCTGTCCGAAGTCTATATCCTTGCCAACTACAAGGAGACGCAGATCACCAACATCCGGCCCGGGGAGCCGGTCGATGTCGATGTCGACGCCTTCCCGAACCTGAAAGTCACGGGTTGGGTGGACAGCGTATTCCCGGATTCCGGCCAGGAATTCGCGCTGCTGCCGCCGGACAACGCCACCGGCAATTTCACGAAGATCGTGCAGCGCGTGCCGGTGAAAATCTATCTGCATCTGACTCCTGAACTGATCGGAAAGCTGCGCCCCGGCCTGTCGGTCGAACCGTCCATCAATACCCGCGCGAGAGGCTGATATGGCGCCGGCCGAGCCGATTCCGCTGCGCAACCGGGTTGCGGTTGGCGGGGCGCTGATCGGCGCCTTCATGGCGGTGCTGAACATCCAGGTGGTCAACACCTCGCTGCCCGACATCCAGGGTGGCATTGGCACGGGCCAGGACAATGGCGGCTGGATTTCCACGGCCTATCTGATCGGCGAAATCGTCGTCATCCCGCTCTCGGGTTGGCTATCGCAGGTTTTTTCGCTGCGCCGCTATCTGATCACCTGCACGATCCTGTTCCTCGCCTTCTCCGTCGCCTGCGGCCTGGCCGATAATTTCCCGGAAATGGTCGTGCTGCGGGCGCTGCAGGGGTTTTTCGGCGGTGTGCTGATTCCGCTTGCTCTGGTCTGCGTCATCACCTTGCTGCCGCCGGCGGCACGCCCCATCGGCTTCGCCGCCTTCGCGCTCACCTCCACTTTCGCGCCGGCGATCGGCCCGACCATCGGCGGCGCGATCACCGATACCTATGGGTGGCGCTACATCTTCTTCCTCAATCTGCTCCCCGGCGCGGTGATGCTGCCGGCCTTGTTCTGGGGTCTGGCCCCGGCGCCGATGCAGCTGGAAAAATTCCGCCAGGGCGACTGGATCGGCATCGGCACCATGGCGATCGGCCTTTCCGCGCTGCAGATCGTGCTCGAGGAAGGCAACAAGGACGACTGGTTCGGCTCGCCCTTCATCGTCCATCTCTCGATCATCTCCGCCCTGGGCTTGGGCGCCTTTCTGGTCCAGGAACTGCGCCCCGGCAACAAAACGCCGCTGGTGAATCTGCGCCTGTTCAAGATGTGGAATTTCGCCTTCTCCAGCGCCGCCAATGTGATGCTCGGCTTCGTCCTGTATGCGGCGGTCTATCTCATCCCGCTCTACCTCGCTGAGGCGCACGGCTATAGCGCCGAACAAGCTGGCCTAGTGATGGCCTGGATCGGCCTGCCGCAATTGCTCATTATCCCCCTCGCGCCCTGGCTGATGCGCAAGATCGATCCGCGCCGGCTGCTCCTGTTCGGCTTCACCTTGTTCGCCATCAGCTCCTTCCTGAACATGAATCTCGGCCCCGACGATAGCGGCCCGCAGTTGCTCATCCCGAACCTGATCCGCGCCGTCGGCCAGGCGCTAATCTTCCCGCCGATCACCATGATCGCCACCGCCGGCATCCCGATGAGGGATTCCAGCTCCGCGTCGGCGCTGTTCAACATGCTGCGCAATCTCGGCGGCGCAATCGGCATCGCCACGGTGCAGACCTTCGTCACCAACCGCGAGAAATTCCATTCCGCGGTCATCACGCCGCAGGTCAGCCTGCTCGACCCGGCGACCCGCGAACGGCTGCACATGCTGACCGGTTATTTCGTGGCGCATGGCATGTCCGATCCTGGCGCAGCGCAGCACGAGGCGGTGATCGCGATCGGCCGCACCATCCGGCTGCAGGCGAATTATTTCGCTTTCGGCGACGCGTTCGCGCTGCTTGGCTGCGGCATGGTGGTGGCGATGCTGGCGACACTCTGCCTCCGCCGCCCCTCCGGCCCCGCCGCCCCGGGCGGGCATTAAGAAAGCGGCCGCTTTTTGAAAAAAGCGGCGCAAAAACTTCTTCGACTCTGAGCCGGCGGCAGCGAAACCAGCACGGCCCAAGTTAACAAAGTTTTTTTAGCCTTTCTTCATGTCCCAGAACGTGATTGATTGCTATTACGCAACGTAACAGACATAGTCGCGCCGTCGGCGTCGATCGACGTCAAGGCCGCAGCGAACGCTCATGTCATTACGATGAAAAATCAAACCAAAACGGCCCCCGATCCGGGGCGCCGCTTCCGCGCCCAAAAGATCTGTTCTAACCTTGAGAAAGCAGGAGGAAAAGGAAAATGGCACGCATTGCGTTGGTCACCGGCGGCACGCGGGGTATCGGGGCGGCCATTAGCGTTGCATTGCAACAAGCCGGACGGCAGGTGATTGCCAGCTACGCGGGCAACACCGCGGCGGCCGAGGCCTTCACAGCGGAAACCGGGATCGAAACGGTGCGGTTTGATGCCGGCGATTACACCCAGTGCTCGACCGCGGTCTCCGCCATCACCGCGAAACACGGCACAATCGAGATTCTCGTCAACAATGCCGGGATCACCCGTGACGCCACCATCTCGAAAATGACGCGCGAGATGTGGGACGAGGTGATCGACACAAATCTTGGCTCCTGCTTCAACCTCTGCAAAATCTGCTTCGAGGGCATGAAGGCGAAAAAATTCGGCCGGATCGTCAATATCGGCTCGATCAACGGCCAGGCCGGGCAATATGGGCAGGTGAATTATGCCGCCGCAAAGGCCGGTATCCACGGCTTCACCAAGGCCCTGGCGATGGAAGGGGCGCGCTACTCCATCACCGCCAATGCCCTGGCGCCTGGTTACGTCGACACCGACATGGTGCGCGCGGTGCCGCCCGATGTGCTGGAAAAGATCATCGCGAAAATCCCCCGCGGCCGGCTTGGCACGGCGCAGGACATCGCGCGCGGCGTAGCCTTCCTCACCGCCGACGAGGCCGATTTCATTACAGGTTCGACATTGTCCATTAATGGCGGCCAGCATATGTATTGAGCCGCTACGGCAAGGGAGAAAGGAAGGCTACTTTTTGTGAACAAAAAGTAGCAAAAAAACTTTTTTACGCCGGGCCATGGGCATCGTCGCCGACACAGCCTCCAGCCCAGCGTAAAAGAAGTTTTTGCGCCGCTTTTTTCAAAAAGCGGCCCTTACTTTCTTCCTACCCTGCCCGCGCCTCGTCGAGTTTCAGCACCTCGCCGGCGAGGTACAGGCTGCCGCAGATCAGCACCCGCGTCGGCGCCGTGATCTGCGCCAGCGCGCCGCGCACATCCGGCCCCGGCACCGCGATACCGCCCGAGGCGGCGATGATGTCGGGCACCGGCAGGGCCAGATGCTGGTCTTTTTCCTGGACCGCGATGATGCGCGACGCATGGGGCATCACGATCCGCAAAAACTCCGCGACGTCCTTGGATTGTTTCATGCCGACGATGAGCGTCGTCGGCCCGTCCCAGGCGGCAAGCTGAGCGGCGAGCGCTTCGGCACCGCCGGGGTTATGCGCGCCATCCAGCCATAATTGCGAACCTTCCGGCAATTGCGCCAGCAGGGCGCCGGTCAGGCGCTGCAGCCGCGCCGGCCATTCGGCCTTTTGCAGCCCCGCCGCCAGCGCCGCGGCCGGCAGGTCGAACCCCGCGGCGCGCAAGGCGTGGATGGCGATGCCGGCATTCTCCGCCTGGTGCGCGCCGAGCAGCGCCGGGCGGGGCAGGTCCAGCCCGTCAAGCCGCAGGCCGGTTGGCGTCTCCGTCACATCCCAGTCGCGCCCACGCCGCAGCAGCGCAGCGCCAGCCGCGGCAACAGCCGCCTCGACCGCCTGCATCGCCGGGGGCGCCAGCGACCCGGTCACCACTTTCACGCCCGGTTTGATGATCCCGGCCTTCTCGGCGGCGATGATCTCCAACCGGTCGCCCAGAAAATCCTGATGGTCCATGGAAATGGAGGTGATCGCGCAGGAGGCCGGCCGCACCACGTTGGTGGCGTCGAGCTTGCCGCCCAGCCCCACTTCGACCACGCACAGATCCGCCGGCACGCGCGCGAACAGCCAGAAGGCGGCGGCGGTGATCGCCTCGAACACCGTGATCTGGTTTGCCGCGTTGACCGCCTCGATCTCGTCCAGCGCCTGCGCCAGTTGCTCGTCGGACACCAGCGCGCCCGCCAGCCGGATGCGCTCGTTGAAGCGCACCAGATGCGGCGAGGTGTACACATGCACCCGCAACCCCGCTGCCTCTGCCATGGCGCGGATGAAGGCGCACACGCTGCCCTTGCCGTTGGTGCCGGCAACGTGGATCACCGGCGGCAGGGCCAGATGCGGATTGCCGAGATCCGCCAGCAGCCGGACCAGCCGGTCCAGCTGCAGATCGATCAGCTTGGGATAGAGCTTGTGCAGCCGCTCCAGGCTGGCATGCACGCTGCGCGCCGCTTCCGGCACGGCGTCGGCTTGGTTCAAGCGGCGACCGGCCGCTTGTTCGCGGTCAGCATATCGATCAAACGTCCCAGCGTCGCCGCCAGCTCAGCGCGGTGCACCACCATGTCGATGATCCCATGTTCAAGCAGATATTCCGCGCGCTGGAATCCTTCCGGCAGTTTCTCGCGCACGGTCTGCTCGATCACGCGCGCCCCGGCGAAGCCGATCAGCGCGTTCGGCTCGGCAATCTGAATGTCGCCCAGCATCGCGAAGGAGGCGGTCACGCCGCCGGTCGTGGGGTCGGTCAGCACCACAATGTAGGGCAGGCCGGCTTCCTTCACCATCTGCGCGGCAATGGTCGTGCGCGGCAGCTGCATCAGGCTGATCGCGCCTTCCTGCATGCGCGCGCCGCCCGAGGAGGTGTAAACGATCAGCGGGGCCGCCTGCAGCACCGCCAGGCGCGCCGCCGCCACCAGCCCGTCACCAACCGCGCCGCCCATCGATCCGCCCATGAACTCGAACGACATCGCCGCCACCACGGCCTTGCAGCCGCCGACCAGGCCATGCGCCACCAGCAAGGCATCGTCTTGCTTGGTCGAATTCTGCGCATCGCGCAGCCGGTCCGCATAACGCTTCTGGTCGCGGAATTTCAGCGGGTCGACCACCGCCTTCGGCAGGTCAATGCGGGCGTACACGCCATCATCGAAGGTCCAGGCCAGACGCTCCGCGGCGGTGGCGCGCATATGGTGGCCGCAATGCGGGCACACTTTCCGCGCCGCCTCCAGCTCGCGATGAAAAATCATCTGCTGGCATTTCGGGCATTGATGCCAGAGATTGTCCGGCACCTCCTGACGGCCCAGCAGGGTGCGGATTTTCGGACGAACAAATTCGGTGAGCCAGCTCATGGCAAAGCAAATAGTCGGTTTGCGAAAAGAAGGAAAGGAAGGGGGCAGCCGGGCCATGGGCTTCGTCCCCGACACCGCCCATGGCCCAGCGTAAAAGAAGTTTTTGCGCCGCTTTTTTCAAAAAGCGGCCTCTTCCTTCTCTATCCTTGAAGCCGCGTCACCGCCCAGCCCCCCGCCTCGGCGACCACCGGATCGACATCCCGCGCCAGGGCCTCCGCAGCCGGCATCAGCGAGGGGTCCCCGCTATTGCCTATGGCGATCGCCACGTTCCGCGCGAACCGGTTGCGGCCGATGCGCTTGACTGGCGAGCCGGAAAATTTTTGCCGGAAGGCCGCATCGTCCAGCGCGGCCAGTTCGGCCAGCAGCGGCGCCGACAAATCCTCGCGGTGAAGCAGCTTCTGCTCCTGCCCGGCCGCGGCGAACTTGTTCCACGGGCACACCGCCAGGCAGTCGTCGCACCCGTAAATCCGGTTGCCCATCGCCGCGCGGAATTCCTCCGGGATCGGCCCGGCATATTCGATGGTGAGGTAGGAAATGCAGCGCCGCGCATCGAGCTTATAAGGCGCGGGAAAGGCCTGGGTCGGGCACACGTCTTGGCAGGCGCGGCACGAGCCGCAGCGATCCGCATGCGGCGCATCCGGTGCGATCTCCAGCGTGGTAAAAATCTCGCCCAGAAACAGCCAGGAGCCGTGGGCGCGGGAAACGAGGTTGGTGTGCTTGCCCTGCCAGCCCAGCCCGGCCTGCATCGCCAACGGCTTTTCCATCACCGGCGCGGTATCGACAAAAACCTTCACGCCCTCACCCAGAGCGGCGATGGCCTGCGCCAGATGCTTCAGCTTGCCTTTGACGATGTCATGATAATCCCGGTTGCGTGCGTAGACGGAGATATTGCCCACCTGCGGCCTGTGCAGATTTTCCAGCGCATCGCCCTCGGGTGCGTAAGAGAGGCCGAGTGAAATCACGCTCACCACCTCCGGCCAGAGCGCCTTCGGGTCGGCCCGTTGCGCGGCCCGCTCCGCCATCCAGCGCATGTCGCCGTGATGGCCGGCATCCAGAAACTCCCGCAAGCCGGCGGCGCGCGCCGGCGCCAGCGTGGCGCGGGTAAAGCCGATCGCCTCGAACCCCAGCGCGTGGGCCCGTGCGATGATCGCGGTTCTGGCGTCAGCCGCGGCCACGATATCCCGGCACGTCCTGCGGCGGGATCCACGCCCCTTCCGGCGGCGCACCGGTCTGCCAGAACACGTCGATCGGAATGCCGCCGCGCGGATACCAGTAGGCGCCGATGCGCAGCCAGACCGGGCTCAAAAGCGCGATCAGCCGGTCGGCGATCTGCAGCGTGCAGGCCTCATGGAAATCGCCATGATTGCGGAAGCTGGTGAGGAACAGCTTCAACGACTTGCTCTCCACCAGCCATTCGCCAGGGATATAGTCGATCACGATATGCGCGAAATCCGGCTGGCCCGTCATCGGGCAGAGCGAGGTGAACTCCGGGCAGGTGAAACGCACCACGGCGTGCTTGCCGTTCATCATCGCCGGCACACGCTCCAGCACCGCCTCTTCCGGCGAATGCGGCTGCTTGGTGTTGGCGCCAAGCTGCTTCAGCCCGCTGTAGCGATCATCGTAACGCTCATCCGTCATTTTTTGGGTCCCTCCTCCGCCCAGCCAGCGCGGACACGCGCGCAATAGGCGTCGTAGTCTCCGGCCAGGATCGCATCCCGCGCGCCCTGCATCAGCGATTGATAATAAGTGAGATTATGCGTCGTGAGCAGCATCGGCCCGAGAATTTCCTCTGCGCGGAACAGATGATGCAGATAAGCCCGGGTATGGCGCGTGCAACACAGGCAGCTGCAGCTTTCATCCAACGGCGCGCCGTCATCGATGAAACGCGCATTGCGCATGTTGAAGACGCCGTGCGAGGTAAAGGCCCGCGCGGTGCGCCCGGCGCGGGTCGGCATCACGCAATCGAACATGTCCACCCCGCGCGCCACCGCCCCCAGCAGATCGTCCGGCGTGCCCACGCCCATCAGGTAACGCGGCTTTTGCTCAGGCAAGAGCGGCGCGGTGATGTCGAGCATGCCGAACATCATCTCCTGCCCCTCGCCCACCGCCAGGCCGCCGATCGCATAGCCCTCGAAGTTCAGCTCACGCAAAGCGCCGGCGGACTCCCGGCGCAAATCCTCATAGACACTGCCTTGCACGATGCCGAACTGGCCATAACCCTCACGCTCCACAAAGGCGCGGCGCGAGCGCTTCGCCCAGCGCGTGGAAAGCTGCATGGAAGCCGCCGCCTCCTCATGCGTGGCGGGAAATTTCGTGCATTCGTCAAGCACCATGGTGATGGTGGCATCCA